>Ga0193731_1000143_pt1 | contig 24400 bp, 37 predicted proteins | sample U1a2metaG_FD_144920 | JGI IMG/M metagenome (GOLD analysis project Ga0193731, IMG submission 144920) | Soil microbial communities from a riparian zone of the East river system, Colorado, United States - U1a2 | ecosystem: Environmental > Terrestrial > Soil > Riparian zone | place: USA: East River...
CCCAATTAACCAATCAGACCAACAGGGAAATGGCCAGTACTAATTTAAGATCAATGATTGATAATACATTGAGATTGCAAGCAGAGAGAAACAGGAACCATGATCTTGCTAAAGAAAAATTTGCACATGACAAATCTTATGATTTCAGAAAGCTAGGATTGGAAAAAGAAAAATTTAAGCATGAAACTTCTTATAAAAAAGAAGATTTAGGTTTGCGCAAGGAGTTACTTGATTATCAAAAGAAACTGTTAGAAAAAAAGGATAAAAAAGAGGAAGGGGACTTATATAAAAAATCTAATGAAAAAGCTGCCGAGGAAATAAGAGCATCTTTTAGCTCGCTGCCATCCTTGAAAAGTAACCTGAAAGAATTGAAGGACGTTGCTTCTAAACTGGATACAGGAAAAATCAAGGGAAATATTTCAGAGTACCTTCCTTCCATGGGTGATATTCCTGTTGTTGGTGGATTGATAGCAGCCGGAGAATCCCAAGATGTGGATACTTTTCAAGCTGTAAAAAATCAACTTGTCCTTGATTTAGGCAACCAATTAAAAGGTTCCAATATTGCATTGGGAAAATTGAAAATTATTGATGCTACCAAACCGAGCTTGACGAACACAAGAAAAGGAAACCTGGGAATCATAAATCACATGGGGGATTTAATTGATTTAGTTGAAGAGAAAAATAAATTTATGGCAGAAGGTTTAAAGCAAAAGAAAAATGCAATAGATATTGAAAATGCCTTTAACCAGTATGCGGATGCAAAGCTTGAATTTGAGGAAAAAAATCCTAAAGAAAAGTTTCCTAACAAGCCAAAAGACTTCCTTGAACTTTCCGATTTGGAGGGAGGAAACACTATAGGGGATGATGGTGTTGACCTAACTTCTATGAGTGATGAGGATTTGAGAAGAATTGCAGGGGAATAAGTAGATGCCAATAACACCAGAAAAAGCGCGGGCAGAGTTAGCAAGAAGAGAATCCCTACGTTTATCGAAGAGGGAACCTAATGCAGATTCAAAAAAAATTACGCCCGAAATGGCAACCGCAGAATTGGCAAGAAGAGAAACGTTGCCCATTTCAAAGGAGGAGCCACAAGCCCATGAATCAGGTAGACCCGAAGGTAAGCCAGAAGAAAGTAAGATGAGTCGTTTTGGAAGGTCTATGGCTCGATTACCAAGGAATACGGTGGCAGGATTGCTGGATATGGGGGACTTTTTAGCCACTCCGATAAGGGAGGGTTTAAATATGGGCGCAAAGGCGCTAGGAATTGATAAACAAATCCCGACATTGGCGTCAGAAACAACAAATCTTATTGATCAATCAACAAATGGGTTAAGCGCCCCCCAAAATGATGCAGAAAAAATAGAGGAATCTGTGCAAAGGGGATTAGTATCATTGCCAGTAGGTGGAGCTTTGGGAAAACTTGCGCAAGGTGCGAAATATGCTCCTCAAGCTGTAAAATCAGTAGGTAATTTTTTGAGGGGATCAAATGTACTAACCCCCACTAATATTGCCTCAACAGCTGCTACAACAGGCTCTATCCAGCATTCAATCAATAAGAATCCAGAAGATACGTCAGGAGCAATCATTTCAGGTTTGGGAGCAGGATTGGGCGTTTCTTCTGTCCCTGCTGTAGCAGGGTTATTGACCCAAAAAGGAAGGGGATCAACTTTATCCAGGCTGGCAAATAAGACAGCCGAAAAGCTAAGTATTAATCCGGAAGCTGTTGAGGCGTTTAATAAATCAGGAATAACGCCAACTTTGGCAGATGTATCTAAAAGCGATAGGGTAAAAATGATTTCATCAAAGATGGAAAAAATTCCTATTGTTGGCGCTCCCTTACAGGAAGCAAGGGATTTACAAAAAAATAAATTATTAGAAGGATTGAGGCAGGGCGAAAAAAGCCTTACCCATTCAGAAGCTAGTAAAATTGCTAAAAAAGGGGCAAAGAACTATCAGGGGGATAAAAACCTGGAATTTAAACAGATGTTTTCCAAAGTGGAAAAAGACATCCAAAAATTGCCTGATGATACTGTCGGCACAGAAGTTATAGATAAATATTTTGAACCTATGTTTGAAAAATTCAAGACCGCGTCTCAGGAAAGAAGATTTAAAAAATCCCCTATTGGTAAGATTTATACAGAATTATACCAGGACGCAAAAGAGAATGGAGGGAAATTGCCTTATCACTCCATGAAAAGATTTTTAGATGACGTTAATGATACAGTCACGACGCATGGCTTGATAGGAAAGGTTAGCGAAGGAGAATTAAAGGGATTTGGGGGGGCCATTGCAGAAAACATAGTAAAAGATTTAGAGCCTAAGTTTAAGACCCTTGGGGAATCATCTTATAAGAATTGGAAGGAAGCGAAAAAATATTATGCTCAATATGCCGAGCACGACATCCCCAAACTGAATGAGATTTACAAAAAAGATAAAAAGGGGGCGACGGAGGCTTTTCTTGACATTGTCACTAACCAGAAAAAGGGAGCGGAAAAAGCTAAAATAGTACTTAACGGATTGGATGGAAAAGAGAAAATAGAGTTAACAGATGCTATTCATCATCAATTTGGAAGGACGACAGATGGTACATTTAGCCCTCTTAAATGGGTAAGGGAATTTAAGTCATTGCAGCCTGAAGCGCAAAAAGTACTTTTGTCTCCTCTTGATAAATCATCCCAGAAAAAACTAAATCATATAGTAGAAACGATAGATCATATGAAATCTACTCTTAATGAGGCTAATACATCAAAAACGTCTTATTACACAGCATTGGGAACTATTGCGACATTAGCAGCGAGGGCCGCATCCCACTTGGTTGGTGGCGATCCGTTACCTGCTGTTCAGCTGGCCGCTGGACTTTTTGCGGGAAGAGTAATTTCAGATAAGTTCCTTTCTAATCCAAAATTCATTAATTGGCTTTACAAAGGAATGAATGCTAAAAACATGAATCAATTTGAAAAAATACTCAACAATGTTCCTCATGTTGGAGAAGGAAGAAAAATCTTGCAAAAAGAAATTCAAACATTCCAGCATGACTTAACTCAATCCAAAAAAGAAAATGAAAAGGGAAAATCAAAAAAAAATGGAGAGGATTAAATTAATGCGGAATTGGGATTTTATGGATTATTTTTGTCTTCTGTCTGTTTTAGTCCAATTTATGGAATACGGAGTAAGAAGTAATTTTTGCTCAAGTTAATAATCATTCCGCGGCAGCGCATATTTGTGGGGCGCTTCTTCTTTCTTAACCACCGCAGTATAAACAATTTGATCTCCATTTTCTCGAATATGCGTATGTTCTATTATATATAGAATATATTAATAAGAACTGTCAACATTATATATATAAAATATTTATTGACATTATGTGTTTCAGCCTGTATCAAGGGAAAGCAATAAAAAATAAGAAGAGACAATAAAATGCAAGATAAAGAATTTACGATTTCTTTGACTAAAGATGAAGTTGATCTTGTTAATGATGTTCTTAAGGGCGTTATGGAGCAGTGTTTCCGAGGGCGAGACCTTAAAGATTTTGAAAATAATAAGAGAGCCAAATCCACACTTTCCCTTTATAATAAGATAGAAAGTCTCTACAAATAATGTAAATCCATTTAAAGTGTATATTTAAACCTCAAGTTGAACGTGTGGGCAGTTGGCTTGAAAGAAAACCCTCCAGCTGTATCTATTTTAATATTCATGATGGCAGGATAATTGATAACTTCATATTCGATGCCAATTCCAAAATTCTTGTTAATGAAATAATCTATACCACCGCCAATCAGGATGCCTTTTTGTACCCTATGTATGCTTGCGATGTCCTTTGGATTTAAAAGATAATTTTGATTTCTGAAAGTCAATGCAAAGCGGCTTAATGCTATTCCTGATTTTAGGTAAAATACATTGTTGCAATGGACAAACCCGATTTTTGCGGCAATGCCCCCCTTGTGATTGTTTTTCATATACATAAAATAGTTAATGTAACCTGGAAGGCTATTCTCTTCTTTTTCAATGACAATGTTGGCGTATTGGTAAAAACCTTCTACTGCAATATAAAGATTTCTATCAAAAATCTTTTGGTAACCAGCAAAAATACCTGTTGCGAGACCCTTTTCTCCAATACTTATTACCCTGTCAGATATCTGAAAGTTAAGGGTTCTATTCAATTGTCCTACAAGAGTGCTATACCCAAGGCCTAATCCGCCATAAAATCCATCATTGATGGTAGAAACTTTATTAAGGCGCGGCTCGCAAGAGATACTCACGTTTGCGTTAGCTGCTATAAATAAAGTTAATATAAAAACAAATAGTTTACTGATCATTTGATGTTCCCTCTTGCATTAAACCTATCATGCCTTACACTCATGCGCAACAAACTAAAAAGTCTTCGTGGTTATCAACTTTTGTTCCTGTTATTACTTCATAATGTGGCCAAAATTCATCAGGAAGGTCTTCATTAAAAAAATCATACCCCGTTCCAAATCCTTCGTCATTTTCTATGAAATTACGGCCAGCATTCATAATTTTTTCGTAAGTTATAGGGGAAGGATCGCCTTCCCCTCTGGGATACATTTCCCTATTTTTAAGTACGGCTTCATTGATTTTCTCAGCATAATCTTCCATCCACTTCTTAGATTGTTCGCGCGATTCTTCTGGATTAAAAGAAGGGAATGCGGGATGTTCCCAGACATGCCTGAGTGACTTTATTGTTCGCGGATAAAGGACGAGCCAGAAGCGTTGCCCCTGTTCAACAGGTTCCTTTAAAAATGGGTCAACAATGCCCACTGTTTTAAGCCTCCAAACATCTCCATCACTTCCCTTTTGGTATTCTGCTTCACCATCTGCTGTCACATGCTCACCTGGTTTTAGCTCTTCCTTAGCTACCATAGGTTCAACGGCCAAATGGATAGCATCCCGCTTCTGTGTGTCGTCTATAATAGTTCCTAGCGTTTCTAGTGCGTCTGTAAAGACGCTGCGCTTGTCACTCATGGTTTTCTCCTTCTATTAACTATTTATTTGTCATTATATTTTGTCATATTTATTGGAATAATAGAGTAGATTTGGCTATTTTTTCTTCATTATTTATTTGAAATGTCCTTATTTCATCTCTGGCTGCCAGGTATTGCTCTTTACTCAACATAGAAAAGTCCTCTACTTGATATTCTTTCAACAAATGACCTTTCAAGGCTTCATCACCTTTGACTAAAGTAATCAGGTCGTTCAATTCCATCTCATCTATTCTGTCACTATCCATTGGCAATATCTCTTCTGTTCCCTGTTCAGTAGGAGAGGTAAATTTTTCTGAAAGCATTTGGCTCAATGAAGATGATTTTGTTGTTGGTTTTTCATATTTAGAAATAGAACTTTCAATTAAAAGTTCATTATATTGTTCCCCTTGGTCTCCTCCTTCATCAAGGCTTATTGCTTGAGATAACTCTATGCTCACAGGAAGGTATTTGAATAACCTTCTGATAACTGTTTTCCTTGCCATTTGCTCGTAGTCTGTTTGCCATGGCCCATAATTAGAAGCTTTAGAGCGTGCTTTTATAGAGTTAACCTCTTCGATGGACATGACTTCAAATTGATTGCCCCCCCCTTTTATTGATACGCAAGCATATACATAGATCATTTCCCCCCGGTTTTCCCTGGCCGGTATGTGCCTGAGTTTAGGGGTCAGTCCATATTCAAACTCGAAAAAATCCTTTTCATAAACTGCATTGACCTGGGGACTACTTACGACTCCTGACCTCGTAGCCAATTCCAGCATTCCCTTGTAGCCAATAATAACTTGGCATTCTACTGTATTTTTTTTCTTATTCTCAAAAGGAATCAGATGGACATGTCCAAGGTGTCCACCAGGTTCAAGACCTAACTGGCTGCATTGTACAATACATCCGGCAAAAGATATTGGGTCGCATTGTTGAAGTTTGGGAATTCTGCGTAGTTCTGTCATGACTACCCTCAACATACGATCTGGTGTCATGTGCTTTGGAAGGGCCATCTTGATTTGTTCCTTTAGAACAGGATCATTGAGCCAATCCATAATAGATTTTTTCTGCTCGGATATTTGTCCCGTCGTCTGTAATTGTGAATTTGTTGTATTCATTTTTCCCTCCTAATTTATACGTAATGATTTGTTTTTTGTTTCTTCCAGAAATTGCTCATATACCGAATAAGCCTCGGGACATCTTTCTTTAAATGATTTTTTATCAAGGTTTCGCCTTTTTGATTCTATCCAAAAAGCAAGTTTTTTTCCTTTTGTATCTAAAAGGGACGAAGCACCTTCCATGTTATTGCAAAGCTCAAGACGTTTTTCTTCCTTTAGTTTTTCCAGTTCCTCTACTTTTGACCTGATATCCTGAATAGACTGAACTAAAGCCATATCTTCTTCTGTTGCTATCTTTTTTATATCCTCTTCAGATGGGTACAAAATACTGGCATCCTTCATATTAACAGGCATGGGGGGCATTCTTTTTTCAATGTTTTCTTTCCAAAATTGGCGCTCCATGTTGATGATTTGGCTTTCGAGTTCTGGATTTCTGTAATAAGTGTATACCCTGTGCTTTAAGCCGCCGTGTCCACCTGAGAATACAGGGATATCAACCTGGGTTGTTTTGTAAATATGTTCCGATACGATGGCGTTATGAGCGCACTGCAAGAGATATGGAGTTGGTATGTTATCCGTTCCTTCTTCCCCCCACTCTTCCCCTAAAAACCCTGTCGTTTTGCATTCAAGGATAATAGTACTGTCTTTGACCAGAAAATCTACATTGCAACGCATCCAATGGTATTCAGGATGCACAAGAGCTTTTTCTGGCTTTTCTATTTCAACTCCCTTGCGACGTGCATATACTTCTGCTGCATACTGCTCAAGGTCATTGCCAACCTCTATTGATTCACTCGTAATGTCTTCATCTTCTTTTTCGCCAATCTTAAGAAGATAAATATCAAGGGGCGTTTTGTAAGGGGATAGTCCAGCTATATAACCAACATCAGAACCGCCAATGCCTAAAAGCCTCTCTTTTTTTTGTTCTGATGTTAACATGCGCCTTTTTCCTTATTGTTTGATTGTACAAATCTAAATTTTTTGCCTAGTAGGGTATTATTAACAATATTGTTTCTTTCCTTTTTGTAATAAACCCATTCTCCGTTTCGCAATTCCCTTATTTCAATCCTGTGGCCATTATTGATGATATTTGAAGCCGTATAGATTTCAAACGGTTCCCATACTGTCTTATCATCGCTTTCTATCTTCATTTGAAGGTCGCCATCATCAAAGGTTTTCTTTCTTTCCACTTTTATGTAGGAGGCGTTCTTATCAATAGCTTTCTGAAGGGCTGTACGTGGGTCACGTGATAGGAACCTGTAAGTGTAATCTTTTACAAATGTTCCATTTTTTATTGATTCCCAACCTTTGGCAGATGAACTCAAAACATTAGTCATTGTTCGCTTCCTTTTTATTTGATATGTTCAGTAAAAATGTCAATTCGTCCTTAATCTCTCTTAACATCATTAAACAGGCTTCTTTCTCTGAAATATAGGCTTTTATAATAATATCTTCATTAGCATAAATTTCCATTGATTTTATAAACGCTTCAAGATCTTTAGCTAGGTTCTTTATTCTGGCATCTATGTAAAAGGAATGCCATTTCAGATCTATTATGGACTTTTCAGACATTTTTTCATCCTCTTCGATCTCTTCGATTTCCCTTAGAACCCAATCGATTGTTTCTATGTCCACTGAAGCGTAATGCTGATCTATTCCTGTCCCTCTAAAATCAAATGCATTGAAGATATCTTTTTTATTTTCAAGATTTATCTTTAAAACGTCTTTCTTAGATTTTTTCTTTTCTTTAAGTTTTTCTATTAAAGAACTCTTCAGGATATAGTCTACCTCCTTGTATACCTTCCATCTAAATGGCACATCTTCTTTTTTAGGTTCTACATTTTCTATTTCAGGATTATCATCTTTTATATTATTTGCAATATTATCTAATTTTAAAGGTTCGTTGTTTTGCTTTGTTAACAATTCCAGACATGAGTTTTGGGTTAGAAAATCAATTATCCTTTTTTTATCTGATGGAGAAATTTCCGTATAACTCCCACTTGAATCAAGTAAAAAAAATTCATCATCATTATCATTGTGTTCAAGAAATTTAATTACATTATTCAAATTAATAATCGTCCCATCCTCAAGTTCAATCCATCTATCTGCCATCTTAATTCTCCAACTTTGATTTGATTAAATTTTTCAATCGGAAATTCCTCATTTTTTCAGCCTCTTCTCTTGTATGGACAAAAGTAATGGTTTTGGTAAATTTGTCCAGGGCAACCATAATAATATCAACCTTTCCTGATGCAATGAGAGACTCGATAAAATCGATAGGAATTTCTAATATGTCATCTTCTACCGCAGTTATGCCATGCATTTCGAACTTTTCCACTACTCCATATATTTTTTGATCATTGTATTGTGTCATTTTTTCCTCCATTTTCCCATTAGTTATATTTTGAATAATCCGCGATAAGGAAGGAATGCATAGAATGCCCCTTTAGCAGATTTTAAGATCCAGCATCCAGGTTCAGTGATTGGGTAATGTTTAGCAGAAGGGTAATCTTTGGTAGAATCATAACATTTTGATTTTTCAACAAAAGTTAGTTTCATGAACCCTATTTTAACTTTTTTCCCTACTTCAAATACGATTTCTTTTGCTTGTCTCATTTTTTCCTCCCTTAGTTATGCTTGCATTCCTATTTAATCACAAGGGTCAGCATATTGTCAACACTTTTTTACACAAAAATACAAAATAACCAAAAATAAGTATAATTATGTAAACATTACATCATTTTCAAAGGCATTTGAGAAATATTGGAAGAACTCTGAAAAGGTCTTGATTATAGGAAGGAACTACCACATATTTAACGGCATGGTAATAAAAAATAAACCTCCTAACTTTGAGAAAGGAGGCTTATTGAAGCATAAACTTAACTAAGAGGAAAACAAGATAAAGATAAATTTAGTGGACTGAAATGAAAACACCAAATTTATGATTGTCTTACATATTACAAAGATCGAGAGATATTAGGCCCTAAGAGATAATATGCCATATCTTTAATAGATAACACGTCCTGTCTTTATAGGGCACATTATCCATTATTGCAATGTTTTTTTTAACTTATAATAATACTTTGTTTATGAGAAAGAGATAATTATGTCCTATATTACTGAAAGACCTGATAAAATTTCAGGGCTTTCCCATATCTTCTCCCCACTCCCCAACTGGATTCTGTCAAGAAAAGAGATAAGTTCCAATGCTAAAATGATTTACGCTCGCCTTTTGCAATACAAGGGGAAGAAAGATCATGCTTATCCCAGGCGTCAGGAACTGGCTGATGAGTGTGGCCTTGAGGTCAAAACAGTTGCAAGAGGTCTGCAGGAGCTTAAAAAAAACAATCTTATCTTTGCAGAACGGCGAGGGAATGCCCGCTCAAATGCTTATAAATTCCTTGTGCATCCCTGGATGTCAGATGGGAAGACATACAAATCTAAAAGCGTAGAGGCACAAGTCACTTCTATTGACAAAATTGATGGGACAGATTTGTCCTCTCAAAACAAAATTGATGGGACAGATTTGTCCTCTCATGATGGGACAGATTTGTCCCATCCCTATGAAAAGATAATTGAAAATAAAAAAGTAGAAGAGAAAAGGGATTTTTCGACAACATCTTATGATTTTAAAAAAGAGTTCAAAGAGGAATTCGAGGAGTTTTGGAATGAATATCCCCTCAAACGTCACAAAAAGCTTACCTCCACGAATTTTATAACAGCCAGGGAGATAGCTTCTTTTGCCGATATCATGAAAAAAGTTAAATCTTACAAACGCATGGCTCAACACAACAATGCAGAGAAATTTTATATGAGCTCCCACAAATGGTTAGAGGAAGAAAGGTGGAATGATGATTACGGGGAGTTTGAGAAAGAGTGGAAAGCCACAGAAGCCCTCCTTGTTGCCTCTGTTCTCCCCGAGGAATACAAGGATAATTGGGAAATAATTTCAAAGCAGCTTAAGGAAAGGAAAGGAAAGGCACTACACAAATCCTGGTTTGAAAAGATATGTCTGGCATGCGTAAAAGGGGATACAGCTACGATTTACACTGCTGGACGATTTGTCAAGAATTATACCGCACAACATTTTTCCTCAGATATCCTTCCCTTAATCCAGGATATTTACCCGAGTGTAAGCCATTTGAAATTCAAGGTGATTCCTCCCAAGTGATAACTCGTGCGCTGGAAAGGTTTTAGGCTTAGCAAGGTAACAAGGGTCGGATCAACCTTGATAACCCAAAAAACAGCGATGGGAAGGAAACAAACAGCCAGAACCAGAACAGCCAGATCGTAACCCAATGGCTAAAATACCATAGTTTCCATAGCATTTTCCATGTTATTGCCCTGGTTGGTTCCTGATAAATTTCACAAGATGAATTTTCCCGCATTTTTTCCAAAAATAAAAATGCTAACCAAAAATTAACTTTTAATATCTACGCTAAGGCGTCAAAAACGATCGCTGGCAGATTTTGGGAGTGGGGGGTATAGAATTCCATGTCTCGTCAACTTGAGGCCACTCTACGGCCTTCTATGAGCGTTTTTGATGGTAGGCCGATTTTCGCGAAATGTTTGAGCTTCTATGCTGAACCTTGCAACAAGATTGGCTTCCAGGCGATTTATGCCGATTGGCTCACCTGTTTGTTCACAATAACCGTATGTCCCGTCTTCTATGCGCTGCAACGCTTGTTCTATGTTGCGGAGGGTTTTATGCTGTCGGTCTTGTTCTTTTATTTCGATATTGCGGGAAATTTGATTTGCTACTACATCAAAAAAATCTATATCTGGTTTAGTAGAAGGGTAATTTTCTGTTTTCCGATTTTCCAGAATGTTTTGCTTCCACTTCAAGAGCCTATTCTTGAAATGTTCTAACTGGTGAGAAGTTATATAACTTTCAGAATCCTCATAAACCATTTACTATTTTTCCCTATCGTTCTAAAAAAAAGTAGGCCAAAAGTAGCCTACCTTAGAGGAACGCACAAAATCTATTATCTTGTATATTTTAAATAAAAACATGAACATAATCAATAAAATTTGCAATATGGTTTGAATGAAAGCATACTTTTATGCTATGAGTCTCTCATGGAATCCATAACCTTCACTGTGCCTTTCCCTCCCACATGTAACCACCTATACGTTTCTTCATCCCACAAGAAATGGTCAAAAAGGTTGAAAAAGTGGTATTATCCGCGCTACATGTCCAAAGAAGCAACGCAGTATAAAAAACTTGTCTCGGAACTTATCTTTTACAAATTTCCAAAAGTAAAGTATGAAAAAGTTCCCGTTGGGGTTTATATAATTATTTATCCTCCGGATGATAACAGGATAAGGGATATGCATAACGGGGAGAAAATATTGTTTGATTCCATAGAAGCCTCGGGCATCATTGATAATGATTGCCAGATTGTTGACAGAAGCTCAACAATTGCCTACAAAATGGATAAAGGCCAATGGGTGATAACAATAAAACAGTTTGAAAGAAAAAATTAAAAATGAGTCAATTTCTGGATTATAATGAAGCTTACGCAATACTTCACGATAGAATTAAGGCGCAACAAGTGGAAATTGAATATTGGGCAAAGAATTCATTTCATACCCCCTTTTCAGGTCAATCAATCTCTTTATCACAAGTTTTTCCCATACCAAATCGTTTTGTAAGTTTTTTGATTCCTTTTGTGAGTGACCTACCAAATAGCGATAAATCTTATTTATCTACTTCTCCTCCTTTTGACCATACTTTATGTTTTTACTTGGAAAAAAATGTAATGAGTTTTTTCCCTCCTCTGCATACCAGATTAGTCCTTATTCAAGACCTTCCAGGTCGCCTATGGCACCGTGAGGGACGGTCGGAAATCAACCCTCATTCAGATTTTCCCGCATTAGAAAAAGCTGCGCAAAATGGTATATTAAGGTTTTATAATCCCGAAACTTATAATTTTACTTACTATAAAAATTCCAAAAATGGGTCTTCCCATGATAAGCTATGGTACTATACGTCTGAAGGAGAAAAATACCTATCAGGTAAAGGGGGAGAATTTTTCTTGTTGCAAGATATAGTAAATATTGAAAGAATATTTTTTAATAGACCACGAAATGAGTGTCTGGAAGAATTAGGTTTTGACCCTAAGGATAAGGATTTTGAATGACAGATGGAAAGAAAGAAAAAGAATCCCTGAAAAATTCTGAGAACACTAAATTCTATCAACTTATAAAGCTCCTCAATGACTCAGAATCCCACTGGAAATTCTGGATAGATAAGAAGAATTTTGGAGATATAAACGGTCTTGTCCCTATCGAAAGATTCATAGAAAGGGAAAGAGGAAGTATATACTCTCCTTTTATTGATAAAATATCGGACAGATGCTTTAAATTTGTAGTAATAGATATTATAGAAGAAGATTCACAAGAACTTCATACAAATGAAAATGATGTAAAAAGGAAAAAAATATATTCAGATAAAGGTATTATTTATTTTAAACATAACAATATTGATTTTTTGTATAAAGAGGTGAAAAAGATTTCGTGAGTAATGAGAGGCCGATTTTGCAAAATGGAAATAAAATTGGGAATGGGCGATCAAAGGGAACTCCCAATAAAAAAACGGAATTCTTCCATTTCATTAGCGACAATATGCAAAGCTTGCTTAAATTACAGATGAAATCTGCCCTCGGGGGAGACTTGGACTCACAAAGGTTTTTGATAAATAAAGGAATACCTACTCCAAAGCCTGGTCGTTTTGTTAAAACCTATCTGCATGAAATAAAAACCATCGAAGATGTCGCGATTGCCCAGCGAGAAGTCGTGAACGCCCTTAGCAATGCAGAAATAACTATCGAGGAAGCAGAGAAGCTCTTTGAGATTATCGCTCAACAACAGAACACGATAACGACTCTTGAGATACTGCCTCGGCTACTAACTGTGGAAGAGGCTCTTAAACAAAAAGCTTAGGAAAAATTCTCGGCCTTACCTGTTTCATAATTGTATTGAGGTAGCCCTGACGGGTGTTGAACCCATATCTCTCGATGTAGAACGATCGAGCATCCTAACTTTTCTCTTAGACGACAGGGTCTTGAAATCACCCTTTCCTATGGTTTCTAGATAGAAAAGGGGATGGTGTTATTTATAGCCTTTCTAGAAAGGTTTGTATATTACGTAATCTTGTCTAATAAATCTTTTTTTCCAACTTCAAGTGCAGTTAATAAAGTAGATATTTCTTCGACATTACCATGATATCCACATATAGTAAGTCCTAGTCTTTTTTTAGGTTGTTCATTTCCATCTATTGTTGCAATAAAAAAAGCCTTCAATTCTCCTATTTTATTAATTTTTTCAACATATTTATTAAAACTGGTAGAAGCTTTTTCAGATTTCGGTTTTTTATCTCTAGTTTCTTTTATTTGATTGATATCGATTACGTTGGTCATGTTCTTATTTTTCTTCTGATATTATAATAGTTGCGATAGCAGGTTTAAAAATGAGGCACAAAGTTTCTTGATTCCTCTCTGTTTTCTTCAAGATAACTGAAGAATTGTCAAATTCACAGACAATTCCATGTAGTTTAATGCCACTTACGAGGTATATAGTCGCATTATGACCTGTCTTAAATATGTTTTTAATGAATACGTCTTCTATATTATTAATCACCTTAGAACTCACCACTTCCTCCGTTTTAAATAATTTTTTCCACATTTTTTTTGCCTTTCCTTTTAAATAAAACAACGACTTCTTTCATAATAATCTTCTATATCATTAACCACATTTGTGAGGAAGGATAGTAATGATTTTTGACTGCACGATCTCTTATCATAATTAATTGACCCGCCTGCATCAATAATGTACGCACTATAATAATCTGGTTTTTCTCTTAAATGAGCTATTGCCTTACCGTTCTTAGTAATATCGTATTGAGACTGAGAATTTTCAAAAGTATTATGGGTTTCATATACTTCATATCCTTTTATTTTAAGTGGCTTCATTTTATTTTTCCTCTTCATTGTTGTTAAGTCGCACTTTAACTTTGAATGGTAACCCTTGGTGTCGGATTATTTCATTGTAAAAAATATTGAATAAGGAGGTAGGCGTTAATCCTAATGATTTTATGATCTTATCGGCCTCTTCCTTGATCTTTTTGTCAATGCGGCACATATATCCAACCTTTTTTTCCTTATTATGTTGAGGAATATCAAAGGGAATTTGCCTATTTTCTATTATCATTTCATAAAATAGTTTAATCACAGAAGTAGGAGTGTATCCTAACTTTCGTATAATTTTTTCTGCTTCTTTTTTAATTTCCTTATCTATAGTAGTAGATAAATATGAAACCCAAGTAGATGAAACCCATTTTTTCTTAATCAATTAATATAAACTCCAGTTTTTCTCTATTCCTAATAGTTCTAGTCATTAAATATAGGTTCAACTAAGTTTGTCATGTGAGTCCTCCTTAATTATAAAACCGTAACCGTAACTGGAACCGTAACCGTAACCGGAACCGTCACCGGAACCGGAACCGGAACCGGAACCGGAACCGGAACCGGAACCGGAACCGGAACCGTAACCGTAACCGGAACCGTCACCGGAACCGGAACCGGAACCGTCACCGGAACCGGAACCGGAACCGTCACCGGAACCGGAACCGTCACCGGAACCGGAACCGTCACCGTCACCGTAACCGGAACCGGAACCGGAACCGGAATAAGCTTTCCATGGCTTTACATCCTTAATTGCTTTCTGAGCAATATCAGAAACTTCTAATATTTCTTTAGCATCCAAGATAATAATTACCGGAACTTCTGATGGGAATTTACAATTATCTGGTTTTTTGGGTCCTGTTACAGAAAGTTCTGAAGCTGATGCGGCACCATCCCAATACCATAATCTACGGACATTCAATAGTTTTACTACTGTTCCTTCAATATTCTCTAATGTTCCAGAAAAAAGCCCAGAATTCATGCCACGCACTATCACATATTTACCTTTTAATTCAGATCCTATCATCATACTTTCTTCCTTTTTGTTAAAAAAAATTAATTATTACCTCTCACAAAATCCTTATAACAAACCTGTTTCATTGTGTCATTTGATATGTGACTCTTCTAAAAATAAATAGATAACTTGCCTTTCCTTTAAATCAGCGCAACAATATTTCTCGTAGGTTATTCAACGGGACTATATTGATTGCGCACTTCTTCATTATTGAGACTGCTTGCTAATTTCGAATCCAGATTATCGCAAATTTCTCCTACTATTGACTTCCGATATCAGGATGAAGCCTCTGCCTGTGAGGAGGATTTCCATACCTTTTTAAGAGCAGCATGGCATGTTATAGAAGGAGATCGACCATTTATAGATGGATGGCACATCCAGGCCGAATGTGAGCACTATGAAGCCTTGTTCTACGGAAATATATTAAAGCTCATTATTAACGTTCCTCCTGGTACCTGCAAATCAACGATTGGCTCAGTGGCCTTTCCTGCCTGGGTATGGACTAAAACCCCTTCCTCTCAATTCCTTTATGCCTCATACGGTATGACCTTGGCTGTTCGGGACAGCGTAGCTTGGGGAAACAAATGCCAACTCACAAGGGATATTAATACTAAGACACGGTTTGCGAACGCTCAGGCTGGATACAGGATTGCAACCAGTATCGGTGGAACAACAACAGGGGAGCACGTTGACTACGAGTTCTTTGATGATCCTAACAATACGGCGAATGTTGAATCAGAAGTTATACGAACGGACACTAACATTAAATTTGACCGTGTTTTCTCAGGTCGTTTCAATGATCCTAAAACGGGCCGTTTATGTGTTGTTCAGCAACGGACACACTTTCAGGATTTGTCAGGCCACATATTATCTAAAAATATTCCAGGTCTAATTCATTTATGTTTACCTCAGGAATATGAGGTAAGCAGACAGTGTACGACCATTCCCCTTAAGAGCACGAAAGGTGAGAAATGGGAAGATCCTAGAAAAGAAGAAGGGCAATTATTATGGCCTGAATTTTTTGATAAGAAATCCGTAGAACTAGGAAAAATAGACTTAGGTGGTGAATACGCTATTGCGGGACAGTATCAACAACGTCCTTCCCCAGGCCAAGGCGGTATCTTTAAAAAGAAGGATTTTCAGTGGTGGAAACAGAAATACCCTCCCCGTTGTCATTTTGTACTGCAATCCTGGGATACGGCATTCAGCAAATCCGCAACAGCCTCCTGGAGTGCATGCACAACATGGGGCATTTTCAAAAATGACCATCAAGTCGATAACATTATCCTTTTGAGCCTATGGAGGGGAAGACTGGAAAATCCTGACGTAAGGAGAATGATCCTAAGACTTGCACATAACTATTACGACACACATACTAACTATCCTGCACCGGAAACACAGGCTTTCAAACCGGATATGATCCTAATTGAAGGAAAAGCAAATGGGACCCCCCTTCTGCAAGACCTGCGCAGGGCTGGACTTATTATCAATAGTTTTGACCCTTTAAAACATGGAGGGGGGGATAAAACATCCAGGGGGCGTGCAATATCACACCTTGTAGAAGCTGGCCTAATCTGGATACCTTCGGAGCCTCCCTTATATACAAAATTAAGGCCATTTGCAGATCTTTTCGTTGAATCATGTGCATCTTTCCCCAATGATGATGACTCAAAGGACATAGTGGACACCATGAGCCAAGCTCTGATTAAATTCAGGTTGCAAGGGCTAATAGGACACCCGGACGATGCTTATATCCAGGAGGAATTCAATCCAAACCGAGGGAAAAGAATATACTAATGAACTGTTACTGTATCTATTGGGTTGGAAATTATTCTCAAGATTTCAACTACTTTGAAACTTTTTCTTAATGCCTCGTAGGAAGGATGCATAAGGAAATCTAATCTTTGCCTAATGACTTCAAGGTAATTTTCATCAAAATATACGCGTCCCAGAAGAAAGGATACAAGACCGGTATAGATTGGAAATATTTCATTAAGGATGATGGAGATAAAACAATATTCCTCTCCATAAATTGTGGATTTCTTTTTCTGGATTATGTCCGTATTAATCTTCTTTTCCAAATCATCTGCATTTTCCTTTGCAATACCAAGTTTAGCGACTATAGGAATGGACATTTCATTAATGATTGCATATATAGGGCTATTTTGGTTTTTCTCATGATTGTCATAAAAACCATAGTGACAAAATAAATCAGCATGCAAACGCACTATGTCTTGACTAGATTGATTGCAGATTTTTTGAATCATATTGAGATCATCTATGATTTTATGAAAGTTATCTTCTGTTATAATTAAAGAAGGCAATAAATTCCTATTTTTATATATAATCCCTCCAAATTGTATCCTTTCATTCTCCAGTTTTTCTTTTGCATTAACTATTTCGTCAAATTTTTTGTTCATTATATCCGCCATTGTAAATAGTCAAACTTTGTGTATAATTTCATATATATGGTATTTTTATAAATGGTTCAAATGGATAATCTATCTAATAATTCTACACTCTATCAATCCCCTTCAATAGCCGACATAGAAATTAATATCCAGGAAACAGAACAGAAACAACAGGAGTTTGTAACTCCTTCCCTGGAAGGGCATAATGAAAACCTCGCAGAAATATTACCCCAAAGCACATTAAACCGTTTATCTGCAAGGTTAATAGAATTAATTGAGGAAGATATTGAATCAAGAAAGCAATGGGAAGAAGTTCTATCGGAAGGCTTAAAACTCTTAGGTATAAAGCCTGAAGACAGGAATTACCCATTTGACAACGCATCAGGAGTTTATGGGCCATCTATGATGGAAGGGTTCGTAAATTTTACCTCAGTTGCCATTGCTGAGCTTTTGCCCTTAGAAGGGCCCATAAAGCAATATATAGTAGGGGAAGTGACAGATGAACTGCAAGACAGGGCAGATAGGATTGAATCTTTTTTTAACAATTTCCTTATAAATGATTGCAAGGAGTATTATTCAGACACAAAAAAAATGTTGTCTTGGGTATATGCTTCTGGTTCAATTATTAGAAAATCTTATTTTGATGAATATTTAGAACGACCAACAGTAAAATTCATCCTTCCTCAAGACTTTATCGTTAATTATGGAACAAATGATTTAGAAACATGTTCACGAATGACAGAGGTAATCAATATTACAAAAGAAGAAGTTTTAAGAAACCAAAGAACAGGGATCTTTATCGATACCAATTTATTTCCGGATGATTCTGAAGATGGTTCAATAATTCAAAAAACCCGTGACAACCTTGAAGGTATTACAAAACCAGCGAACCACCACAACAATGGAAATTATACTTTTTATGAATCCCATGTCTCCTTTAGCGATTTTGAAATTGCAGAAAGCCTGGACGACTTTTCAGAATCTATTTACCGACCTTATATTGTAAAAACACACAAAGACTCTAAAAAAATTGTTTCCATTTATAGAAACTGGAAAGAAGAAGATGAAAAATGCATAAGAACAAATTATTACACAAAGTTTGGGTTTATGACAAGCTTTGGGTTTTATGATTGGGGCGCTGTACATTTGATAGGAGGGCTATCACGCGCAAGCACAGCTACACTAAGGCAAATTATAGATGGTCAGACATTAGCGAATTTCCCAGGTGGTTTCCGCGTAAAAGGAATGCCACTCCAGAATAACAATATACCTATTGGCCCATGTGAGTTTCCGGAAATTGAAACCGGTGGATTGCCCATACAACAGGCAATCATGACAATGCCTTACAAAGAACCTTCTCCCCAGGTAAATATTGTAAGGAATGAACTGGACATGTCAGCATCCCGCATTATGGGATCTGCTAATATGCAAATACCGGAATTCCAAACAAATGCCCCGGTTGGGACAACTTTAGCTCTCCTTGATGTATTGCATTTGGTACAATCCACAGTATTAAGGGGCTTAAGGGACTCCATGTCCCGGGAATTTGAAATACTTTACCGTTTATTTTCTGAAACAATCTCTGAGGAACCCTACGAATTTAGTCACGACGGAGGAAAATCTTATATTAGCCGCCAGGATTTTATAGATGATATATCGATAATACCTGTTGCAGACCCACATGTTATTACAAAAATACAAAGAATTATAAGGTCACAATATCTACAGGATCTTTGTTTGAAATTCCCCAGCCTTTATGATGCGTATGAGATAAACAAGATTGCGCTTAAGGAAATTAAACTTACAGATTCCCAAATTGGTAAGGTTTTAATTAATCAGGAGAATGTTATTCCTTTAGACCCTGTAACTGAAAATCAAAACCTTATTATTGGTAAGGCGGCAAAAGCCAGTATAGAACAAGACCATCCATCTCATATAATCGTTCATGAGACTATATCTCAAGATCCTACTATTCCGCCAAATGTTTTAGCTACAACCGCGGCCCATATTGCACAACATAAGGCATTGCAATTCCAAATTCAGATGCAGCAATTAACTGGCATACAATTGCCTCCTGACCCATCTAAGTTACCTCCTGAAGCTCAGAACCAAATTGCTATGTTGGCCGCTCAAGCCTTAAGTCAACAACAGAAGGCACAGCAAAAGACGCAACCTCCCTTGCTTGATCCTGCCGCTGTCATGCTTGAAAAAGTTAAGGTTGAAGAGAAAAGCGTTGAACAAAGGGACGTTGCTTCTGAGCGTGAAGCCCAGATAAAAGCATTTGCAGCCCAACTTGACTATGATGCTAAAATGAAAGCCTTGGAACTTAAAGAGGAAGAGTTGAGAATAAAGGCGCAAACAGGGAAAATATAAACAGAAAACTTATTAAAATTCAATATCCATTGTGGTATGATTACTTTGATAAGTAAATTTAGATAGACCCAAAAATTTTTTGAGAGAGGATAGTAAAATGAATCGGGAAATGAAAGATACGTACCGCACAACAGGCAAGCAACACAAAAAAGCAAGCGGTGGAAAAGTCGGAGAGAAAACCCATAAAGCATCAGGGTATGAAAGTAGTGATTGGAGCAAGGTTGATGCTATGGTAACCGGTAAACATCCGACTACAAACCTGTGTACCAATCGGGTAGCTGGCAAATAATAACTAATCAGAGGGTAGCCCTTAAGTTACCCTCTGTTTTGTTGATTAGAAAGAATTAAAAATGTTAAAGAATTTATTTTTTGTTTCACTCAAGGCATTTGCTGTTTTTGGATTGTTAGCGAACTTCTCAAACGCAAATGCAAACAATCCTTGGGAGCAGCGTTTCTACGGAGGACTTTCCTTGGGAGGAGCTTCCTTAAACACACAAAATAATTTATCCGTTAGAAGTTCACAAATTTCTAAAAAAACAAATGATACCAATGTTCATGGGGAGTTAATTGGTGGATATGAGATTTCCAATCAGAATATCTTTCTAGCTCTGGAAACTGATATAGGCTTATCAAGCGCAGCAACAGAAGAATTGTTAACCCTGGCTGGCATTCAACATCCTTTTACAATTGAATCAAAAAATGGATTTGGTTTTGCTGCCCATATAGGAAAATCTATTGATGAAAATCACAGGGTTTACCTTAAGTTAGGGATTGAAATCAAGAAATTCCAGACAGAACTGAAAGGTCTAAACCGTTTTACAGATCATAAGAAATCATTTAATGGGATAGGTTTCGTTCCTGGGATAGGAATAGAAAAGAAACTGACTGACACGGTAAATTTCAGGACAGAGTATAAAGTTTCCCTTTATTCTGCTAAAAAGCTTGTTTCCGAGCATACTACTCATACTATCAAGACAGTAACACATCATCTAACGGCAGGGTTTTATTTCAAGACATAAGATTATTTGAGAGGATTTAGAACTCAGTTGGTTTAAATCCCCTTGATTGGTCTTGAATTTAATCAGCTGTCATAAAAAGAGTCCAAAATCATAAACCCTGCTATTGATAAATAAATTATATCATCTAATGCAAGCATCAATGCGGGCTCCAAGCGCCTTGTTAAAATCCTGACCTACGAGGCGTGGATCCCATGGACTATTACCAAGGGAAAACTCATTCGAAAATTTAATATTTATAGATTCCAGGTTTCCCTTATCAGAGAATTTAACATCATTAATTGTCCATCCTTGGTGTTTTAGAACTGACAAAACCAATTCTTTAAAGTTAACACAGGTTGTTGGTCTTTCTAATAAATCTTTGTTAAGTATGTTAACAGGGGGAACAAATTGAATGCCTTCAGGGCTTTCGCTTCTATTAGTATCATTAATCTCGCCATTAGTAGCCATTTTCATGATTATTTCAGTAACTTGTTCTATTTTTGGTTTCATACTAGCTTCTACATAACAAATCAATTTCTGCTTCTCCATCTATTTTCATTATACACTTATCCCATATCAAAAATTTTTCTATTTCTGACAACTCTTCTCCATTGGCAATTTTCTTTTTAATGTCGACTATAGTTTCTTTGTGAGCTTCGTCCATAAGTTTCCATATTTGACTTTGTGTTACAAAAGGCATTTTATTTCCCTTCGTTAGTCTTATCTTTATACCTCAACAGATTGCATTCAATCTTAAGCCATTCCCCGTTTTGATATATTCCAATATAAGAAAGGCCGTCAGAGTTATAAATACAATCACCCCTTGGGAACCTTTTCATAACAATCTGATGGCCTTTCTTATATTGGTCATTAACTAACGAATCCTTCTGTTTTGAGTCATTTTTATTTGCCTCGTTTCGTATGTCTAATGCTCTTCGATAATGCATATAAAAAGCATTTTCTTCTAAGGTAGGTTCTATAACACGATTCATTTTATTTTGTATCATAGAAAACGTTGCTTTATTTTTCTTGTCATCTATATAAGAGATCATATCCTCAAAAGTCTTAAATTTTGGAAGCTTCTTATTAGCAATATTAAAGATACGTCGCATTTCTATTATTTCCTTAATACCTCTTACAATACCTTTGAATATATCAAAAACCTCACTCATTGTACGGCTCATAAGAAGCATAGAAGATATCCTTCTTGCACGGATAAATCTCACCTTTGACGCCTTTGATAATCATGTCGCCTTTTTTGGCTGTCATAACACCTTCAAGCGTTTTAATAGAACATGAAGAGGTACCCCAAACCCCAGGTTCAGCATACGTAATAATTTCATTTGTCCACACTTTATTAAAAAACCAATCTGGCACGTAATCTTTTCCAAGCTCAAAAGCCTCAACGACTATGGGTTTCTTAACGTATTTCACATCCTTCATCCTCTATTATAAGTGAGTGGACTTTCCTGTAGTTTGTTTCGTGAATCTTAAGCTCCCTTGCAAGGGCTTCTGATTTTTCCGCGAAGCTCTCACGCATAAGTCTAAGCCCATAGCCTCTACTGAAACAACCACGGCAATAATCTTCTATTTCATCATCCGATAAAACAGTCGGATTCAAGTTGTAACTTTCTTTCATTTCTCATTTTCCATAATCTTTATCTGTTCCTTTCTCCAAAGATTCTTTTATCTTCTCAAGAAGCTGGTTCTTTAGAGAAAGATCGTAAATCCTTACGTAATCATTAAGAAAAATAATAGGAAGAGGCAAAATTACACTAAATACTCTCATATTGTGACCCCAGTCGAATTTCAGATGGTAAAATTTACTAACCTTTTCATGCCTTTGGAAAGGCCATAAGAGACTTATCTTCTTTAGTGGAACCCTTACTTCTTGATAATACTTTTTAAAATGGGGATATAAATCACCACAACTATTGCAGTGAAGAAAATTAAGCTTAAAGGAACGCTTTATGGATTCTAAATTTGAGTTGTAAAGTTCTTCATAGGGATGGCGAGACGATAATTCATTTTTCATTTCCAATTCCAATCATTCAAGAGATGTAAAGCGTCTGTGTAGGCGTAATGCTCGCCGTATAGGTAGTCATATTGATCATCATTGAAATCCTTAGCTTGAATTTCATTAATTTTCTTATCAAGCGCAGAGATTTTATCCTCAAGATACGCTTTGATTTCTTCTATGGTCATCTTCAATCCCCCGAAATCTCAAGATCAGACAAAGTCAAAACACCCTCAGCAATAACAACCCCGAAGTGAGAATTAATAAGATCATAAGAAATACCGCAATCTTCCATGGAATCATGAAGCCAAGCAGTAGATAATGAAAAAGGGTCTTTTCTAAAAGAAGAAAGGATTCCAACAACTTCACACAAATGCGTAAAATAAGGTACATTTGTATATTTTCTTTTCTGATCTTTGTGACATTGCATAGCAAACATCATAGCTTCAAAAGACACATTTGTTATATTCATTTCTCATTTTTCCCCTCATGAAACCACCTCTTTTTGTTGTGGCACCAAATCATCCCACATTTGACACAATATAAACGTCCAAACAGATCACGTCTCACTCGAACGAATCTTAAAAAATGAAGAACGCGGTGCAGTAAATCCTTAATCATTTTCATTTTCCGATTGAATTTGATCCCAGCAATCTTGCGAGCAAACCTGATAAGGTTCTGACCCATACCCCATAAGAGTGCCGCACGTATAACAACTAACAATACATCTATTCTCGCTCATTTCTCATTCCAATTCATTCATAAACCAAGTGCCTTTATCAACAATAATACTAGCCCTTCCATTTTCTGGGCTACATTGTATAGCCTGGATTTCAGCAATAAATGGCCATGCACTTATGCGCACAATAGTATCGTCTGGCCATTCTTCCATAAATTTTATCAATTGTTCTTTAGTCATTTTGATTTTCCTTATCTATCTTCTCAAGCAATCCCTTTAAAAAGTCTTCCTCAACAGAAATAGTTTTCCCTCGTGTGTTAAGGTCGCTTAGTCTTTTTTCTATGATATGTTTAATTTTTTCCATGATACTCAGGCTCCATTTAATGTAAGTATACTAGCACTATTTCGATCATTTAGTATCATTTTGCAGTCTTGGGGGTAGGGATTACACCTACATTCTAATCATACTAGGAAGTCGACGAAAAGTATGACTTAGAGTTTTTGGACATCCTTCTTATTTATAGCGCTAGAAGTTAGTCATTAAACTACCCCAATTTCATTTTCAATAAGTTCCATCCTGTAATTTTTTTACTATAATTTGTTCGTCTATCTGAGATGAAAGGCTAGAGAACATTATATAAAGTTCATTCACAAGGTCATTATTCTCAGGACTTCCCCATTCGTTTTTTCGAGCAGCGGATAATATCATACTCAACGTTTGGACATGACACGGATATAAAGCGTAATTGTGCAAAACCTGGTCAAGCCTTGGGTGAATCTTTTGCCTTATTGTCATTTTCATTTTCCATAATGTTGATTATCCGATTTTATCAATAAAAGTAT
>Ga0193731_1000150_pt1 | contig 23999 bp, 17 predicted proteins | sample U1a2metaG_FD_144920 | JGI IMG/M metagenome (GOLD analysis project Ga0193731, IMG submission 144920) | Soil microbial communities from a riparian zone of the East river system, Colorado, United States - U1a2 | ecosystem: Environmental > Terrestrial > Soil > Riparian zone | place: USA: East River...
GAAGGAATACGAATTCAAAGCCAAACCTGGTGACCCAAACCGGCCTCCGCCGTTCGTTGCGCCGTACCAACCGCGGATCGACTGGCAAATCTGGTTTGCTGCTATGGCTTCACCTGGCGAGTATCCTTGGACCCTGCATTTTGTTTGGAAACTTCTGCATAACGATCAAGGCACCTTGTCACTCCTCGCAAACAATCCGTTCCCGGATGCGCCACCTCATTACATTCGGGCGCGACTCTATCGTTATCAATTCGCACCGATCGGCGAGAAAGCGTGGTGGAAACGCGAACCAATTGGTGAGTGGTTACCTGCGCTCTCTGCGGACAATCCTGAATTTCATCGTCTGCTCGAAGCGATGGATTGGGCGGATTGAAACTTCAACAGTGACGAATTTCGTTTCAACTAATAGAATACATGTGGAAGCCTGTCCGGGTTGTCAGCGCAAATTTTCTGGAGCGGATTGGTGAGTCAGCATCTCGCTTGCATTCTGATTACCTGGCGTATCGAAATGGCGATATAACGCAGGCTGAGTTGGTCATGCGGCTGCCGCATGTTGCCATGGTCGGCGACAGCGCTTGCACGGGAGTTTACATCTCGTCGGCCTTGAGGACGTGTTGGCGCGCGCGCACTTGCTGCGGGAACAACTGGTTTCTCGACACTAACCCGGTGCCATTGGGCATTCGGAGCGTCTCGAAGAGACTGGAGGAGCTCACTCCATTTGTTGCGATTGAATGCGCGGGCATCGGTGCGCTCGTCGATCACGAAAGCGAACGGCAGAATTTCCTCCGAAGAATTCTTCGGACGCGCAATTTCTCCGGGCAAATTGGCGACTTGCTGGTGATGAAACGTTTTCCCGATTTGATTCTGATCTCGATCGGACACAACAACGTTGATTGGGCGTGGCGAAGTCCAACCAGCGACTTGGAGCAACCTGGAAGCCGTTTACAATGGCAAAGCCGGGACCTCCGGAAGAATTTCACGCGACAAATGCGGCGCCTCATTGACCGCGCTCGCGTGCAGCGTTACCGCGTCTCAGTCATGGTGTACGGTCTCATCAATTTCGAGTCCTATTTCATAGGCCGCGAAATCGCAGAACGCCTCCGAAGCCAGGACCCATCACGCTACCCGCATCTTGAAACCACCTACAAATACTTCACATCCTTTCGGCCCCCTTACCGCTCTAATCTGATTCGCCTTGCAAGGATGGTGAATGAGGAGTTGCGCGAGATGGTGAGCGAACTGAATCGCGAGCTCGCTGACAACACCAACGTGAAATTGCAATATTCGGATGCCCTGGCAACAGCTGACCTGAGTCGCGTGGAATTGCTGCACCCCATCGATGGCTGGCATGCTTCGGTCGAAGGCCACAATGTTCTCGCGGAAGCCGCGTTTCGCGATCTCGGACCAAGTCTGCAATTTCTTGGATTGAGGTGACTTTTATCACCGCCGCTCTTTAACTGTAGCCGCCTCGCTGTGTCGAGGCGCCTTAGTGGTGTTGCTGCCGTGGGCACGGCGGCGCCCACCACGGGGCGGGCAGGCTCTGCCGTGGCTACAACATTTGGGATGTCGTGAACAAAATGGACACCTACAAATCTCCACGCGCTTTCAGTCGCGCGATTGTGGCGCCCAACATGCGGTAACCAAAATGGCCTTGTCGAACGCGCAACAGTTCGGAGCCACGCCACTTTTGCTGGATCGTCTCGAGCTGTTCGAGTGGCGCGATTGAATCGAACTCGCCCGCAACAAATAACACTCGCGCCGAGTCACATAGCGGCACGTTGTGAATCGGTGAGCTCAGATGGAAATGCCGGGCGACCAGGGACGGCTCGATATTGGCACCACGCAGTTCGCGGCGGATCGAGCGCGCTGCAGGGCTCTTCCAGATCGCGTGCTCGATGTTTACGATCGGTGCCATTAAGGCGGCGAAACGCAGGTCGCGCTCGACCATCGCAAGCAACGCACCGATCCATCCGCCGTAACTGGTGGCGAGCACGCCGAATTCGCTGGAGCCGCGTTCGCGCAATGCGCTCATCAATTGGCGCAACTCCATTACACCCTGACGCAACCCTTCTGCGTTGCGGATCAAGTTGCAGGTTATCGCAAGCTCACCGTTCCAATACCCGCGAGGAACACGCGAATAATGGTATGGCAGCTGAATGAAGCATGCGTTCCAGCCAAGTTCGTTGAAGTGCGCTGCGCAACGTCGATAGCCGATGGGCCTCGTGGACATTAGCGCATGCAAAATGAAAACCGTCGGCGCGCTGCGACCACGTTTTGAAGGAAAAAAATCTGCGCACGCGATATTGTTCGCTGGGAATTGAGTCTCGATCGGGCTGCGCCATGTGATAGTCGGGTGACCGTTTCCCAGTGCTTCAGCAAGATTGTCATCATGCGGCGGCGCATAATACTGCTGGGCCGTGATCCGCTCGCACTCCTCTACGTAGCGCTCCATTTCCGCGCGGCTGTGCCCATTTAGTCGGTGGCGCATATGGAGGAAATTGATCGATGCGCATAAGACGGCGTCCATTCCGCTTGCGGCAATACGTTGAAATCGGTGCCTGTCATTCTGAGCGGAGCGAAGCGGAGCCGAAGGATCCCGCAGTGATACCCTAAGCTTTTGCAACGAGGTCCCTCGACTTCGCTCGGGACGACGTGCTGATTTACTCATCCGTTCTCGCGGCGGGTGCGGCAGGTCGTCGCTTATCAGGTGAAACGTTTGCTGCAGCTCCGTGTAAAGGTTTTTGAATGCCGTCGCCAATTCGAATTCGATCCGCGCGCGGGCTTCTGATTTTTGCAGCTCGGGGAAATGCGAGATTGGATCTCCGAACGCGATCCAGACCGGCGTGCGCCCGCCTAAGGCGTGCAGCCAGCTTCTAGTCGAATAGAGGCGATCGCTGCCTATGATAACGCACGGCAAAATCGGAACGCCGGCGATGTGGGCGAGTGTTGACGCACCGGGCCGCAGCGGTGCGCCTTCGAGCAGCGATCGCGCGCCGTCGCGAATCCCGCCTTCGGGAAAAAGACCGACGATGCGTCCCTCTTTCAGTCGCTCGATGGCGGTCCGGATAGTTTTGCGATTCGCACGATCTCGATCCGCTGGGAACGCATCGACTGCGCGCAAAAGTAATCCCAAGGCCGGCGACCGAAAAAATTCAGCCATTGTCATCCAGTCAATCTTTCGTCCGACCACTGACGAAATGATGAATGGATCGAAATGACTGATGTGATTTGCTGCCAATAAGAATCCGGCGGTGCGATCCGGATTTTCGCGCCGGAGTACCCGAACACGCGTGACACAACCAAAGAGCAATCTCACCAGCAACTTGCAAGCGCGATAAGATGTCGCTTTGACTTGCACTGCTTGAGTGTTTCGCTGACTTGCCGCCATAGGAAAGACTATTTTCAGGCTGATTCCTTTTTGTAATGTGGTATCATAGTTGGCGGTTCCGACACGAGGTTTTACCGATGAAACCCAGGAGTCCATCCACGGGCGGCAAAGGGCAATTTCCGCAGACCGACTACTTTTTCCATTCCGGTTTTGGCCAATGGCACGGCGGCTATTTTTCGCCTTACGACGGAGAGGACGGATACGGATTCAGGAATTTTTACAATTTAGGACGCGAATTCCGTATCGAAGCTGCACGGGAACGTGCCAGGGAAATGGTGGTGTTTGGGCTGATTGTTTTGACCTCGGCGTGGCCGGTGCTCTACATGGTGGTCACAGTGGTGAAACTGCTGATGAGAGGACGGCCTCTGGATCAGTAGCAATTTTCCGTGATTCGCCTCTGGTGGCACGCGGCCGGGCGACTATGCCTTTGGCCAGAGAAATTCGTCACGGTATTCGGGTGTTTTTTCAGGTGCAAGCCCATGGCGTGTGACGTTCTCGGTCACCACGCGCGGGACGAGGAAGTTCAGCAGATAATCTTCGCCACCGGCTTTGGTGCCGCTGCCGCTCATTTTGAACCCGCCAAAGGGATGACGGCCCACGATTGCGCCCGTGCACGGGCGGTTGATGTAAACGTTGCCGGCTTCCAACTGCGCCTTGACGCGCTCGATGTTGGCTGGGCTGCGCGAGAAAAATCCGCCGGTCAACGCATAATCGGTGCCGTTGGCGACTTCGATCGCCTCATCGAGGTTGCGCACTTTTAGTACACTCAGCACCGGCCCGAAAATCTCTTCGCACGCGATCCGCTTGCTCGGACTTACACCGGTGAAAATCGTAGGCGGAATGAAGTAACCGTGCGGCGGGACTTCTTTCGCCTGATAAGCCAGCGTCGCCTCGCTCTTGCCGACCTCGATGTACTCCAAAATGCGCCGGTAAGCAGCTTCATCAATTACCGGCCCGACCACGATGCCGGGTTCTTCTGGATTGCCGACGCGCAGACTGGCGGCAGCAGCGAGCAAACGTTCTACCACCCGGTCGTAGTTTTCTTCGAGAACGATCAGCCGCGAGAGTGCGGAACATTTCTGTCCCTGAAAACCGAACGCAGAATAAATCGAATCGACGATCGCTTCATCGAGATCGGCGTCGGAATCGACGATCATGGCATTTTTGCCGCCCATCTCGCAAATGACGCGCTTGAGCTCGCGCTGCCCTTCGCGCGTTTTGCCGGCGCTCTCCCAAATCCCCAGCCCCACTTCGCGCGACCCTGTGAAAGCGATCAAATCAACGTCTTTGTGATCAACCATGTGCGCGCCAATGACCGAGCCTTTGCCGTTGAGAAAATTCAATACCCCGGGCGGCACGCCGGCTTCCTCGTAAATTTCCATCAGCATGGCGCCGATAATGACCGATTGCTCGGAGGGTTTCATGATCACGGTGTTGCCCGTTACCAGCGCGGCGCTGACCATGCCGCATAAGATCGCCAACGGAAAATTCCACGGCGCGATTACGAGCGCGACACCGCGCGGCCAGTAATGCTGATAGCTTGCTTCGCCAGGCACATTTTGCGTGAGCCGAGGCCGGCCCATCCGGCGCATCTGGCGGGCGTAGAAGGTGCAAAAATCGATCGCTTCGGCAATGTCGCCGTCCGCCTGAGCCCACGGCTTGCCAACTTCAAAGACTTCGAGCGCCGAAAGCTCGAATCGGCGGCGCTCGAGAATTTCGGCGGCACGTTCCACCAATTGACAGCGCTCTTCAAACGAAGTGCGACGCCACTTCTCGAACGCCCCGCGCGCTGCGGCGATGGCGCGTTCGGCTTCGGGAGTTCCGGCTTCGGCGGCGTAGCCCACGATTTGGTCTGGCTGGCTCGGGTTGACCGAGGAAAACATGGTATCGGTCCAAATCTTCTCGCCGTTGATCGTGAGCGGAACTTTCCGCCCAAATTGGTTGCGCTGTTCACGCAGCGCGGTCCGCATTTTTTCCTGGTTCTCAGGCAAGGCGAAGTTCGTTAATGGCGCATTTTCATAGGGAGCGCCCGGCTGTGTCTTTGGTATGGTTGTCGTCATATTTATGGTGGCAGTTGATGGCGGTAGAACGCCGTTTCGGCTCCGTCGCAAAATTTCGCATGGATCGCGCAGCAAATCTTCTGCGGAGACGTTCTCGGAGAATTTTGCGCGCAAGAATCCTTCGTTCGAGGTGTTCTCGAGCAGGCGGCGAACGAGATAGGACATTCCGGGAAGCAGTTCACCGACTGGAGAATATTCCCGGACGCGATAACCCATATCCACCAAAGCGCGCTTGATCGGGCCCGCCATCCCATAAAGCAGCTGAAACTCGAAGCGGCTGCGATCGATCCCGAGTTCATCCGCGAACGCCTGCGCGTGAGCGATGCTCCGAACATTGTGCGAGCCGAATGCAGAGGTAACAACCGATTCATTCTCCAATAGTAGCCGCGTCAGCGCCTCGAAATTCGCATCGCTCTCTGGTTTCTGAAGATAAACCGGGCAATCCCAGCCGTTCTGACGCGATTTGGTTGTTTCATAGTCCCAGTATGCACCTTTGACCAGTCGAACGGCGAACCGCGTCCCGCGCGCGCGACCCCACTCAATCAGGTCGCGCAAATCGGTTTCGGAATCTCGCAAATACGCCTGAATAACGATCCCCGCATGTGACCAGTCCTTGAACTCTTCCTCGGTGAAAACCGTTTTGAACAGTTCAAGGGTGCTATTTTTGTGCGCGTAGCTTTCCATGTCGAAATTGATAAAAGCGCCGAGCTCTCGCGCGCGACGCAGCAGCGGCCGCAGCTTGGGCGTGAGATGGACAATCGCGTCCGCAGGATCGGCCGGATTTATTTGAGAATAGAGCGCGGAAATTTTAACCGAAAGATTTACAACCGGGAAAAGCTCCGAATTTTTGCCCAGCGGATCGGTCCAGTTTTTTGTTTCGTGCGCGAGACCCTCAAGCAAATCCAGATAACGCGCCGCATATTCATCGGCCTCCGTTTCACTGACGACAGCTTCTCCCAAAAGATCAACAGTAAAGCCAATTTTTTGAGTCCGACGCTTGCGCAATGTCCGCATTACATCGTTCGGATTTCGTCCGGCGATGAACTGGTGCGCCATTTCGGAAACGTTCCAGCGCAGGATGGGGCCGCTAATCCACGGAACAATGCGGGCCAGACGGATGCCAGCCCTCAGGAATTCCGAGAGCTTTCGCGAATCGTGCGCATCGGCGAAGTATTCCTGGAGATGCTCGACAATTTCCCCCGACGTGCGCAGCGAGGGAAGAACATCGACAAAACGAAAGAGTTGTAACTTGAGCTGCTCATCGCGCATTGAGAGCGTCATCAGGCGCTGATAAAATCCGGCTTTGCTGAAAAGGGATTCAGGATGTTTATCGACCAGCTCGAAGATGCGCCTGCCACGCTGCTCGATCTCACCTTGGAGCGACCTCATTTACGAAATTAGTCGCCCCCATGCGTTAAGCAAAATGCTTGTGGTCACGGTGCTGTGTCGCCGTGCCCCATATAGAAGCGTGCGCCTCGACGCAACGAGGCGGCTACAGGTCCAGCCCAGAAAGCCGCCGTTTTCACGTCCAAAAAAAATTTTAACGCCAGATACGCTCACTTTGGGACCGGTTTCCGAAATTAGGATGAAATTGCTTCAAAGCAGTTTTGAGGAGCAAGTGGAGGAGATTTGCCTGGCAGACTCCGGAGGCCCAGGGCTCGGATCTGTCAGGCAATCTCTTTTTGTGCTGATTGATCAGGGGCGGAAGCTCGCGTAGCAGACAGGATAATGATCATAGAGCATCACGAGTTTGCGAGTGACAACACCACGCCGATTTGCCCCGAGGCATGGGCTGCCCTGCAGGTAGCCAATACGGACTATGCCGCAGCGTACGGCGAGGACCGCTGGACGGCGCGCGCGTGCGATCGGATTCGTGAAATCTTTGAGACCGATTGCGACGTTTATTTTGTGTTCACTGGCACGGCGGCGAACGCGCTGGCGCTCGCGCAAATGTGTCGGTCATTTCGTGCCATTATCTGCCATCAGAACGCCCACATTCAGACCGACGAATGCGGCGGGCCGGAATTTTTCACTGGCGGATCGAAACTGCTCTTGGTCGGGGGCGGGAACGGCAAGATCGATATTGGCCAGACCAAAGCGCTGCTTATGCGTCAGAACGAAGTGCACTCGCACAAGCCGTGCGTGATCAGCATCGCACAAGCGACCGAGTTCGGAACGGTTTATACGCGCGACGAAATTGCGGCGATCACTGAACTAGCTCGTGCCAATGAACTGTTTGTGCACATGGACGGTGCGCGTTTCGCCAACGCGATTGCGTCGCTTAACTGCGCACCAAGAACGATCACATGGGAGATTGGAGTTGACGTTCTCTGCTTCGGCGGGACAAAGAACGGCACGGCTGCTGGTGAGTTAGTTATATTTTTTAACAGGGAGCTTTCGCGCGAGTTCGACTATCGAGTGAAACAAGCTGGCCAGCTCGGCTCGAAGATGCGCTTCCTGGCTGCACCGTGGCTGGGACTCCTGGCAGGAGACGTGTGGCTGCGAAACGCCCGGTACGCCAATCGCGCAGCAGACCACCTTGCGCAAGACCTGCAACGCGAGGCGAACGTTGAAATTGTATTCCCAGTGGAGGCAAATGCGGTCTTTGCGCGGATGAACGACCAACTCGCAGGGGGCCTCCAAGCGCGCGGATGGCGTTTTTACAAATTTATCGAGCCTGATGTTTACCGTTTGATGTGTTCCTGGGCGACCACTGAGGGTGATATTGGCGATTTCATTCGTGACGTTACCCTAAATCATTGAACGAATGGCGATCAGTGACATCTGTATGAAGGTAAAATGAATGCGCTTGTGCGAATTTTGATGCTTGCTCCCATCCTGCTTGGCGGGTGCCGGGCGACCCAGGACGTAGCGACTACTTCCTGGCTCGGGCCGTCGCGGTCGGTTCGTATCGTGTTGCCAGTGCTCCGGTTCATTATGCCACGCGAAAGCGAGGCGACGAATCGTACACAACCGCGGCGACGGAGAGCATGCCATCGGATGTCACCAACCCCGGCCAGTCGGTTCCCCCGCCGGAGAGAGTTTCAACATCGCAGGAGCAAGCGCGAGTTGGAGCCGAGCGCGGCCAGAGCCGGACATCGAGCGGAACTTCGGTCACGTCTCGCAAGGAGGCAGCGCAGTCATCAACGAGCGTCTCATCCTCGCGCGCTTCTGCTCCATCGACGGCGTTTCCGACAGGAAAATTAGTCCCCGGCAAACCGGGATATGTCTTCAGCCCATTCGACAAGGAAGGAAGATACGTGGATGTAAGTGGCTTCCCGTCTGGTACCAAAGTGAAAGATCCTTGGACCGATAAGATCTTTCTTGTTCCCTAAGTTGTTGCGCGTCTGGCGTCGCGCTACACCATCGTCGATTGCCGCGAACTGCAGCGAGTGGTAGGTAGTAACATGAGACCGGCATCGCGAGTTGCAGCGTACCTCGTTGCTTTGTCTGTCCTCGCTTTGGCGTCGCAGAGCCTGGCGCAGGTGTATCAAGGAAAAGAACTCGTCAAGGCCGAGCTTCTGGCTGATGCGAACGCCATCGTTCCCGGAAAACCATTCACGATCGGTTTGCTGCTCCGAATGGCTCCGGGCTGGCACACCTACTGGGCGTTCTCTGGGGATGCGGGTCTTCCCACGGAATTGAAATGGAAACTGCCATCGGGCTGGAAAGTTGGCGAAATTCAATGGCCGATTCCTCTGAAAACAATCGATCCGGGTGACATTGAGACTTACGGCTATGAGGATGAGGTCCTGCTGATGCAGGAAATCACGCCGCCACAGAAGATCGACAATTCAACAATAAAGCTTTCGGCTGAGGCGAACTGGCTGGTCTGCGAGAAGATCTGCATTCCTGGCAACGCAACACCGCAACTGGAGCTACCGGTATCGACAGCGAATCAGCCGGCGAACTCGGAAGTCTTCGCGCGCTACCGGCGTTTGTTGCCTCAAAACTGGCCAGAGTCGAACGCGGCGACGCCAAACTGGAGTCGGATTGGACGTGATCTTCGTCTAAAGATTACAAGCGAAACCCTCGCTAATTATGCGGCGCTGGACTTTTTTCCATTACCAGAACAAGGCGTTGTTGTCGGCCATCCAACGATCGAATCACGCAACAGGAATGAAGTTGTCTTTCGAATTCCGATTGAGTCTTCGGAAAAAAATCTGTCCTCCATCGCAGGCCTGGTCGTTTATTCGCAGCACCCAAATGGAGAGGACCGCGCAGCCTGGCGAATTTCAGCCGCGCCGACTGTTGTGGCGACTAGTGCCCCGCCCGCTCGCGGAATCTTCACTTTTCTGCTCTTCGGATTTCTCGGCGGCATCATTTTGAATTTGATGCCGTGCGTATTGCCGGTGATTTCGCTGAAAATCTTTGGATTCATTCAACAGGCGGGCCAAAGCCGGCGGAAAGTTTTGCGGAGCGGTATCGCGTTTACGGTGGGAATTTTCGCGTGGTTCGTCGGACTTGCGCTGCTTCTGATTGTGCTCAAGGGCGCCGGACGCGACGTAACCTGGGGTGGATTTCAATTCACGAACGCTTACTTCGTCCTTGCGCTGAGTGTAATTGTCCTCGTGTTCGCGCTGAACCTCTTTGGCGTGTTTGAAATTTCGCTGCCGCAAGGCATGACACGCGGTTTGCTTTCAACCACCGAGCGCAAAGACGATCTGGGCTCATTTTTCCAGGGCATATTTGCGACTGTTCTGGCGACACCGTGCACTGCGCCGTTCCTTGGAACCGCGCTCGGCTTTGCGTTTTCGCAATCGCCTGCAGTTATCCTGGCGATGTTCGTTGCGATCGCTGCTGGAATGAGCTCGCCGTACCTGCTTTTAAGCGCTCAGCCCGCCTGGCTGCGATTTCTGCCAAAGCCGGGTCCGTGGATGTTGCATGTGAAACAATTCATGGGCTTCCTGCTGCTCGCCACGCTGCTGTTTCTTCTTTACGTGCTGGGCGCTCAGCGCGGCTTGGAAGGAGCAATTTGGGCAAGCTGCTTTCTTCTGGTGATTAGTGTCGCCTGCTGGATGAAAGGCGCGTTTGTTCTGCCAACTGCATCAGCGATCAAGCGATCTGTCGTGCTTGGGCTCATGCTCGTGCTCGTGATCGGAAGCGGTATTTATTTCATCGGCGGCAAATTTCGATCTAGCAATGTCGCGTTAACCGATTCGCAACTTCGCGGAGACTGGCAGGCGTTTACACCGGAACGTTTGCAAGCGGAACTGGAACAGGGCCGCACTGTGTTTGTCGATTTTACGGCAGCGTGGTGTATTACTTGCAAATTTAACGAGGCAAATGTGCTCGAAAGCTCAGAGGTCCGAGAGGCGTTTCAGCGTCACGCGATTGTGAAAATGAAGGCCGATTGGACCAACGGCGATCCAACGATCACGAAATTGTTACGAAAGTTTGGCCGACCCGGCGTTCCGCTCTACGTGCTCTATCCTGGAAAAAACGAAGAGCCGATTGTTTTTCCGGAAGTGCTCACCAAGGGCATGGTGCTTGAAAAACTCCAAACCGCCGCGCGCAGGGTTGCCGCACAATAATCACGTAGAGAATGGCGAACCCCGAATGACGAATGAATGCCAATAACGAATGACAAAGTGGTAAGGACGCGATCGCTGCGGCGCGCAGGACGATAGGACATTTTTTGCGCGATTTTCGGCCACCACGTTGAAATCTCTCGGGTTTCTTGGCAATGTGTTGTTCACGAGAAAATTGAACTACCGTAACAACTTCGTTTTCTAACCAAACTATGAACAAAAAAGTAACTTTAAGCGTTGTCACATCACTGATCGTCACAGCAGTCTTTGCCTTGGATCCGCCTCCGGTTGGAAGCGCTGCTCCGGATTTTTCGCTCCCCGATGCGGAAGGCCTGACGCATTCACTTTCCCAATACAAGGGCAAGTACGTCGTGCTCGAGTGGTTTAATCCGGAATGCCCGTTTGTGAAGAAGCATTACGGCACCGACAACATGCAAAAATTGCAGAAAGAATACACAGACAAGGGCGTGGTTTGGCTGACCATCGATTCCAATGCGCCCGGTACCGAAGGCAATTTGACGCCGGAACAGGCCCAGAAAGTCGCAAGTTCCTGGAAGACGCATGAGACTGCGTTGCTACTCGATCCGGACGGCAAAGTGGGCCGCGCCTACGGCGCCAAGAACACGCCAAACATGGTGATCATCAATCCGGACGGAAAAATCGTTTACCATGGGGCGATCGACAGCAAGGCGACGCCCAACCCGGCGGATATCCCCAGCTCGACGAACTATGTCAAAGCAGCGTTGGATCAATCATTGGCGGGCAAATCTGTCTCCACGCCACAAACCAAACCATACGGCTGCTCGGTTAAATATAAATCCTCGTAATTTTGTAGCTACGGTCACTGAACACAGCCGACCCGCGTCGCCAGATGCCGGCTACAGGATTTCGAAGCGGCGGTCGGACACGACCGCCGCTTCTCTTTATATCATCGGTCCTAAAAGTTCGGTGCAACGTGACCCGAATTGCATCTTAAAGATGAGAGACAGGGCCTTGTTCCAGGCATGACTTGTTCAGCCAGATGTATGAGAACTGCTCTCGCTCTGCGGCTCCCAGCGCTTTGATGAACAGCTCCGGTGACCCAAAAACCTTCGCGAATAAGGGCGAAAGTATCCTGATCCTACTCCTTTGTGTCGCGGCGGCTACTCGGGTCTTTATTTTCTCGGCCGCGTTCCCGTTCTTTAGCAATGTCGATGAAGACCTGCATTTTGATCTCATCACGCAGTATTCACACGGCCATGTCCCGCGCACTTTCGATCGATTAAAAGAGGAAACCCTTAGCTGGATTGTGCCTTATGCGTCGCCTGAGTTTCTGTTTACACCGGATCAATTCCCGGGTGCGAAATTTCCGCCTCCTTTGTGGAAACAATCTGGTGCTAGCGCAGACGCAGAGATTGCCGCCACAAGAGCCGCCTGGAGCAGTGAAACTAATTTCGAATCCTCTCAGCCGCCGCTGTATTACTTCGTAGCGAGTGTTTGGTGGCGTGTTGGACAGTGCCTCGGACTAGCTGGCCTTCAATCGCTTTACTGGATCCGTTTCCTGAATGGCCTTCTGATGGCACTCACTGTGTGGCTCGGTTATCTGGTCGGACGAACAGTCGCGCCTGATCGGCTGGAATTGCGCGTCGGCTTGCCGTTACTGCTCGCGTTTATTCCTCAGAACGTTTTTTACTCTCTTAATAATGATGTTCTGTCGCCTGTGTGTTTCGGTGGATTGTTTCTTTGCGTTCTCCAATGGTTGCGTACAAGCAGACCGACTCTGTTACTTGGCGCACTCACAGGTCTGGCAATCGCGGCTACGTACCTGACAAAACTATCCAACTTGCTGCTGGTCGTTGTGGTCTTGGTTGCAATTATCGCGAAGTTGCCCGTCGCGATCCGGCAGAGACCAAAGGCCGCCCTGATCGCATATGCAGTGCTTGCCTTCTGCGCTGCCATTCCGATTGGGAGTTGGATTTTTTGGACAAAATATCAGTTTGGCGATCTCACCGGATCAGCAGCAAAAATGACTTTGCTTGGTTGGACGCACAAACCGTTTTCAGACTGGTGGCGGCATCCAATTTTTACGCTGCGGGGTTTTTGGGTTTTTTGGTGGGACCTCATCACTAGTTTCTGGCGCGGCGAAGTAAAATGGCGCGGTCAGGCGCTTAGTTGTCCAGCTACCGACGGATTGTATGCAGCTTCCACGCCAGTCTTGCTCGCCGCTGCGCTGCTTGGATTGCGAAAGAAAGCCGACCTCTCAACGTTTCAGCGGCAAGCGATTGGCGTAGCGGCTTTATGTTTCTTCGCATCGGTTGGATTTCTGGCTTTACTGTCCGTTCAGTTTGATTTCGGCAATTGTATTAATCCCTCGCGCGCGCATCCATATTTTGCATCGGGCCGATTGCTTAGCGGCGCAATGATTCCGTTCGCGTTATGTTATGTTTATGGCATCGGCTGGCTGCTCCGCCGGATCAATCCTGCTCTGCCTCTCCTGGTCCTCGGCGTCATCTTGCTGTTTATCACAACATCCGAAATCGTAGTCACTCGCGTTGTGTTCCCAAGCGAGCACAACTTGTTGCATCCTTAGAAGATTCCCACAACTTGCCGACGGATTGAGAGATTTCGGACAGGCTATACAGAGAGCCGCCTTGGCGAGAGCCGCGAGAGCAGGCGCAGGATTGGCATCGGCGTGATTCGGACGAGAAACATACCGAGTTTGATTGGTAAGCCCGGAATAACGAGCGGACGATCCGTTTCCAATGTAGTAAGCGCATCACGCACGACTTGTTCTACGGGAACGAAAACGAACTCGGGGCCAGTGTCCGGTTGGGCACCCGGGCGTTTGGCGACTTCCTGAAATTCCGTGTGTACCGGCCCCGGACAAAGGGCGCAGACGCTTACGCCTGTCCCCCGAAGTTCCGCCCGAAGTGCTTCAGAGAGGCTTGTAACGTAGGCTTTGGTTGCAGCGTAAACGGCAAAGCCGGGAATCGGCAGAAATCCAGCCGACGAACTCACGTTCAGAATGCTGCCACGTCCTCTGGCGATCATTCGTGGAAGCAAGTGGCGAGTGAGTGTGGTCAGGGCGACAATGTTTACGAGCGTCATTTGCTCGTTGCGAATTGGATAGCTCGTCGCGAAGGCGCCGCTGTCGCCCACTCCGGCATTATTGATCAAGAGATCGACATCAATCCTTTCATGATCCAGCCATGCCAGCAATTCATTCAGTTGTGCAAGATCTGCGAGATCAGTTTTGCGAAACGAAATCGCGAGCTTCGGATGCTGTTGATTTAGTTCGTCGCGCAGTTCGTAGAGCCTTTGCTCGCGGCGCGCGATTAGAATGAGCGATCGTGCGCGACCGCCGAGTTGGCGCGCAAATTCGCGACCGATCCCAGCGGAAGCGCCGGTGATCAGCGCGTTACAGCCTTCGAGTTTCATTTGATATTGTAGCCGAGGGCGTTGACCTCGCCTTGCTAACGTGGCCAGCTTCTTGTTTTCCGCGGTCAACGCCCGCGACTAGAGCGTCGCTGGTATGCATCAAATCCAGGTCCTTGAGCTCCCTTTGTGTTAATGCCCGCCAATGCCCGCAAGGCAAATCGCCGAGCCGAAGATTGCCGACTCGAACGCGCAGAAGACGTTTGACGCGGTATCCGACGGTCTGGAACATGCGCCGAATCTGCCGATTTATTCCCTGCCGCAAGATAACGCGAAGACGCGTAGGCGAGAGGGAACGAAGCTGCGCAATTTTCGCGTGTTGGCCATCAAGAACAATTCCGCGCATCAGCTTTGGAGCAAGCGTCGGATCCCACGGTCGATCCAGCGTCACCTCATATTCCTTGTCGACCTTGAAACGGGGGTGGGTGAGCCGCTGCGCCAATTCACCGTCGTTCGTCAGAAGCAGCAAGCCTTCCGTTTGCGCATCGAGACGTCCGACATTGAAGAGTCGAGAAAATTTTTTGGGCAGGAGATCAAAGACCGTGTCGCTCGCGTGGAGATCTTTTCGAGTCGAAACGAATCCGCCGGGTTTATGCAACATAATCGTAAGCGCCGGAGCGGCGTGAACAAGTTTACCATCGACTTTGACGTAGTCGCGCGCCCCTGGCTGCGCACTGAAGTTTGTGCAGACCTTGCCATTGATTGTGACGCGGCCCGAAGCGATCAACTCATCGCAATGCCGACGTGAACCAAGACCGGCAGCAGCAAGGAAGCGGTTCAAGCGCATGGCGCTTTTGTTAAAGCGTTAAGCGGATCCCCTTCAACGCTTCAACCGTTCAACGCTTCACGTGCCTAGACATCTGGCTTCGTTTTGGGCAGGCCGATGACCTTCTGGCCTTCCTTCCATTGACCGCGCTTTTTCAAAAGCTCGACCCGTTCGAAGCGCTTTAGCACATTGCGCCTGGCGGCGATTGTGCTGGCTCCTTTTAAACTGCGATGTTGCGACATGGGTAAATAAAAAGTTAAAATGTTACAAGTTAAACGGGAAAAGAGCTCGAACACTAATTCAGCTCAGGAATTTTTCAAGGTGAACACGTCGTTCCTTTTAACCTTGTAACCTTTTAACAAATCAACAACTCAACAACTCCTCATAATTGATTACTAAGCACCACGTAGGTTCCGCACTTTGTGATTTGATGGTAGATGTGAAAGTGGTTGGTTAAGATTTGTTTCCAATGATCGGCCCGGCTTTCCTCGATAATCAGGTAAACAGCGTCGGGTTGGCCCCATTTTTCCAACACCGCGGCTTCGTTCAAAAACATGTCAATAGAGGGATTGCCCAGTGGGGTTTCTTTCTCGGGCTTCTGATTAACTAGAAAAAATTTCCGGTTCAGATAAAAAATGAGGCTACTACCATCGGCGAGCGGTCCTTCAAAGATTGTATTGCCGCCTGCGTCCAGCCGTGGATTTAGAAATCGCGCCATATCAGCCAGTGAAAAATAAGGGGCGGTTTGCGCGACCGCTTCCATCATGCCGAGGCCGGCCGGGATCATTGATGCGGCGAGGGCGATGGCCGCAAGTCTCTCGCGTTGCTTGGAAATAAAGTACAGAGCTACCAAAGACAAACAAATGAGCGAGATGCCAAGGACCGCAGCCAAAGGTCGAAATGCCAGCCATGTTGAAACTGGCATATCGTGCAACGCCTTCCAAGCCGTCCAGCGCGCGTCCATTGTCCCCCAGTTTCCGTTCAGAGCGCGGGCCGCGCCCGCAAGAAAGAATACCGCCGACGCGATCATCATGCCGACGAGTCCGACAGCGATTGCACCGGCGGCACGTAACCCCTGCGGTATCCGCTCCCATGCAGCGGCTGCCCAGAGCGCGAATGCGCTCCACATGGTCATTGAATAATAATCCTGGCGTTGTCCCAGAAACAGCAGCGGAATAAAAATGACGCCCATCCAGCAAAGCGGTAGCGCGTCCGCGAAACTGATCTCGCGCGGTCGAATCACACGGCGCCAGGCAAAAATAACGCCGGGCAAGAGCGCAATAGACCATGGAAACCACCAGGCGAGATGCATGGCCAGAAACTGGTACGCAGGCATGCCAAGGAAATCATGTGTTTCATCGGTAAGTCCGCGCAGATGGCCCAGCCATTCGGAGCTGATCTGATAACGAAAATACCCGGCGAAATGCCATTGTGCCCAAATGTGCCATGGCGCGACGATCAGGACGAAAATCGCGAGATATTCCCATCGCAACAGTCCACGAAATCGTATGCGTGCTTCGCGGTAGAAGATTGAGAGGATAAGAAAAACCGCGGCCGGATAAGCGATGCCGAGCAAACCTTTGGTCAGGCAGGCGAAAGCCGAGCAAATCCAAAAGCCGGCGAACCAGATGCGACGGTCACGCCGGCGCTGATAACCGCCAATCGCGCAAAAAATCGCACCTGCAATGAGTGCGCTGACCAAAGGTTCGGGCATGACGATGCGCGCGAGCAGAAATGTGCCGCACAGACTCAGATAAATCAGACCAGCGATAAAACCACGCCAGTAATCCGTGAGCTTTTCGCCGATCAGAAAGATAAGGGCAGTGGAGGCGACAACCGCAAGAGCGACTGGGAGCCTGGCAGTTGCCGAATTGACGCCAAAGAGCTTAAACGAAATGATGATCAGCCAGTAGAGCAATGGGGGTTTTTGCAGCCGCGGTGCGCCATTGTTCGTAGGTAGAACCCAATGATGCGTCTCGACCATCTCGCGGGCGGCCCCTGCGTATTGTCCTTCCGTTTGACTGTACAAATCGCCGGAACCGATCGTCGCCACGTGGAGCAGCGCAGCCAACGCAATCAGAATCACGAACAAGGCATGGCGCGTAGGCGGCGGCGGCAGCGCCGGCGGCTCGAGCAGAGTTTCTTCCAGACTTAGGCTGCGGGCGCCAGCAGTCATTGAGTGTATTTCTTGCCAGAAATTGGAACTTGCGATTCGCGCTGGAATTCGGCGGAATCATCGGTTCGATATTTTTTCCAGTGCGCCGGCAAATGAAGCAGTTTTCCTTCTGGCATCTCGATCAGTGCAAGCATCTGGTGGCATTGGGCGATGAGCGTATTGTCTTTGGGTCGTGTAATTTGGAATGCACACCAGAACCGCACGCGCTCCACCCTGTCCAGCCGGCCTTCAATCACGAGTTGATCTCCAAGCTTAGCCGGCCGGCGATAATCAATCTCGGTTCGCACGACTACCGGGTACCTCCGATTCTCGGCCATTTCCGTGAGAGCCAGGCCTAGCTCTTCAGCAAGACGCGTCCGCGCGATCTCGATGAACCGCAGATAAGCAATGTTCGAGACGACACCTCCGCAATCGGTATCGAAAAACATCACCTGCACTTTTGTGCGAATGCGCGGAGAAACGGCCATGGTAGGATTTCAAACTTGAGGGTTTAGATCCGCTCGCTTTTGCTTCGTAACACGTAAAACGATAATTCGGCGGTTTCGTGGCTCATGCCCGCGAGTGTGAGATTTGAGAGTTCAGATTTCAAATTTGAAATTCGCTTGATTGGTTGCGGAGGATCGACAGCACAGCATCGGCAACTTCCTCGACGCTGACCGCCTTCATGCAGCGGAAATCAATCGGACATTCGCGAAGAAAACAGGGACTGCATTCGACATGGTGCCGCAGAATGATGTGACCGTTGCCAACTGGGCCAGTGAGTCGGGGCTCCGTTGAACCGAAAATGGCAACGACAGGTATTCCCAACAATGCGGCGAGATGCATTGTGCCGGTATCGTTCGTAAGGAGTAAACGGCATTCGTGCAGTTCGTCGATTAGTTGGTCGAGCGTAGTCTGACCAATCCGATTCACACAGTGATCACCAAGCGCGGCCGCAATCTGCTCGCCAGCTGAGGCGTCGCGCGCCGTTCCAAACAACATCCATTGGGCGGGCGATTGCGCGCTAATTCTTTCGGCTGCCTTGGCAAAACGCTCTGGTAACCAGCGTTTGGCGGGCCCGTATTCGGCACCCGGACAAAGACCGATTTTGATCGGTTGGCGATCGATGGCCGTTTGGAGACTGTCCGTCGACTGTCGAACGCCTGCTCGCGATCTGTCGGACTTAGATGTATCTGCGCCGCATTCGCGCGCGATACGGAGAAAACGGAGCGAATGATGTTCCGGCGGGCCTGGCTTCCGTGGAACCGGCACGATTTGGTTAAGCAGCCAGTGTCGCCAATGGCCGAGATAACCAACTCTTCGCGGAATGGCAGTCAGCCACGACTCCAAAGCAGCGCGCAACGAATTTGGGAAAAGGATGGCCACATCAAAAGACGGTCCGCGCCGAAGTAACCGCACAGCTGAAAGGAGTCGGTTCCCTGACAGAGGAATAATCGCATCCACTTCGGGGACAAGTTTCCAAATCGGTGCAATCTTTTCCGGGGCGGCAATAGTGACTCGAGCATCGGGACGGCCAGCCTTGACTGCGCGGACAGCGGGGACGCTCATCACGGAGTCACCAAGCCAGTTGCTTGAACGAATGAGAATTTGGAACGGCTTTAGATCTTGGGGTGAAACTCCCGGTGGTACGTAGACGCCACGCTTATAGTGCGCGAGAAGGAAGTTAGGCTGGGGCGTTTTCCAGCGATTGTGCACCCAAAACCAATCTTCCGGTGCGACCCGAATTTGCTGTTCGATGATCTGATTTATTTCTGCAGTAAGCGCAACAACAGAGGCGCCCGCCCGCTCAAAGCGCTCGGTAAACACCATGCGCCAGCGTGCCGGACCGGTTGTGTAAACCCCCGCAGCGATCAGCGCCGCTCGGGTCCTCTTGGCAAGCAAGGCTGGCAGGGGTGAAGTGGATGCCAGCCTTCCAAAGAAGGGTGTCCACAGCCCGTGATCGCCAGCATGCTGGTCGGACAAAACACCAACGCCACCGCCGGACCGCAACAGATCGGTCACAGGTTGAAATCCCTGCTGGCGATCGAACAATTCCAGGCCAGTTTGGCCACGTGTCCGGCGCACATGCGCGTCAATGAAGCGATTGCCAAGCTTTTGATAGACACTCGCATTCCGTACGTATCCGACGAACTTCGGCATCAATTGCGCGAACAATTCCCATATTCCGAGATGACTCAAAACGAGCACCACGGGAACGCCGGCGCGAAATTCCCGGTCCATTGCTTCGATATTGTCAACTGTGACCCGCCGCAGGATTTTCTCCGGCGGCATCGCGGTGAGTTTAACGCTACAGAGAAGATTGGCGCCCAGTCGTTGGAAATGGCGGCGGACGAGCCGACGCATTTCTCGTGGGGTCTTTTCATTGGAAAACGCAATAGCAACATTGCGTTTTGCCAGGCGTCGATATTTCCCGGAAACGAGCCAGGCACAAAAACCGAGAAACTGTCCGACGGCAAAGAGAAGGGGCATTGGTATTGCGACAGCAACTGCTAACCCTGTGCGATAGAGGAGATAAACAACGAAATCGAGCATTGCAGGACAGGCAGTATCGCAGCGCGGCGCCGCAGGGTAGATTTGCCTGCGGTCTGCTTCAACCAATATAATGTGCGCGGTGTTGCCATCCTCTTTCCATTCCGCTGACGCCGATTTCGCGCGCATAATCTCGCGAAAGTTCGTACATGGCCGATTTCTTATCGTCGGCGCGAACTCTCAGAAACTTGAGGGCCAGTTTGCTGAAGTGAAAAGAGACGCTGTCGTCATGTGGTCTCCCAGTGACCTGATGATGAAGCTGGGGCAGGGTGAGGCCGCAGCACGCTTTGAGGCCGCTGTTTGGTTTTATCCTTCGGGAGAAAACGATGACGATCGAATGGCGGAATTACTGTCAGTTTGCGCAGCGAGCATTGTGCTCGTCCCTGGTCCCGGCGCGGACGCTGGCAGGCGTCGCCCGCGCCTCGTTCAGTGTTTTGAGCCCTTCGGACTACTCCCTGATTATGAATGCGATGTGATGGAGTTGGATCCGGCAGCCGTGTGTCTTCGGCACCAGCCAAGCGTAGCTGCCAGCGAACTAACGCCGAAAGTGGAGACGGCTTTTGCCAGGTTCAGCGGAGCGTTGAGCGACTTGAAGCGATCACTTCAAATCCGCGGCTCTGAATTGGAGGGCGCGCACCGCCATATCGCCGCACTGGAGGAAAAATTGCTCAAACTCAAAGAATACCGGCGCGAGTTGAGATTGCTGAAAGAGCAGAAGCAAACTCTGCGGAAATCGCCTGAGCGCCGCGTGGGCCAGATATTGCTCGTGCCATATCGTCTTCCGGAAAAACTAGCGAAGACGATTTGGAAAAAGCTCCGTCGGCCCGCGCGCGAACGTCGCCGTTCCGTTGCCTCAAGCGAATACCAGGAATGGTTCGAGCGGCATCGCGCAAATGCGCGCGACCTTGAGCGAATGCGAAATAAATTGCGTGCGTTTGCTTCGAAGCCGCTGATTAGCGTCATCACGCCAGTGTTCGACACTCCCGTGCAACGGCTTGAGGAAGCAATTGAATCAGTGCTCGCGCAAGCATACGAAAACTGGGAGCTCCTGTTAATCGACGATGGATCGAGCGATGCCGAGCTCCTCCGTGCGCTGCCTCTACTCGCGGCTCGCGATCGGCGTATCGTACTGAAAAACCTCGGAAAACATGAAGGCATTTCGGCAGCATCAAATCAGGGACTAGCACTCGCCCACGGAGAGTGGGTCACTTTTCTCGATCATGACGACGTCGTCGAGCCCGATGCGCTTTTCCAGATTGTGAAACTTTTACAGACCCATCCAGATGCGGATCTGATTTATTCCGATGAAGACAAGCTCGGCGAAGACGGTTTCGAGGCTCCTTTGTTTAAGCCAGATTGGTCGCCCGATTTTTTCCTTTCTTACAATTACGTTGGCCATTTGACCGCGGTACGCCGCGATATTGTGCAAGCGGCTGGAGGCTTCCGTTCACAATTTGATAGCGCACAGGATTATGACCTGTTCTTTCGCGTGATCGAGCAAGCCAAGCGAATTCATCATATCCCTCGAATCCTGTATCATTGGAGGCGATCCGAAAGCTCCAGCGCGATCAGCGTTCGTCAAAAACCGGAACAACTCGAAGCGTCGCGGCTCGCGATTGAAGATCACCTGAAGCGCCGCGGCGAGCCGGCTCGCGTCGCTGTGGACTGGCGCACCCACGCCTTCTGGGTCCGGCGCAGACTGTCGGAACCGAAGAAAATTTCAGTGATCATTCAGAGTCGCCGCGGCCTCGAATTGCTCGAGCGATGCATCGAAAACCTGACGAGCAGAACAAGTTATCCGAATTATGAGATCGTGATCGTTCAAGGCGATAAATTCCATGGCGCATCGGATTTTTCATCGCGTTTCCCCCATCATTTGCTGCGTTTCCCAGGGGAGTCCAATGACTCCGCGGTAAAGAACTTCGCGGTAAACCAAACGAACGACCCATGGATTCTTTTCCTGGATGAAAGCATCGAACCGGTCGAACCGGAGTGGCTGACAATCATGGCCGAGCATGTCCAGCGAGCCGAAGTCGGAGCCGTAGGGGCGCGACTGCTAAATCCGAACGGCACCATTGAACAGGCGGGGACAGTTGTGGGTGTCAATAACACTGCGCAACGCGCGTTTCACGCTTTTCAGGCCGACCATCCGGGCACGAATCGCCAGTTGCAGGTGACACGAAACTGCAGCGCAGTCTCGAGCGCGTGTATGCTTAGCCGGCGTGAAGTTCTTCAGCAAACCGGCGGCTTCGATGAAAGTCTGGGAGGCACGTTGGCCGATGTCGATCTTTGCCTGAAAATGCGACGAGCGGGTCATTTGATTGTTTACACTCCGTTCGCAAAACTTTGCTGGCGTGAAGCACCATCAGATGAGATCGACGTGAAGGGCGAGGCGATTATGCGCGAGCGTTGGGCAGACGTTTTACAGAGCGATCCTTATTACAATCCAAATCTTTCTCGCGAACGGGCCGATTTCTCGCTAGGCAAATTAAACATTGGCTGAATTGAAATGAGTAAGCGCGAAAGAAATCTGTGGGAAGGTATCGACGTTGGCGCGCAAAAGAGCCTAAACACCCGAGATTACCGCGCTGCATCCTTCACCCAGGAGCTTTCGCAACGTGGCGTAGGCGGTAGCGATCTCGCCGCCGCGGATCGGAGCCAGCGCGAGATTAAGGACGCGTGGATCCCAGGTGTGGAAATTTTCGCACGAAAGGTTCACACGCAGCGGCACCGTGGACTTTTTGGCGAATTTGTGCGGCGCGACGAAGGCATTCTCGCGCAGATTGGCTTCTGGCCCAAGCAATGGTCCGCTGCGCGGATGTTTTCGGGAACGGCCAAGGGTTTTCACGTGCATCCACCCAGCATTCCAGAAAATAGCGATCCAGTAGATTGGTTGCGCCACTTGTATATCGATGAACCGGATAAGTATTCATCGCGCCGGTATGACGAGGAGCAGTGGGACGTGATGTTTTTTGCTCAGGGTCGCGTCGAGATGATTCTATACGACATTCGCGCTGGACTACCTCGGCGAGTGATGCGTTTCTTTGTGGACGGCGACAATCATCGCAGCGATAACAATGTCGGCGTCATAATTCCACCGGGTGTGGCACACGCCATTCGCGTTGAAGGTACAGAAGACGTGATCATGGTTTACGGGACGAGCATGGTTTTCCGTCCGGAATTCGAAGGGCGCATTGCGAGTGACGTGGAAACCGCTGCGCTCCCAGAATCGTGGCAAAAATTCCTGTCGCTGTAGCGGCGGTCAATAACCGTTGTATTAAGCTTACGCCGCTCATAGAGCGCCCATTCAGTAAATGAAGCGAAGTTTCGATCCGGCCGTACTGGAGATGATGGATCGGGACCAGCCTCCCTCCGCGGAACTGGAGCGCGATCTTGAACGTATTCGGCAATTGAATCACTGGTTTGGAAGCTATCGGTTGATTTTGAGTTTCATTCGACGTTGGATAAAGCCGGGCGCGCGGCTGCAAGTAGTTGATCTTGCCACCGGGTCGGGAGATATACCGCGGCTTATCGTTGATTATTCCAGATCGATTGGCGCAGTGGTTGAGATACATGCAGTAGACCGTCAACCCGCCACCCTAGAGATCGCCCGAAAATTGAGCGTCGGTTATCCGGAAATTTCCTATATCGCCGCCGACATCCTGGAATGGTGTCCCCCTGAACCGCACGACATGGCCCTTTGCACGCTTGCTCTCCATCATTTCAGCGACGAGTACGCAGTGAAAGTGCTCCGACGTTGCGGCGAACTGGCCACAACATTTGCGCTCGTATCCGATTTGCAGCGCGGATTTTTTCTCAAGGCTGGCGTCTATCTTTTGACGGCGCTGATTTTTCGTGAACCGATGACCCGTTATGATGCGCGTCTTTCCGCCGCGCGCGCGTTTTCGTTTTCAGAAATGCGTGATTTGGCACGAAAGGCCGGTTGGCAAGATTTCGGCCACAAGAAATTCCGCTTTGCACGGCAGGCGATCTGGCTTGAGGCGTTGTCACCCCATTTGGCATTCTGATCGGAGACGCTTGCTTCGCCGTTGTTTTGTGCGGACGCTGGGAAGAATCTCCGGATATTTGCGTACATGATCAACTCTGTTTTTACGATGCGGATCATTACGACGAT
>Ga0193731_1000151_pt1 | contig 23995 bp, 18 predicted proteins | sample U1a2metaG_FD_144920 | JGI IMG/M metagenome (GOLD analysis project Ga0193731, IMG submission 144920) | Soil microbial communities from a riparian zone of the East river system, Colorado, United States - U1a2 | ecosystem: Environmental > Terrestrial > Soil > Riparian zone | place: USA: East River...
CGGGCCGCTGGAGTGTCTTCCATGATCTGGGTCATTTCCGCGCGGGAACCTTCCACCGGTTCAGCGGCCTCCGAAACATTGATCCCGACCCAGCCGTGTCTGGCCTCACCGAAACGAACAAAGTCGCTGCGGATTTTTTCCGCCGCCTCGATCGGCACCGCATAACACGCGGAGGTGTTCTCGAGTCTGCTGACTACGATGCCAACAACCTCGCCTTTCATGTTAAAGAGCGGCGCCCCGGCTTCCCCACGTTGTGTCGGCAGGTTCACACGCAAGTGAGTGGTGGAAAAATAACGGCCAAGATATTTCTGATCGAACCCTGCGACCATTCCGCAGTTCGGAGTTTCGGGTAAATCTAAAGGATAACCGATTGCCACGACGGGGCTCGCGGGTCCCAGTTCTTCAGATTTTCCAATCGGCAGAGCCGGCGTGGCCGCATCTATTTTTAACATGGCTGTCCCGCTGCGGATGTCTGCCAAAAGCTGGCGCGCCGGATATTTTTTACCGCCGAATTCGATTGTGAAATTTCCTGCTTCGCCTCCCACTGTATATGCGGTGTAAAGCGTGCCTGTCGGGTCGATGAAAAATCCGGTGCCGCAAATTTCGCTGTGTTCATCGACGCCATGAATCTTCACCACTGCTTTGGCGGCGCGCTGGAAGATATCTTTTAACTGAGCGCTAATTGCTCTGGTCGACTCCGCCTGCGCAATAGCACGCTCAAAGAGATCTCTCTGATCACTGGCTGGCGTAGCGGACTGCTCCTGCGCAAAGAGAAAACTCCCGCCTGAGAGGAAGATCAGGGCGAGTGCAACTATGCTGCGCTTAGAATCTGAAAGTGGGCTCATAACTCACGGGGACGCTATCGAGCACGTAACGCGGGGGTGCGGCTCGGTGAGTCTGGGCGCTTTCATGAAAACTGCGAACCGGCTGCGTCCTGAGAATCTGCGTGGCGACCGGAGACGCAAGGTTCCATTCCCCTTCGGCACTCGCCGGCACCGATATGGTTGGCGGACTCTGGAGAGCGACGCGAGCCGTCTCGGGTTGCTGATAAATCTTTACTGAAATTACTGCGGCACAAACCAGGACCGCGCTGACGGCAGCAGGATAGGAGGTCAAAGAACGAACATTTAGCTGCAACATGAAGTTTTGAGCGCGTTCCAGGCAAATGCGCCAAAGCGGCTGGCGAAGCAATTCATTGCGCTGCCGGCGATGAAATTCGTGCAGGAAATTCTCAAAGTATCCGGGCGGCGGTTGCTCGTAGCGCTTCAACCGAAGCAGCCTCGCGATTTCGCTATCGTTGAATTCGTCCATTTTTTGAGAGCGGATTAAGAGACAGGATTTTTCCTAAATTCGTCCAGGTAATTTTGCAACTGACGATTCGCATAGAAGAGCCTCGAACGTACTGTTCCTTCTGAGACACGCAAGATTTTACTGATCTCCGCGTGGGGCATCCCTTGAATATGGAACATGGTCACCACGGCTCTGTGTTCATCAGACAATTTCATCATGGCCTCGTTCAATCTTCGCTGCAGCTCGGAGAGATCCGCTTCGCGCACGGGACTGCTCGTCGCCGTTAATTCCAGGAATTCCTTGTCGTTTTGAACGCTCGCATCCACATCATCCAGACTCAATTGAAACCGGCGACCGCGCTTCTTGAGAAAATTGAGCGTCATGTTCACCGCGATGGAATGGATCCATGTGTAGAAGGAAGATTTGCCGCGGAACCCGCGGATTGCTTTGTAGGCTTTTGCGAAAATGTCCTGTAAAAGGTCATTCGTGTCCTCGTGGTTCGAGGTCATGTTGTAGACGAGACCATAGAGACGCGGCGTGTATTTGATGACTAGCTCGTCGAAAGCGCCCGCATCACCCGCTTGCGTGCGCTTCACCAACTCCTGATCCGGGTCGGTTCTCGGTTGGTCCATCGCCTCGCGCTTAGATTTAGCACGAGCTTCGAGACCGGACGACAACAAATCAGAGATCCGGCGAGCAGGCAACGCGACTGAGGTATTCATCTTTGGCAATAATGCTCCGCTCGATCACCGCCGATCGCGGAGCGACATTAACCAGAGCAAGTTGCCCAGCGCAGCGATAAATGCCGCTATGTAAGTGAGCGCCGCCGCGTTCAAAACGCTGTTCACACCGGCAGCCTCTTGTCCTGGCTGCACGATTCCCATCTCACGCAAAATAATTTTCGCTCGGCGTGAAGCGTCGAATTCCACCGGCAACGTAACCAATTGGAAAACCACCAGGACCAAATAGCAGTAAATCCCAAGCGTGATGAGACCAGTGATCCTAAAGAAAAGGCCGCCGATAATGATGAACGGCAACAGTTGCGACGCGATCATCGTCACAGGCACAATGGCCATTCGTGCTTTCAGTGGCGCGTATGCCCTCGCGTGCTGAATGGCGTGGCCGGTCTCATGCGCGGCAATGCCTAGTGCCGCGACTGACGGCGTATGATAAACATTGCTCGACAGGTGCAGTTTCTTGTCCCTCGGATCGTAATGGTCCCCAAGAAAATCGTTTGTCTCCACAACTTCCACATCAGGTATTTGGGCCGCCCGCAGAATTTCCTGCGCGCACTCCGCACCGGTGATGTTCGAGCTCGCCCGCACCTCGCCCCATTTTCGGAACGCACTGGTCACCCGAATCTGCGCCCAAATCCCGAGGATCAATGGGACGCCGATGTAGAGCAGCCAGTGAGATCCAAGACCAAAACCGTATGGAGAAAACATGTCGATTTTAATTTAGCGCGGCAAAGCGAATTGTCACTTTGCCGCAGGGAAATTAGACGCCGAGAGACGCTGCGCGTTCATTTGCAGCAAGGAGCAGCGGCTTCCCAGCCCCGAAAGCATTCACGGTCGCCCAGGCCGCCGCTCCTTGAAATCCGATCAAATTTCCAACTGTTTAGGAAATCGGGACAGAATTCTGCACCCCGTTTTGGTAACCAAAACCACATCTTCGAGGCGCACTCCACCGAGCCCGGGATAATAAAGCCCCGGCTCAACTGTGAGCACTTGCCGATCTTTCAGCGTCACTTTCTGCAAACGCGGATGCTCATGAATCTCCAGGCCCAGACCATGCCCGGTGCCGTGAAAGAATCCCACTCGTCTGCCCTTGCGAATCTCGGTCGGAAAACCGCGGTTGGCGAAAAATTCCTGGATCGCCTTGTGAATCGTCATCCCGTCAACGCCAGCTTTGATTCTCCTTAGGGCTAGCGCTTGTCCGCCTTTCACAGTTTCCCAGAGTTGTCGTTGCGCGTCGCTCGCGCGCCCGCGCAGCACAGTGCGTGTCATATCGCCAAAATATCCGGTCTTCGCGTCTCGCGGAAACACATCCAGAATAATCAATGAATGGGCGTACAGCGGCCCGAAGCCGCGTTCATGTGGATCGCACGCCTGATCGCCACCGGCGACAATTGTCCCATTGGGAATGCCGCCCGCGCGTAAAATCGCGGAATCAATTTCGGCCCGGAGCATTTCGGAAGTCAGCGTTTTACCATTCCAGCGTAATCGTTTTCCGGAGCCGGGTTTGGATTGCTTCAGCACTTCAATCGCGCGTTTGAGCCCCTTTTCAGTGATTCGCAAGGCATGTCCCATCATTTCGACTTCCTTGTCTGATTTCGCTTCACGCTCCGGCCAGAAGATTCCGTTCGTTGCGCGAACACGGATTTTGTTCGCTGCAAGTTCCTCCGCGTAGCGAAGTGGGAAATTTGCGGGAACAATTGCGGATCTCACGCCGCGTTTCTTGAGAAAACGGGCGAGAACTTTCTCGTAGGGCGGCGCCTTTTTGGATTTTCCCTGCACTTCGTTCTCAACTTCGCTGAACATGACGAACTCATCTGCGTCGGCTTGTTTGCGGCCTCGATCGATTTCCAAATCGCTCAAGACCAGCGTCCGCTTGCCGCGGCGTTGGAGAAAAATGAACGGATCAGGCGCCCAAAACTTCGTGGCGTAAAGCATGTCTGGGTCGGTCTCGCTTGCAGCGACGATAAGGCGCGCAGTAATACTTTTTTCTTTGCTCATGGTGGCCTGTATTTTCCTCAGCAACGTCGCTGGAGCAACCTTTCATTAACACCCTGCTTTAGCTGGTTGCGAGGCGCGAATTAAGTTCCCAAACTGCTCTAGCGGTTCCCCGAATGTAGGCAAACCGCAAAAGCGGTTTCCAAGCTCGCTACAGCAATGCCACCCCGCTGAAGCAGGGTGTCAATAAAAGTCCGAATTAGGTTCTTCGCACCACTTCCAATTGCTTTCGCAAAATCCAATGCAGCCCAACAAGCAATCCAAGTGTGGATACAACCAGAACCAGAGTGTTAAATGTAAACACACCAATTTTGAATCCGAAATAACGTTTCTGCAGGCCGAAGAACACGTTGGGTTTTTTGCCGCGGCGATAATCGTTCTGTTCCATCTCAGCCTTTGAGATCAGGTCGGACACTTTCTGGTTCACATAGATTTGTTCGGCCGTGACCGGGCCGTTCGCGTCCTTGAAGAGCGACCGATCAAATCCCTGTCTCCCGAAAATGACAGGGTCGACCAGCTTTAGATAACGATCGACCTCCTTCGCGGAATGCGCTTCGAGGCCAGAGAGCAATGCCAGGACGTCCTTTAAGTCATTGAGACGTCCGCGTTCCGCCGCCGTGTTCGCTTTGGGCGCAAGCTTTTGAATTTCATCATTAGCCCGATCTTGCCGCCGCGTGAGCGGATTGAGTTTGGCCTGGGCGACAACCATCTCTTCGTACGACCAGCGCATGGCGATGAACTGGCAGACCAATGGTACCTGCAGTTTGCTCTCGGTTTTCAGTGTCTTGTCCGTGCTCGGATGTTCGGAAATCCAATGTGAAAGCGAATAAAGCAGACCAAGGTTCCGGTTCATGTCTTCGTATTTGATGAGAGCACCACCCATGATGATCTGCGGAATCAAAACGAGCGGAACGATATTGGCCGCCGTCTTCGGATCGGCCACTAGCGAAGAGATGAGCAGACCCAGCGCTACGCCACTCATCGCGGTCATGAACATGATCCCGAGATCTATCCAGAACATGCCGCGGATTTGGAGCAGAGAATTGCCGATTAGAACAAACAGAATGCACTGGATAAGGGCAAACACCCCGAGCGTGAGAGTCTTCGAAACGACGTAGTAAGACAATCGAACCTTGATGTTGCGCTCCCGTTGCAGCACAGGCCGATCCCGGATGATGTCGTCGGCGCTGTTAGTCAGGCCAAGAAACATCGCCACGATGAGACCGAGAAACAAAAACGTCGGGATATGATAGGCAGAAGCGAAATCGTATGTCCCGTTCTCTGAATAGCGCAGGATCGTGGCAATGAGCAGCGCGAGCACGGGCGAAACCCCAATCGTGATAACGAGGTTGGCGCTGTTGCGCAGTTTGCTCAGAAAAGAACGGCGTAGCAGCGTGCGAAACTGTGTCCACTCATCATGCCAGCGGACTGGGAGCCGCTTTTTTTGAACGGGTGCGATCGTTAACGGTGCAGCCGGCTCCTGACGCAGAGAAACTTGCTTTACGTCCTGAATCAGTCGGAACGCCTCGTACTTGTCGCGCCAGAATTCCGGCGAATAACGACGTGACGCCACGAGCTGACCGCGGCTGTTTTCCTCGTAAATGATATCTCCGCTTAAATCGCGCAGCGGCGTCTCAAGCACATCAAAAATAAATTCCGGCCGGGTCGTTCCACATGATGGACATGCTCCTAATTCGGCCCCGAACTGATGTTGGTGTTCCGCCTCCGCAAAATAGCGCAACATGTCTGACGGAGTTCCGAAAAAGACGAGGCGCCCGCCTTTGTCGAGCAGGATCGCTTTGTGAAACATCTGAAATAGTTTCGAGCTAGGCTGGTGAATCGTGACCATGACGATTTTGTTGTGCGCCAGGCCTCGAATGATTTCCATGACATGCTCGGAATCTTTTGAGGAAAGGCCGGAAGTCGGTTCGTCGAACAAATAAACATCGGAGATCCCGATCATATCGAGTCCGATGTTGAGGCGTTTCCGCTCGCCACCGCTCAGCGTTTTGCTCTCCGGGCTGCCGACGACCGCATCACGCCGTTCGCCCAATCCGAGCTCAACCAGTTTTGCATCGAGGCGCCGGGTGCGATCGCGCCGTGAGAGGTGCGGCGCGCGAATCGCCGCCGCAAACATCAGGTTCTCACCGATTGTGAGGTGTTCGTCGAAGGCGTCCTGCTGGGGCATATAACTGACGTACTGCTTCAAGACGTCGAGATTCTGATAAAGCGACTGGCCGTTGAGGATGACATCTCCGCTGGTTGGCTGCAGCTGACCGGCAAGCACTCGCAGCAGTGTGCTCTTTCCGGAACCGCTCGCACCCATCACGCAAACAAGCTCGCCACGTGTGATGCCAAACGATATTCCCTCTAGGCCGGTCTCGCCCTTGCCAAATCGGTGCGTGACTTCGTTTACCTCGAGGGTGCGAATGATGTTGCGTTCTTCCTCGATGATTCGTTCCGAAAAGTTGCACCGCAAAACCTGTCCCACATCGATTCGAATCGTATCGCCGTCTTTGAGGTGCGCCGTCGCGCGCACGGTCTCGTCGCCCACCATGATCGGTCGATCCGCTTCGATGACCTCCAGGACGCCTACGCGCTGGTCGTAGTCGCAGAAAATCTTCAAGACCACATCGCCGCTGGTGCCCGGCGACAGCAGAATATCGTCAGCTTGGAGCCGGCTCGGGTCATTCGACACCAAATATTCCGATTTGGAGGCCTTGAGCTGGAATCGGCCACCGAGAGCGCGAGCACGCCGGCGCAGATCGCTCAAATCCATTTCGCTGTCGTTATGGAAAACAATCCTGTCCTCGAGTGTGGCCTCGACCTGTGTGCCGGCTTTCAATCTGACTCCGTTGAGCTCGGCATTCACATCCCGCAACGCCTTCACTCGTACGTTCAATCCGAAGGTGACCCGCAGCGCACTTTCACGCGTTCGCGAGCGTTCCAGTTCCACTTCATCCGATTCCTTGTTCACACGGATGAAAATTTGTGGAAGCGAAACGTTCTTCTTGGCGTTGAAATACTGCGCGAGTTCCTGGTAGCTGAGCACCTGGTCGCCTACCAAAATGCGCTGGCCAGGATAAATTCGGCAGAACCCGCCGCGCACCAAGGGTCTCCCGCGCACCGAGACGTTTTGGCCGCTGTAATTTTTCAACAAGATCAGATCGTGATAGCGAAATGCCATCAGGTAATCGGTTTCGCTGAGGTTCTTGAATATTATATCTGCCTTGCCATTTGGTCCGAAAGACAGCGATTCCAGTGGTGACGCGCCATGCTGATAAATCGAGGGGTCCGAATCCTCTGACGCGTTGAGTTGATAAACGATGTCGATTGCTTGCGCGGCCATTCCCATCTGCGACATGAACGAATAAAAGGCGACCACCTGTTCCTGTTTCAAACCGGCCTGGGAGATCAGGTCGTACAGCTGCACCCCGAGCATGATCTTGCGTTCGGTGCTCAGTTGCGCGCCGAGCTTTTGAGCCATGGCAGCGAGATCCTGCTGCTCGTAAAGCGCTTGCCGGAACAACTGTCGCAGCTCCGAGTAAACCGCTTCCGGGTAATCGTAACGCAGGAAACCGAGGCTCGAGTCGATCTCTTCCTCGAGTATGACCCCGTCTGCCTTGGTAAAACTCGCCAGTACCTGGATCAACAAGGGCAACAAATTTGGCCCCTCGGAGACGCTGCGGGGCTTGCGCATTGCCCGGCGCATCCAGCGCCGGCCGGTCCGTCGCACTCGATAAGCAAAGGGGGTCACCCGCTGCACAGCGCGGTCGATCTTGTCTGCAACTGATGAAATAAGCTCTGCCATGTTAAGACTAGGGTGCAGATTTTAACCGAAACCGGCAAGCGACGCAATGCGCGGCCACGAATACAGAAGTGTAACAATGACGAAATACCGAACGACGAAGCTCGAACGGATGACTAATGATTTAGTGACAAACGATTCTGATCTGCTTCAAGGCTGCGGCGGCGGCCAGCTTGCGCGCGACACCTTCGCCTGCTTTGCATTGCCATTTGTTCATGTTAATTTTTAACCCCATTTAATAGTTTTTATGCCTCAGTTCGATCACAACTCTCAAAAGGAGAATAAATCTCGCGGAAGCGAGCCCAATTTTAATTGGCGCGGCGTTATTCTCATCGTGATCGCTTTCAGTCTGATTGCGATGGCAATGCTCTTTTACCGGGGAGGAATGCAACCGGTCGAAGACGTGCCTTACAACCGTTTTCTCGAGCTGCTGGAGAACAAACAGATTGTTAACGACAAGAATTATCCTCTCCAGCTGGTGGTAGAAGACGGACGACCGACACAAACACTGCGCGGCGCTTACATCCGCCAGGGAATCGGTGCGGCGCCGTCCCAGCCGGTGCCGTTTCGAACCACAATCTATCTGACCTTCACAAATAATTTGCAGGAGAAACTCGCTGCCGCCGGCATGCAACCCGCCATCAAGACGGAATCAAACATGCTCGCGCAGACCGTCGTTGGTTTTTTGCCCATCGCCCTCTTCTTGCTCGTGCTTTATTTCCTGTTTCGCCAGCAAATCCGCATGGCTGGCAAAGGCGCTCTTAATTTCGGCAAATCCAAAGCGCGCATGCTAGCCCGCGACAAAAACAAGATCACATTCCGCGATGTCGCTGGTGTCGAGGAAGCCAAGGACGAAGTGCAGGAGCTCGTCGAGTTTTTGCGCGACCCGAAAAAATTTCAGAAGCTCGGTGGTCGCATTCCCAAGGGCGTCATGATGGTCGGACCTACAGGTACCGGCAAAACGCTGCTGGCGCGCGCCATCGCAGGTGAAGCGGATGTTCCGTTCTTTTCCATTAGCGGCTCGGACTTTGTTGAAATGTTCGTTGGCGTCGGCGCGAGTCGCGTCCGCGACATGTTCGAGCAAGGCAAAAAATCCGCGCCGTGCATCATCTTCATCGACGAAATTGACGCAGTCGGGCGTCACCGCGGCCACGGCGTAGGCGGCGGCCACGACGAACGCGAACAAACCTTGAATGCGTTGCTCGTGGAGATGGACGGCTTCGATACGCAAGAAGGCGTGATCATTATCGCTGCTACGAACCGCCCTGATGTTCTGGACCCAGCGTTGTTGCGCCCGGGACGTTTCGATCGCCAGATCACGGTCAATCTGCCTGATGTAAAAGGACGCGAAGAAATTTTGCGCGTGCATGCGAAGAAAGTGAAACTGGCCGAAGGCGTCGATCTGGCAGTGGTCGCGCGCGGCACACCCGGTTATTCAGGCGCGGAACTTGCAAATGTTATCAACGAAGCGGCGTTGCTCGCGGCGCGCCGGGGATTAAAGGGGATCACTCTCGCCGAGCTCGAAGAAGCGCGCGACAAAGTTCGTTGGGGCAAAGAGCGCCGCAGTCTTGCGCTCAGCGAAAAAGAGAAAACGAACACGGCCTATCACGAAGCGGGTCACGCATTGTTGCTCGAACTACTTCCCCACACGGAACCGCTCCACAAAGTTACCATCATTCCGCGCGGACCGTCACTTGGATCGACCATGTGGTTGCCGGAAGAAGACAAATACACCAATCGCAAGAACGAGTTGCTCGCCGGTCTGGCAGTCAGCATGGGCGGCCGCGTTGCGGAGGAAATCATCTTTGGCGACATCACAAATGGGGCGCGTGGCGACATCAAAATGGCCACGGGAATTGCGCGCCGGATGGTTTGCGAATGGGGCATGAGCGAGAAGATGGGCATGGTCGAATATGGCGATCACGAGGATTACGTTTTCCTGGGCCGCGACATTTCGCGCGCGCGCGATTACAGCGAGGCGACTGCCGAGCAAATTGATCAGGAAGTGAAAAAACTGCTCGATGACGCGTATCAGCTGGCCAAGGCAACGCTCACAGCCAATCGCGACAAGCTCGAGGCAATCGCAAAGGCGCTGCTGGAATTTGAAACGCTCGACGGCTCACAACTTAAAGAGATCGTCGACCACGGCCGCCTGATTAATCCGCCGCCCGGCGTTTCTCCGCCGCCCGGCAAGAAAATGCCAGCCGAGAAACCGCCCAAGCAAGTTATAGCCCCCGAGGTCACACCTCCCCTACCCGGCGCCCTCGGCGGCGCGCCGGCTTGAGGGACGGCTTAGCGTTGAGCGTTTCCCGGAAAGCGAGCCGCGCAATCGGCTAAGCATTTGTTTTGTTTTTGAGCCGCCGCGTCGAAGAGTTTTCGCAGGACGAACGCAAAGTGACTCAAGACGTGCTTCTCACGCCAGTCCCTGCGTGTTACAGATAAGGCACATCACAGCCTTTCGTGAACCGGAATGATCAGGCTTGGGGGGCCGGTCTCTGTATATTTGTGGCGCCGCTGGCGAGCGGTGAAACGGGGGTAGCGTCAAAGCTGCCGTTGCTTTGCACGTTACAGTTATGTGACATCTGGAAAATGCGGCGCGCGCAGTTCGTTCTGATGGTCGCGACAGTTTGCTGCATTCGCACTAATCTTCACCGCGAACGCACCCGCGGGGGAGCCCAAGCGCGTCTTATTAGTCCAATCCTTTGGCAACGCCGCAACGCCATTCACGGCCCGCTTAATGGCTTTCGAAACTGAGTTGATCGCGAAGCTCATCCGAAGTTGCACGCGAGACGCGTGCGCTACCGCACCAATCTCTTGGTGCGCGTCATTCCGGCGTTGTAGCCGGGGTCGGTGACTCCGGTCCGCCGGCATCACCGATGCTGGCTACAGGACGCGCAACCGGCAAATCCCGGTTTCGCAATTCTTCGACGTTTGGCAATTCCTCCAGGCTGCGCAACCCAAAGTGATCGAGGAAAAACTGTGTCGTTTCATAAAGGAGCGGGCGCCCCGGAATTTCGGAGCGCCCGGCGATTTTGACCAGCCCGCGCTCTATTAATGTTTGCAGCACGCCATCGATATTCACGCCGCGCACCGCCTCTACGTCTGCACGCGTAATCGGCTGGCGATACGCAATGATCGCCAATGTCTCCAGCGCAGGGGCACTCAACCGAGCTGGCTTTGGCGCTGGGAAAAGCTGGCGCACCCACTGGGCGTATTGCGGATCGGTTGCCAACTGCCAGCCTTCCGCCTTCTCCATTAATTGAAACGCGCGCTGCTGCTCGATGTACTCGATCTTCAACTGTTCGAGCGCCGCGGCAACTTCGCTTTCGCGCACGCGCGAGAACTCGTTTGGTCTCGCGGCCGCGGGATCGTCCTCTGCGCCCTTGATTGCGGTCGCAATCTCACGGATCGAGAGCGGTTTTTGCGCGCTAAATAGGAGCGCTTCAATGACGCGCATGAGGCTCATTTGTCGTAATGGGTCCTATGCTCCAATCTCACGTTGGATCGCGTCCGCGATGCGGTCCGCTTGCTTATCGATCATCTCGAGCTCGCGCCCTTCAATGAGTAGCCGAATTTTTGGCTCCGTCCCGGAATAACGCAGGAGCACCCGGCCTTTGCCGGAGAGCTCTTTCTCCGCGTCGTTCACCAGCTTCATCACTGCAGTCAAGCCGGCCAGCGGGCGCTTTTCTTTCACCGGCAAATTCCGCTGGGCCTGCGGGTATTTTTGCAGGCAGCCCTTCAACTTGCCCAGTGGCTGGCCGGTCTTGTGCATGACCCGCAAAATCTGGAGCGCGGTAATGATGCCGTCGCCTGTCGTGGTGAAGTCACGAAAAATGACGTGACCGCTCTGTTCGCCGCCGAGATTGAGTTTTTGCCGCACCATTTCTTCGATGACATAACGATCGCCGACTTTCGTTCGCACCACTTTGCCGCCGCGCGCCGCAAGGGCTTCATCCAGACCGAAGTTGCTCATGACCGTTGCCACGACAGTGTTTTGCTCCAGCCGGCCGGATTCCAAAAGGTCCAACGCCGCGATCGCGAGGATTTCATCGCCATCCACAATCTCGCCGTCCTCGTCGCAAAGCAGAACGCGATCGGCATCGCCATCATGACTGATGCCCACGTCCGCACCGCTGATTTCGACACTGCGCTGGATCTCCTCGGGATGCATGCTGCCGCAGCCGTCGTTAATGTTGATCCCGTTCGGCTGGTTATGCGCCACGGCAACCTCAGCGCCCAGCTCGCGCAAAACGCACGGGGTCGATTTGTAAGCTGCGCCATTTGCCACATCCACTGCGACGCGCATTTCCTCGAGCGACATTCCCTTGGGAAAACTAGTTTTCGCAAATTCCACGTAACGGCCGAGCGCGTCATCGATTCGTGTGGCTCGACCAATGTTGTTCGCGGTCGGCCGAATCGAATCGATCTCGCCAGTGAAAACGAGGTTTTCGATTTTTTCCTCGATCTGATCATCCAGCTTGTAACCGTCGTGCCGGAAAAATTTGATGCCGTTGTCCTGATAGGGGTTATGCGATGCGGAGAGGACGATGCCGGCGTCGGCGCGCAGCGAGCGAGTGATGTAAGCCACGCCGGGTGTAGGCAACGGTCCGATGACCAGCACATCGACTCCGAGCGAAGTGATTCCTGCCACCAGCGCGTTTTCCAGCATGTAACCGGAAAGACGCGTGTCCTTGCCGAGCACGATTTTCGGTCGCGCCCCGTCAGGCGTCCTGCGCGGATTCATTTGCGCGAAGACGTACGCCGCAGCGCGGCCAAGTTTCAGCGCCGTCTCCGCCGTCACCGGCTCCACGTTTGCGACTCCGCGCACCCCATCGGTTCCGAAAATTTTTTTCTGTTCGGTCACGGCCTAATTGAAACGCTCGAAAGATCGTTCGTAAACGGGAAAGTTTTGATATTCCAAGCAGTCGGAGTCCCAAAGGTTTCGCGCTACAAGTCGCTGCTTGACGCCGTTTTCGCCAGATTCATTTCGTTGATTTTGCGATGAAGCGTGCGGCGGCTGATGCCGAGTTTTTTGGCAGCAGCGGTGACGTTGCCATTCGTGGCAGCGAGTGCCTGAGCAATTAATCTCCTTTCCGTCTCGTGCAGATCGAGCGGGCTGGTTTTTTCGCCGAACGCTTCAGTTGGCGAAACACCGCCGGGCAATTTTGCCGTTGCCGCCTGGCGGACCGCCACCGGCAGATCGCGTAACGTAATTTGTTTGCCGGTTGCCATGACGACACCGTGTTCGATTGCGGTGCGCAGCTCGCGAATGTTGCCCGGCCAGTCGTAAGTCAACAGCGCGTCCATCGCGTCCGGCTCGAGTTCGAGAAGCGGTTTCTGGTTTTCCTTGCAAAAATGGCGCAGAAATCCGCGGACCAGAATCGGGATGTCTTCTTTTCGCTCGCGCAGCGGTGGCATAACGATGCGCACGACGTTGAGGCGAAAATAAAGATCGTCGCGGAATTTTCCCTCGCGCACGAGTTGTTCGAGATTTTTGTTTGTGGCTGCGATCAGGCGCACATCCGCACGCAATGTTTGGTTGCCGCCGACGCGTTCGAACGCACGCTCTTCGCTCATGACGCGCAGCAATTTCACCTGCGTGCTGGAGTCGATCTCCGCCACTTCATCGAGGAAAAGTGTGCCGCCATTGGCTTGTTCGAACCGGCCGATGCGCCGTTCATGCGCCCCGGTGAAAGCGCCTTTCTCGTGCCCGAACAATTCGCTCTCGAGTAGCTGCGGCGAAAGCGCGGCGCAATGTACAACCACAAATTTCGCTTTGTTACGCCGGCTGAGGTTGTGAACGGCGTGCGCCGCTAGTTCTTTCCCCGTGCCGCTCTCGCCTTCGATCAACACATTGGCCGATGAAGGGGCGACTTGTTTGATTGTCTCGAGCACCTCATGCAACGCCGGCGAATCGCCCCAGATATTTTCGAGTCCGTAGCGTTCATCCACCTGTTCGCGGAGCGCGCGATTTTCCTGCTCAAGCTTGCGGCTCTGCACCGCGCGCGCGATGAGCAGTTCGACTTTGTCGAGATTCAGCGGCTTGGTGACGAAATCGTAAGCGCCGCGTTTCATTGCCTCGACTGCGACATCGACCGAGCCGTAAGCGGTCATCATGATGCAGATCGGCGGACGCGACATTTTCAGTGCGCGATCGATTAGGACCATCCCATCTTCATTGCCAAGGCGCAGGTCAGTAAGCAGCACTTCGACCTGCTCGCGCTCCAGCACGTCCATTGCACCAGCAATATCGGCGGCGACGTACACGTCGTAATCGTTCTCGAGCAAACGCCGCAGTCCATCGCGCGTATGTTTCTCGTCGTCGACGATCAGGACAGTGGGCTGAAGATCCATAAGGGAACCAACAACTAACCGCAGAGAACGCAGAGTTCATGGAGATTCAAAACATTTCTGTGGCTCGCGAGAGGTCCACGCTGTGACAAAACCTTGCGACTCTGTGGCGCTTGCGCCGGAAACGTGTATCATCGCGCGTGCGTCAGCGAGTCTTGCGGGGTCTGATGTCGATTGTTTTTGCCGGCTGTCCCGCCCTGGTTGCTGGCGCGGACGCGGGCAGCGCAGACACGAGCTGGAAACTCGTGGGTCGTGACAAGGATCTTGAAATCTACAGCCGGCCGCGCCCAGGTTCGCCGCACAAGGAATTCAAGGCAGTCGGCCCGATTGACGCGCCAACTCGTGCTGTGTGCGCTGTGATCGACGATTTCGAAAATTATCCAAAGTTCATGCCTTTCACGACGGAATGTCGGCTGATTAAACAAGATGGCGACACGATGATTGGGTATCAGCGGCTGTCGCCAAAGATTTGCGCAGATCGTGATTACACACTGCGCGTTTCGAAGAAGTCATTGCCCGTACCGGATGGTGTGGTCTATACGAGCCGGTGGTCGCCAGCGAATGAATTGGGGCCGCCCGAAAAGAAAGGTGTAGTGCGCGTAAAAATTTGCGAGGGCGGCTGGCGGCTTGAGCCTCAAGGACCGGCAAAAACCCTTGCCACGTATTCCATCTACACAGATAGCGGCGGCTCTTTGCCATCCTTCATCGACAATCGCGTAAGTCTGACGGGAATTCGAAGGTTGTTCGCGGCCGTTCGCAAACAGGTAAAGGAGCCAAAGTACGCGGTGGCTTCGCAGGCGTCACCAGCGCCGGCCAGGCCCTAGTAAAACCTTTTTCGCCAGTAACGCGCGCGAGTATTGTCTGTCCGCATGAAAGCGAATTTTTTCCTGTTTGTGGCCGTGATCGCCGGTGCATTTACGCTCAACGACACCACTTTGGCCGAGAGCGCGCCTGACACTCCAAAGAAACCTGTCGCCACCGACTACCATGGAGTAACCGTGGAAGATCCGTATCAGTGGCTCGAATCGGACGAGGACTCGCAGGTGAAGGCGTGGTCGGACGCGCAGAACCAGCAGACACGCAAGAATCTCGACAGCTTCCCCGATCGGGCGGCGATTGAAAAACAATTACAAGAATGGTACGCGAAAACATCGCCGAGCTATTCCTCGCTCGTCTCGCGCCCCGGAATTCTGTTCGCGATGAAGTTCCAGCCGCCGAAACAACAGCCGCTGTTGGTGACGCTCGCGTCGGCGGACGATCTTAAGTCGGAAAAAGTAGTGCTCGATCCGAACGTCCTCGACACGAAAGGCGCGACAGCGATCGACTGGTTTGTGCCGTCGTCGGACGGCAAACACGTCGCCATGTCACTTTCCAAAGGCGGCAGCGAAGACGGTACACTTCACTTTTACGAAACTGCGACGGGCAAAGCGCTGCCGGACACGATTGCGCATGTCCAATATCCCACGGCAGGCGGCAGCGCGGCTTGGAACGCGGATGGGACCGGGGTTTATTACACGCGCTTTCCTCGGAAAGGCGAGCGGCCGGATGCTGATCTCAATTTTTATCAGCAGATTTACTTTCATAAGCTCGGCACGCCCGACACAAAGGACACATATTCGATTGGCAAAGACTTCCCACGAATCGCAGAGATCACCCTCGCAGCTTCCCGCGACGGCAAATACATTCTCGCGACTGTAGCGAACGGCGATGGCGGGGATTTCGCGCATTATCTGCTCGGGCCAGACGGGACGTGGAAGCAGATCACGCAGTTTAGCGATCAGATAAAACTCGCGCGCCTCGGGCGCGATAACGCGCTTTATCTGCTTTCGCGCGCGGGTGCGCCGCGCGGAAAGATTCTGCGTCTGCCGCTCGATGTGCCGGAATTGAAAAATGCCGCGGAGATTGTTGCTTCCGGGGAAGCGGTGATCGAGCAGATCGTGCCGAGCACAGATGCGCTCTATGTTGCCGATCTGCTTGGAGGACCATCGCAAATCCGGCGCTTCGATCTGAATGGCAAGAATGAAACCACGATCTCGACCCCACAAATCTCTGCTGTGCAGGAATTGCTCGCGCTTGAAGATGGGTCGCTCCTGTTCCGCGATGTGAACTACACCGACCCGGCGGCGTGGTTCCATTGTCTCAATGGGAAAACCGAGCCGGTAAAGACGGCCCTGCAGAGCCCGTCCCCTGTCTCGTTTGCTGATATTGAAGTGCGGCGCGAGTTCGCCACTTCAAAAGACGGCACGAAAATTCCACTGAACGTCCTTTCTCGAAAAGGAATGAAGCGCGATGGAAACAACCCGACGCTGCTCTACGCGTACGGCGGCTACGGAATCAGCATGTCGCCCAACTTTGATTTTACGCGGCGGCTCTGGTTCGATCGCGGCGGCGTGTACGTGGTGGCAAACATTCGAGGCGGTGGCGAGTTCGGTGAAGACTGGCATAAGGCCGGCAATCTCACGAAAAAGCAAAACGTGTTCGACGATTTCGCGGCAGCTGCCGAGTACCTGATCAAAGAGAAGTACACGCGCCCGGAAAAACTCGCGATCCAGGGTGGAAGCAATGGCGGCCTTTTGATGGGCGTGATGATCACGCAACATCCTGATTTGTTCCGCGCAGTCGTTTCCTCAGTGGGAATTTACGACATGCTCCGAGTCGAATTGGCGCCGAACGGCGCGTTCAACGTGACCGAGTTCGGCACGGTGAAAGACCCAGAGCAATTCAAAGCGCTTTACGCTTACTCCCCGTATCATCACGTTGTCGATGGAACTAAATATCCTTCGGTCCTGATGATGACCGGCGCCAACGACGGACGGGTTGCGCCCTATCACTCACGCAAGATGACTGCGCGCCTGGATGAAGCCAACAAATCTGAGAACCCAATTCTATTGCGGACGAGCTCCAGCGCAGGCCACGGCCAGGGCACAGCCTTAAGCGAGCGGGTTAAACAATTGGCCGATATCTACGCGTTTCTCTTTACGCAACTTGGAATGACGAAGGAATGACAACGGGCGGATGGTTCGCCGTTTCGTCATTTTAGTTTCACTCGTTATCTTCCCTTCTTGCGAAGGAAACTGCTCATTTGCGCAGGAGCGATTGCGATTTTTTTTCTGATCGCAGCCGCTGGTTGCGTAGCCGTTTTTCATAGTCTGCTGCTGACGCACTACATTGAGAGCGATTCATTTCGTCAGGCGATGGAAGCCGAGACAGCTAAAGGGTTGCATTTCGGTGAGTGCCGCTACTCGCCGATCCGACGCACCAGTACATTCACAGCGCAAAGCGAGAGTTATGAAGCGCAGAATGGAAAGAAGGCGATGAAGTCACTCGATGCTCGTGGCATCACGGCAACGTTTGATCCGTGGGGCGTCTTTGTGCGGCAGTGGAGGTTCAGCGACGTGCGCGTGCAATCCGGCGACGTCGAGATTCAGGTTTACAAAGCGAATCCTGAAGCGATGGCGCCCAAGCCATGGTTTGCCATTTTCTTGCCCAAAAGAGTCTATCTGAAAAAGATTGAATCGGATCACGCCAACGTAACCTGGCGATTTCGCGGCGAGCACGCCGGATTTTTCGATACACAACTGCTCATTACGCCTCATGGACCGGATTTTGAATACGTTGCCACCAGCGGCAGACTGAAGATGGCTTTGTTTCCCGATCTGGATCTCCGCCGCGCGCATCTTCTCATCACCAAAACACTGATCACGGTTTACGACATCGACCTTGCATCGAATTCGAGTAGCGAAGAAAGCATTCATGCACAGGCAAACGCAGGAATCGGAAAGGATAGGAGCGTCGATTTCAAAGCGAACTTCAATGCGGTGCCAATTCGCCCGTGGCTGCCAGCCGAATGGAAAGCGCGTCTCAAGGGTAGCGCTTTCGGCGACATTCACTGGACGGGAACAGATCCAAAGCTAGAAAACTCATCGGGCGAAGGTTCGTTGCGCATTCGTAAGGGACGAATTGATGAGGTTCCACTTCTGGAAAAGCTCGCAGAGCTTGCACAGAAGAAATCATTTGAACATTTGGAGTTGAATGAGTGCTCGTTCGGCTTCGGATGGAAGTATCCAAAGATCGACGTCAAAGACATTTCCATCGAAGAAAGAGGGAAATTCCGGATCGAGGGAGAACTGTTGATCGACCAACGTCGTTTGCGCGGCACAATCCGACTTGGGCTTACTCGTGAATATCTCGACTGGCTGCCAAATCCTGAAGAAGTCTTTAATCGCAAGCAGGGAGGCTATCTATGGACCAATGTGCGTCTGTTCGGAACACTTGATGACCCTGAGCAGGATCTCAGTCCACGTATCATCGAACTTTTCAAGCAATCGCCCGGAGCCTATCTCGGGCTTCTCTTTCGCCAGTTCGAAGGCTGGTTAAAAAAAGCATTTAACCACGATTACGAGCGGGTTCTTAATGGAGGGGCGAGCTCCGCGAGCCCTGGCTTAATGCGTCATCGGGAGAACGTTCGTTAAGCGTCGCAGAGCTCCGCCCTCCATTCGTATCTGGCTTCATGCCTCTGGTTTGCTTTCGCCCGCTTCCAGCATCCGAATGCGCCTTTCGATGTACGGCAATCGAATCGTAAGCGTGAGACCTTCGCCTTCGTTACTCTCGATGGAGAGTTCGCCGCCATGCTCACGCACAATGCGGCGCACAATTAACAATCCAAGACCAGATCCCGATGGCTTGGTTGTGAAATAAGGCTCAAAAACACGACTCAAGTTTCCCGCCGACATACCACTGCCGGTGTCAACGAAGCTCACGATTACATGGGTGTCGTCCACGTCCGTGCGGATGCGCAAAGTGCCGTGGCGCTTCATCGCTTCGAGGCTATTTTTGATCACGTTGTAAAACGCTTGCTTCATCTGATCGCGATCAAGCTGAAGCAAGGGCAGATCAGAGCGCAGTTCTTGTTCGACGACAATGTCACGGTCTTGAATTTCGGGCGTGAAAAAGCGCACTGCCTCCTCGACTATCGTGTTTAGGCTCTCCGGATGGAGCTGTGGCCGCGATGGCCGGATTGCCCGAAGAAATTGGGTCACAATCGAATCCAGTCGGTTGACTTCTGAACGTGCGATATCAATCGATTGTTGAAGTTCCGCCTTCGTTTCGCCGTGCAGCTTTTGGACGCTGCGCTCCATCAATTGCAAATGAATGTGCAGCGAGTTGAGTGGATTTCCGATTTCATGCGCCACGCCTGCTGCGAGCAAGGTCAGCGCATTCAAACGTTCCGACTCAATAGTTTGCTGGGCTGTGCGCCGGCTCTTAGTGATATCTCGCAGGATCATGACGTGGCCAACCTGCTCCCCACTTCCAGCCACGTGCCTGCCTGGCGCGCCGAAGCTCTGCGAAGTCGGCTGGCCCGTTTCCTCTTCGACGCCTCGCAGATGCGTGGTCACCTCTACGGACTCGCGGTGTTCCATCACCAGCGGCACGATATAAAAATTGATGAAGCGATTTTGCGGATAGAAAATTTCCATGTCATGACTGACAGGCCCGGGGCTTTTCGTAAGCGATTCCCAATCCAAACCTCGAACGCGTTCATCGAGCGGTTTGCCGATTGCCTCCGCCGCCTCCAGTCCAAACAATCCGCAAGCTGCGTCGTTGAGATAAGTGATCCGGCCTTTGGAATCGGTCACGATGATCCCTTCCTGGATGGCGTTGAAAACCGTTTCCAGGAAACCTTTTTCCTGCGCCAGACGCAGAAAATAATTCTGTACCTCTTCTGGCCCGATGCGCCCGAGTCGCTCGATTAGTTTCTCAAGAAAGCCGGCTTTCACGACGTAGATCGGGGTTAACCGATTAAAACTTTAATCGTACAAACGAAAAGCTCTTCGTCGATTCAACGATTCAACGATTCAACTCTTTCCGGTTCCGGCTCCGCCGGAGCCGGAACTTCGACCGTCAGCATCTCTACCCGTAGATAGTTTAGCACCACTGGCGCGAGGATGAGCCCAGGGATGCCCATGAGTCGTTCGCCAATGATCAGCGCGACCAACGTCAGCCAAACGGGATTCCGTATGCGGTCGCCGATGATCTTGCTGTTTAAGAGGTACTCCAATTTGTGGATCACAACGAGAAATATGAGGGCCGAAATCGCCAGTTTCAGGGACACCGTCAAAGCGACGAAGACAATAATGGTGTTACTAATCAGGTTGCCGACAATAGGCACGAGGCCGCAAAGAAAGGTGATTGCAATGAGTAGTGGCGCGTGCGGCAGGCGCACTGCGAGCAGGAAAAGCGAGGTTAATAGCGTATTGATCAGTGAGATCGTGATCTGGGCGCCCATGACGGTGGCGAAGCTGCGGTAGAAATCGCGAAATCGCGTCGAAACTTCGTTACAGCAAACGGAGTAGAGATTGTTCTTCACCCGATGCGTGCCCCGGTATGGGTCAAGTCCGGTTTTGTAAAAGAGGCTCCCGGCTGCGACGATGCCCAGTATGCTGAAAACGATTACCGTCGCGGTGCTCTTGGCAAAATTCGCAACGTTTCGAAGGTACTGCGCTTCCTGCCCAAGCGTGTTGACAACAGCCTCTCTAAGACTCTCAAAATCAGTGAACGGCAATTCGATCTGGCGCTTCTGAGCCCAGGCGCTGGCCGAAGGAATGGACGTATCAGCCACATCCGGCAACGCAAGAACGGCAGCGCGAGCAAAGTACGCGCCGGCCGCCGCAATCCCGGCCACAACGATGCCAAACAAGATCAAAGCCAGCCATTTTCTTTTCGTCAGATAATACAGCTGCCGCAATGCAAAATAGGAGAACAATACGACCAGCAGCGGTACTCCCAGATGTAACACTCCCGCGAGCAGAATTGTGAAAGCAAGTACCGCGTAGGAAAGCCGAGTGGGAGTAATCATGAGTCGGGTTCGCGCTTTTAAGGTTATCGGCGATATCGCCAGTGGCTTTTGTTTACGGCTGCTAAAAGGGGCGATTCAGACAGCTGAGCGATTTCCGCTTGGGTGAATGGAAAGACATCCGCCGGCACGCCGAGCGATTTGGCAGGTAAAAATCGGGGAATGCAATCGCGCGGCGAATCATTCCTTCACACAAAACGAGGAAAAGATCGATGTCGCTGCCGGGCGCGTAAGTGTCATTTTCAAACGACCCAAAGACGATGATTTCTTCGACCTCCGGACGCGTGGCCAGCAATTCGCGCGCATAGTCGTCCACGTGCCGGCGCACTTTCGTCGCGTCAATGGATATGATTTTGACAGAACTCAATGATCGCCTCCGCATTGCTGATGGCTTCGTCTCCGTCCTTGCGCGAATAATAATCCATCGGTGCGCCACGCTCGCTCTGGCATAGCCTCCACAGACTAACCCGTCACGCGCTCCCGGCAACAAATCGTCAGTGGCGAACCGTTTGGCTAGAGCATTCGGCAGAGTTGTGATTTGTTAAGCGTCATGAAAATCGTGATCGCCGCCACCGGTGCCAGCGGAAGCATCTATCTGCAAAGGTTGCTCGAACAGATTGATTGCGCCGCGCATGAGATCCACCTCGTCATGAGCACGCACGCAGGTCAGGTTGCAAAGCAGGAGCTCGATGATTTTAAGATTCCTCCGAATGTTTCGCAGCATTCTGAAAATGAGTTGAATGTGCCCTTCGTGAGCGGCTCAGCGCGTTTTGACGCGATGGTGATTGTGCCCTGCTCGATGGCAACGCTGGGCCGAATCGCTTCCGGTTCCAGCGACAGCGCGCTCTTGCGAGCAGCCGATGTTTTCTTGAAGGAACGGCGGAAGTTAATTCTCGTCCCCCGGGAGACACCGTGGAATTTGATTCACGCGCGGAATGCGGTCACGCTGCTCGAAGCCGGAGCGATTGTGCTTCCGGCTATTCCATCGTTCTACAGCCGTCCTGGTTCGGTAACTGCTATTGTGGACACTGTCGTCTGGCGCATTCTTGACCAAATTGGGTTGCCCAATCCCCGAGCATATCGTTGGGGAGAGAAGAGCGCTTCGGCGAAACTCAAGAAAAGTTGAAGATCGAAGGATGGCTTGCGCGATGGTTGATCGCGTTTGGATTTCGCTTGCTGCAGCTTTGGGCCCGCACGCTGCGTTATGAAATCGACGATCGTGCAGGTGTTGTCGCCAGACCGGCTACGGAAAATTACATAGGTGCGCTCTGGCACAATCGATTGCTGATCTTTCCCATTGTGTTGCGACGCTTTTTCCCGAGCCGTCATGGTGCCGCCCTGATCAGTGCCAGCCACGACGGCGATTTGCTGGCCGACGGCGTTCAACGCTTTGGCTACGACGTGATTCGCGGTTCGAGCTCGCGCCTGGGAGCTAGCGCAATTCTTCAGCTTACACAGGTGCTCGTCTCCGGTCGCGATGTGGTGATTACTCCGGACGGTCCGCGTGGCCCTGCTTACGAATTGGGTCCAGGGATAATTTTTCTTGCACAGAAATCCGGCGCGGCGGTGTTGCCAATGAATCTGGAATATTCGCGCTGCTGGCGGCTGGGAAGTTGGGACCGCTTCATTGTGCCGCGACCTTTTTCCAAAGTGCGAGTGCTGATTGACGAGCCGCATCGTGTCAGATCGACCACCACGCAGGCGGAATTTGAATCTGAACGCATGGCATTGCAGGACGCGATGATGGCGCTGGTTGAAATGCGCTGAGGCATTCTCTGTAGCCGCTTCCCTGTGGGGTGGGAAGCGCGGCACTGGCGTGTTTGCAGCACCTGCCCTGCGCGTCCCACAGGGACGGCGGCTACAGCAATGCTCGCTTGCACAGCGAGCACTCGCAGGCAGGATTGCCCATCACTATGTCGAATCTGATCGATGGACGCGCAATCGCGGACAAAGTGTACGTCGATCTGCGTCGTGAAATTGCGGAGCTAAAAGCGAAAGGCGTTACCCCCGGTCTCGCCGTCGTTCTCGTGGGAGACGATCCAGCTTCGCGCGCCTATGTTCGTTCGAAAGACAAAATGTGCCGCGAGCTTAGCCTGCACTCGGTAAAGCTGGAGCTGCCGGCGTCGATCACACAGGCAGAGCTTCTCGCGCGCGTCGAAGAACTTAATCGCGATTCCGCTATTCATGGCATTCTCGTTCAATCGCCGCCACCCGAGCACATCGATGAAGCAGCAATCGTGCGCGCGCTCGATCCGCGCAAGGACGTGGACGGCTTTCACCCGGAAAACGTTGCAAAGCTCGTGCTCGACGATCCAAGCGGCTTTGTGCCGTGCACGCCGCTTGGCGTGCAGCGTTTGCTGATCGAAAGCAAGATCGACATCAACGGCGCGCACGTCGTGGTTCTTGGCCGCAGCATGATCGTGGGTAAACCGCTCGCTCTGCTTCTCATGCAGAAAAACAAAAACGGAAACGCTACAGTCACTGTGGTGCATTCGCGCAGTCGCGATCTCGCGGAGATTACGCGTTCGGCTGACATCGTTGTGGCGGCAATTGGACGCGCGGAATTTGTGACAACCGATCATGTGCGAGAAGGCGCGGTCGTCATCGATGTCGGCATCAATCGTGTCGAAGATGCAGGAAGCGAGCGTGGTTACCGCCTCGTGGGCGATGTCGCCTTTGACGAAGTTTCGAAAAAGGCGAGTGCCATCACGCCGGTCCCCGGAGGCGTCGGACCCATGACCATTGCGATGCTGATGGCGAACACGGTCAAAGCCGCAAGGCAATCGCTGTAGCCACGTCCCTTTGGCACGTCCATCCCCAGACAGCCCACAGGGCCGTGGCTACAACTCCCGTGAAACAATTTTCGCGGTGAGGAGCTTCAAGATCGCCGGTTGAATGCGAGCGGCGTGAACGAAGAATGATCCCACGTGTGGCCACAATACCGCAGCGCGCGCCAGCCGG
>Ga0193731_1000154_pt1 | contig 23884 bp, 28 predicted proteins | sample U1a2metaG_FD_144920 | JGI IMG/M metagenome (GOLD analysis project Ga0193731, IMG submission 144920) | Soil microbial communities from a riparian zone of the East river system, Colorado, United States - U1a2 | ecosystem: Environmental > Terrestrial > Soil > Riparian zone | place: USA: East River...
TTATCGACTTCTTGTTTTACCCTTCAAAGTTCGGATTTGTTCCAACCAACGATTTAGTGTATTGAAACAGGTCATATTTCGCTGCTCATCTGGATCGTGTTCCTTTCCAAATCTTTGTTGCTTCTAAACTTATATCTTTTGAGGTGCCTGGCCCTCTTTGACCTGTGATAGTAGTTAATAGATACGTCAAAAAGGTCAATACATTTCTGAATGGATTTCGACAGACTTCGTTGATTCATTTTTTCTTTGTCAATTCTGTTGACCACATAATAGAACGATGGCCAGAATAGGGCCGCTTTGTCATCTGGTGAGCCGATAACGGACTGGCCTCGGCATTTCCCGATCACAATGGTTGCCATAAGTAGATTACTTCCCTTGCATGCCGACAGAAATACGCGTCGGCCGTTTATGTTTCCTTTTAGCCCTGCGAGAAGTTCTTCGCTTGGAACATCTTCGCCGCCTATTTCAAGTCCTTTTTGGTCAGCATGGCACGAAATGTGAAGGTACCGGAAGCCAGATTTATTAAAATCAACTAGGGCTTGCAAAAACTCTGGCTTGCTGCTAACCGACTTGTAAAATGAATTGATCCTGCATAATTCGAGAACTGCGTTTAGATGTTCTCCGTCCTTGAATTCTCCCTCTCTCAGGGATTCAATAATAAACACACCGTAAGCGGTTGATGTCTTTCTTATAGGAGCTTGATCCATTTTCATTAGGTGACTTGTTTATCCGAATTTAAGAACTACCGATTAACTAAAGTGCTAGATCTTCCTGGAGTTCTTAATTGGGTTAAGGAAATAAGTATGCTGTCTAGTCTACTTTTTGTAGATATGGTCAAATTCCTTCATTAAATCACAGACCCTTTGTTAGCGAGGTAAGCTTCCGTGGATGATGGCATTTCGGTCCTCCTTGAGATTTGAGCTGAGATCAAGCAAAAAGCCATTTTTTAACCCCTTCCTGTAAACTGTGACTTTCAAAACGTAGTTTGAATTCTTATTTGAAATTATTTCTCCCTGATCCTCAATCACTTACCGGGGGTACTGTTACCCCTGTTACTGTTTTCGCATACCCCCTCCTTTTTCTTTTGTGCCATAATCCGTTCCAATTATGGCAGTACACATTCCCCATGGGGTTTTTTTCAATTTCTTCCTTCTGATCCTCAATAACTTACGGGGGGTCCTAGGACCCCTGGGACTGTTTTCGCTTACCCCCCTCTTTTTCCTTTGCGTCATGATCATTTTCAATTATAGCTGCACACACTCCCCGCAAGATTTTTTTCAATTTTTTCTCTCTGATCCTCAGGGACTTAAGGGGGGGCCTGTGGCCCCTGTGGCTGTTTTCGTATACGTCTGGTTTTTTCCTTTGAACCTCTAAACAATTATCAATTATGCCAGTAAACATTCTAACCCCGGAGGACCTGCAAAGTTTCAAGCAGGAACTCCTCATTGAGATCGAGAAAATCGTATCTCAAAAACAAACAACGCCCGCCCGCAAGTGGCTGAAATCCCATCAGGTCATGAGGATGCTCACGCTCTCGCCCGGGACACTCGCGCACCTGCGGGTAAACGGAACCCTGCCCTATACCAAAATTGGTGGGGTCATTTTCTACGACTACGAGGATCTCGAAAAGATGCTCGAGGCACATAAGCGTAACGTCCATTTTGCCGGGAAGAAACTAACCCTTGAGGGCATTTAAAGACAAACATCATGAAAAAGAAAATCTATTTTATTACCCAAGCCAAAGGAGGCTCCGGTAAATCAGTATTGGCGTTCATGCTCGCGGAGAAATATAAGGAAGCAGTAATACTCGATCTTGATGACGCCACCACAACTACTGTGAAACAGCTTGCCTATCGCAGGCCTATCAGAGTTTCATTTCTTGATCCAACGACGAAGCGAATCGATAGAGGCGCTTTCAATGGGCTCTTTGAAAGTGTGATCGAAGCAAACAGGGAGTTGTTCATTGCAGATCTTGGAGCCAGTGTAGCGGAGCAGTTGCCCAAATATTTCGCAATGAATGGCGTAGACGTGATCATGGAAATACTTGGTAAAAGTGACATTCAACTGCAACTTGTTTGTGTAGTGGGTGGCGGAAATATCTTCAAAGCCACCATGGAATATTTGGATGAACTGGTGGAATCCACGAAAGGGTTTTTGGAAATCATCGTTGCTATGAATGGCTTCTATCCGTGTTCGTCAGAGCAGAAGACCGTTCTGCTTGATTACATCGGCGAAAACAAACTCTCTCTAATCAACTTTGACCTCGTCAAAGATAAGGGTGAAATCGCTATGAGAACCGTTGAGAACGTGTTGAAGGATGGAAAAGGGACATCAGGGTTAAGTCCATTCGCGGCCATCTATTTTAGAAAGCCGATTGAAGAACTAAATCTCTAAGTCATGGCAAAGACCGATCAGGAAGAAAAGGACTTGCGTTCTTATTGCGCCTTCCTTCTTAAAGAGTACGGGTTTCAATTCACACCCGACAATCCCGAGATTCCGGTGCTCTATATTATTCATAAGGAATTGCAATTGAATAATCAGAACAATAAAGCGATCGCATCACTGATCCAGGAAGTCGCATCCAGAATAAACCCTACAGAATTCAAGTTCTATTCCGACGGAGCAGCATGGAAATTTCAAATGGGTATCACACTCAGGTGGTTCTTAGTCGGCTTGCTCTTTTTAATGTCAATAGGGGTAGCCACCTGGTATCGGTCAATGGGCATTGACGTTGAAAGAGCGAAGACCATTCTTTCAGCCTCGGGGAAAGCGAACGAGTTGCTTAAACGTCAGAAGAAGGACGATGAAGGTTACTACTATATCGATTTCACATCTTCCGATGGAAGCGCGACTCAAGATTTTAAGGAGTTCAAAACATTGAATGCAAGGACTGTTCGCATATACCTGGGCAAAGACCTCAAATAACGTCTTGAATGGAAAAGAAACATGTCATCAGGTTTTTAAAAGAGAGAAGACGAGGGGCCTACACACTGCTGGTGAATATGTATGCTGAGGAAGTTACATCGATGTCTGTAAAGATGGTCCTGGAATTTATAAAGGAAGACCTGGAGAAAGAGCCGGGGACAAGTGTTCAACTTCGTTATTTCAGCCTGGCAAGAGCGGTCGCGAGATTCAAAAAGAGTGCTGCCGGGAAGCATGGAGCATTGACTATACGAAAACGGGAATTCAAGGATGCCCATGAGATCGAAGACAGGCAATTAAGGCCAGGCGAGTTCAAGGTAAGTCAGGATGTTCAATCAGGGTCAAATAAGGTCACGTAAGTCCAGCTTAATTAGGCAACTAGCAGAACCTGGCATGTTCGGAGCAAGCAATGTTTCCGCTACGCTCCAACCTGCTTGCCAACAGATTTCTTAAAACAACATTGATCACTTCGTTCGATTTTAGAATTATGAGCAGACCAAAAATTGATGAAAAGGATAAAAGAGTTGTGCAGGTGAATATCAGGCTCACAATGGAGGAGAGTAACAAGATTAATGGTTATGCTACAGCCAGCGGAATGAGCACCGCTAACTGGATAAGGCAGAAGACTTTTACCGGAAAGAATCCACCCGTCAGGATGTCGCCGTTGGATACTTCGATTTATCAGGAGTTGAAGAGGATTGGAGTGAACCTGAATCAGGCCGCCCACAAGCTTAACCAGGGCGATTTCCCCAGGGAACTTCAGGACCTTCAACTTCAATTGATCGCGCTTTTGAATAAGATACTTAAAGCCATTGTCCATGACGGCCAACATGATCAAGGGTAAGGGCTTCCGGGGAGCCTTGCGGTATAACTTGGAGAAGGTTGCAAAGAATGTGGCCGAGGTCTTAGATCATTCGTTCGTAGAGGTCTCCGAAAAAATCATTTTGAAGGAGGTTCAGATGGTCAAGGTCCTGCGTCCTAACCTTCAAAAGTTTTTCTACCATACCTCGATCAATTTTCCTCCGACAGAAGATTTGACAAACGCGACCATGATCCAGATCGGTCAGGAGTATCTACGGGACAGTGGTTTCACGCAGCACCAGTACATCATGTTCCGCCACCACGACGCAGGCCATCCCCACCTTCACATCCTGGTGAATCGGATCGGGTACGATGGCAAAGTGTTAAGCGACAGCAACGACTTTGCACGATGTGAGGAAATTCTTCGCAGGCTGGAAAAGAAATACAATCTGGCCGAAGTCATTTCCAGCCAGCAAGCCAGGGAAAGAGCCGTGACCAAGAATGAAATGGAAATGATGAAGCGGACAAACGGCCCCTCGGTAAAGATGTGGCTGCAGGCTACTATTAAGAAAACGCTTGAAGACAATCCCGGAATGACTACTCAGGAATTCATTAGGCAAGGGCATCAATCTCCAATTCAATCAGGCATCGACCGGCCATGTAAGCGGTGTTTCCTACGGATACAGGGGCTTTCTGGTCACAGGGGGCAAACTCGGAAATGATTTTAAATGGACCATAATTAAAAACAAGATAGACTTCGAACAGGAAAGAGATCGCACAGCAATTCAACAGGCAAATGATCGAACAAGATCTATTAAGGTTGATTCGGAAACAGGTATTGGCAATCGCAACAGAAAGATCAACCCACTTCCGAAAAACGATGGTTCTTACGGAGAGCTCGAATTAGATAAACTTGTGAAGGATATCACATCTGCGAAGGAGCTTGAACAGACGTCTCCTGAGTCCGCCTTGCGATTGAAAAGGAAAAAGCGAAGAAAGGGTCGGTCACTCTGAACACCCACTTTGAGAAGGTCACCCGGTCACTAGCCATAAATCGATCCTGCTCCAATTTTTCGGACTTGACGTATCTCAGTCTGTGTGTGAGTGTCATCATCTGAAATCACTAGCCATTGCGATACCTCTTCCAAGTTTTGCAGTCCAATTCTCTCATTAATTCAGCCGCAAATTTAGGCTCAGGCCGGAATGTGCTTGCAAGGAATTTCCGGCATAAACGGTTAACCCCTTCCAGTCGTATCCTCCTTACAGGAACCCCCATTTATTCCGTTCCTCCTTGCGCAAATTCCGGCTTGAGCCAGTGTGTGCACCATAATTAATTCAAATGATTATGGAAAACACAAATGAAAAAAGACAGTATCAGGTGGCGGAGATCCAGCTTACCTACAAATCAAACGTCAAGCCATCCTTACGTCCCAAGATCACAGGCTCGAAAGATGCCTTCAATGTTTTGTTGGAGAATTGGGATGGTTCTAAAATTGAATTCGTAGAGCAATTCAAAGTGATGTTGCTCAACAGGGCTAATAAGGTCCTGGGGATATTTGAAGTATCCACAGGATGTTCTACCGGGACGGTGGCTGATCCCAAACTTATTTTCGCCGCTGCAATCAAAGCCAATGCTTGCGGAATAATCTTGGCACATTATGTAAAGTAAATAGTTATGTAAAGTAATCCGGCCAAAACGCTCATTCTCAGCTACTCAGTTCACAACCACTTTACCTAATAATTGAGGGTAAGTCCCCTTACTTGGTGCAATCAAATTCACCTAAACGATTGCATTATGGAAAAACAACTGCAAGATTTTAATCGACTGACGACAGATACCGCTGAATATCTCCGTTCAGTTCATGGTTTTTCAATCCGAACCATTGGTCACTACAAAGGAGGTTGGCGCATCATTAAAGAATACATGATTGCTAAAAAGATCAGGCGCTACACTCCATCGATTGGTAAGAAAGTACTTCATACAAGGTTCAACAAGCGAGACATCCGTGACCTGTCCCGTGACGAAAAGCAAATTTATAACAGCGTTGTTCGATTGTCGGAGTTTAAAACGAATGGCGAAATCAATTTACAACCCTTAATGGAGCGAAGAAAGTTTTCCTTTAGCGGGCAGCTTGGCAGAGCCATTAAAAATTTTATCAATCATAAGGAAGTCAATGATCGATTATCGCTTATTCGTACTTGGGGTTATCAGCGTCATCTTCACGCGTTCTTCAAATACTGTAAGAGTCAAGGGGTTCACTCGCTTTCGAAAGTCGACTTAGCTTTTGTCCTTCAATTCATTCGGCATTTGGATTCCTGGAAGGGACATCCAGTGTATCAGATGATCTCTATGCTGCGTAACTTCATCAAATACGCCTATGATCAAAAACTTCTGATTGCCGACTTCTCCGAACGGATTCCCAGGTACAGGTCGGTCAGCCAGCCCAAGCTTCCTTCGACATACTCAAAGGAAGAAGTTGTTCGGCTACTCAAATCCATTGACCGATCCGGTTCGATAGGAAAGAGGAACTATGCAGTCATTCTGATGGCAGCGCGTCTCGGGTTGAGAGCCTCCGATATATCCCGGTTAAAGTTTGAAAATCTGAACTGGAAAAACAGCAGCATAGAACTTGTGCAGCTGAAGACCGGCAAGGCTCTCACGCTTCCATTGCTGGCTGATGTGGGTAATGCAATCATTGATTATCTGAAGCGTGGCAGACCTAAATCTGAAGAAGCATTCATCTTTCTGACCGAACGGCCACCCTTTGGTCATTTTCCTTCCAGCAATGTTGTGACGCACATTGTTCAGCGTGCTTTCAGAAGGGCGGGCATTACGATTACAGGCCGCAGGTTTGGACCACACGCACTCAGGCATAGCCTTGGATTTAGAATGCTACAGGAAAGCACAGTTCTTCCCGTGATCTCTGAAGTGTTGGGTCATAAAAGTTCCGAATCGACCCGTTACTATCTCCGGATTGATCTTCAGTCTATGCAGCAATGCGTGCTGGATATTCCACCCGTAAGGGATGGCTTTTATATGCAGAAAGGAGGTGTGTTCTATGAGTAAGCTTTATAACAGTTGTTACGGCCTTCATCTTAAGCAGTTCGTTGACATGAAAAGAACGCTGGGCTTCAAATACAAAACCCAGGCTGTCATCCTGTATCAAATTGACCGATTGGCGGAAGAGACGGAGGAATCATCACATGGCATCACAAAAGAGTTTGCAGACAAGTGGTGTAAGAAGCGATGTTACGAGGCAGATTTTTATCGGTACACTCGGATTAGTTTATTGGCTTCATTCTCTTCCTACTTGCGTGATTTAGGTATCGACTCTTACATTCCCAAACTTCCCCGCTATCAACCGCATACGTTTATCCCCTATATCTACTCCCCCAAGGAGATTGAATCAATCCTCAATGCGTGTGATGACCTGAGGCTTGCAAAAGCCTTCAGAAGCTCAGACCTGCTCGTCATGCCCGTATTAATCAGATTACTCTATGCCACAGGATTACGCATAGGTGAAGCGTTATCTCTTAAGAGGCAGGATGTCAATTTAAATGAGAATTGGTTACGCGTTAAGGACAGTAAGAACGGAAAGGAACGAATAATCCCGATCTCAAATTCCCTGACTTCTGTATGCACGCAATATGCAACATACCGTGACATGCTGTCTGTTACAGCTCAGAAGTCTCCTTATTTCCTTGTCGGTGTTGGTGGAAAAAAATGCAGCCAGCAGGCAGTACGCGCATGGTTTAAAAGGTGTCTTAGGATAGCCAGGATCTCTTATGTGAGCAGAAACAGATTACCTCGCGTGCATGACCTGAGGCACACGTTCGCAGTCAGTTCCCTTGCCAGCATGGCTGAAGCAGGAATTGATCTTTATGTATCGCTGCCGGTATTATCCACCTACCTGGGCCACCAATCGATCGAGGGAACAAATCATTATGTCCGCTTAACGGCCAGGATGTACCCGGAGTTACTGAAGGATGTTGACACTATCTGCTTGGATGTATTCCCAAAATACAAAAACTATGAAGCCGACTGATTTTTCAAAATATATATCCGACTTTATATCCGGGCATTTGCTCAATGAAAGGGGTGCAAGCGCGAACACGATCACGGCTTATCGCGATGCATTTGTACTGATGCTGAATTTTATTCAACAGGTAAAGCGCATCAAACCGGAAAAGCTGACGCTGGATAAGATTAAAAAGGAAACGATTATTGAGTTCCTGAACTGGTTGCAGCGCGAACGAAAATGCAGCAATACAACCCGGAATGCACGCCTGGCCGCTATACATTCGTTCTACCGGTATCTGCAACATCAGGACTTGAGCAACTTCCATGAAGTCCAGAAAATACTCACGATCAGGTTCAAGAAAACGAGCCAGGCAGCAATCAAATACCTAACGGTAGAGGGCATGAAACTGCTGCTTAAGCAAACGGATACGACTGCATCAAAGGGCAGGCGTGATCTTGCGCTTCTCTCCTTATTATACGACACTGGTGCCAGGGTACAGGAGATTATTGATCTGACTCCTTCCAGTCTGCGGCTCGGGAAGCCAGCCACAATCAAAATAATCGGAAAAGGTAACAAGGCCAGACTGGTGCCAATGCTTGATGCTCAGGTGGCCCTTTTGAAATCGTATTTGCAGGAAAATCGCTTAAATGAACCGGATGCAGGTGCATCCGCGCTTTTCTTTAACAGCAAAAAAGAAAAGTTAACACGAGCCGGAATTAATCACATTGTACAGAAGTACTATGCGATGGCAAAAGCGGAAAACAAGATGCTGATGCCGGATAAAATATGTTGCCACTCCTTCAGGCATTCTAAAGCAATGCACCTGTTACAAGCTGGCGTAAACCTTGTCTACATCCGTGATATTCTTGGGCACGTCTCGGTTCAGACAACAGAAATTTATGCTCGTGCCGACTCCATGCAAAAAAGAAAAGCACTTGAAAAAGCATACGTCAATGTTACTCCAGATCAGGAGCCAGCATGGCTGAAAAGCGACAGCTTAATCAGCTGGCTCCAACGGTTGTGATATTATTATGTAAAGTGATGTGCGGATAAAATGCGGTTTATTGATCAATATCCTACAATATAAGCCATCACTTTACATAACTATTTACTTTGCATAATGAGCCAGAATAATTCCGCAAGCATTCGCTTTTATCGCGGCTGCGAAGATGAGCTTTGGATCGGCAACTGTTCCAGTAGCACTTCCATTTGAAACCTCGAAGATTCCAAGAACCTTGTTGGCCCTGTTCAAAAGCAGGACTTTGAATTGTTCAACAAATTCAATTTTGGAGTCATCCCAATTCTCCAATAGAAGACTGTAAGCATCTTTCGAGCCTGTGATCTTCGGCCTTTGAGAGGGCCTGACATCTGACTTGTAGCTAAGCTGAATCTCAGCTACTTCATACAATCGTTTTTCATTTGTGCTTTCCATAATCATTTGAATTAATTATGGTGCACCACTGGCTCAGGCCGGAATTTGCGCAAGGAGGAACGGAATAAATGGGGGTACCTGGAAGCGATAGCTGGAAGGGGGAAACCGTTTATGCCGGAAATTCCTTGCAAGCATATTCCGGCCTGAGCCAAAATTCGCGCCGGGATTAATGAAAGGGAATTTGATTGCCTGAATGGCTAGCCATGTTTTGAGAGTCTCGCAGATTGTTCTACGATTTTTTTTCTCTCATCCTGGTCAGATTTGCAATGGCTAGTGAAGTGTCAGATTCCGCGGCCTCTTCTTTTCTTTTTCTTCCGCGGTCGGCCTAAGATTGTCTCACGATCTGATTCATGTTCGCCGGCGCGATCACCCGGATGGGCTTCCAATGTCTTTAACAGATCGAATCCCTTCTCAGGTTTTGGGCTCCAGTTTTGTGATAAATCTCGCTGCTTAATTCGAATATTTGCCTCACTAATTGCTGAATGATCCCTCCCCTGTTCATACCCTAATCGATTGGCTATCGATCTCCATTTAAAGTCGCTGCCGAGTTTTGAGCCGGTGATTACAAAATCACCCAGTCCGTAAGAAATGCCACTTACGTACCCCGTGCTGGCTTGGTTGAACAACACATTAATCCCTTGTCGCTCAAGCCTTGAAACAAACTGATGTAGATTCATTCCAGGGTGATCCTGGAGTGTCTTTCGTAGAGTCATCTGCAACTTCAATTTTTTTGACTCCTCGCCAGTACGTTTCACCATCTCCAGTTCATTCTTGGTCATTGCCCGTTCCTTAGCCTGCCGGCTTGAAACCACTTCAGTAAGCCCGTATTTCTTCTCCAGCTCGCGAAGGATCCTTTCACTCCTTGAGAAATCGTTACTGTCGGATACAACCGATCCGTCATAACCTATGCGGTTTACGAGGATGTGAAGGTGCGGGTGTTCAGCGTCCCTGTGGCGGAACATGATGAACTGATGCTGGCTAAAGCCATTTGCCTCCAAATAATCGTGACCAATCTGAGTCATCAAGCTGTTTGGCAAATCTTCTGCTGGCGGGAAGTTGATTGAAGTATGATAGAAATATCTGGAAGATTGGGCCGTAGTATTCTCACCAGTTGGATCTCCTTCATAATTGACTTTTCAGATGCATCCACGAAGGAATGATCGAGGACCTCGGCCACGTTTCTTTCCACCTTGTCCAGGTTGTATCGCAATGCTCCCCGAAAGCCCTTACCCTTGATTTGGTTGCCTGTCATGGATAAGAATCCTGATGATTCTGTTTAGGAGGGCAAGAAGTTCATTTTGCAGATGTTTATAGTCGCTGGGAACGGCACCCTGGTTGAGTCGGTGCGTGCCCTGATTAAGGTTAACGCCAATTTTTTTTAGTTCACGATAGATGTCGCCTTCCAGTGGCGAAACTTTCGGAACCGGGAATTTTCCGGTGAAGACTTTTTGCCGAATCCAATTGGCTGGACTAAGTCCGCTAGCCGTTGAATAGTTATTGGTCTTCTCGGCTTCATCCTTTGTCAGCCGAATGTTTATTTGCACAGTTCGCTTGTCAATATCGTTTTTCCTGGGTCTTGCCATTGTTCAAAACGAAGTGGTCTGTTGGACAAGCCGTTGGAGCGTAGCGGAAACATGGCTTGCTCCGTATTTGTCGGCTCTGCGGTAAGTTGGACTTGACTGTATTTGGTCAGTCGTTATTTGGCCATGTTTGAACATCATTGTACATGCTTGGATTTAGGCTCTTCTAATTTGAACGTCCCTGCAACTGATTGGCCGTTCCTTATTTCATTGGCGTCTTTGAACTCATGTTTCTTCCCTGCATCTGCCTTGAAATTCTTTCCGGTTTTCTTTTTGAATTTGGCGACTGCTTTGGCGAAGGAGAAATAATGAAGTTCAACGGCTGTTTCCGAATCCCTCGTCAGATCTTCCTTAATCAGTACCATAGCCATTGTTACAGACATCTTGGTGACTAATTCGGCATACATCTCTACCAGCCAGGTGTAGGCACCCCGCCTCCCCTCATTTAAAAATCTTATGATGTGCTTCTTTTCCATTGCAGAGAGCTATTGTGTTTCTTTCCCCAGATACACCCGCACCGTTTTTACATTTAGTTTCTGGTACTCTGTAAAGTATCGGGTTGAATCTCCCTTTGAGGCGGTGAAATCAATAAAGAAGGTACCGCTATTGTCCTTTTTCGCAGCCTGTAACAATACTCCCATGTTCCCGGAAACACTGATAATGGTCCTCGCTTTGTCCGCGTCATTGCGCATTGACCAATACCAGGTAGCCACCCAGGTGAGAAGCACTGCGAGACCAGCGGTTATGCTCCATCGGATCGTTATTCCCCGTTGAAACATCGATGCGGCGTTACCGCTGTTAAAAATGATTTGCTTTGGATTGAATTTCTTCGATGCCTCCAGTATTGCCTCGGCAATCGCCTGGTTCTTCTGATTATTCCGCTGCATGTCTTTGTGAATGACGTACAAAGCCGGCACGACAGGGTCATTGACCGGGTAATCAAAGCCATGCTCTACAAGAAGGGAGGCACAATAATCCGTCAAATTTTTTTGCACTCGATCTGTCATTGTCTTTGTTAAAGATTTAGTTCTTCAATCGGCTTTCTGAAATAAATGGATGTGAAGGGGCTTAGTCCAGACGTCCCCTTTCCATCCTTCAGGACGTTCTCAACCGTCCGCATCGCGATTTCCCCTTTATCTTTTACCAGATCGAAGTTTATCAGGGGAAGGCTATTTGAATCGACATAGCCATTCAGGGCTGCGCTCTGGTCGGGAGCACAAGGATAATACCCGTTGTGTGCCACAATTATTTCCAGTCGACCATTGACTGAATCCACAAGCTCGACCAAGTACTCCATGGTAGCTTTGAAGATATTCCCTCCGCCCACCACGCAGATGAGTTGTAGCTGAATGTCGCTTTGGTCAAGCACTTCAGTAATGACTTCAATTCCATTCACTGAAAAATACTTCGGCAGTTGCTCCGCCACGCTCGCTCCCAGGTCCGCGATGAATAATTCCCTGTCAGCCTCTACAACACTTTCAAAAAGACTGTTGAAGGCGCTTCGGTCGATTCGTTTAGTTTCATAATCGAGAAACGTTACTCTGATTGGCTCTCGGTAAGCAAGCTGCTTCATCGTCGTCGTGGTTGCATCATCGAGATCAAGAATGACTGCATCCTTATGTTTCTCAGCAAGCATAAACGCCAGCACCGACTTGCCTGATTCTCCTTTAGCTTGGGTAATAAATTGGATTTTCTTTTTCATGATTTGTGGTTATGATTCTTAGATGTTAATTAAGTCAGCTTGAGAATAACCGAACTCGCCTTCACCGGATGATAAGAAGGATGGTATTCTACATATCCGAACGCCTGCAGTTCGCGAAGGGTCTTATGATACGTTGCTTTAGAATGAATTCGGCAGGCCTGCATGAGCTGGCTGCGTGAGACACTGTAAGGTTGCCGAAATTGGCTTGCTATCCAGGCATGGCACAATGCTGTGGAAAGCGCGATGTGTATCGGTCTTAACCGAACGTCTGATACCAGACTGCAAATGAATCCTGAAATTTGTTCTCCTCTTTCCATATTCCCTCCTTTTTGAACCGGTGTATTTGCATTACCGGTTCAAAGCTGCGAGATCGGGAAATCAGGAGTTCACAAGTTCGGGGGAAGATGGGGACGATTTATTTTTAGAGACTTGCGGTCTCTTGTTTCCAGATCATCCTTGAAAACGGGGCGGAGAATAAAAAGGCCATGGTAAAAATTTGTTTGTAACTTTTTGGTTGAAGATGGAGATAGATATTTTCATTTCATAAGATTTGCACCGGTTTGATCAATGGACTACTGTGGCAAAATTGATAAAATGAAACTTGTAACAAATGATGGTTCTGTTGTAAAACAGTCTCAAATTTGTGAAGCGAACACGAGGAAATTGTAAGTAGTAAGCTAAATGATCAGGTATTATTTAGATAGCAATGTTTTCCGCATCATTAAACCAACTCATAGGACGCATGATGCCGAGCTTCTTGACCTTTTGAATAGACTAAAGGGTAAAGTTCTATTCTGTTATTCGGATGGTCATTTGGACGATTTGAAAAACTCCGAGCCTCTGTTGCGAAACTTTGATCTTGAATTAATTGGTGAGTATGTTGACGATAACTATTTATCCAGAGATCCAATCAGCAAACAATCTACATCCTATTTGGCAACGCCGCTCGAAGCTTTTAATGGCAAGAATTGCGCTTTGTACGATCAGTTATTATCCACGGGCTTTGATCTAGATCTAATTTTCAGGGACTTTGATGAGGCCAACCCATTAACAAGTTCTCTGAAAGATCTGCTTAAAACTTACCTCAGTCTCCCAATTTCTGCAATCGGAAACGTGGCCGATACTTCCAATTATGACGCAGTCCAGAAGGCATGGCTTGACAAAGTTGTTCCTGGATATAGTCCGACGATGACTTTGAATGACCTTATGAACGGCGCAACATCATACAGTTCAATCCTTTTAAAGGACAAACGAGAGATGGCTAGCATTAGAAAATACATTCGAGCCTACATGGCAACTGACAGCTATAATTTTGAACGATGGGGGATGGAATTTAATGAGAGGCTTAGATCATCGGTCAATGGAAGATCATTTTTGGAAATGATCGAGTCAATGCTTGTGGATGATCAAAAAAATGATTTTTACCACAAATTCCTATTTGCATACAGCATGCTTGAGTTATTCGGAATCACAAATGAGAGAAGCGGCAAGAAGCGCAAGGATTTTACTTTGCACAGCTTGAACACTGACGCAACTCACGCCTATTTTGCCTCTTTCGCAGACTACTTTGTAACCGACGATAAAGGATTGCAATTGAAAGCTCATATTTTATACCAGCTCTTCAAATTGCCAACAAAAGTCTTATCCACCAAGGATCTATTAAACTCTCAAACAATATTGATAAATAGAGAGGAGACGCTGGATACATTGTCAGCATCATTGCGCCATGATCTAGCGCATTCTTTACAGTTGTTCCGGAAACAAAACATTGAAGACAATAGCGTTACAGAGACTTATAAAACCGAAAGCATTTACTTCAACTATTTTAATCGTCTACAAATAATGCGGGCGCAAAATCTTGATACATACGTCCTCTATTGTGAACGAGACTCTCACGCCAATTACTATATTTTTAGAGAAATAGGACTCCTTGTCAAGAAAATAAATGCTCTATTAGGCATGGATGATAGCCTTAAAGGCGAGTACAAAATGGAAGAGAAAGGCAATGGTGAAAAGCCGTTGAGAATCTGGACGCGACAGGATATCTCCTTTGAGTTGACGACGTCTGTGAAATCTTGGGGGACTTTTATTTGCTTAGTGTTCTACTTAAACAAGAATAAATAGCGCGACACTCGCCTTTATTTCAATCGAACAAAGGATCATTTCGGTCCTGGAGCGCTTTCTTCAAATGCCTTTTAGGCGCATGCACCTGGATTATGTCTACATTCTTTTCTTCGAAATTGGCGCAATTAAGGCCTTTACACACTTTAAGGTTTGATTTGGTCAATATATTTGAATAATATCACTTTAAAGTGCGATATTTACTGACTGATCATGTCTACAGATGGCGTCTGAAACGGAAATAGAAGGATTTCTTAAGGACTTCAAGCAGAAGCTTGGGTTCTGGGGCCTTTTCATTCGTTCGGATCGCGACAAGAATTTCAAGACGATGACTGCCTTGGAATACTCATTCAACGATGTGAAGAAAGAACTGTCAGGATTGGAGATCGTCCATTATGCTAAAGGACCTTTGAAAGACATTCTTTACCGGGATGCTGATATGTGGGTGTTTGGAAAATTAATTCAGGGACAAGAGGTGTATATCAAAATCACAATGGGTCAACCAAGTGACAAGGTGCTTTGCATATCATTTCATTTCTCGGAAGAAAAGTTGATCTATCCCTATAAAAAATAAATATATATGAAGAGTCCCATCACAGGCAAAGAAATGGTGATGAAACAGGAGACCATTGAGACCGAGTTTCGCAAGGAGAAATTCGAAGTGGTCTACCATTATTATTTGTGTGAGGATAGCGGAGAAAAATTTGAGGATGAACGCGTCGCACAATTAAACCTGAGCCAAGTGTACAATCAATACAGGAATAGGCACAACCTGCCTTTTCCTGAAGAGATTGTTTCCCTTCGTCAACAATACGACTTGTCACCGTCAAAAATGTCGGAGGTATTAGGATTTGGCATTAACGTTTATAGGAATTATGAATCCGGAGAAATACCCAACTCCAGTAATGCCAGATTAATTCAACTTGCGCAAGATCCCAAAGAGTTCAAGCGACTAATTGAGTTAAGTAACGCACTTAACCCAAAGGAGCGAGAACGTGTTATTAAAAAGATTGAAGAACTAATGGTTAAGGAGGGCTTCTTCGATTTTGATTTGACAAGCTATTTAATGGGTGAGCCAAAAGCCGATGATCAGACAGGTTACCGGAAACCAAGTTTGGAGAAATTCACTGAAATGGTGGTCTTTTTTACAATAGAAGCTCAGCCCAGCTTGTGGAAAACCAAGATTAATAAAATGCTTTTCTATGCTGACTTCTTGAATTTCAAAAAGGAGGTGCAATCTATTAGTGGATGCCGATATCGAGCAATAGACATGGGGCCGGTCCCCAATAATTTTAATAGTCTATTTGATTACATCGCTGAGAACGACCACATCGATATAACAGTAACCTCATTTCCCAACGGGAGCATAGGCGATCAATTCAAGCCTAATGCCAAAAGAGCCTTTGACGAAACGAAACTGGCTAAAGAAGAGATTGAGACCTTAAAAGAAGTCGTGTCCAAATTTAAGAATGTGAAGACCCCTGAAATCATAGAAATCAGTCATAAGGAGGAGGCATGGCAAAAGAACTTCAAAAGTGGGAAGAAGTTGATCAGCTATATAGATGCATTTCAACTTGTCAACATTTAGAACGCTTCGACAGGAGAAGCTATAAAAAGTGAAATCCGATTCGCGATCATCTACAGGCCTTCAACAAATAATTCGTACTTCTTCCATCCGCAGGGTCTTTACGATACACACCGGGCATAAAAGTCCCGTAACCTCACGCCCTGAATTTGCCCTGTCATACTTATAGTCGCGGTGTTCCCACGTGTCTTTCTCAAGTTTATGCGTCGATCCGTCCGGCAATCGCACCTCCACAATATGGCGAAATTCTTAACCCACCTGCTAAGTCACCGGAGTGCACTGGAATTTAAGCCAACCGCCAAAGGCAGCATTTTTCTCACCTGGTCATACTCTTCAAAGATTAAAATGCCTGGCCTTACGGTTCACCTTCTGAGAGGTCCGGGATTGATTGAGGGGGACCCATCCCTTCTTTGAAAGTCTTTACGCCTCACAAGAAGCAAGGGCATTTCTGGAAAAAAGACAAGAATAACAGGGCTGGCAATACGGAATTTGTGGACTGGAGCTTGGTGAACGGAACCCTTAAAAAAGGCTTCGACTGGTACACCTTTCTGAAAGATCCTTTTGCAAAAGCCGTTTACATGATGTTTCTCGTCAGCGAGGTTCATCCCTTCCTGGACGGAAACGGCAGGATTGCCAGGGTCATGATGAATGCAGAGCTCTCGTCAAAAGGTTTGTGCAAAATCATGATTCCGACAGTTTACAGGGAGGATTATATGGGGGCTTTAAGGAAACTGACCCGACAGCAAGTTGCAGACCCCTATATCCGGATGTTGGTGAGGGCGTATGAATTCAGCGCTACTCTTAATCAGGAAAGTATTGATGAAATGGAGAAATACCTGATTGCCTGTGATGCGTTTAAGGAGCCGAAGGAGGGGAAGTTGAAATTTAGGACCGGTAGATAGCTTCACTCATGTGAGTTTCAATTGCCGTCAACCCATACGCTCTTCAAGCTGGTCCCTCCAAAGAATGAACCCCTTTAGCGGGTCCTCGTAATCGTGAATAATTCGGCTAAAATTCTCCTGAGTAGTTTCAGTAAAAGCTTGTCGTCCTTTATTTCGAATGAGACCTAAATCCTTGTCGATAAGTCCTAGCCTTTCCTTTAGTACTTGCTTGTTCTTTTCGACATGCCACATAAACGTAGCTTCTTCTGTATCTAATGTCTCCCAAATAATATGATAGTGCTTTTCCCCATCAAGCAAGAACACAAAAGAGAATGGCATCAGAACAAACCTTATTTTCAGTACTGATCTGTTATGCTTGTCGGCCAGATACCTAAGCTGTTGATAGTGCTTAACATCTTTTTGTTTCAGTATTTCTTTGTAGTCGGTAATCAACAATGCCCAGAAAATGGCAATCAGGAATGCCCAGTTTTCGGCAACAAGAATGCCCAGCTGGTGAGCAAATAAAGGTGATAATTTTTCAAGATTCAAAAATTGTTTTGCGATTACTTAGCCGGTAGCTTTTTCCGGTGAGATTAATGATCTCACAGCGGTACAATAACCGATCTAAAAGGGCCGTCGCCAGCACCTCATCGTCGAGCACTTTTGCCCAGTCTGCCGGCATCTTATTGGTGGTGATGACGAAGGAAGTGCTCTCATAAATTTGATTAATAAAGTTGAAGAAGCTAACGGCCTGGAACTTCTCTACCGGAAAAAGCATAATGTCATCAATGACGATCAGATTGGCTTTAGACAAGCGCTTGTATTCGGTCATGTGGGTCTTGGTAACATCTTTGAGCTTGAGCATGGTCATGAGTTCTTCCATCGTTCTGAAGTAAGCCTTGTATCCTTTTTCCAGTGCATCGGCACAGAGTCCAGCGGCCAAAAAAGTTTTTCCGGTTCCCGATGGCCCCATCAGCATGATGTTGTAAATCTGATCCAGCCAGTTAAGCTCACGCAGCTGATTGAGCCGTGTCTTTGGCAAGCCGTTCTCCACAGTGTGGTCATAAGCATTTAGATCACTCCCGACAGGCAGTGTGGCCGCTTTTATACGTCGCTGCAGGTCGTTGTCATGGCGGTGATCTGCTTCGGCTTTAAACATGGCAACGGTAAAGTCCAGAAAGCCCGTGCTCTTCTTTTCCGCTGCTGCAATGAGTTCGTCTACCTGCTTACTGATTCCGGTAATTTTAAATTGCTGGCAGTACTGCTTGATTTGTTGTTTTTTGTCCATGTTTTTTGGTTTATGTGTTTGTTAATTTTTTACTGGTTGGTTGATTTTTTAACAAGATCCTGGTAATCCTGTATGGAGCTTTTCCCTGGCTCCTTTATCTCAGGTCGTGTTCCCGATAAAGGATTTAAAGGAATAATTTTTTGTTGTTCCACAGGCCGTGGCTGCTGCTGGCCTATGATCGCCTTAAAGTCTGCCGCGCTGTTAATGTTGTTTTCCAGGCAATATTTTATCGTTTTGGTAATCAGCGTAGCAGGACTTTTTTCAATAGCTTCCCGGATGATGAGAAGCTGATCGCGGACATATCGGGGCCTTGCCGTTCGTATTGCCGATAGCCAGGCTTTGCCGGATTCCGGATTGTCCAGCAATGCACAGAGTTGATTTATCATCTCTTCAATAGCTGCTGTTTTGTCCCGTTTGTGGTCTGTATTGATGATTTTAAGGCCTTTACCGAAGGCAATTTTGTGGCGGCATAATTCGCTGCCCTGCACATGGAAGATCACCAGGTCTTCCTGCTGCTTTTGTACCGTTACCTGAGCCCCTCTGCCTGTGTAGGTTCCCAGAGGGAGAGAATACAGATTACTTTTCCAGGATATGGTATTGTCCTTTCTGACCGTGTAAGCCACAGGCTTGATCACTATGGGCTGCGCTACATAAGGTTTTAAAAAGGCTTGTTCAATGATCAACTCGGAATGAGGTTCTTTTTTTGTAAAACTATGAGGCAGTGCGTTAGCGGTTCGGCCAAGCCATCCCATAACATCGTCGTTGAGCGTTTCGATGTTGTAATAAGTACGGTTGTAGAGAAAGTTTTGCTTGACATACTTCACTAGGTTTTCAACCTTTCCTTTACTCTGAGGATCAGATTTACGGCAGAAGTAAAGCTGAAAGGATTTATTGCGAGTGTAGCTCCGGAATGCATCGGTGAGAATGATCTCGCCGCTGTTTTCACTTACAATAAATACCTTATCCTGATCATAGACAATCTCATCGGGAACTCCACCGATATAAGCAAAGGCTTGCTCATGGGCCTGGATGGCCAGCACACTGGTGAAGCAATGCTCTGAGAACCAGATATATTTATAACGCGAACGTGATAATACCAGGGTGAAGAAGAATACTTTAATCCGGACACCAGAGGAGCTTCTCAGGTTATATTCTCCGAAGTCTACCTGGGCCTGTTTTCCATACGGAAGTTCTTCTACAACGCTGTGCTGACGTTGTTCCGGTAACTTAGGAATATTATGTTTATTCCGGACCCAGTGAACAAAGTTAAAGATCGTCTTGGCGTTTAGTCCTGGAAAGTCAGAATGATGTTCCTTGAGCCAGTCGTGCATCTGGGCCGATGAGGTATCGGGGTAAAGCTGAAGTCTTTCTTTGACGAAGATCTCGTAGGGCTGGAGTTCTTTCTTCCGGTCAGACTGGCTGAGAAGAAAGGCTTCGTACTCCTTTTCGCTCATGGAGAGATACTTACGTATCGTCCGCCTGTGAATGCCCAATAACTCGTTGATCCTGGAGTTGGAATGACCTTCGCGGTGCATCCGGTGAATTTCGAAATACATGATGAATTTGGCTAAGTGTGCGTTCATTATTCGGGGCTTTTATGCCTCCGAATGTCAGTCTTATAACTGAGCACTCTTGTTGCCATTTTCTGGGCATTCCTAATTGCCAAAAACTGAGCATTGCTATTTACCGATTACATTCTTCAATCAATTCATCTTCTGATTTGTAAAGTGAGGCAGCTTCAGCTTGCAATTCATCAATCTTTAACATGTTCGGACTTCCCGGAGGCGGAACTTTGCCTAATATATTTTTGGTCACAAACGAAAACTTGACACTATCCACAATCTGGCGATTGATCTTATCGAGGTCTCTCGAAAATGCTACCTGAGACATTGTCTCGCCGTTTTTGAATCTTGCGACTATATCCACCTTGGCCTTCTTGCTCTTGATCACTTTAATAAAATAGGGTTTCAGTACTTCAAACTCCGGCCTCATAGCCAAATTCTCCACTTCAAATTCAACCTCCACTTTCATTTTTTCGAGCTTATGCCTAAATGCAATCGCACCATATCTGAATTCCATCTGATCCAGTGGAACCTTAACTGTTTCCTCTACATCAACCGTGTTCTCGGAACCAATTGGTTGATCGAATAGTGTTCCTTCATTGTAAAATTTCCGATAGTATAAATTTCGCTTTTGAAACAGCTTCTCGAGGTAGCCAATCCGGTGATCCCGGTAATCATAAACTATGGGTGGTACATTTGAACGCTGCACTCTGCCTATATACTGCACGAGTTTTCCTTCAAAGGAAAATGGGTAGGCGAGAAATACACAGGTAATTTGAGCCAGGTCACTTCCTTCACCAAAATACTGGCCGGTAGTTATAAGCACTTGAAAATGACCCTCCTTTAGCATTTTCCATTTGGTGTTTCTCAATGTCTCCGAATCGTCACCGCTGAGGGTTATTGTTTCGAAGGTCTGCTTGAGGTATTGATTGAGGGTATCGATGTGATTTTTCCGTTCGGTGATGATTACCGATTTTCGGCCTGCCTTAACTTCACTGACGACATCATCCAGTATTAACTTGTTTCTAGCTGAGTCGTGTACCAGTATTTTTGATAGTGTTTCAATCTTGTCCGTTTTGGCATTAAAGGGTATGAATAGATTTGTATTCTTAACAATGATTCTTGCTCGAGGTTGATTTTCGATATCCTGCTGTTTGATCTCGGCAATGGACTCACCTAAATGAATGAAGATGAGCTTTCCATCATTGTATTTTCGAAATGGTGTAGCGGTAAGTCCGTATAAATAAAATGAATGGAGCTTGCTGATGGTGTTCCGATATGTTTCTGCCGGTACGTGGTGACACTCATCAACAATGATTGTTCCGAAGGCTCTTTCAAGATTGGCGATCTCAGAGGTTTGAACAAGTTTGTTCAGACTCTGAATTGTGGCTATTGTAATCAGCCTTCCAACTTTACTCTTTCCACCCGATATCGAACCGATATCCCTCTTCGGAATTCCAAGAAATGACTCAATCCTTTCAATCCATTGATCTGCCAACTGCTTACGATGGACGATAATTAGCGCCGGTTGCCTCTTTTCAGCAACAACGAACAGCCCGATTACAGTTTTGCCGGAACCAGGTGGCGCGGTAATTACTCCAAAATCCTTCTTAGAACATGCATCAACAACGACTTTCTGATGTTCCCGTAATTGAATGCTTGACACGAATGAAACTGGGGGATTTTTCGTCCTCTCGTCAACAAAAGTGTGGTCAATACTTTGCTCTTTACAGAACCTGATCAATCGGCCGATCATGCCCCTTGGAATAAGGACTTCATTATTCCTTTCCTCAACAAACTTGAAGGTACGTTCTACTCCCCATGTATTCTTTCCAAGTTTTCTCTTTACCAAGAATTCGGTGTTCGCGAAATTCAATTCCTCTTTTAAGAAGTTAATTAGGGGAAGTGATACTCCGGCGCGGTTGAGAATTATTCTGTTACCGAGTCTTATCGTTAGCTTATCAGAGTGTTTGGTTTCATTGTCGGACAAGGAAAACAAATTGTCTTTGCCATTAAGGTCATTAAATATTTTTTCGAGCGTATCAACCGAAAGCCTTTTGATTTCACTTAAGAATTCCCATTGATCGTCAAACGGCTGCAAGGTGTCAACATCAACAAAACTGCTATTTCCTTTCTCCATAGCGGGTTTGTGGAATGGCAATGCAATAAGATTTCCCAGGCCCTTTCCTGACAGGTAGTCCTGATTGGGAAACAGTCTATCAAAACTTGAATCTTTTTCAAAAACTGAAAATGCACCGCACTGTTCAAGAAGAGCTGTAAACACTTTCCGGCTCTTGTGCGCTGAATAAGGGTGGTCAAAAAATATCCACACATGCCCACCATTTCCAGATCGGGAACGCTCCAGGTAGGCGGGAATGTTTTCCCTTGTGCACCTTTCTATAAACGCCTTACACCCTTCAGACCAGTTCTCCTCGTCAAAGTCAGCGGCAATAAACCATGACGTGTTATCAGTCAGTAATGGATAAAGACCAATTAATTGCTCGCCAAGCAGGTGTTTTTCGATCTGCTGATCCGTTAGTGGTTTATAACTCTTGTGCTCATAATTTTGAAATGTTCCGCCACCAATTTTATGCACCCGGAGCATGTGGGAGTCAAACGTATAGGAAGGCATGTATCCGGTTTTGTTTCCTTTCTCCCAGCGAATGGCAAACACGTCTTCACGGCCACGAAATAGTGATCGGAAAAGGTTCAGTTGGTTGGGATCGAGTGCCATTTTTAAAAAGAATGGAATAATCTGAGGCCGAAAGGTTAAGTCCAAAGCGGCTCTGCGTGCCATGTTGCTGGAAAGCCTAGAGCATTTAGATCTACACTTGGATATTTCACAAAGAGTTCGGCAAGCTTGGGTTTGAAATGATGACCTGGGCTTATTACGTCGAGCAAATATTTCATACAGCAAACATGAATGTAAAGCATGTGATGCTGTGCTACAGGTGGAACATTATGTAACCAGGGAGCGGGAGGTTGTGGTAACAGTTTCGGTCGCCCTGGTAAATTCTTATTCCAAAGCCTTCCATGATGAGCACATATGTTTCTTATCTGGGCTATTGATTGCAGCCAGCTCGGCAAGAAAGTGTGATTAACTGTATTGAATTCAGCTGCTATGAGGTCTTTCGATCTTACCTGTGGCCTCAGGTTTCCATAGAGTTTGGACAAATTCCCAAATGTTACTACTTCTAGCGTCTTCCAGGCTGGAGGGAAACGAGTATCAGTCTTATACCGTTTCAAATGATCCAAGATGAAAATATCTTTTGACCGATCAATTTCCAGAGCAACTGAATTCAAGGTCTTAACCAATTCACGTGAATCAATAAAATGGCCAAAATCCTGAAACCACCAAGCATCGAATTCATGTGAAAGATGGTATATGAGTTTCGTCCTTAGCCCAATTTCGATTCTTTCAATAACGTCAAAAAGCAATAGTCGAAGCTCTCTGTCAAAATTGTAGAGTGCGATCACGTCCTCAAATCGACTATTGGGCTTAAATGCATGGGTAGTTTTATTCGCTTGCATTGGCCACCAATATCCGGCCAGTCGGTAATAACTGATTGTCGTGAGAAAATGGGTAGCTAGGGGGAGATTGCTAATGGCCAAGCCTCTTGCCTGAAGCTGCGCTATCTGCTGCTGAACCGTAGTTGCTGGCTTGTTGTATATCATGGCCTCAGGGGGATAAGGTGGACTACTAACACCAAAAGTGAAACCCCTATAAAAGCAAAAGACTCGCCCTGGGACGCTGTTCTTATGGGTAGCGTGGCGAGTACTGTTGATACAAATATACGGAAATCCACGAATTCTGTTACTATATTCTGCATAAAAAACCCGACAAAGAACTAGAATAGGCCAATTCCAAACATTCTATTTGACCCCCATGGCAGGCCCACTGGTCGTTAAATTATACTTCTTACGCAACGCCCCCATATCCTCACTAACCTTCTTATCCAAAATCTTCGCATAGTGCTGCGTCGTTTTC
>Ga0193731_1000155_pt1 | contig 23851 bp, 19 predicted proteins | sample U1a2metaG_FD_144920 | JGI IMG/M metagenome (GOLD analysis project Ga0193731, IMG submission 144920) | Soil microbial communities from a riparian zone of the East river system, Colorado, United States - U1a2 | ecosystem: Environmental > Terrestrial > Soil > Riparian zone | place: USA: East River...
TTACAACACAGACACGGCGTGAGGTAGCAGAAGGTGAAGGTCTGGACGATGATGGGAATCCGGAGGAGGTGGAGATACAGGTTGACTATGTTAAGTTAAAGTTGTGTGATAAGCAAAAGTCGTTGAAGGAGTTGGCTATGTTAATGGGGTATGATGCACCAAGTAAAATAGAAGTAACGGGTAAAGGGATTGGAACTACGATGAACGTACAAATCAATGTATACAATAACGCGCCTGCGCTTGCGTCGAATGAAAAAGATATTAAAGATTAGTTTACTTGGGTAAAGAATTAACTTTATCGCGCCCTTCGCTAGTCAATCCCGATGGGATATTTGAAACAGGTCCAGTTTTCCAAAAGATTCACGAGTCTCAAGCTGATATAGTTATTCTACAAGGTGGGACGGACAGTGGTAAAACTTATGCTACGATGCAGGAGTTATTTATTATCGCCTCTACTACAGTACCGCCAAAGATTGACCCAATAATTTCGATTGTTAATAAGTCTATACCCGATAGTAAGAAGGGCGCGTATCGTATCGCTGAATCCATTTATCATTCTAATGAATTTATAAATAAGGCGATTGTTAATTGGAACCAGGGTGAGCGTGTGGTGACTTTTAATACTGGTTGGATTATGGAGTTTCTAGGTGCGACTGATGAGCAGAGTGCGAAGCAAGGTAAGCGGCAATATCTTTTCGTTAATGAGGCCAACGGGGTTGCTTACCCTATATTTTGGCAATATGCAAAACGTACTCGGGTACGAACTGTTATAGACTATAATCCAAGCGCGCCGTTTTGGGCACATGAGAAATTGATTGGTACTACAAAAGATGGAAATGATTTGTATGCTACGGTAGAAACCTGGATATCGGATCATAGGCATAATCCGTTCCTGGACGAAAAGGATCATGCAAAAACAGAAAATATAAAAGACAAAGACCTTTGGAATGTGTACGCACGTGGACGTACTGGAAATCTTATTGGATTAATATATCCGAATTGGAAACAAATACTTGATAAGGATTTTCCGTGGCAAGAAGAAAGAAAATTTGGCGGCGTAGATTTTGGATATACAGTGGACCCGACGGCGGCAATAGATTGCAGGCGGATTGGTAATAAAATATACGTGCATGAGTTGTGTTACTTGCCAGCCGTGACTGCGACACAACTAAAAGCATTATATAAGGCGAATAAGTATACAGATGAAATGCCTATATATTGTGAGCATGATGGGGATATGATTAGACAGTTACGGCAGTTTGATCTTATGACTATTGCAGCGCGTAAAGGAGCAGGGAGTATACGGGCTGGTATAGCGAAAGTTAATGAGTATGAAATATACTTTACGGCAAGCTCAAAGAATATTGAACATGAGAGGCAACGGTATATGTGGATGATGGACCCCGACACGGGTAAGCCTACGAATACTCCGATTGATAAAGTAAACCACCTTATGGATGCTATTCGGTATGCTATTTATACGCATTTTTGGCACCAGGAATAGGGTTTTTGGCTACAGTTTTTTATTTGACTAAAATTTGTTTAATTTTGTTTAAATATCTTAGCTATGGGTTATAGTAGACTAACTAAGCGAAGTTTATTAAATGAAATTTTAACACAAACCAAAAAAATCATGGGACAACTTGATGACATTAAAGCCGATCTTCAGGCAATGAACGATGCGGCGGACGGGGTGCAAAAGGATTTGGATTTTATCAAAGCGAAGTTGGATGCAGCAAGTGGTGGCCTTTCTTCGAAAGAAACTAAAGAGGTAGCTGATCTTGTGGCGGTAGCAAAGGCAAAGTTTCAGGCGCTTGATGCTGAAACTGATTCTACGGATCCAGCTGTATAATGTTGTTGGTCTTAAAAATAGCGGCTGGGATACTGGCCGCTAAAATTTTAGAGCGTATTTTTTTAGCTATTGTGCGCACATGGTTTACAAAACGTTAGCTCATAGATGGCAGTAGATCGAGGCTTTGCCGGACTAAATTCATTCTTCAATAATTTATTCGGGACTATTGCCGGGCCAAACGCTTTTGGCCGAATGAGTAGTGACATTGATTTTATTCCAACCGATGGTAATGGGGATATTATACGGCTTAGGGGGCAGGAGGCTGTCTGGTTAGGCTTGCGTATGCCGATGCAGCAAAAATGGGCTTATGATTATTGTTATCCGCTTGCGTCTGTTATTGATCGCATGGCCGAAAGCGATATAAGTGGCGATGTAGAGATACTGAGAAGCGAAGGAAAGGGTAAAGAGAATGATGCTACAAATTCCTGGTCAACCCGTATGCGGGCCTTACTGCTTAACCCCAATCCGTTACAATCGTGGGAACAATTTCGCGGGCAGCAAGTCGCGTACAAGAAAACGTATGGTTATTGTCCTGTTATGCCAATAGTCCCTGCGGGATTTGAAGACCAACCAGATTATGCAAAGGCAATGATTAATCTCCCGCCCTGGTTGTTTAAATGTACGCCTACTGGAAAATATTTATATCAAACTAAGATTGAAGAGTTTGTTAAAGAATACTCCATAAGTATTATGGGGCAAACGATTGCTCTTCCACCAAGTTCGATATTTATTCTTGAGGATAGTTTTGTACAATCATTTGAAAATAATTTTTTGCTTCCGCAATCCCGCCTTGTAGGTCTAGACATGGCGGTTAGTAACCTTTGTGCGGCAATGGAAGCGGACAATGTTTTGTTGCGTAAGAAAGGCCCGCTTGGTTTTATATCCCATGACGCGGCAGCGACTAAGGATAGTGTGGCTGGTTATATACCGATGACCAATGATCAGAAAAAAGATATACAAGCGGACTTGGCTAAGTATGGAATGTCGTGGGATCAATACCAGTATGTGGTAAGTAAAATCGCACTTAAGTGGAGCCCGATGTCATTTAACGTAAAAGAATTAGGAACGAAGGAAACTGTTTTAGCGAGTGCACGAGCAATATGTCAACGTTTTGGTTTTCCATTTGTATTATTTGAAGATTCGGACGCTACATATTCTAATCAAGAGTCAGCGCATAAGAAATTTTATGATAACAATGTTATTCCGAATAATTATCGGGATATGGCAAAGTACAATCAGTTTTTTAAAGCCGCCGAAAACTCTTGTAAAATTTGTACAGATTATAGTGAACTTGCTATTTTCCAGGAAGATGAATTAAATGCTGGGCGCGCTATGCAGGCTGCAAGTATGGGGTTGCAGATAGCATACTTGAATGATATTATAACAAAGAACCAATGGCTTGAGTATATTGGTATGCCGAACATAGGGCCGGAGGGAGATAAATTGTACAGTGAGAGTGAAGCTAAAAAGGCGGCAGATGAACAAGCATCAGCGGCGGCGCAATCTGCAGCTGATCAGTTAATTAATAATCCGCCAGTAAAGGCATATCAAATGAATGGTAATTAAATGCAAGTCAAGTTAAACATACTGCAAAATGAAATAAAGAGGCAAAAGCGTAAAGATAATCGCGACTATAGGAGTTATCAGGATAAGTTAGCCGCAAAAATTAAAAAGAAAAATGAAAACAAAAGTGTTTAAATCCGATGTGCTGGATGTTGCAGACAAAGGTATTGTAACGATTTCTATATCCAAGTTTAATAATAAAGACATGGGTGGCGATATTGTTCGCAAAGGAGCATTTTTGAAAACGTTTAACGAAGGCGCGAACCGGATTAAGCATCTTGTAGACCATACTTTAAAGTATGCTGGCGTGGTTGGTGTTCCGGTAAAAATGTATGAGACCGATACGCACGCGGTAGTGGAGAGTGCGTTGAATTTAGAGAAGCAGGTTGCACGCGATCTTTTTTCGGATTATAAATTTTTTAACGCACATGGAAAAACGCTTGAACATTCTTATGGCTATGATACGATTAAGGGTAAGCCGTTGGAAAAAAGCGCGGAAGAAATATTGGAACTTAAGATGTATGAGTATAGTACGGTATTCTATGGCATGAATCCGGAAACTGGCTTAATTGATCTTAAGTCTGCCGATATGAACGTAGAGCACCTTGAAGAATACCTCCGCAAGTTTGATGTATCAAATAAACGCGGGCGTGAAATTGAATCTATTATTAAACAAATAAAGGCACTCAAAGAAACAAAAACCGAAAAATCATTTTTGCAAAACTTTGACTCGCAAACATCTGATGACGCTCGTACCACGACTTCCGGGGATAATTTGTTTATGTTAGATGGATTTAAATTGAACTTAAAAGAAATGGCACTATAGGTGCAAAACTTAAAAAACATTCGAGTATGAAAAATGAGTTTGGAAAAAATTTAACAGCGTTCAAAAGGCTATTCAAATTCCCGAAAATAAAATTGGGTTGGGGTTTGTTTGCCGTTGGATTGTTTACACTTGCCGTTATCGTGGGCATTTGGTTGCATCCTGTTGCTGGGCTTGCTACGCTGGCCATCGCGCCGGCTATTAAGTTTAAAAAAGACGGGTTGGAAAAAGATAGCGATGGGTATAAATACCTAGAAATGCTGGAAAAGCGGCTATCTATTGAAGGTCCTGAATCTTTGACTAAGGAGGAAATCACTGCGGTGATTGATGCTAAGGTAAAAGCCTTTGAAGGTCTTGATGTTGGTCAGGTAAAGGCGCTGCTTGATGCTGATAAAGGTGTTATGAAAATACTTGTGGCGCAGGGCGAGGCAATTACTGCAATGAAAGGGCAGCTTGCTAATCAACCTATAGATGAGTCTATTCGTGCGCAGGTTGTTTCTTGGCATACAAAAAACAAGGATATAATTGGGCGGATTAAGAGCGGTGAACGTGGCTTGGCTGTGCCTGTAATGGAAATTAAGGCAGCGAGTTCTCCTATGACTCCTGCGAATACAATTAGCGATACAATTACTATTGCCGCTGGTTCTGTTATTCGTATGGGTGGTGAGGTATTTGATATTCGTAGAACGTCACCAACATTTTGGGATTATCTTACTAAAGGGCGTACAGGTTTAGAGACCTTACCTTGGGTAAATAAGAAAGTACCGGCTGCTTCTGGTGCCGCTGCTTTTATCGGTCCTGGTATTGCTAAACCTGGTGTATCATTCACACTTGAGGTTGAAAAGTCTATTGCTAAGAAGGTTGCGGTATCTATGAAAATTGCAACCGAACTCTTGGATGATATTGATGGTATGACTTCTTTCATTCAAATAGAGTTAGCATATCAGCTTAAAATTGCTGTGAATACTGCGCTTATGACTGGAGTTGAATCCGGTACGGTTCCAGGTGGTGTGCAAACTTTTTCTTTAGGTTTCACTACTTCGGGGCTGTCTACCCAAAATCCAAATAATTGGGATTGCTGCCGTGCTATTGTTGCACAGATTCATAAAGCGTTTATCAATAGTCCGATTGTAATTTTCATGAATCCGATTGATACCGCTAATATGGATATGGAAAAGGCAGTGTCTCAGGGTTCATACATGAATTTAAATTTACGCCAAGTTCCGGGTGCTATCATTGTAGAAGATTATAATGTACCAGTGGGATTTGTTCAGGCTATCGCTGTTGATTGTTTTAAAAATCTTATATATAAAGATTTTTCAATGCAGTTTGGATGGGAGAATGCAGACTTTACGCTTAACTTGATTACTGCGATTGCTGAAATGCGGTTGCATTCTTATCACAGCGAAAATGATGCAGCTGGTTTTGTATATGATGACTTAGCCGATATTAAGTCACAAATTGCTGCGGCTTAGGCAAAAAATTTTTAACACCGAAAAATTAAAAATACTATGGCAAAGGAAAAAGTAGAACAAGAAGAAAAAGAAAGACCGGATACGAAGCAACTAAGCGTGTCTAAAGATGCGTCAGTTGATTTTCCGGTCGAGGTTATAGCTACAGATTCTGACATTTATCATGAAACAGGTACAAAGTATCATGTGGGATCAAAAAAAGCTAAAGAGTTGGTCACTCGTGGATGGGTGAAAATGGCGGCATTTGTATTGTTTATACTCACTAGTATGTGTTCGTACGCACAAACTTCCGTATATGCTGATCTTTACAATGCAACGAATACTTTTAGCCAAGCATTATTGCAGGCTTCAGTTACGATTAAAGATACAGTAACAAATACAGGGACGGGGGTACTTTATACTAAATCGCGTGTAAGCGGGCCTGGCACTGTAACTGTTCAGGTTGTAGTAACTAAAGTGAGCGGTACGGTCGCTGGGTCGATTACATTGCTTGGAAGTCTTGACGGTGTAAATTTTAAGGCTATTCCAACGCGTGAGACGCAGACCGCTATTACAGTTATTACTGCCGCTGATGCATCGTCTAACTATTCCATACGGTTACCTGACAGCCCATATTTATGGTACGCGGTAAGCTGGACTGGATCGGCAACGATGGTGGCAACGTTTACAGCTAAAATAATGAAACACTAAACGACGCTCGTTAAACGCTTTGTATGTTTGATATAGTTGCCTCAGATTTCGACGTAGTTCCATTTGCCTTACCTAATTTGGATAAAGCACCGAATAGCTTTGCCAATTTTGTAGATGCAAACATAGAGGAGCAACTACGGAAGGTGTTAGGCGACTTTTTTTACGATGCCTTTATTAATGGGCTCGCTTTACTTCCGGCGTGGGTACAAAAAGTTTCGCCCGCAGGATATGCAATTGGTGCTCAAGTTTCTATAGGTAACGATGTATGGGAGTCACTGACTGCCGATAACGTTGCTTTAGTTGTCGAGGGTATTAACTGGCATAAGGTGGAAATAAATAATAGATGGTTAGTATTGAAGAATGGTGCAGATTATACATATAACTCTTTCCCACGGAAGTGGGTAGGAATGCATAAAATGCTAGTACCAATGATTTATTCTTTATATACAGCCGCAAATGTAAAGCAACAAACTAGTTTAGGAATCGTCGTAGCGAATAGCGAGAATAGTGAAGTGGTAAGCGCAGGGGATAACATAGTTAGGGGTTGGAATAAGTACGTTGATTTTGTATATGGCGCAGAACGATGGGGATTTTCTCTTAATATGTTTATGGGGTTACATGGTTATTTATATAGTGTTAAGGCCTATTTTGATGATTTGTTTGCCGCTAATGCTTATAAGACTATGCTGGTTTACTTAGATACAGAGTTTTGTCCGCCCGTTTCGCAAAATGTTTTTGATTTATGAACGTATGAGGGTACTTGTTGACGACATTGGGGAAGTAGTTACTGCTGTACGAACAGACGCGCGAATAATTGCTTTGATTAATGATCCAAAAATTAACGGGCTTTTCCCTTTTTACATGTACGGACATAGGTTAGAAATTGCTAATAGACTGCTGGAAAAAGATATGGATAGCGTTTATAAATATCAAAAATATCCTTTGATAGCTTTACGTATGGATTTTCCAGAAACACATAATGCGGGCCAGCTAGTTGAGTATACGCTTAATATTGCATTTCTTATGTTTACACAGATGGGGTATGATACCCCACAACGTTATGAGAATGTTATTAGGCCAATTTTATACCCGCTTGTTGATATATTTTTTGAAAAGCTTGTTGAATCAGGATTATTTACGTGGACGGACACAACGATTCTTCCGCCTTGCATAAAGTACGATCGTCCATTTTATGGGACGGCTGGTTTGGAGAGTAACGAAAAATATATTTTCAATGATAACCTTGACGCTGTTGAGTTAGTTGATTTAAAAATTAGAAGTAGTAACGCGGAATGTTTATAGGTTTATACCAATAGGCATTTTGCACAAATAAAAATAAGTATGGCAGAAGTTTGTGTAGTCGATAAAAGAAATCTCGGCCCACAGTTATGTAAAGATTTGCCGCAAATGTTGAAGGGGATGATAACGACTCCACAGTCGTTTAAATTTTCAGCGGCGGCATCTATTATAGCAGCTAACTGGACGGCGGCCTTGATTGACGATCCCGATGTGCGTATCCATAAATGGCCCGCATTTAAAGGGTTCCAAAATGTATCAGAGGCATCCATTTATGAACAGAATGCACTCACTGATATTTTTGTGCGTCCTGGTAAGTATATGTTTAGATTTGATATTGTTGAGTCTTTATGTATGCACAAGGCAATGTTTACACACAATGGCGGAAACCAGCGTGTATTTCTTGTAGATATTAAAAATAATATTTACGGGACTGTAGATGTTGATGGAAATTTTATGGGTTTTAGTGTTTCGCTGTTAAATCTGGAAAACATTATTTTTTCAGACGGCGCCGTTGCCTCTAAGTCTCCAGTATATCTTGTACTACTTGATAGTGACGAACTTAATGCAAGTGGGGGAAAGGTTAGCGGGTCAACGTTCTATAATACGTTAAGCGAGTTGATTGATGTTAATGTAGAACTTTCCACCCCTCCGGCTCGTACCGCTAGCTCCATTCGTGTAACCGTTAAAACGGATTGTGACGGAACGGCTGTGAGTGGATTGGTTGCGGCGGATTTTGAAGCATTTACGTCCGCCGGTGTACCAATCGTGATTGCGACTGCGCCATATGCGGATGGGGTTTATAACCTTACGTCGGCAGCTGCCTTTGTTGCTCTTATGACAATTAATATTAAGGAGCCCGCATCTTTGAGTATTAAGTTGTATGAATCGCTTGGAGCTGTAACTGTACCATCTATTCCTTAATGATCTGGAATAGAAATGAAACAAAGACCTGCCGTGTACGGTAGGCATATAAAGGGTGGGCTTTGCCGCCTGCCCTTTAACTAGGTTTTGATGGTTGTTGATAGTATGTTGAACGAAAGGGTCGGGAGTGGTTGCCCGGCTCTTATTTTAAAAATTATGGTTGCTGGTAAACTTGAAGAATGGGTCGCAAAATTAAAAGCGTTCTCTGAGCAGAAGGTGGATGATGGGCTACTTAGAATTGTACGCGATCATAAATCGCAATTAATAGATTTGAATACTAATCAGCTTATGCACGGACAAAATGCAGATGGCGGAGTATTAGGGATATATCGTAGCGAGCCATATATACGATTTAAACAATCTTTAAATTCATTGGCCGGTGGTAAAGTTGATGTCAGACTTACTGGAGATTTTCAAAATTCATTTTTTCTCGAAGCCGAAAAATTTCCAGTTTCCACATTCGCCACCGATACAAAGACTGCAAAATTAACAGCGCATTATGATGGCATTTTTGGTTTTACTCAAAAAAGTAAAGATGAGATTGTCGAAGATATTAAACCGGAAACAGTTGCCTTCTTACAAGGTATGTTACAAGTATGAAGATATTCCGCTACGTACTTATTTAACCGTAGCAGAAAATGGAACATACGGGTTACTGGTTAAAGAAGGTAAATTTTCAGACGAAGAACTTAGGGAACAGTGGGATACAATTGTAGAAGCTAATAGCGAATTAACGGGACAAATGGAGTATAGCACGTATAAAGATTTGCTTATAAGCTACGGTCAACTGCTTGCACAGTATAACGTGGATAAGGGGCAGATCATGAAACTTTGTTTTCAAGTAGATACTGAAATTATCGAAGATTTACAAAGTAAGGGTTATGTTATACAGACTAAAGGTGACGTGACTAAGCAAATGGAATTATATAATCGGGCTTTGATTAGTGGGGAGTTGAATGATGCACTGATTGAAGATATTCAAAAACAAATCACGGCTATAAATAGCGTGACCTATGCTGATAGTCTTACCAATGCTTTGACTCGTTCCAACAATCTTGTGACACGAATTGAGATGAAGACTAAGGAAATGGAACGGTTTGCTAAGCTCGAGGGGTTTGGAAAAAAAGTTACATACGAAGAAATTATGGCAAATCTCAATGCAGCGCTTGGTTTTTGCGTACAAGATAGTATAACCTTGGCGGCATTTAATGAATATCAAAGAATTTTAAAGAAACGTAATCAAAAATCGCCTAAATCGCAAGGCTCGTAAAAGTATATGGGACAACTTGAACGAAAAGATATTATAAGTGATGACGCGATCCAGGCGCCGATGATTCTTACTAAAGCATTGGAGGCGGTACTCGTTGCCCAGGATAATATTATTTCTAAGTCTAAGCAAATGTCTGATGCTTTAGGGAATGGTGGGTCGACGGAAAAGGTTAAAAAAGGAATACAGGATTTAACCGCCGAACAAAAAGAACAGCTTAAGGTGATGGATGCGATTTCAAAAGAAAGCGCGAAAAATACCGATTCTTATAGGGCATCACAATTAGCTTTACAAAAACTAAAAGATGAAAATAAGCAGGCGTTGGCAACGCAAGACTCATGGACAAAATCTATGACTGCTGCTAATTCATCGTTAACTCAGCTAGAGCAAGCGTTAAATAAAAATCGCACAGCATATGCTGCATTGAGAACGGAGCAGGAACGTAATTCTAAAACTGGTAAAGATTTATTGCATGTTATCCAGGAGCAGGATAAAGGAGTTAAAGGCATACGGGATAGTATGGGACAGGCTCAGGGGCATGTCGGTGCGTATCGTGAGGAGATTGAAAAATTAATACCGGCGTTAAAATCTATTGCGCCGGAAGCGGTAGAGGCAGGAGAGGCAACGGCTAGTTTTGGAACTAAATTATTAACAATAATTGCTAGTCCTATTACTTTGGGATTGGCTGGTTTAGCTGCCGGATTTTTTTTAGTTAAAACAGCTTTAGAAAGTTTTTTTGAACGTAGCATAGAAGGGGAGGACACAGCGGCAAAATCTGCCGGCGATTGGGCTGCCGCTGTTGAAGTGGTAAAAGATAGGTTTGCAGATTTAGGTAAAAGTATTTCCAATGCTTTAGGGTTGCAAGACCATGCAGTTGCGGGATTTATTTTTGCAACGTTAAATCAATTAGGATTAAATAATTTGGCTGCCGATTATATAAAGAAAGCGGTTGAAACAGCGGAGTTAACGGATAAACAAATTGAACAGCGTAAAGAAGAATTAAGTATTGGTATTGAAATAGCGGAGCAAGAGAAACGTAAGGCTAAAGATTTGTTTGATTCTAGAGATAAAATTAGGAAAAGCGACCAAGATAGATTCGATGCTGCACTCGATCAACGTAAGGCTATTGAAAAAGAAATACAGCTTAAATTAAAACAGAACGACCTTGAGCAAGAAATTGCAAAAGGAGAAATAAAAGTTGGGGCAGATAATTACGAAGCTGAGCAAAAGTTATCTAATCTTAAGGAAAAACGTATTCATATCGAGTCCGAATTATTCCAGGGGCAGCGGCGGGCCTCACAAACAATAAATACAATTACACAAGAAACATCGCAACGTGAAATAGATACAGAAAAAGCCGCACAGGATGCAATTATAAAATTTCGTGAAAATACTTATAAAGATATTATTGACATTAATAAGCGGATTATAGGTAACCAGGAATTTACTGCTGAACAGCAAATACAGGCAGCGCAGCAATCTAGCGAAGCTATGGTAGGGCTTGCTACCGTGGCCGCATCTAAAGAACTCGCTACGGCGAAAGAGGCGGCTATAAAACGTATACAACTTACATCTGACGAACAAGATAAAATATTCGAAGAGAGTAATGGTAATGTTATAAAGTTGGCAGGACTCGAGCGTGAGTTAAAAGAAAGTAAACTTAAAGAGGATAAAGAATATCAATCTCAAAATAGCGCGATTAATGAGCAAGCTTTAAGTGATAAAGAAAAGGCTGCAAGAGATGAGCGGGAAGCTATTGGAAAAATTATAATAGACAATGGAAAGTACTGGCTAGAGTTACGTAAAAGGTTAGCCGTTGAAGATTTTAACAGTGGTATGACTGCTCTGAATACTAAATTTAATTCAGGGTCTATTGGAGTTGTTGCGTATGAAAAACAAAAATTAGAATTACAAAAGCAGTCTTCTACACGTATTATTGATATTGAGTTAGCGGAGTATAAAACTCAAATTGATAATTTAATGACATACCAGGCAGTTACCGGTATATTAACTACTGAACAGTATAAAACTTTACAAGATTTACAAAAACAGTTTTCAGATACAGAAGTAAAACAAACACAGTTAACAGCAGACCAAAAAGTTGCGCTGTATAAAAAGGCAAAGCAAGAAACGATTAAGATTGTTTCTGACCTTAGTAATGCCATACAAGGACTTGGGGATGCACAATACCAAGCTGCGGTTGCAGCATCGCAGGCACGTATTGATTTATTAACTAGCGAACATGAGCAGTCTGTAAAGGCAGCAGGAGATAATAAAAACGCTATTGCCACACTTGATAGAAAATACACAAAAGAGCTTGCAGCAGAAACTGAAAAACAAAATGCAATAAAGCGTAAGCAAGCTAAGTTTGATAAAATAGCATCAGAATTTAAGGTTATAAGTTCTACGGCGGCTGGTATTGCACAAGCTTATGAAGAATTTCCGTATCCAGTGGCAACTGTATTTGCGGTACTTATTGGGGCCGTTGCCGCGTTGCAATTGGCCGCTATTGCCGCCGCTCCATTACCCTCATACGAGATTGGTACAGGTAACCACCCTGGCGGTCCTGCCATTGTGGGCCACGGAATGGAACTAGTACGCGAACCTGGGCGTAGACCGTTTATAGTTTCGAGTCCGGAGATATTAAACTTAGCACGCGGTACGGAAGTTTTGACTAACGACGAAACCATGTCCGCGCTCGCTATGTCCGCCGTGACGCGTTCAGCGACCGGAGAACGACAAATACAGCCTATAATTATAGATACTAAATCTATTATAGATGCATTATATAAAACTCGCCAGCCTGATTTAATAGAACAGAATGGAGAGATTTTAAAAGCATATGTTAAACGGGATGGTAGCAGACAAGTTACTCGTTCTAAATGGACTTACTAAGGGTGTATGAATAAGTATAATTTTCGTGCCACACTTACTTCACCCGCCGGGTCTTTAGTTGTAGTGGAGCCGCAAGGTGTCCAAGAAGCTCCGTTAACGCTTACCAGAAATCCCACGTTTAAAAGTGTAGTAGAGAATTTTGAAACGCAATTAACGTATGTATTGACCGCTGTGGATTTTATAAACGCCGCAAAGGCACTTGGAATTGATACCCTATTAACTGTACTTATAGAAGTGTCAAGCGACTTTGGCGTGACGTGGGAAACTTTTCACGAAGGTATCTTAGATTTGCCGGCAATCTCTGCACTTTCCAATTCGTCCGGATATAAAATAAAGTTGGGTAGTAGGAAAGACGATGTTTGGACCAAACTATTAAGTCGTGTAGATACGGATGTAGATGTGCAGTCGGCCGTAGACTTAGATGGGAATGCTATAGCTGCTGCGACATTACTTGATGTAACACTGACCACGCAAGTTATCAGACGGGTATGTAGAATGGAGATGTGGAATACGACCGATGATGATTTTGTGGATCAGGTTTATACCTTTGCTGCTCCTACTGGAACCTGGACGGATTATTTAGCCGCACCACTTGATTTTCCTAAAAAAGTGTTTGATGAGTTTAAAACAAAATATAACTACACACCAAATCCTTTTAAAGTAACAGGCCCAACTATACCTTATTCTGATTATGGAATATTTGAGTTAATCGAAGCAGACGAGATAGCAACAAAATACGAAATTGATTTTTCTGTTTATCTATCATCTGACGCTGCATATCAATACAGAATACCGGCAAATGACAATATAATTTTTCCATTGGGTAATGGTATTAGATTTTACTATATTCGATTAGATGACGCTGTTCCATTTCCCGATGCGTCAGCAGCTACTATTATAAATGCAGTAAATTTAGGAGTAGATGGAACGGACGGGAGAACTTGGTTTTCTGGTTCGTTTGTTGAGTTAGATATAAGAAAAGGAACGCGTATTTATATTTTAATGCATTATCTTAGAACGGTAGTTCCATTTGATGCTTACGTAGTTCCGGATGATGTTTATGGAGATTCTTCTTTTATAAATATAATAGCGCATACTACTTTTCCATCATCGACAACAAAAGCAATACGAGTAGGTGAGGGATTTGATGCAATTATTAAACGCATAACGGGAGGCGATAATTTTTATAGCGATTTTTTTTCTATAGGCTGCGGAAGAGATTTCGTCAATATGCTTGGTCTCCATCTTCGTGGGTATAATTTTACGGCTAAGCCATTTACTGATAACTTATCTGAACGTTTTGCAGCGGCTAACGCAATATGGAATATAGGTCTTGGTTATGAAAAAGTCGCAGGGGTATTAAAAGTAAGAATAGAGGAGGCTGCACATTTTTTTGATTCAAGTAGTAATTCTATTGATCTTAGTTACGTAAATAACTATATATCTACATTTAAAACGGATGCAATAAATAATGGCGTAGACATAGGCTATGGAAAATGGCAACTAACTGCCGGGGGGTCGCTTATAGATGATCCGCAAACAATCCATACTTATGTTCCGCCATTTAAATACGTTGGCAAAAAAATTTCCATACTTTGTAGCTGGATTGCTGCCTCGTTGATGTTTGAATTAACTCGTAGGGCGATAGAAAAACTTAGCGAGACTTTCGATACAGATAATGATAAATTTATTTTACATATTGATGGTACTGCAGCAAGGTTAATCTATATAGCAGCAACAAACTTGAATGACCCGGATACTAGGTATAATAAAGAAATTACGCCTGGACGAAATTTTTTACGCCACGCGGCATCCTTGTTTGTTGGTGCTGCGCAATATATCGGAAGTGTTTTTAAATTTACTAGCGGGCTCGGAAATTTTTTAGCCGAGGTCGAAATCTCGCCATATGCCTGCACAGGTTCTGACGTTGCCACAGTTGCCGAAAATCAAGATATGGTAATCACGGGTACAGTACTACATGGTATTGAAGTGATAAAGTTTGAAGGCTATCCATTAAACTGGGATCAGTATAAACTTATACGTGACTCTCCAAATAAGTCAATTGGTATAAGTAAGACTAATGCAGATCACGTGCCATATTTCATTGATAATATAGACTTTTTTTTATTCGAGAGAAAGGCTAACTTTATACTATTTAGAACAGTATGATAGTTGATCCAAATACGGCTGCTGCAATTCTGGGGGTTTCTAACATTAACCCAATACAACTATGGCCACCAGATCGGCTTACGTTTAACCAGACTAAAATTAAACTTATCCCAACAAAAAGATATTTACAGGCATTCGATTTTTTAGAATCGCTTTATAATCGGTTAGATATTGCATTTAACGAAGCATTGTTAGAGGATTGGGATGCTACGGTTACTTATCAAACTGGGGATAAAGTTTATGATCCTACAACTCAAACTCGCTGGATATCCACAGAGGATGGTAATATAAATAACGAGCCTAACCCATTAAACTCTTCCCCTGGTTCACCATCTACGCATTGGGATCATAGTCCGTTAATAGGCGCGCCAATAGATTATGATTTTGGAACGACATATAATACCGGCGATCGTGCTTTAGCTTATTTCGGTCTTGGGACTGCGCAATATGTAGTACAGTCGTTGGCAGATGGAAATACTGGTAACCAACCTAACGGATATATTGGTGTATGGTGGGACTACGTTACTGAGTCAAGAGGAATATCTCCTAAGCTGCGTATGTATGCGGACGGAGTTTTAATCGCGACTTTAGATTTTATAAATGTTAGGCCACAATCTACACATCAATATATAAACTGGCTTTGGTCAATTTTTCCAGAAGCTGAAGATGCAGTAATCACACTTGATATATATGATCCTGCAAGTGATATGGTTTTGGCTATATCTGATTGCTTACGTGTGTTATCTTATGACCCAAAACCTTCGCTAACTATTAAGTACACGAATAGTGACGATTTTAACGGTATGGCATTTGAGGGCGCGAATCAGGAGTTTTACATAAGGCTTAATGCGTTGTTCTATGAGGAAACGCATCCGGTAAATGCTGAGGATTATGAATTATCCGTAGGAGTTATTGTATCTTTACGTAAAGAAATGCTTACAAAACGCTTACTTAATATTATTGAGCCAATGCCAGAATTTATGCACAAGAAGATTGAGCAACTTCTTATGTGCGATTTTGTAGAGATTGGCGGACTACCTTGGAAAAAACAAGATGATTATCAGAGATCGATTAGCGAAACTTCATTATTATCCATAGCAAAAGTAGTATTAACTCAAGCGGATGAAGTACTTGTTAATATATCCAAGTATGATCCATATTCGGCAGGTCGCGTATTTAGCGGGGAGTTTGCAAATCCATTTTCATGAAAAAAATATTTATACTATTTACATTTGTTTTTTCGTTCGGCAAAATTTTTTCGCAAACGCAAAAAACAGACGCAGCCTTAACTACACAGGCACAAACTATTAAAAACGAAACAGTTCCATCGGCTAATACTCCGTTACGTGTTGGGACAATGTTCCTAGACGATATTGCCTCTAAAGTTAATGGTAATCAATATGCGGGAGTGAATACTGGGGGGACAAGCATAGCTTATACTGCTACAGTAACCCCGGCCATTGTATCTTATCCTTCGTTTTATAGTATCAAAGTTAAATTTCATGTTAATAATACTGGGGCATCAACGCTTTCCTTAAACGGGCTACCTGCAAAAACTATAAAAAAGGTTTTGGCTGGCGTGGTTGTAAATGTTGCGGCGGATGATATTGTTGCAGGCGCACCTTATTGGTTAATATATGACGCTGCTGAATTTATTATTCAAATAGGCGGTGGCAGCGGCGGAGGCGGTGGAGGCGGAACATGGGGTACAATTACTGGTACTTTAAGTGATCAAACAGATTTAAATAATGCATTGAGTTTAAAGCAGTCTTCATTAACTCCTACTTCTGTAAAAACATCTAATTATACTGCTGCGCCAGGTGAATTTGTACCGGTTAACGCAACAGGAGGCGTTATCGGTATTACTTTACCAACTATGCCGTCAGAGGGTACAACTATAGGCGTAAAAATAGTTGCTATAAGTTCTACAACTTATGTCACTGTTTCTTCCGGCGGCAGTGATAGATTTAATATAGCTGCCGGCCCTGCAAATTTTGATTTGCTAAATAGAAACGAGACAGCATATTTTCAATATCATTGTATAACATCTTTTTTAGGGGTATGTACAGCCGGTCTTTGGTACTCTACCTCAGAGAATGCTGGCACGCTTATAAAGGGCGTAAATTACTTACAGCAAAATGTAAGTATTGATGGCGCCTATAATGTGCGCTGGGGAGATACTTCTATACCGCTCGGAATCTTCGACGTAGTAGCCGGCAACTCTGGCTATACACAATTTTCTAAGGCGCTACTAACTCTTAACGTTCTTGACCTTACACATGTTGATGCCGGCACTGGTGGCGTTATGGGCGAGCTATTACTGGATGCCACCGGAGCTCACTTGACTGGTGGCCTGAGTGCTGGTTTCCATACCATGCTAGACTTAACTGCAACTTCGGCTTTGTTCACCGATACCCGAACGTCTAAGAAAGGATTGGAGTATGCAGCTACAGGGTATGTAACGCAATTGCATTCGTTGGTGGATAAGGAATATGCAGATGCTTTGGTGGGTGGATCACCGCTCTCGTTTTCGAATGGACTTACCAACACGGCTGGGGTTGTTAAGTTGGGGGGAACATTGACTGGTAATACAAATATAAATGGGTCATTTGATTTTGGATTTGGGCAAAGTACATCTTTAATAAATTTCTTGGTTACGGCTACCGGAGTTGGTATTTATTCGGGGTTTACTTCTTATATAACGATGAATCCCGATCTAACACTACATACTACGGGGGTATTTATTATCGCCGCAGGAAATGTAAATTTACAAATATCTGGGGGCATAGCTACATTTTCAGGAAACAGGAACGCTTATGAGTGGAATTCTGTATGGTCAGCCACAGCCGCCACAGATGCAAATATAAATTTTCGTGGCACATTTACGGCAGCTTCCGGTTTAGGTACTATTGGTTATAAGTTTACTCCAGCATTAGTGGGATTAGGAACATCCAGTGTTCAAATTGGGCTAGATGTTAGTCCTACTTTTTCCGGAGGAACTACACCGATTAATTATGCGGCGAGATTTCGAAATAGTTCCGTGTTATTTCCGGCAGGTACCACTACTTACGCACCTATTATTATACCAACTGGTACAAATCTAACTACAACGGTTGCTGGAGCGCTGGAGAACGATGGCACACACTTGTATTTTACGTTCGCGAATGCTGGAACTAGATTTCAATTAGATCAGCAAGGTGGTGGGGGCGGGAGTTGGTTACTTACCGGAACCTCCACGCTTACCGGAGTTGCGACAATAACTAGCAACGTCAAAAATCAACATATCTTCAACGGTACATGGACCGCTACAGCCGCCGCAGATGCTCACATACAATTTGGCGGTACACTAACGGCAGCCTCTGGATTAGGAGTTACCGGATACGTGATTAATCCGTCGCTTACCGCTGTAGGAACTTCAAGCGTTCAAGTAGGATTAGATGTTGCTCCTACGTTCTCAGGTGGGACAACGCCGGTCAATATTGCAGCGAGGTTTCAGAATGGAGGAGTGATTATTGGAAATTTTTCAGCATTTCCTGTACCAACTATTCCCGATGCGCTTTTAATTAGAACCGACCAGAATGCCGCTACTAGACTTTCAATTATTAACAATACAAGTGGAACAGGGGCCGTTTCCTCTATTGTACTTAGTAATTCAGCGGCCTTGAGTACGGGAATAACTTTAGCTGCTTTTTCCGCAGGGTTTACTTCTTCCAGCTTGTTCGTAGCAAATACAGCAGTTTTAGGTTCCTCCCTCAGTGGAGGGCTAAATATTGGAACACAAGTAAATAGTCCCATACAGTTTTGGGTCAACAATTCAGCGGCCGGTGCTGTTGTTAGAAATTCATTTACGTCCGGTATTAGTCACTGGACTTTTGGTAGTTCAGGAACAGGACAAACAGCGATAGTAAATATTACCAGCAGCGTGGGGGTAGGAGTACCAACCCTCCTCGTTGCTAACGGTGCTCACATAAACTTGACTGCCTCGGTCGAAGTTCTTAATGTTAACCTCAACACTTCCGCCACTGTCCAATACGCTACCGGAGCTCAGGCTATTCTTCGTAACGTATTAGTTCAGGCTCCCACTATTGGATTTGTTGGGGCTTCTGTAGCCACAGACGTTGCAACGTTCACGATCACAGGTCCGCCCAAGGCAGGAACCAATGCAACCCATACCAACGCGCATGGGTTATTAATTCAAGCCGGGGCGGTAACGAGTGCAGGAGCGGCAGGAGCGGCATTTGGATTGACGTCCAATGCACCTACGGGAGGCACGGTTAACTACGCAGGTCAAGGTATTGGAGGATCATGGTTGTTTGCAGCAGGTACGACTACTTATGCGCCCATCATTATACCCTCAGGCACAAACCTGACGACAACTAAGGCCGGGGCACTGGAGAACAATGGTACACACTTGTATTTCACCTTTGCTAATTCAGGAACTAGGTATCAGTTAGATCAGCAGAGTGGTGGAGGAATCACTAACACTGCTGCCAATAACGAGCTAATGAAGTCAGACGGTACTAATGCTGTACCCTCCGGAACATTTTCAACGACTGCCGGTAATCTAATATTTGGAACTGGTCTTGCAGGGGCAACACGCACGTTGGCCGCAGATGGGTCGGCGACCGATGTTTCGCTTGCACTGAATCCGAAAGGAGCAGGCATTGTGTCGATGGTCAGCAGTACTTTTCAGTTTGAGAACGTTTTAGGTAGTCCAACATTATTTACTTCAGGTACAGGAGCGTTCACGGTGTTCGGCCCGGATGGAGCAACGAGTCCCGGTCTGAATATTTATTTAAAAGCAGGTGATGGTGGCACGCTGAGTGGGAATTACAATGGTGGTAATGTAACTTTTTCCGGTGGAATTGGGGGAGGCACAGGAGTACCAGGTAATGTTGCTTTTCATACAGGTTCCGGGACGTTTGGCGGTGGGTCGAAAGTTATATTCATGGGAGACGCAGCAGTCAATCCAACAACCAACCCCACGAGCGGTGGGATCATGTTTGTGAAGTCATCAGATCATAATCCTTATTGGAGGACACCGGCTGGCGTAGAGACCTTAATGCTAGGTGGTATCTCAGCATTGACAGTAGGCACAACTACTATTACTTCTGGAACAAGTACACGCATACCATTTAATGATGGCGGGGTATATAGCGAAGATTCCGGCTTAACTTATGATAAAACGAACGATGCTATTACAGTTGGTAACGCTAGATTATCTACAACTGGGGTTGGTAACACATTTCTTGGGGAAGCGGCTGGAAATTTCACGCTTTCCTTAACAGGCAATACAGGAATTGGTAAACAAACTGGTGGTGTATTATCTAGTGGGTACAGCAATACATTAATAGGTAGTCAAGTTGGATTAGTATTAACCACCGGAAATTCGAATACCGGTGTTGGAACAAACGCCTTGGATCATGTTATAGCTGGGGCTAGAAACACAGGGATTGGAGCCGGGGCGCTTCAATTCACTACTGGTAATGATAATACGGGTTTAGGGGAATTTGCTGGAAATAATATTACAACAGGAAATAATAATTTAATTTTAGGTTCTCAAATAAATGCCCAATCTGCAACATCCTCAGATCAATTATCAATTCAAAATATAATTTTTGGAACCGGTAATTCTGGAACGGGGACAACACTTTCCACTGGAAATATTGGAATTGGTATCTCAGCACCAACTGCCAAGCTAAGTATAGCAGGCGGAACAACGGCCGTGCCCCCATTAGGTTTAACCTCAGGAACTAATTTAACAACTCCCATCGCTGGGGCTTTTGAATATAACGGAGTAAATTTATTTTTCACCCCCAGCGGAACAACCAGAAAAACTGCGTCATTGTATCAAGTTGCCCGGTCCACCGCTCAAACCGGAGCTAATGCCAGCGTAACGACCTGGACGGTAGGGGCTAGCGATGGAACATTCTTGGTATCGGCCAATGTTTTGGTAACTGCATCCACTACCCATGCCTTCACCGTTACATGCACGTATACCGATGAGGGAAATACTTCCAGAACAGTAACATTAACGCTTTCACAATTAGGGGGAACACTAGGCACCTCGGTAGCCAACGCAGCTGGAACGGTTCCGTATGAAGGTATTCCTTTGCACATTAGATGTAAGGCAGCAACGACTATTACAATAGGGACTACCGGAACGTTTACCTCCGTTACTTATAATGTCGAAGGTAGTATTGCTCAAATAAATTAATTATTAACTATGAAAACAATAATCTTTATTCTAATCAGTTTTTGCGCTTCCGCCCAAGTGGCCAACAATACTTGGGCTGTAGTCAACCTAAGCGATAATTTGCGCCTACAGTTTAACGGCAATCCCGTTAAGCAAAAAGCTGTGGTAAGCAGCTTTACGATCTACAATACAAAAGAATGGCAACTTGAGGTCATGGTACAGAGTTACGAAAGCGTTGCCGGGGCTTATGGGAACTACATTCTAGCTACGATAGCCGCGGATGGAATTTTAACCACGGCTCAAAAAGATGTTCTAAGTTTAACCTATAGCGATAAATATATTCGTTATGGTACGGCTGGGCACTGGGTGGACGTGAATGGTAACATAGTTGCAAGTGGCACCCCCGGAGCTATCACCGAGTTAGCTTATTGGCAACAGTTTAAGCTCAACCAAATCGCTGGAACCGGTACGCTTTCCACCCAAGGCGCGTTGGATGAAATGTACTTAATCGTTGCGGCTTTGATAAATAAATTAAACACAAATAAAAACTGGTAACCCATGAAAACTAAACTTTTAACACTCACCTTCATCTTGTTTTCCATTCTATCTTATGCGCAGACTGACGTTGTGGCTAAAGCTGGCAAGCCTTCAAAATCATTCACAGTAGGTGGTACACCAGCGCTACTTAATTTGCAGGATACACTGACCATTGAATTGCGGACTTACCAAAAACAAATTTTAACCAAACTCGACTCGGTGCAAAAGGCGTTTGCGGCAGACGTGGAAAAAAACAAAGAAGTAATAGCCACCTTCAATACGTTAATGCAGCGATCGGCATCTATTCAGGAACAATCCAGACAAGCGCAGGAATTGATTCTGGATGCGCAAGGAATTGACCCAAAGAAATTCCGGATTTCTGGTGGAGACCTGACTAAAGGAACGTTGAAGTTGGAAAAAATTAAGTAGCATATTAAAATATTGCCTGACGTTCTTTTAGTTAGACTGAATTGGTCAGAACTTAATGCAACAAGGGAGGTAAGGCGTCCCTTGTTGATTTAAAAGAAAATTAAAGATGAAACTTATATTTATTTTATTAATTGTTTCATTTGTATCTAATGGACAAATCATGCGACAGCCCACTGTCGATAAAATTCCATTTGCAGGAATGCTCATAGTTATTACTAAAGATCATCCATTTCCCAAATGTGAAGATTTCGCGAAATTGAATTGGGAAGCACTTAAGAAAAAACATAGTGAGCTAAAATCCAGAGCTATTCAATCCCATGAGGTGGTTTTAGTTTATCCAGGTAACAAAAGAATATATCTTACCTTTGATCAGCTTAAAGAAATTGCGTGTAAAAAATGAAAAAACTCTTATTCATTCTCGCTTTCTTTTATTCCGCGGTTTCGGCTCAATCCATTCCATACAGTTCCACAGGTACGATTAGTATCGCCAAAATCTTTGCATTAAAAACGACTGCCGATAGCCTGTTCCTTGTGAATGAAATAAGAGTAAATGCTTTGGAGGCTTCGATTCTAAAGCTCAAGGCTTCGTTTGATTCGTTGTTAAGGGCTGTTCCTCCATTGCCTGTAAAGAAATACTCGGACATTCCGTTACCCCCATTGACATTCGGGACTGCGATTGTGCCAAGTAATTTTTGTTGTACCTCACCAGGATTATTTGACTTTGCCTCGGGACGACCTCCTGGAGACTATAAACCGAATGGGGCTTTTGTAAATGGGTTATCCATCCGGCAAGCAAGTGGGGCCTACAGATTCGTTACTACGGCTGGGGCGGTTTACGGCACGCAAGGCACCGGGCAGAATCACGGAATCAGTACTAATGGTGTCGGGACTTATGATCTTTCATTTTACGGTCTTGCCACGGCTGCTACTATTGTCACCGGCGAAAACGGATTTCAAATGCCATCGGCCAGCGGTGGGTCAACGATCTTAGTTCAGGATGCTGTAGCCAAAAACCCTAATGCGTCTGGTTTTACCGCCAATTTTGGAATATTGGGGACCAACTATTACAAAACTATTACGGTAAAAAATCTCAGATGCTTCAACACTGGCCAAGAATGTATTTATGAGGGCAACACCGGGGCGAGTTACAACGGAACCAACTATATAAATGTATCGGTAGTCAGCAATTGCTTTGGGTATAACCTCCAACGGGAGTTCATTCAAATAGAACACGCAAACTTTGTCACGGTTGAATATAATACCAGTATCAACGCCGGGCAGACGACTACCAGTGGCCAAAGTAATAATTTTCAGTATCACGACAACGGGCCAGGAAGTCAAGTCAGGTATAATGTTTTTTCCGGGGCAAAGGACGGGTTCTCCATTGCTTCACACGGCTTACGCCTTCATCATAACTACATAAGCTGGACGGCGTTTCCCGGGCAGATCCTTCGCACCGACAACCAATACTTTGCGGCATTTGCTAACCGGCTCACTGGGGACTCGATCATCATCGAAAACAACTGCTTCAAGAAACTTGGAGGACCTGATACCTATGCTGTGAAGGTTGAAGAAAGGATGGCGCCAATCGTTTTCAGAAACAATACGCTCGATGGCTCTACGACAATGTATCTGGATAACAGGGTAGTAGGCTATACAAATACAATCACGGGCCAGGTTGGGAATCACGGTAACGTTATTGGAACCTGCGGGTCACCTGTAATGGTGGGTTCGTATA
>Ga0193731_1000158_pt1 | contig 23709 bp, 14 predicted proteins | sample U1a2metaG_FD_144920 | JGI IMG/M metagenome (GOLD analysis project Ga0193731, IMG submission 144920) | Soil microbial communities from a riparian zone of the East river system, Colorado, United States - U1a2 | ecosystem: Environmental > Terrestrial > Soil > Riparian zone | place: USA: East River...
GTGGTGGCGACGACTTCCTGCAACAACGGCGACCAGCCGGTCAACTTTTTCGCATTACCAAACACAGATCATCCGTTCTTTCCGCAAAATTTTTATCGGATGAGCGGTGGTGCAGATAACACCGTGCGGTTCGAACAAATTGGCCAGGCCTGGATTAAACACACGTTCGGCGCGGACGAAGGCGACGACTGCGACCTTGGCTGCAACACCAATAATTGCACTCAGTTCTCACAGCTATGTCCGGGCTGTTCCGATCCGTATCTCGCCGACGAGAACGGATTTTACAACCTGCTTGGTTCACGTGCATGGGTCAATCCTTTTACCGGCGCGATGCCGTCAACCGCGGCCAATCATAACGGCCACGTACATGACGGCGTATCGCACCGGATTCGCGTTAATGTCGACGATCTGAACACAAATCTTAATGCGGGCGCAACGTATTTCGCGGAAGCGGCATACCTGGACCCGCTTGAATACACGTGGTGTCAGGCCCATCCCGGGCAGTGCAACATGTATAACAACGCTTCCTACCGTAAGTACCTTGTTAGCGGCACAACGAGCTTCACATTTTCCCCTGTTGGCCAGACTCAGAGAATGCAACCTGCCATCATGGCTTGGACAGGGGCGACGATAAATCAGGTGCAGCCTGATCCGGGAAACGATGGCATCTCGTTTGTGGGCTACAAAGTGACCAGTCCCGCGCCGGGGGTCTATCACTATGAGTATGCCGTGTACAACTACAATCTCGATCGCAGCATTCAATCCTTTAGCGTGCCTTTGGGCGCTGGGGCCAATCTCAGTAACATCGGATTTCACGCGCCGCCTCAGGAACCTGGCTGGTCAAACGACGGCACGCTTAATAACCAGGGTTACAGCAGCACGCCCTGGGCTGTCACTCAGGCCAGTGATTCCATAACCTGGAACAGCGAAACGTTTGCGCAGAATCAGAACGCGAACGCGATTCGCTTCGGCACATTGTATAACTTCCGGTTTGACGCCGATCAACCTCCGCAAGGTGCCAACGCGACGGTCGGCTTCTTCAAGACAGGGTCGCCCAGCACTGTTGCAATCCAGGCTCCCGCCGGCGGTGTCACGCCAACCGCGACGCCTACTGCTACTGCTACCGCGACTGCGACTGCGACTGCTACTGCGACGCCTACTGCGACTCCTACCCCGCGCCCCAGCCCGACACCAAGGACTGGCCCGTCACCGAGGCCTCGCCAGACACCGCCGCCTCGGCCGTAAGACCATGCTCACTTCTCGGTGACTTGTGATTCTGTGAAGGCGGCTTTAAAACCAAATGGGATTCGCCCGAATACCAAATTGCGATTGAAAAAAACGTGAAAAGATTGCGGCCATTGGCGAAATGACGAAGTCCGAATAACGAAACTCGAATGAATCAGGAATGATCGAACTATGAACGGACGCGTTCCCTCATTCGGGCTTCGTGCTTCATTCGTCATCCGTCATTCGTCATTCGTCATTTGCTGCAGTGTGCTGCTCATGTTGATCGCCCAAACCGTCGCTGTGAGTCAGGCAGCATCTCCAAATGTTAGATCCCAAGTCGAAGGTTTGGGGATCAGCCACGCCTTCGGAAGCAAAGTGGACGCGTGGCGATGACAACTCGGTGACGTTTTCGGGTGCAGTTGAATTTTTGCTCGGCAACGTCGGCCGGGACGCGGGAACATTGGTTTTCAAAGGAAAATTTGAAAAAGCGGACCTGATCACGGGCGAAGTGGAATTCTCCCCGCTCGTCGGAGACAGACCGTCAAAGCACGGCACGTTCAAAGCGGTCCGTGCCGATGGATAAAGGCTCTGCGAACGCGGCCGTTCTTGTATGCTGCGTGTGCCTCGTGCAACCTCCAGTCCCGGAGGGATGCTGAGACATTAGCCGGTGGTGCAAACCACCGGTCATTTGCCATAGAAGACAACCAGCCCCGGCAGGGCGTTCGGTTAAACGTAGCGTTCGTCAACCCCGAACGCTTTCGGGGTTAATTCCATTGTTTCTGTAGAGGCAGCCGTGCCGGCTGCAATCATCAGGTCTTGCAGGCGACACGCCTGCCACTACAGACCGTTGGCTCGTGGTTTTTCGTTCCGAAAACGACGTGATAATGCAGACTCAAATGTGTCGATGACATAAGGGATTGGTTTACACGCCCCTGCCGGGGCTTGGAACTATTTTATCCCAGGGATCACCGGTGTTTCGCACCACCGGCTAATATTCAACATCCCTCTGGGATTGATTCCTGCGATGACAGAAATAGTAACAGCGCTGTTACCATTAGCCGGAAGACCAAAGCGACGAATTACACCAATCGCCACGAATCGCATGAGGCTTTGGCCCCTCAAATCCGTCTAGATTCGTTACCGGTGCCGATGGGATCGGCGACACAGAAGGCGAAAGCCGCGACGGAAAGCGGCAGGTGAGCCGGGAGGGAAGCGAGTTTCAAATTCATGTCTCGGTTCTGGAAAATTTTTTCTTTAAAAAAAGCTTGCCACGTTTTCTTTATCCAGCTAAACGCGGGCGAATTACTTCGTAAAAAAAGTGTTGACTCGTTTCTGCCATTTCAGGTACAAGGGACGTTCACACCCAAAATCCATCCACATTAATAGCCAACTCCATGAAAAAGAAATCCGCTTCAAAATCTGCCTTTTTTAATCTGCGTGTTCTAATCGGCCTGTGCATAGCGCTGGCCGGGGTCTCCCTGGCGCTGGTGGGCCTTGACGCATTCGCTGCGAACAGCCTGCCAGTAAAGATAAGGAATCACATTATTACTGCGTCCAACGACCCTCTGGTGCCAGTCGGGTTTGACTGTTCCAAAATTGAGGAGCTGGGCATCAACAAGCAAGAGAACTTCCGGGCCGGAGCGATCATGATCGCCTGTGCAGCAGACGGGGGTTCAGGTCCTATGGGCGGCTTCTTTCAACGTGTCAGCCAGGGCGTCAAAAGAATACTCCTGCCGCTGTATGGCGCGGGGGACGTCAACCTGATCACCGGCACGGAGACCTCTCCGAACATTACCCAGTCAGAGACATTCAGTACGATTAACCCGGATAATCCCCAACAGGTCTGCGTCGCCTACAATGACTCACGAGGCCGCAACGCCAGTCCCATCAACATCTCCGGCATATCGTGCTCCACTGATGGGGGCGCTACCTTCACCCGCGTCACGACTGCCGCCGGTCAAAGTCCCTTTGCCGGCACTGAGGGCGACCCTGTTCTTCTGTACAATAGACCAACCGCTACGTGGTTTACGGTGTGGCTGGACACGGCCTGCGGCGGTCAAGGTCTGGGTGGTTATAAGTCCACTACTCCTACAAACGCGGCTAGCTGGACGCATTTCTGCGTTCACAATAACTCCTCTGACGACCGCAATTCTGGCGTGGCGGACCAAAACCCGTCCTCTCCTTTCCACGACCGGATGTATATTTCCTTCAACAACTTCAGTCTTGGTGGGCCTCCCATCTCGGTCAGTCGCTCGACTGATAACGGTCTCACTTGGAGTGCGCCCGTGAACCTCCCGATTCCCGCTGGGGCCGTCTTCGTCCGAGACGTCCAGATCACCGTCGACAAGACGGGTGCTCACGCGGGTGATGTGTACGTCGCAGGCATGGACGAAAACGGCGGTAATGGCTGTACTTCCGGCTGCGGGACCAACCGGAGAAACATCATGTATCGCTCGACTGATGGCGGTGCCACTTTTACCAACACGTACACCGGCCCTACCTTCGTTGGCCCTTGCCGTGGATCTTCGGGCTTCTTCTGCTGCATGTACAGCAGCCCCGCTTACTGGCGGCACATGGGCTGGGGTGAGCCTGCCGCTTTCAATGGCGTAGTTAGCCTCGTCTATGCTGAAAAAGACGGTAGCGACCCCGGCAACGTCTATTACATCCGTTCCACCGACCAAGGGGCGACCTTCGGTGCGCCCGTCCAGTTGAACTCTAACACCGACGTGACCAAGGCGCAGTGGATGCCCAACCTCTCGGTCAGCGAAGCTGGCACCCTCTTCGCCACGTGGTATGACGAGACACCGCGGACATCTGCCAGCTGTCAGCCCTCTAGTCCCACCAACCTTTGTTATCAGATGCATTCGAACAAGTCGCCCGATAACGGCGTGACCTGGACGGGTGACCAAACGACTTCGGACGTGGCCAGCCCGCTGCCGTTGCAAGGCGATCCGGGCATCCAGCCAACCTATGCGGGTGACTACGACTACGGCTCGGCGGTACTCACCAAACACGCGACTTCATGGACAGACGGGCGCGTGATCATCAACGGTGCATCCCAGCAGGATGCCTTCACCGATAGGGAGCTGGTGGGTTTTGCCGTGACCACCACTACTCCGGCGTGCAACACCACCATCAGTACCCAGCCGGTGGACTTCGTTATCAACCTGACCGATGCGGTGGATACGACAACGGTCCAGCCCACCGACTTCACGGTGAACGGAATTCCAGCGAACACCGTCGCATTCAGCAACGGCAACACCACGCTCACCTTCCACTTCACCAACACGCCAGTGACTACGCAGGGCCCGCAGACGATGCATATTCCAGCCGGCGCATTTAACCGCGCTTCGGATAACCTGCCGAACTTCGAGTTTCTCTGCACGTTCTGTTACGCCTTAACGCCGCTACAGGTGGTTTCAACCGTCCCGCCTGTCGGAGGCACGTTCTCACCGCCAGCGCCTGGCACTTATAACTATGACGTGATCTTCAACCAGGCTATTGATCAGGCGTCAGTTCAGGACAGCGACCTGATGGTGAGCGGCAACAGTGGTCCCAGTGTGACAGGTCACAGCTTCCCGAACTCCACGACGGTCCGGTTCACGCTGCATATGAACTTCGGCGGTACGTTGACGGCGACTCTTGGCGCCGGCGCGGTCACCGCTAATACTTGTAATGGTAACGCGGCCTTCACAGGAATGTACAATGTTCAGGGCTGTCCGCCGTCAGATCATTACACGATCAGCCAGATAACCCAAGCTATTGTGCCCGGAACGACCGACACCGGCAATCACGGGGATGATACGGTCGTCACCATCCCGTTGCCCTTCTCGTACACCTTGTACGACCAGACCTTCACGAGCATCAATCTGTCGTCCAATGGCAATGCGCAGTTCACGACCACCGATACGACCTTCACCAACCAGTGCCTGCCATGGACCGCGCACAACTACAGCATCTACCCGTACTGGGACGACCTGTATTTGGTCAACAGTGGGTTTGGCATATTCACATCGGTAAGTGGCAGTTCTCCGAACCGCATCTTAAACATTGAATGGCGGGCGCAGTACTTCCCGGGCAGCGGCAATGCCAACCTCGAGCTGAGGTTGTACGAGGGGCAGACACGCTTTGACGTGATCTACGGCACAGTGACCAATGGCAACACATCAGCCACAGCCGGAGTACAGAAGAACGACACCGCCTTTGACCAGTACTTCTGCAACGGCGCGGGCCAGCCTGCTACTGGTGCGCAAAGCTACATCCTGACACCGTGCAGTCAGACGCCAACGCCAACACCCACGGGGACGCCAAGCCCAACACCTACTGCTACTGCGACAGCGACAGGACAACCTTCGGCAACGCCAACCGCTACCGCCACTTGCCCGCCGGTAACCTACACGACAACTACTGGCACTGGCACGATAACCCCCGGAGGCACCGATATCGGCAACCACTGCGATGACTGCACCACGGACATCACTCTACCCTTCCCGGTAAGCGTATACGGCAATCCGCCGGTTACAGCGGTGGCTGTCGGGTCGGACGGCGACGTACACTTCCCTGCGGTAGCTTCACCCAAACGGTGGGAAGTGCGCCAAACCGGCAGTTCATCATCAGGTGGAAGGCCAACTACTTCAACAGCCCCCCGGGTCCCGCGCAAGCGGAGTTCGAGGTACTGTTGACCGAAGGCTCGAATACGCTGTCGGTGATCTACGGGGTGACCGGCGACAACGGGTTGACGGCAGTCAGCGGGATCCAGAAAGATCTGAACGTGTTCACGTCGTTCTCTTGCAATGAAGCGGTGCTGGCACCAGGCGTGCGTGTGAACTACATACCCTCAACCTGTGGCAGTCCCACGCCGACCCCGACGGCGACAGCCACGGCGACTCACACTCCGACAGCAACGCCTACGGCTACAGCAACAGCTACGCATACACCGACGGCTACGCCAACGGCTACAGCTACTGCTACGCACACACCGACAGCTACGCCTACCGCTACAGCAACAGCTACGCATACACCGACACCTACGCCTACGGCGACGGTCCCGCTGAGACAAAGCCCGACACCAAGGCCATATCCGACGCCGCCGCCTCGCCCGTAAGTGGCAATGGGAAGTTGATAGTTGATAGTTCCTAGCGCAGCCGGGGTCGAGCGACCCCGGCTGCGTGCTTTTGTACGTCAGGCTTCCAGCCACCAGGGACGAATTCGCCTGGTGATCGGGCCTTCCAGCCCCCGCCTGATCAGCCAACAAGCCCGTTACAGCGTTGGGGACAATGGGATCCAACTTGGCATGCTATTAAAGGTTGGATCGGCTTCTCCCTGGCGCGCCGAAGCCGAGGCAGTAAAAGCCGCACTTTCGGCCACCACGCGCGTTTAATTTAGGCGCGCCTCGCTATCGCTTCGACAGCTATCGGATACCCGAGTCGCACTGCCACTCGACCTTTGTCATCTTGCCTGATACGACGTCGGCTTCAAACGGGCCAAAGTGGCCGATGCTCGATTTTCTCCCTTTGATCGCAACGGTGTAATGACCCGGCGCCAGCGGAATCCGAAAATGTCCCTGGTCGTCGGTGGTGAACGACGCGACCTGGCCCTTCTGGCTTTCCACTACGAAAGCAGTATTCGCGAGCGGTTTGGAACCAGGAGCGTCAGCTCTGATTGGTCCGGGCTGAGTCGGACTAATCGTAATTAAGCCTTCAATCCCCGTTTCCACGCCGGACGGAGTTTGCCCGACACAAACGCAACCAATCATAAGAAGGAGTCCCAAAATAATTGGGAATCTTGGAAATCGCACTCTTAAATCTAGTCTCACCGCTCCGTACCGGTCAACAATAACGAAGGAATGACGAAATCCGAATGAGAAAGCGCACACGCTGCACCGAGGGTTTGTCTTTCGTCGTCGTTATGCAAAGCGGCGGAGCGCGGCCGCACTCCAAAACGCCAGCGAGGAATGTACACACGGGATTACGGCCATCCCGCGACTACAGGAGAAGTGCGGCAATGTTTTGCCGCTTTAGGGGACGTTAAGTGTACAGGCGTTTGATTCCGCAACTCGAGCTTGGACATTATTTCGTCATTCGTCATTCGTGCTTCGTCATTCTAATCGTCCGCGTCTACTCGCGTGATTCGGGCACGTCTTCTCCCTTTTCGTTTACATTCGTGTTTATTCGTGGTTAGGCGTCCGGGTAATGACTTGACGATTCGATCGTTGCGCCGAAGTTTTTCGCTCTTCCTCCACTCAATGAAAAGATATTTGCCTTTTATAATTGTTGCTACGGTCGCATTGATCGCCGTCGGGAGCGGAGCAATGCTTTATCGAACGAAGCGTGCACAGCTCCTGCCGGTCTCGGAAAACAGAAGTGTTCCAGGAAAAAGCGGCGAATCAATGCACATTCGGGGCAACCCCGATGCCCCGGTGACTCTGGAAGAGTTTGGCGATTTTCAATGCCCGCCGTGCGGCAGCTTCGCCGGCTTTACCGAGGAGCTCCTGAAAGAGTATGATTCGCGCCTGCGCATCGTCTTTCGGAATTTTCCGCTTGCGCCTCACGAGCACGCTCGTGAGGCCGCGCTAGCCGCAGAAGCCGCCGGGCTGCAAGGCCGTTTCTGGGAGATGCACGATGTGCTGTATCGAGAACAAACCGCCTGGAGCAAGGCTCCCAACGCGCGCGAATTATTTGAATCGTACGCGGGAACGATCGGCCTGAATCTTGATGAATTCAAAAAGGACATGGACGGCGAGAAAGCCAGAGAACGAGTCGATTCAGATCACGCGCTGGGCGATTCCTTGGGAATAACGCTTACTCCATTCCTGTTTATCAATAATCATCCGGTTGACCCTAAAGATAAAAATCCCGAGGGCGTTCGCGCCGCGATCAACGCGGCGCTGGAACAGAAATCGAAAAGCGGGAGTTGATTCTTAGAGTGCCCGCGAATCACACGAATTCACACGAATTGTTGACAGAAATTATTTACAAAGAAGAAAGTTACGCGATCATCGGCGCTTGCTTCAAGGTATATAATGAGAAGGACTGCGGGTTTCTCGGACCGGTTTATCAAGAAAAACAGATCAAGGAGACGCCGAACGCTCAACGCCCACCGCCTAATTCAGAGTGAGTGCAAGATTGAATGTTGGATGTTGGGCGTTTGCTTTTTTTTGAACACTATCCAGTCTGGAGCACTAACGCATTGCGAAAACGCAGCGAATAAAAGCGAAGACCGACTTTTGCGATGTTTCTCTCTAATTTATTCGCGTCCATTCGCGTGATTTGCGAGCTGGTGCTATGACTGTATCGCGATTGCGCACTATTTTTTATACGGTTGCCGCGATCGTCGCTCTGGCAGGACTGGCGGATGCAACTTATCTGAGTGTGCAGGCGTTAACCGGCGAGACCCTCAGTTGCGGAGGGTCGCCAGATTGTTTCCGGGTATTGGGCAGTTCGTATGCGCGCGTAGCCGGAATACCGGTGGCCATGCTCGGCGCGCTGGCGTACTTGAGTGTATTTGCCTTCGCCACATTCGCAGCATTCGGCTACGCCCGCGCGCGAACACTTCTCATTTTCATTGTCGGCGCGATGTTTTTGGCCACGCTTTGGTTTTTGTACGTGCAGGCGTTCGTGCTGCACGCCTACTGCCGTTATTGCTTGTTCTCAGCGGCAATTACATTTCTGCTTGCCGGCCTCGTGATTGCAGTGCCTTCTTCCCAGAAACAATAGTGCTGCTGACCGAGAGGAGATCTCACTTTCCGCAATGCGGATTCTCGTAGTCGAAGACGAAAAAAAAACGGCGGCGTTCCTTGCCAAGGGACTGCGGGAAGCCGGTTTCGACGTCGATGTTGCCGTCGATGGTGAAACGGGCTCTGAACTGGCGCACGCAACAAAGTTTGATCTTCTCATCGTCGATATCATGCTGCCCCATAAGGACGGGTGGGAACTGGTCGCGGAGCTCCGGCGCGATCGGGTGCGCACACCCATTCTCTTTCTTACCGCCCGTGACAGTGTGCGCGACCGCGTAAAAGGACTCGAGCTGGGAGCAGATGATTATCTCGTCAAACCGTTCGCGTTTGCAGAATTGCTCGCACGGGTGCGCTCGATATTGCGCCGTGCTCCCCAGCGAGACGCAGAACATTTGCAAATCGCTGATTTGGAAATTGACATGCGAAGGCACAAGGCAACGCGCTCCGGAGTTCCATTAAATCTCACGCCGAAGGAATTTCTGCTGCTCGCTTATCTTGTTCGCTCGGCTGGTGAAGTGGTATCGCGCGCTGAGATTGCAGAACAAGTGTGGGATATAGGATTTAAAACTGACACGAACGTAGTCGACGTTGTTGTCCGCCGCGTGCGCGCGAAAGTGGACGACCCGTTTAAGACCAAGCTAATCGACACCATTCGCGGCGTTGGTTATGTTCTCAAAGCGCACTGAACGTCGCTCCATCGCGTGGCAGCTTATTTTGCTTTTCACGCTAGCGACATCGCTCCTGCTCGCCTGCGGGCTTGGCGTGTTTTACGCGATCGTTATTCAGCACGCGGTTGCCGAAGATAATGCGGTTCTGGCCGACAGAGTCGCAGCTCTGCGCACTGATCTCCATGAGAGTGGCCCTGGTGTTTTCGCTGAAGAGTTGAAAAGCCGCCAACCACGCGAGCACACCGCTTATTGGATCAGGATGCTCGATCCACAAGGCCGCACATATGCGGAAACACCGGGAATGGATCGATCGCTTCCGCCAGAGATTTTTCCGCCGCCGCAAGAATCAGTGTCGACCGCTCGCGGCCTAAAGAGTTACCGCAAAGGACCGAAACTGTTTTCACTCGTTACCCTGAACGAAGAGTCTGGCAGCCACCCGTACACGCTTCAGGTAGCACAGGACCGGTCAAGCGACGAGCGAGTCGAAAGAAGTTTCGCTGTCTTATTCATCATGGTCCTCTCGGGTAGTATTCTGGCCTCGGCTTTCATCGCCGTCATCGTCACCAAACGCGGCTTGCGGCCACTGCGAGAAATGACGCAATCAGTTGCGCGCGTCGGACCGACACATCTGAAGGAGCGAGTGACGCCGGAGGAATGGCCGCGCGAGCTTAAACCTCTCGCCTCTGCTTTCGACGACATGCTCAAGCGGCTCGACGATTCGTTTACGCGGCTCTCTCAATTTTCTGCCGACCTCGCACACGAGCTGCGAACGCCCATTGCCAATATGATCGGCGAAGCACAGGTCGCTCTGACGCGGGATCGCACGGCTGCCGAATATCGTGAGACGATCGAGTCCACCGTCGGCGAATGCGAACGGCTCTCCAGAATCGTGGACAATTTGCTTTTTGTCGCGCGGGTGGATGCAGCGCGCGAACCGATTGCGCGCAAGCGACTCGATGCGCGCGCGGCAGTGGAGAAAATCACCTCGTTTTACCACGCGCTCGCTGACGATCGTCATATCGCGATCGGTTGCAGCGGCGAAGGACAGATTCATGCCGATCCCGACTTGTTCGAGCGCGCGGTTGGGAATCTGCTCGATAACGCGCTGCGTTTCACTCCGGAGCACGGTTCAATTCAGATTGTGCTTTCCGAACGCAATGGCGATTTCGAAGTCGCGGTCAGCGACACCGGCTGTGGAATAGCTGCAGAACATTTGCCGCGCGTTTTCGATCGATTTTACCGTGCCGAATCATCGCGTAGCTCCGATGGCGCAGGGCTCGGCCTGGCTTTGGTGAAATCGATTGTCGATCTCCACGGCGGCTCAGCCATCATCGAGAGCAACGTGGGTCGCGGCACAACGGTCAAGCTGATATTCCCGCTTCCGCAAAAATAGAAGTCACCGCGCAGCACGCTGTCTCTCAGTCGCGGGACAGATGACAAAAAAGTAACGGTAATATCCTTTGACAGGATCTCATTTGTGTTCGGAACTCTCGTAATCAACGAAAGGATTAAACAAATGAAAAGTCGCGGATTTCTCTCCACGTTATTCGCAATAATGGTTCTCTGCGCTATGCAACTGACGATCTCAACTGCGGCGGCCGCCTCAGGCTCAGGCGCGTATTCTGCCCAGCTGATTTCACCGACAGCTGGAGTGGTTCTCCACCCTGGGCAGCAAGTCATGATCCAGTGGACAGCACACCTTCCCAACGTCAACCTAACCGGGTGCGAGATGGAAGTTTGGCTGTCGCTGGATGGCGGCAGGACCTTCACCACCTGTATTACGCCGATCCTGGACCCGCAGGCCAGATCCTTCAACTGGACTGTTCCGAACCTGCCTACCAACGCGGCGGTCCTGGATATTCACTTCGGTTGCGAAGGATGGTATCCGGAAAGCTACGCACCTCAGCCTGCATCGACCTTTGTAATCGCAAAGTCTTAGGATAATTGTACTAAGTTCTGCCGGCACAATGTTGCTAGGAGACGCAGCGCGAATCTCCTAGTGTGACAAGTCCGCGCGTCTCGAAAAAAATTGCGAAGTTGCCACACTTACAATGGCGACCTTGGAACGTGCGGTGGATTGCGCATCAGCCCTGAACTCATTCAAGGCGTAATCCGCAGCCCTTCGTGCGTTCGGGGGCTCCCTTGCGACCGGTAATTCTCTCGGCAGCGGTTCCCGAGAGCGCCGACATTAAAGCCGCAGCGTACGGATTCCGGATTATTTTTTGATCTCGGTGTGCCCTTTCAGGAATTTCCCATTCGGATCGATCTCGAAAGCCGACTTTTTCGTCGCGGCACAATGGTCACACTGACTATTCCGAGCGGACTAAAAATTTGTCTTGCCATTCATTACAATTTTGTAATTGTAGCGTAGACCTGCAGGACAACAGCCCCGAAAGCGTTCGGGGTTTGCTGAAGTGGAGATGCCGCAGTCCGTGTGGAGCGGGCTGCGGCTACACTTTTGCCGGAATTTCAAAATGCCCTGCTGAGCGTAAGACGCCGACGCGAGATCAGCGACGGCAATTTCTGTAAGTTCTTTAAACGCGCGGCAACTGGAGGGAGTGAGGGCGAAAAAGTTTAAAAGCACGGGTCCCGGCTAAAAAATAAAAAAATGTCTTGCCGATCATTACAATTCTATAATGATAGCGCGAGACCTGCAGGACTGACAGCCCCGAAAGCGTTCGGGGGTTTGCTGAAGTGGATGGCCGCAGTCTGTGTGGAGCGGGCTGCGGCCACACTCCTGCGCGATTTGCAGCTGTGCTGCTACGGGCAAGAAGGTCACGAGTGGCAAACCAGCGAAAATTTCTCTTGCCAAAAATTACAGTTCTGTAATCATGCGCGGAATTTATGAGAAACACCTTCTTCTTCCGCGAAGCTGGGCGGGGCTGGCTCATCCCTCTGATCGCATGCACGTGTTTGATATTGTCTGCCAATAATCATTCGACCTTCGCGCAGGCAGTAACAGAGGAACCAATTGTTGTTACGGGCGAGGGCGAGGAAGTGCCCAGCGCGTACGGTGCGCCGCCAGGACTTTCGCGCAGCCGTTTTTCCAATGCGGTAAACGCCTATGTGTTGCCGCCATGGGCGTTTTTCTTCGGCGAACTTTTTGAGGGTCAGGGATTCCGCCATGGGCCGCCGGATTATCTGTTCACCCAAGAGATCGAAATGGGTTTGCCGTATCGTTTTAACGTCGCGGCCGAAACACAGTTGGAACGATTTAATGGCGGTGGCGGCGTGCAGACAGTGAGTCTCGAAGCACGATGGGCTCTTGCTGATTGGAACAAGATTCCGCTCAACCCGACAATATTCGCCGAATACAAATTCGGCGTCGGCACGATTCGACATGAAGAAGTTCCACCTCCTCCAGGTGGAGGAGGAGAGGCGGAGGAAGAAGAAGAGGGCGGACCACCCAAAGTTCCCGATGCCTATGAAGTTCGTTTGCTGCTCGCCCAGGAGTTTGGCGGTCGCTTTGAGTGGGCCATGAACTGGTTCTTCGAAAAAGAGAACACCGGCGACCGTGGCCGCGAATGGGGCTTTTCCCAAGCTGTAATGACTCCAGTTTTGCTGCCCAATGAGCGTCTGAAGGTCGGCTTGGAGATGGAGTATAAGAACGTCACGACTAAAGACACACGGGGCGATCCGATCAACAGCTTTGTTATCGGCCCAACCATTGCGTGGAAACCGACCACGCAAACTCGCCTGGACATCTCACCGTTGTTTGGTTGCACACACGATGCGCCGGTGGCCGATGTCTTTGTTGCGTTTTCCTGGCTCTTCGGTGGCGAACGCGCCGAAGCTGAAGCACCGGTATCAAGTCGATTCCGTTACCTTTCCGACGTTTCCTACAGTCGCTCCGGCAAGGATTCGGGAAAAGAAATGAAGCAGGTCGCGTATGTGCCGCCGTGTCCTGAATGGTACGGAGACCGCGAATGGAATGTGAACCTCTGGGGCACCTATGCGTTCACCAACACCGAGTTCGCTCCTAATCCTTCGCTGGTGGACATCGTGCAAAGTACAAGTGAGGGAGGCCCAGTCCTTGGCACTTATGATCGCTACATCGGTGGCGACCACGCATGGGGCGGCGGCGGGGACATAAAATATTTCTTCTGTCGCTATGCTGGTGTCGGTGTTGAGGGATTTGCATTGGACGCTCACAAGCCTGGTTTCGATATCTTCGAGGACCAGGCGGTTCCGATATTCGTTCACCGAAGAATCAATCACGAGCACACCATCGGCTCTGTTTTAGGAACGCTTACCCTGCGCTATCCGATTCCCTGCACACGGCTTGCGCCTTATGCATGGGCGGGTGTGGGCGCGATTTTCGGCGGCGGCGAAAGGGAAACCCTTCACACGCAAGGACCGCCCGACGCATTCCTTGTCAATGCGCAGACCGAACATTTCGGTAGCGAAACCAAGGTCCTCGGCCAATTTGGGGCCGGTCTTGAATTTCGGTTCTCGCGACACGTCGCGATGATTAATGACTTGAGCTTCGGCGTAATTGATGGCCCGAGGAATAATTTCGGAATGTTTCGCAGCGGCCTGAATTTCGCCTTCTAGGAATCTTGGGGGTTCACGCCCTCAGGGCTGAGAAACCCCGAAAGCATTCGGGGTTTACTGAAGTGGAGATGCCGCAGTCCGTGTGGAGCGGGCTGCGGCTACACTTTTGAGTTGCAAAGTCGCTTGTGTCAAGCGCCTACTTCTTTGCAACGCGCGTCTGGAACAAGCGCCCCTATTCTTGCGCATGTCTTGACCGCCAATCGTCGCATCGATAACTTCGTTCTCGGAAAGGAGTTTGTCGGTGAAGACTGAGGTCTCGATCGAATACTGCGTCGTTTGAAACTACACGCCGAAAGCCGTCAGTTTGGCGGCTAAAATTCTCGAGCTTGGCGAGCGCATCAAATCGCTCACGCTAATTCCCTCGAGCGGCGGCGCTTTCGAAATTCGCGCCAATGGCAAACTGCTCCATTCCAAACTCGACACCGGCGACTGGCCGGACTTCGACGACATCGTCAAGGCGATCAAGAAGATTAAATAGCGCGTCGAGTTCGTTTTTTGAGGCGTCCAGATTAGCGAAGGCGATCAGGCCTTGGACGTTAAGATTTTTAAACACTCAACACTCAACGCTCAACGCTCAACATTCAATTCACACAATTGAACGTTGGGCGTTGGACGTTGGACGTTGGACGTTTTCTTCTTTCTGGAGAGTGAAGGGTGCCTGGTGGCCCTCGCGGTCTTCAAAACCGTCGTCGCCGTGCAAGCGGCGGGGTAGGTTCGATTCCTATCCTCTCCGGTGTTTTCCTGCAGTTCCTGTACCCGTTCCGCTGTGCGAAACGCGCACGTCGCACGTCGCCCACAGGGCGACAGCTACAGCGGTCGCTGGTGAAAGGAGGTGAATCAGATGTCACGTGAGCAGATTCGTAAACTGACGTCGCTCTCATCCTGTGCTGGGTGAGCTTCCAAGTTGAGCCAACAGGCCCTGCGACAAGTTTTGCCGCAGCTTCCCATCTCATTAGACCGGAACGTGCTCGTGAGCTCGAAGACTTTCGACGATGCCGGCGTCTATCGGCTGGATCGCAATCGCGCTCTTGTGCAAACAGTTGATTTCTTTACGCCCATCGTGGACGACCCTTTTTCCTACGGGCAGATTGCCGCGGCCAATTCGCTCTCGGATATTTTCGCCATGGGCGGGCGGCCGTTAACAGCGCTGAACATTGTCGGCTTTCCAACCGATCTCGTTCGGCCACGGGTGATTTCCTCGATTTTGCGCGGCGGCCTTGCCAAGGCGGCCGAAGTGGGATGCGCGATCATCGGCGGTCATTCAATTCGAAATCCCGAACCAATTTATGGGCTGGCCGTCACGGGAGTAGTCGATGTCCGGCTCGTTACCACCAATGCAAATGCGCGTCCCGGCGATTTGCTCGTGCTGACAAAGCCGCTGGGCACAGGCATCGCCACCACTGGGATCAAACGCGAAATCGCGTCACACGCGCTCCAGAAAAAAGTGATCGCCCTTATGTCGAGGATCAATACGGTTGGCGCAGAACTGGCCGAGCGTCGTCTGGTCCGTGCCGCTACTGACGTCACCGGCTACGGACTGATGGGTCATTTGGTTTCACTCTGTCGCGCCAGTGGCGTCTCCGCTGAGATCGACCCCAATGCCGTGCCAATGATTAGCGACGAAATCACCGACCTCATCGAACAAGGCTGCATCCCCGGGGGTAGCCGCGAGAATTTGGTTGCCACAACCGTGGCTGTCGATTGGGGAAGCACAGACGAGCACCAACGAGTTCTTTTAACCGACGCACAAACTAGCGGCGGATTACTGCTGTGTGTGGCTGAAGCGAATCTTGAAAAGGTGCTCATGATCCTGCGAAAAGAGGGTACACCTTCCGCAGCGCTGATTGGAAAAATCGTGCCACGGCGACGACGCGGCCCGTTGATATGCATGACCGGGTAAAGTCAGAACCACGGCGGAAAATCCCCGCCGTCTCGCAAATCCTTGACGCGCTCGGCCAGTGCGATTTGCCGCGTCCGATCGTTGTCGATCTTGTCCGCCGCAGACTTTCACAGATTCGCGCAGCGATCGATGTCCCCGAGTTTGAATCAATCGTATCTGATCTTCGGGGCTCGCTCGATGAACTTCGCGCCAGCAGGCTTCAACCGATCATCAACGGCGCCGGGATTGTCATTCATACAAATTTCGGCCGCGCGCCACTTGCGATTGAAGCCGTCCGCGCGCTGAACGAAATCGGATCACGCTATTCGAATCTCGAATACGACCTTGCAACAGGCGACCGAGGCCGCCGCGGCAGTTACATCCAGAATGCGCTTGCGCTACTTTGCGGAGCGGATGCGGCCACGGTCGTCAACAACTGCGCAGCCGCGTTAGTCTTAATCGTTCACCATTTCACAAAAAAGGATGGCAGGGCGCGACCGCAGCCTGCTCGCCGTGGCGAGGGCGCGTCGGAGGTAGTAATCTCACGCGGCGAGCTCGTGCAGATCGGCGGCGGATTTCGCATCGGCGAAATCGTCGAAGCCACAGGCGCAAAACTGCGCGAAGTCGGCGCGACCAACAAAACAACGCTGGATGATTATGCCCAGGCCATTGGTCCCGCGACCGCGATGATACTGAAAGTTCATCGCAGCAATTTTTTCATGAGCGGTTTTGTCGAATCGCCTTCGTCGGAGGAGATCAGCGCGCTTGCGCGCAAGAAACGCATTCCGTTTGCCGAGGACTTGGGCAGCGGCGCTATTGCCGCAATCGAACAGTTGGGAGTTGCCGATCACGAGCCGACGCCGACCGAGATTTTGAAAAGCGGCGTCGATCTTGTTTGCTTCAGCGGGGATAAACTATTTGGCGGCCCACAAGCAGGAATCATCCTTGGGAAAAAGCGCTTCGTGGCGGCCTTGAACCGCGAACCGCTGTTTCGTGCGTTACGCTGCGACAAGCTTTGTCTCGCTGCGCTGCAAGCCACAGTCGATCTCCAGTTGAATCAACAGACTGCTGACATCCCGACGTTGGCGCTGTTGCAGGTTTCCGAAGATGCATTGCGCGCCAGAGCTGCGGCAATCTGTGATAAGCTGTCGAAAAGCTGCCCTGGCTTGCAAATCGCGATCGGCCGCAGCGCTGCCAAAACAGGCGGTGGCACATTGCCTAAATCGAGCATGTCGTCCGTCACGATCGAAATCGTTCCGAGCAATTGCTCAGTCGTCGCGTTCGCGGGCCGTCTGCGTCGGTCAACGCCTCCGCTTATTGGTTACATCGCGAACGATCGCTTCAAACTCAATCTGCGCACGATTTTCCCACAGCAGGATGGTCTGGTCATCCAAGCAATCAGCGCGGTGTGCAGGAAGTGAGCACCCGGCACTTCGTGATCGCCACAGCAGGCCACGTCGATCACGGCAAAAGCGCACTCGTCAAAGCGCTGACCGGAACTGATCCGGACCGCTTGCCGGAAGAAAAAGCGCGGAAAATCACGATTGAGCTCGGTTTCGCCGAATTGAATCTGACCGCGCCGAATGGCCAGACGATTCACGCAGGCATCATCGACGTTCCCGGCCACGAGGATTTCGTCCGGAACATGATCGCGGGCGTCGGCTCGATTGATCTCGCGCTTTTCGTTGTTGCGGCCGACGACGGCTGGATGCGGCAAACGGAAGAGCATTTGCAAATTTTGATGTATCTCGGAGTGAAACGGGCCGTGGTCGCGCTCGCGAAAAGCGATTTGAGAAAGATCGATAGCGTCACCGATGGAATTCGAATTCAAATGTGCCAGACGGTTTTTGCGCGCTCGCCGATTGTTCCAACTTCTGTCCGCACAGGTGCGGGAATTGAAAATCTAAAGGGCGCAATCGCGTCCGAGCTAGCAGCCATGCATCCACAGCGCGATTTCGGCAAGCCGCGCTTGTTCATCGATCGCGCGTTTACGCTGCGTGGAATCGGCACGGTCGTCACGGGCACCTTGAGCGGCGGTTCGATTCGGCGCAGCCAGGATGTTGTCGTTCAGCCCGGAGAGATTTCAGCTCGGGTTCGTTCCATTCAAAACCATGGTCGCGACATCGAAATCGCTCGACCGGGAATGCGCACGGCCATCAATCTGCCTGATCTCTCAATCGGCGAGAACGGAATGCAACGCGGTGACCTTATTACTGTTCCCGGCCTCGGCAGTCCGCATGCAACAATCGACGTGCTTCTGGAGAGATCGTCGCGACTGAAGCGAAACTCTCCTCCAGCGCGTCCGATCAAGAATGGCAGTTCCATTCAAGTTCATTTTGGAACGGGTCGCATTGCTGCGAAGATCACATTGTTGGACAAACCCGCGCTTGGAGCCGGGCAAAACGCAATTGGTCGGCTGCAGCTCGATTCACCGATTGTTGCATTTGTCGGCGATCGCTTCGTTCTCCGCGATTCTTCCGAACAAAACACCATTGCCGGCGGAACAGTGCTCGATCCCGACGCCGATCGAGCGAATTTCCGCTCTAACGCACAGATTCGATTCTTGAGAGCGCGCGCGACCGCACCGCATGACATCGATGTTTGCGTTCGGTCTGAGATTGCGCTGCGCGAATTTGTGCTGAGAAAGGCCCTGTTGAACAAGTCGCCTTTTAGCGACGGCGAAATCTCCGAAGCTTTAGCGCGGCTGCAATGCGCCGGCGAAATTGTGCTCTGCAGCGAAATAGCGACGGATCGCAAGACCTGGCAGCAGCTGCGAGAGCGGGCAACCAGTTTGATCGATGAAGTGCACAAGTGCAATCCGGAGCGCGCCGGTCTTGATTTGAATGAGCTTCGTTCGACGCTGCGCATTCAAGAGTCGAATGTGTTCGAAGCGTTGATAGCGGATTTGTGCGTTAAGGATTTCGTTCGCAAAGGGTCGGCCATAGCGCGGATTTCTCATCGACCGCTATTGCCTGCCGACCTCGAACCAGTTGAGAGAAGCATCCGCGAATCGCTCTCGCATAAACCATTCGATCCCCTGCCACGCCGTGAAATCGAACCGGATCGACGCGCGCAGCATGTTCTCCGCTTTTTGATTGACAGTGGACAAGTGATCGAAGTGGGTCCGGATGCCGTTTTATTGCGGGATAATTTCGAACACATGAAGGCGAGAATCACCGAATTCATTTCCAAGCATGGACCGGCTACCGTAAGCGAGCTGCGTCAGGCACTTGAGAGTTCGCGGCGTATCATGGTGCCCTTACTCGAGCGGCTGGATCGAGACGGCGTTACGCGACGCGTGGAGGACAAAAGGATCCTTGGCAGGATCGTTTAACGTGTGAAACGATCGGGGCCACTTCTGCTCGTTGTACCATCCCTGCAGGAAGCTTGGGACAATGCGATCACTCCCTGGTTCGACCAGGTTTTGCCCGGGACGTGGCAACGCGAGTTGCGTGCGCTAGTGGTCGTTCCCACGCGAGGGCAGGCCAACGATCTTAAGGCGCGCTTGATCGCAAAGGGCTGTTCGCATCTGGGTTTGCGGTTTGTGACGCCATCGAGTCTACGTGCGTTGCTCGCGTTGAATGATGCGACCCCGGCTGCTGAGCCTGAACATCTCCGTTTGCTGCTCGCAATTGCGGCTAGCGAAATGGAAGATCGGCCTAACGAATCTGAAGCACTTGCTGCCAAAGCTGTTGCTCGTGCGCCCGCGCTATTGCTGCGTGCATTGGATCGCCTCGAAACTGCCGGTTGGAAATTCCAAGAACTCGGGCTGCCATCGTTTGCGCCAGCGGTTCAGCGTTTTAACGAACTGCTGAGAAAATGCGGGTTTCTACTTCCCGGCGAGACTGATCGAAGGCGTTTGCAACAAGCGGCGCGTGGCAGGGAATTTTCTCACGTGCTTATCACCGGGTTCGACGGAGCGCATTGGGCAGAGTGGTTTCTCCTGCGCGCCGCGGTCGAACTGGCAGAAAACGCCACGATCGTGCTCGAAGAACCGCGAGAAAACTTTTCCGATGTCGATCTTTGCTGGATCGGCTCTTGGGAAGAAGTTTGTGGCGAAGCCCAACGCGCGCCGAGAGCAACCACCGCGCTCGGCGATTCGCTTTTCAGCGAAATGGAAATGCGCGGAGGCGCGGAAACGACGAAGCGCTTTGATTTTCTGATCGGCACAAACTTTTCGGAACAAGCCGAAGCGATCGCGCGGCAATGCGTTCGTTATTTGGCAAATGAGAAATGCGCGCGGCTCGGCGTGATTTTTCCCGGGAGCGGGGCGTTGCCGCGGCTGGTCGCGAGCTCGCTGGAGCGGCTTGAAATCCCGCACAATGACGGGCTCGGCCACATTGTTCCCGGCATTTTCGAATCGGCGGAGTGGCAGGCCTGGATCGAATTGCAACGCGCGCCACGACTCAATTCCTTTCTGCGTTTTCTAAATGCGTTGCCAGACCCGGCGGTCGTATCGCCCAAAATCAGTCAACAAGTTTTCGAAAAAATTCTGCGCGAAAGTTACAACGAGGTGTTGCTGGACGACCTTGAACTGCTGCGCGAATTCTGTGCCACGCGCGCGGACGACAAGTCTCACTCGGCTGCCGAAGCTCTGCGGGCGCTGCCGTTTCTTCCGCCACGCGCCACCCTCGCGCAGTTTCTCGAACAGACTCACGCTGCGCTCGCCCATCTCGATTGGAAGCAACACGCGCTCGAACTTGCCAGCGTCGCGCGTGATTGGTCGCAGTGTCTCGAGGTGAAATTTTCACGCGCGCTTTTTTTGCGCTGGCTGGAGGAAACGGCTGCGACCTCCGCTGCCGCCCGCTCAGCTGCAGGCGACCATCCGTATGCGCGCGTGCAATTGCTCACGGTGGCGCGCGCGCAAAATCAGGAATGGTCGCACTTGATTCTTGCAGGCTGGAACGAAGGGGCATGGCCGCCGCCGGCCGGAGCGGAGTTCGCACGCGCTGAAGAGATTCATGCCTTCAATCGCAGCGTGCAACAGCTCAACAAGCGCGCAGCGCGCCAGGGAAGCCAGGGCGAGGGCCACACCAGTGTGCGCGAAAACCATTCGCTCTATGTCGGGCCGGGCGAGCAACGCGCGATCGCGTTACGGCAATTCGATGCACTCCTCGAATCGGCCAGCGAAGGCGTGACGGTCGCGGCCAGTCTGGTGCAGGAAGATGCGCCGGAGCGCTTTTGGAATCCGAGCGAATGTTTTACCGAACTTTATCTCAAAACGCGGGGTGAGCCGCTCACCCAAACGACGTTAAAAAATCTGCAACGCGCCACCGCGCTGTTGCCAAAGCCTGCTGCGGTAGGGACGGACGTGCAGCAAACGCTGATCGCGTTCAACACCCGCCGTGACTCCTCCAAACCTGCCGGTGAATATGATTTCTCATTGCGGCCCAACGAGTCGTATCGACCGGTGCCGACGCTGAGTGTGAGCGATCTCCAACGAATGGTTTCGTCGCCAGCAATTGTCTGGATGAAGCGTTATCTCGGCGTGGAAGCACCGGAGGACGCCGCGAATTCGTGGACGGCGACGACAGGTAAATGGGTGCATGACTGGCTGGCGAATATTGTCGAAGCCAGGGACGGGAGGATTTTCTCGGCGTTTCCGGCCTTAACAAAGATCGACAAGCGCATCCGGCTTGCCGCGGACGAACGCTGTGCGGCACTTCGGCGTCTTTGCGAGTTGTCAGGCAAAGTCGTCCCTGATTGGTGGACTTCGGGCTGGTTGAACGCGCGTTATCTCGCGCGGTACCTCGGCGCCAAAATCGGAAGTGCGAAAGGGTGGGAATGGATGGCGACGGAGGTGGCCGTTGGTCGCGAAGGTGCGGTGAAAATTGCCGATGGCGTGGAACTTGAGCTGCACGGCCAAATCGATTTGGCGCTAGCGCAAGGTGACGCGGACAGTTTCGCCGGGCAAAAGATTTGGGTTGTCGATTACAAAACCGGTTCGACCAAGGAACTGAAGGCCTCCGATCTGCACGATAATCTGGTTAGAGGCACAACGCTGCAGCTCGGTCTTTACGCGCTAGCCATGCGCGAGCTGGGCGCCGCCGAAGTGAGCGTGAGCATTATTTCGCTCATGGTTAAAAACGTCGCGCCACAATTGTCCGTTGTCGATCTAGCAGCGCATACAGACGTCTTTGGCGATCTAGCGGAAATGCAGCGTACTGGGGTTTTCGGAATGAAAGGTGAAATCCGTCCGGCCTTTGGTTACAGCGCGCTCTATCCGCTCGCGACGTTGCAGATCGATAACGATATTTTGGAAGATAAATGGGCGCTGACGCATCCCGCGCTCGTCCTTGAGAAAGAGGAGTGGGAAACATGGTGAAGCCGCGCGACGAATCCGCACGCGCTCGTTTTGCCAGCGAGCTGGACCGCAATTTTTCCGTGGTCGCGTCCGCCGGTTCGGGTAAAACCACTGCGATCACGCAGCGCGTCTTGTCGATCGCGCGTTCGCCGAACGCCGCGGACACTCTGCCGCATCTGGTAGTCGTCACCTTCACCAATCGTGCGGCGGACGAAATGCAACAGCGCACGCGGCAAGCTCTGCTCGAGGAAAATTTGCGACAGGAAGTGCAGACTGCATTCAATCGCGCCTTCTTCGGCACGATCCATTCGTTTTGCATGAAACTCCTGACCGACTTCGGTCATTATCTTGGTTTGCCTGCCCCGCTCGAGTTGGTCGAAGACGACGGCGATCTGTGGCAGGAGTTTGCGCAGAATCAAACGCGCATCGGCCGTTCGCTAGGCGAAAAAGATCGCGCCATGCTTTTGCGCTTCGTACAGGCGCGGGATCTCATGGAGCTGGCGCGATGCGCGGCTTCGGCTGTTTTACAGGTGCGCCGGCTGTCGCGCTGTCCGCCGCTCGATTTCGCTGAGGTCTATCAACAGGTCGATCAAGCGGGCCGAGACAACATCAGCAAATCTCAGGCGGAATTGCGCGAATGGGAGACACGTCACGCCGGCGATTGGGATTACTTGCGCTGGCCGGTTTGTTTCACGGCGGCAAACGCCAAGTTCACTCAGCTGTGGCAGGAGAAATTTGCGCCGCTGCGAAAATGGAGTTGCGACGCCGCCACCTGCGTCGCGGCGGAGGTGCAACGTGATTATCTCGACTTTCGACTCGACCACGGGCTCGTCACCTACGCAGATCAAATCGCGCTCGCGGAAGAGTTGCTGCAACATCCGGTCGCCGCGCAGAGGATTCGCGAAGAAAACTTTCGTGTCATTCTTGACGAGGCGCAGGACACCGAGCCGCTGCAATTTTCCGTGCTGTTGGAAGCGACTCGCCCGCCGGAAGCGAGGGGTCTTTGGTTGCAAGATCGGCATCTGGGTCCGCGGCCCGGGTACTTCTGCATGGTCGGCGATTTCCAGCAATCGATTTACTGGCAGCGGGCGGACCTGAACTATTACCGAGCTGTTCATGAAGCGCTCATTGCCGACAAGCACGGCGAGAGTTTGGAATTTGCTGTCACGTTTCGGCTCGACCAGAAGCAGCTCGATTTCGTTAACGAAACTTTCCGTGAGATTTTGAATAACAAGGACGGACAGGTGCGCTTCGTCGAATTGCAACCGCGCCCGGGAATTCTTCCCGGGAAAGTCATTCGCGTGCCGCTTGTTGCGAAGGAGTTGTTGCCGGAAGGAAAACA
>Ga0193731_1000159_pt1 | contig 23689 bp, 24 predicted proteins | sample U1a2metaG_FD_144920 | JGI IMG/M metagenome (GOLD analysis project Ga0193731, IMG submission 144920) | Soil microbial communities from a riparian zone of the East river system, Colorado, United States - U1a2 | ecosystem: Environmental > Terrestrial > Soil > Riparian zone | place: USA: East River...
AATGCCGGTACCGTTACCGGCGCGATGAACTTCTTTGGTCAGATGGGTGCTTTTACCTTATCGGTCGTATTTGGAAAAATGGTAGACTCGTTGCATAATTTCGACTATCCTCTGTTTCTCGTGGCGGGGGTAATGATCACGGGGGGATTACTTTGGTTGGCCATTGACCCTATGAGGCAGATAAAAGAAATTTAAGATAGCATCCTCGGAATCAAAAATCAAACATCAGCAATAAACAATAAACAATCCACGCGACAGATTTCTGATTGTTTATTGCTGATTTGTGATTGCTGATTTTACGGCGCTGGAATCAAAAATCAAACATCAGCAATAAACAATAAACAATCCACGCGACAGATTTCTGATTGTTTATTGCTGATTTGTGATTGCTGGACCTTGGAGGAGTAGATTCTATTTCTTCAAACTCTTTAAATACGCAATACTCTGCGGGACCTGCGTATTCACATGACTACTTTCGTCCTCGATGAAGAAATGCTTTATCCCTACTTTATTTGCTTCCTTGAGTATTCCCGGGATATCGATCTCACCGGTGCCCAGCGCAACATCATTTTCCTGCGATGTCCCGCCGGTCAGGTCTTTGGTCACCCCTTTTCTAAGGTCTTTCAAATGCATGAGTTTCCATCGCTTGCCGTATTTTTTGAGTAGGGCCACCGGATCACCGCCGCCAAATTGTACCCACAGTACATCCATCTCAAAGGAAACATAGTCCGGGTTCGTGTTCTGAATGATATAATCCAACAGCGTACCTTTTTCATAGGGCTGGAATTCATAACCGTGTGCGTGATAGCAGAGTGTAACTCCATTCTCTTTTAGAACCTTGCCGGCCGCGTTGAAATCCGTTACCGCTTTCTTTGCATTGTCCAGAGTAAAGTCTCCTTTGTGAGGTATCCATGCACACATCACATAGCTGGCCCCCAGCGCCTTCGTATTTTTGGCGACATCCTGTGGATCCTTTACCAGATCTTCGTACCCGGCGCCTCCTGAAGCAATGCGAATGCCTCTTTCATCACACAGTTTTTTGAATTCATCCGGTGGCATTTTTCCCCCTCCGCCTTCGAGCTCCGTAAACCCCATCCTCTTGATGGAGTCCAGCGTGGCTGCGATACCAAGTGGAAAACTTTTGCGGAAGGTATAGGCCTGAACGCCAAAGGGAGCAGTGTATAAACCCTGGCCAACGGCTGTGTAATAGGACAGAGCGATAGCCGTCAGGATGATTGTTGTGGAGATGATTTTCTTCATGGGAGAATTTAAGATTTAAAATTTAAAATTTAAGATTTTACAGGTTCTTCTTCTTCATTTCTTCCACGGCGTGATTGGCGGCACGGGCTGTCAACGCCATAAAGGTCAGCGTTGGATTTTGTGTTCCCGTGGAAGTCATGCAGGCGCCGTCGGTGACGATGACATTTTTACACTGGTGCAGTTGATTCCACCCGTTCAGCAAGGAAGTCTTCGGATCCAGTCCCATGCGCACGCCGCCCATCTCGTGGATGTCGGAGCCGGGAGGTGTCTTGGTATCTACAGCGCTGATCTTGGTAAACCCCGCTTTCTCAAACATCTCCTTCGATTGCTGAACATAGTCCTCCACCATCTTGTCATCGTTCTCCGTCCATTCACAAGAGATGATCAATTGCGGAATTCCGTATTTATCTTTTAATTCCGTGTGCAGCCGGACATGATTTTTTTCAACCGGGACCGTTTCGCCCATCATCCAACTGCTGATATGCCAGTTGCCTAACGGAGGATTTAATAAATTTTCTCTGAGTTGATCACCGATCATAGCCGTATCCGGGGAGGCGCCTCTTCCTCCGCCAATACCAATAGCATACCCCCGTTGAAAATTCATTTCCTGCTTGTGAATATTTCTGAATCGCGGGATGTAGGCGTTGCTTGGATTGCGGCCATCCGTTTTTTTGTCTTTGAAACCCTCGTATTCGGCACTGCCTTTTCCCCGGTAATTGTGCCAGGCGACATACTTGCCCAATACGCCGCTGTCATTTCCCAATCCATTGGGAAACCGTGTTGAGGTAGAGTTTAATAATATCAGATTCGTGTTCAATGCCGAGGCATTGACAAAAATGATTTTGGCATAATACTCCATCATCTCCCTGGTGTTGCCATCGATGATTCGCACTCCCGTTGCACGTCCTTTCTTCTCGTCATAGATGACGGAATGGACAACGGAGAAAGGCCGTAGGGTGAGTTTCCCCGTCTTCATCGCCCACGGCAGGGTAGAGGCATTGCTGCTGAAGTAGCCCCCAAAGACACAACCCCGGTTGCAGAGGTTTTGATTTTGACATTTGTTCCTTCCCTGTTCGCGATGGATATCCCGGGGATCCGTAAGATGGGCGCATCGTCCCTGTATCAGGTGACGATCGGAATAATTCTTTTGAATGGTCTCTTTGAAAAAATTTTCGACGCAACTCATTTCAAAGCCGGGCATGCATTCGCTGTCGGGCAATTCAGGCAATCCGTCTTTGTTGCCTGCAATCCCCGCAAATTTTTCGACATGGCTGTACCAGGGCTCGAGGTCCTTATACCGAATGGGCCAATCGACAGCAAAGCCATCGCGCGCCGGACCTTCAAAATCAAAATCACTCCACCGCTGAGTCTGGCGTGCCCAGAGCAACGATTTACCACCGACATGATAGCCGCGAAACCACCGGAAGGGTTTTTCCTGGATAAACGGTTGCTCATCATCGCGGATAGCCCAATGAAAAGTTTCTTCACGGGCATTGCGGGCAAGCTGAAAGTCTTTCTTGCCTTCCAGGGGTACAGACCCGCGGTATTCAAATTGCCAGGGCGATTTACCCGCGGTCGGATAGTCTTTAATATGTTTTACATCGCGCCCTCTTTCCAGGATCAGCGTTTTTAGTCCTTTGTCGCAAAGTTCCTTGGCAGCCCATCCGCCACTGGCGCCCGAGCCGATGACGATGGCGTCGTACGTTCTGTCTTTTGTCGTGTCCATCAGGTTTGGCATTGTTCAGGCTTTTACATCGACACAACCATAAAAGTGTCCGGGCGCGAGTTTGAATTTATGGTAGCCCACCATGACTTCTTTCGACGTATTGAAGCCGCGAATGGTTTCCGATTTCATGAGTTTGAAAAAATCCTTCTCGCCGTTAGTTTCGGAAGTTGACAGTTTTAGAAGAAGCGCTTGTCGTTGAGGTTGATCACACAAGACAAACGACTTTCCGTGGGATGCCTGAGCAGCGTTCTCCAATCCTGCCAACTGCGCCCTTACGTTATCCTGCACATCCTTTTCGTAGCACTTGTCAAGCAGCTTTTGTAAGAATTTGTCGACCCCCACAGAGAGGGCGCCAATCGCATTACCGGCCGGAATGATGGTATCGGCAACGGAGGCAAGGGTATCCTGTTCGGAGAGAGAAAAGGAGGTGTGATGAGCGGTCAGATCGGAGGCTTTCCATCCCCTCGCCCAGGAAGGGAGCACGATCAGGCCGCCAGAGGCAACTACGAGTTTTTTTAATGTTTCGCGCCTATCCATGAATACGGGACGGAGATTAGTGTGCCAGGATTACGATTGAGATCAATGTATTGAACTCGCGGCAAACTTAAAAGGGGAATTTAGACAAGGGACTTGGTTGCGGTGCCAAGTCAAATGCGGTTAAAAGGTGCAGAATCTATAAATAATGCCAGCGCAATGGTATTATGAGCTATTTTTTGCGTGTGGGAAACGTGTGATAAAAAATTCTCTTCCCAAATCCTCTCAAGTATAGCGATAGTGCGTCCCTCGAATTTTGAGTATTAGCCAAATCCAACAAGAAACTATTTACTTCAGCGGAGGGAAATCTTGCAGAAACCTTGTTTCTTATAATATTATGAATATCCTGTAGACTCAAATGTGAAGTTTTCTGTTCAGCATTTGTCAAAAAGGTATCAAAAGCAATATAGTGATCTGTTTCAAGGCTTTTCAGAATTTGAGGTTCAAATATTTTAACAAAAGTGGCCAACCCTAGTGGAAAAGTTTTTCCACCATCATACCTGAAATTAAAAAAAGATATGCCTAAAAGCGATTTGATAGATATACCCGCGAATACAGCAAATGCCCAAATCTTAACATCATCACTGATTGGTTTTACAATCGCTCCTCCTTCAATAGAAATATCAATTAAGGTTTCCTTTAATAAATAGAAGAATCCGACTGACAATCCACCATAAATGGCCCCTAATAACCAGAGCGCTGGAGATTTTCTTGCAAAAGCAAAAAACATTGGACTTGAACTAAAAATATCGTTTAAAGAAATGTATAGCCCCAGTAGAAACGATAGTGCAATACAGAAAAGCAAGAGCATCGATCAACCTGCTAGCGCGTAAAACTCACTCATTGTTGGAATGCTACTTGGGCTAGCCAATTTTACATTTTTCTTCTCATTATCAAGTATTACCACGTGAATTTGCTCCAGCTTTTCCAGCAATTCAGTTACGGCTGAAGACGTGGTACCTGTTTTTAATGCGATCATTTCAATAGGCATTTCTTCGCGTTCATTAAGAAGTCGAATAATGTCCAGATATAACAGTTGGTATGACATGATTATTGGTAATTATGTATGATGAGAACGTAAATCCGTAAGAATCCGTTTAAAACAATCTATTCAAATTACAAAAATGGAGTGAAAAACTGCATGCTTAAACAAATACTTTTTTACATGCCTTCATTTGATTCATTTTCGCGCCTTTTAAAGTAACTCCGCGCTGTTCAATATCGAACATCGAGACCCATGCAATCAGTAATTCTTGAAAGAAAATCTAAACCCTCTTACTTTAAGATTTGCCGGACTAAATATTGCAAAAAAAATGCATCCTTATCTGGGGTATGGAGGTTTTCATGTCAAATTCCCTGCATTAAAGAATGATGTCCCCTAGGGACTGGGGACATCACCCCGAAAAGTACTCCTCCTACCTCTCCCTCCCCAACTCCACCAACTTCTCGACATCATTATTCACGGCCAGGATCAGCAAACACGTTGCCGTGCAAAACACCGGGCTCGTGATACAATGATGGCCGCTCCAGCTTCCGTCATCATTCTGGATCCGCAACAGCCGTCCACTCATGTTATCATACCATTTTTTCCATTCGTTGTCTTTTCCGATGATCATGCTCTCGCCGGTTTGAAGATAGCTTAGGAATTCTTCGCCGCCGTTGTTTCCAAAGCCACTCATGACATCTTCCCGTTGCGCCTGTACTTTAGCGGATTGATAGACTTCATACGCTGTAGAATATTTCATCGCGTCGTCTTTGTCGAAACCGATTTTCTGTAAATTCTCGGCTGTGGACGGCGCATTCTGTGCAATGCGTCCCTCTTTTTTGGCTTTCTCCATTTCTTCGCCGACTTTGCGCGCCTCTTTGGCACTCGCCCTGGCGGAACCGGTTACAGAATACAATATCACTCCTGCGCCCATGTCGGTGTTGACATTGCCGGTCTTTGAATCATAATTGTTCTTTTGAAATTCCCTTGCCCGCTCAAGGGCTTCGTTGTCCACGCTCGCTCCATGCGACTGTGCCGATTCCAATGCATTGCTGGCAAAGGAAGACTGCAACACCCCGGCCCATCCCGAGCCGGCCATGCTTCCATTGCTGTCTTGTGCACGCTGGATCTTACTGACACAAACATTCAGCGCCTTCTTTACTCTTTCTTTTAACGACTTGTCGTGATTAAGGTAATCGAGGGAATTCGTCAGGAATTGAGAGGCCATCACCACATCGATATTCTGCCCCAGCTTGATCTGGATCTGTGTCCCCGTTTGGTCGGTAATGTTGTAGCCGTTGGCGGGGGAAGATTCAACAGCATTCAAAACATAATTCAGCGCTCTGCGCAAGGATTGGGAGTAACTGCCTGACGTATACGTGCTCCCGCTGCGCAGCAAAGCCATTGCAACCATGGACGTGGTGGCAGGATCGGCTTGAACAGCGTGCGGGTCCATAATGTCCTGCCGGCCATGGGAGCCAGCGCCCCAGCCGCCATTGTTGTTTTGGGCTTTGATAATCCACTCCAGCCCCCGTTGAATGGTGGCCGTGACTTTCGCGTCGGACTTGTAAATGAAACTTGAGTCCGAAGATTCCTCGCCCATCAGGGTACGGAACACGCAGCCTTTGGGGATACTTCGGTACGTAGAGCGGTGTTTGTGTTTTGCTTCCTTGCGGAAGAAATTGTTCACCGCAGAGACGCAGAGACGCTGAGGAGGCGCAAAGGAGAACGAGAGCAAGATGACGGAACTTACGGCCAGCAAGGCCAGGAGAACCACTTTCCAGGTTTTCATAACAGTAGGGTTTTATTTCTACAGCTAGGATGAAAACGATAGTTGAATTCCATAACTGGTACAAGGAAATAGTTTGGGATGGTCCAGCGTCGTCTCTACACGTCCAGCATCGTCTCTCGAAGAGGACGATGCACGACCTTGGACCGGGACGTATCGTCCCCTCTGGGAGACGATACTTGACGTACGCGTCCCGCATCGTCTCTCGAAGAGGACGATGCGGAACCCCTGGTCTTGACTCCATCACGCGTCGTCTCTTTGACAGGACGATGCGATTTTCGGACCCCGCCACGCATTGTCTCTTGAAGTGGACGATGCGAACCCCCCGATCTCAGATTCGGGAGACGATACTTGACAGTCGGACAGGGCGATAACAAATCCAGCTTCGAGGGCAGTCCGTCCAGCATCGTCTCTCGAAGAGGACGATGCGGAACCCCGGTCTTGACCCCATCACGCGTCGTCTCTGGAAAAGGGCGATGCATAAACTCATTTTGTCAGGATTTCCGATCATAGTATAATTCGCCGATTAGCCTACCCAAACTATCTTCGGGCCTAATGGCAATTAAGCTAACTCAAACCGAAGAGGAGCAAATCTACTTTTGCTCATTTACCTGTTTGGATTGGATGCCCTTGTTTGAAACGACTGACCTGTATCAAGAGATCTACAAGTGGTTTTCAATTCTAATTAGCAAGGGTCATCAGATTTGCGGATTTGTGATTATGCCAAATCACCTTCACCTGTTGATTTATATAACTAAGGGTACAATTAATTCGACCCTGAGCAATGGAAAAAGATTCTTGGCCTACGAAGTCGTTAGACGTCTTGAGGTCATTGGAAGGAGTGATATTCTGGAAATTCTCTCGAATCGGGTTACTCCTGAAGAAAAGAATCGAAAAAAGAAGCATCGGGTATTTGAGGTGTCTTCTGATATAAAGCCCTGCTATACGGATAAATTTTTGATTCAAAAACTGGAATATATTCATTCAAATCCCATTCGCGGTAAATGGCACTTAGCTGCGAGCGCAGAGGAATACCCTCACTCCAGCGCTCGTTATTATGAATTGAATGAGAACCATCCACATGTTAATATAACACATTATCAAGATAGTGGTCCTCCATAAATAGCACGGTCTCCGAGGCGTATCGTCCCCTCAGGAGACGATACTTGACGTTATGTCCAGCATCGTCTCTCAAAGAGGACGATGCGCTATTGCGTCGTCTGGTCGCCCTCTGAGGATGATGGGACAACCGAACTAGACGTATCGTCCCCTCTGGGAGACGATATTTGACTTTCCCTCGGGAGACGATACTTGACGTTAGGATAGTCTAGTCGTCATTGTTCCACCGATCACCGATTACCGGTTTGGTCCAGCATCGTCTGCCGAGGACGATGCGAAATCCCGGTACGATTCCCGCCCCCCGGTATCGTCCTCCGGGAGACAATACTTGACACTTGACTTGCAATCGATTGTATTTTTTAATGTTTTTGTGGAGAACCAAAAAGGCTCCGGATTGTTAATTTGTAGCACCTTGAGAGAAACAAAAAATAGGGGGGAGAAACCAAAAATATTTCGATCTTTGCGCAAATAAGCGGTTTTTCTCCTCTTTCTTTACATTATGGACCAAGCGCACCTGAATGACTATTTTCCTATTGTCATGATGTTCATTGTGGCCTCCGGTTTCGTCGTTGTAACGATGGTCGCGACACACCTGCTTGGGCCTAAGAGGAATACAAAGACCAAGTTGGAAGCCTTTGAGTCCGGAATTGCATCAAAAGGCAACGCCCGGGTGCCGTTCAACATAAAATACTTCCTTGTTGCAATCCTTTTCGTCCTTTTTGATGTGGAAGTCATTTTCATGTATCCCTGGGCTGTTCTATTCAAAGAATTGGGCATGGCGGGGTTTGTCGAGATGGTTCTTTTCATTGCATTTTTGTTGGTTGGATTCTTATACATTATTAAGAGAGGGGCCCTGAAGTGGGAGTAGCATGCAGACCGTGTCATTAGATAACGTAATCGTTTCCGATAAACCAGAAGGACTGGAAGGAGCCGGGTTCTTTGCCACCAGCCTCGAAAAGGTCGTAGGCCTGGCGCGAAAGAATTCGATTTGGCCTCTGCCATTTGCTACATCCTGCTGCGGAATTGAGTTCATGGCAACAATGGGTGCGCACTATGATCTGGCCCGCTTTGGGTCTGAACGATTGAGTTTTTCTCCCCGTCAGGCAGACTTGCTGATGGTCATGGGGACGATTGCCAAAAAAATGGGTCCGGTGCTGAGGCAGGTGTATGAACAAATGGCAGAACCCCGGTGGGTACTGTCCGTCGGTGCCTGTGCCTGCAGCGGAGGAATTTTCGATACGTACAGCGTGCTCCAGGGTATTGACCGGATCATCCCTGTTGATGTTTATGTACCGGGATGTCCGCCCAGGCCCGAACAGATCATTGAAGGGATCATGAATATCCAGCGTCTCGTAGAAAGCGAATCGCTTCGAAGGCGGAATTCTCCCGCGTACAAGGCCATGCTTAACAACTATGGAATCGAATAAAGCAGAGTTGATAGAAAAAATTATTGACGCCCTTAAAGAAAAGTACGAAGACCAGGTACTCGGGATTGACTCCCCCTATGAGTTTCTCACTGTTTCGCTGAAACAGGAAAAAATCGTTGAGATTATTCGCTACCTCTACGACCATCCCGATACACGGTTCCAATTTTTGACCACCCTCTGCGGCATCCATTACCCTGACCAGAACTCCATCGCCGTGATGTACCAACTTCACAACATGGTCACCAACCAACGGATCCGCCTGAAAATATTTTTGCCGGAAGACAACCCGGTAACCCCGACGATTACTCCCATTTTTTCGGGCGCGAATTGGATGGAGCGCGAGACCTATGATTTTTATGGCGTCGTTTTTCAGGGCCATCCCAACTTGAAGCGGATCCTGAACGTAGAGGAGATGATCATGTTTCCTATGCGAAAAGAGTTTCCGCTGGAGGACCAGGTAAGGGAAGATAAGAGTGATAAGATGTTTGGCAGGTAACAGAAATGGAAGAAACGAAATACATAGCGATCGACCAGGCTCGTCCCAAGGAGGAGAAACAATATTCCTACCTGAACCTCGGACCAACCCACCCCGCCACGCACGGAATCTTCCAGAACGTGCTGAAAATGGATGGCGAAGTGATAGTCGAAGCGGAACCTACGATCGGATACATCCACAGAGCGTTTGAAAAACTGGCCGAACGAAGGCCTTTTTATCAGGTCACCCCGCTGACGGATCGTATGAACTACTGCTCGTCACCTATCAATAATATAGGGTGGCACATGACGGTGGAGAAATTGCTGGGAGTAGAAATCCCCAAGCGGGTTCAGTATTTGAGAATTATCATCATGGAGTTGGCCCGAATCACCGACCACCTGGTTTGCAATGCCGTCATCGGCGTCGATACGGGGGCGCTGACAGGATTTGTATATATGTTCCAGCAGCGCGAACATGTCTACGAGATTTACGAAGAAGTATGCGGTGCAAGGTTGACGACTAACCTGGGACGGATCGGAGGCTTTGAACGCGATTTTTCAGCTAAAGCATGGGCCAAACTGGATGCCTTCCTTAAAGGATTTCCGGTTGTTCTTAAAGAATTTGAAAACCTGCTGACCCGCAACCGGATCTTTATGGACCGGACCATCGGCGTGGGAGGAATTTCAGCCGAAAGAGCATTAAACTATAGTTTTACAGGACCCAACCTGCGCGCGGCAGGCGTAGATTACGATGTGCGCGTGGCTCAGCCCTATTGTTCCTACGAAGATTTTGATTTCAGCATTCCGGTAGGAACCCAGGGAGACACGTACGATCGTTTCATGGTTCGGCAGGAGGAAATGTGGCAAAGCCTGAACATCATTCATCAGGCTATAAAAAAAATGCCGGAGGGTCCCTTCCATGCCGCTGTTCCTGATTTCTACCTTCCTCCCAAGGAAGAAGTGTATAACAATATGGAGGCGCTGATTTATCACTTTAAGATTGTGATGGGAGAGACCGATGTACCCAAAGGAGAAGTTTACCATAGTGTGGAAGGTGGGAATGGAGAGCTGGGATTTTATTTGATCAGTGACGGCGGCAGGCAGCCTTTTCGATTGCATTTCAGAAGACCTTGTTTTATTTACTATCAGGCCTATCCGGAAATGATCAAAGGGTCCATGCTTTCCGATGCGATCCTGACACTCAGTAGTATGAATGTAATTGCGGGAGAGTTGGATGCTTAATCATATTAATTTAAAATTTAAGATTTAAGATTTAAAATTAGTAAAGAGTGGACTTAAATAATTTTGAACCATTTAAATTCTCCCCTCTCCGCCTCGGAGAGGGGTCGGGGGTGAGGTGACATGGAAATAAAATTTTCATCCGAGTCGCTCAACCTCGTGAACCAGATCATCAAACGCTATCCGGAAGGAAAGCAAAAGTCGGCCTTGCTTCCGGTGCTTCATATGGCGCAGGCGGAATTTGACGGCTGGCTGAGCGTGCCCGTGATGGATTACGTGGCTTCCTTGTTGAGCATTAAGCCGATTGAGGTTTATGAAGTGGCTACTTTTTACTCGATGTTTAATACAGAGCCCGTTGGAAAGTGTTTGATCGAGGTATGCCGCACAGGACCATGCTGGCTGCGGGGAGCCGACGATATTGTTGAACAGTTGGAAAGCAAACTGAATATTAAAGTAGGAGAAACGACCTCCGACGGCATGTTCACCTTGAAAACGGTAGAGTGCCTGGGTTCGTGCGGCACCGCTCCCATGCTGCAATGCGGGTCTGAATTTTTTGAAAACCTGACTCCGGAAAAAGTAGACGAGTTGATTGAGAAGTTGGGGGCAACGAATAAACGAAGGACGTACATGAAGTCAAATCAATTGCAAAATTAGGTTGATGCCATGGGAAGAAAATTATTGTTAGAACACGACGCCGTACCGGGAATACATACGTTCGAGGTTTATCGAAGCAAAGGTGGATACGCTTCCGTAGAGAAGGCGTTGAAGACGATGACACCGGATGCCGTGACGGAACAAGTGAAAATATCCGGTTTAAGGGGAAGAGGCGGGGCGGGATTTCCTGCCGGAATGAAGTGGAGCTTCCTCGATCGCAAATCGGACAAGCCGCGCTACCTGGTATGCAATGCCGATGAAAGTGAACCGGGCACATTTAAGGACCGGTACCTGATGGAACGGATTCCCCATCTCTTAGTAGAGGGAATGATTACATCGAGTTACGCATTGGGGGCCAAAACTTCCTACATCTACATCCGGGGAGAATACATGTACGTTCTGCGCATCCTGGAGAAAGCCATTGCTGAGGCTTATGCTGCAGGCTTCCTGGGGAAGAATATTCTCGGTACCGATTATTCATTGGATTTGTATGTTCACCCGGGAGGGGGCGCCTACATCTGTGGCGAGGAAACGGCTTTGCTGGAATCGCTTGAAGGAAAACGCGGCAACCCGCGACTGAAGCCTCCCTTCCCTGCAGTTGCCGGTTTGTACGCGTCGCCCACCGTAGTCAACAATGTGGAAACCATCGCTGCTGTGGTCCCCATTATTATGATGGGGGGTGAGGAATACTCCAAAATCGGGGTAGGCAAAAGTACAGGCACAAAATTGATTTCAGCCAGCGGAAATATTAATAAACCTGGCGTTTATGAAATTGAACTGGGATTGCCGGTGGAAGAATTTCTTTACTCCGATGAGTATTGCGGCGGCATGCAGGAGGGAAGAAAATTGAAAGCGGTTGTTGCAGGAGGATCCTCGGTGCCGATCCTTCCGGAAGGGCTGATTTTCAAAACGGCGAAAGGCGAAAAGAGGTTGATGAGCTATGAATCACTGGCAGACGGTGGATTTGCGACGGGAACAATGTTGGGCTCCGGTGGATTTATTGTCTTTGATGAACGCGCCTGCATCGTGAGAAACCTGTGGAACTTCACCCGCTTCTATCACCACGAATCCTGCGGCCAGTGCAGCCCGTGCAGGGAGGGGACAGGATGGATGGAAAAAGTACTGCACCGCCTTGAACACGGCCACGGGCATTTGGAAGACATCGACTTGCTGGTGGATGTGGCAAAGAAAATTGAAGGGAATACGATTTGTCCGTTGGGAGATGCGGCGGCATGGCCAGTAGCCAGTGCCATCCGCCACTTCCGCGAGGAGTTTGAGTATCATGCGAAATATCCGGAGAAGGTGAAAGACCCCAAGCATTTTCATTATCAACCGTTCGTCTCAGAAAAGGGGTCCGTTTTGGTATAAACGAATTTTAGATTTTAAATTTTAAATCGAGTGGCCAAGGTAACGATCGATGGAGTAGAAGTAGAAGTTCCGGATGGGACAACCATATTGAATGCCGCCCGAAAGATCGGCGGCGAATTGGTCCCACCGGCCATGTGCTATTATACCAATCTCAAAGATAGTGGAGGAAAATGCCGGGTATGTTTGGTGAGGGTAGCACAAGGCTCGGCCAAGGACCCACGACCCATGCCCAAACTGGTAGCATCATGCCGCACACCGGTAATGGATGGCATGGTGGTCCAAAACCTTACCTCGCAGGAAGTTCTGGAGGCACGAAAGGGAGTTGTGGAATTCCTGCTCATCAACCATCCTCTTGATTGCCCGATCTGTGATCAGGCCGGAGAGTGTGATCTCCAAAACCTGGCGTACGAACATGGTGTTGCAAAGACCCGGTATATAGAAGAAAGGCGGACATTTGAAAAGATAGACATTGGTGATAAGATCAAGCTTCACATGACCCGGTGCATTCTTTGCTACCGGTGTACGATGGTGGCCAGTCAAATCACGGACAACAGGGTTCACGGCGTACTTCATCGCGGCGACACTTCTGAAATCAGTACCTTCATCGAAAAAGCGGTCGACAATGATTTCTCCGGCAACATGATCGATGTTTGTCCCGTCGGTGCATTGACCGACAAGACCTTCCGGTTCAAAAGCCGGGTATGGTTTACCAATCCTCTGGACGCGCACAGGTCGTGTTCGAAGTGCTCGGGCAAGGTAATTCTGTGGAACAAGGGAGACGAAGTGCTGCGGGTTTCAGCGCGAAAAGACCAATACGGAGAAGTCACGGAATACATTTGCAATGAATGCCGCTACGATCATAAAACCATGAGTGACTGGACGGTGGAAGGACCCCGGCATATTGACCGCCATTCGGTGATCGCACAGAATCACTATGAAAAGACCGATCTTCAAACGCTGAAGAAGGAAGTAGAGCGTCAAATTGAATTTCAAAAAGGAAAGCAACTTCCCGAATCTAATCCCCAGCTATCATAATGGAGTCCTTCTTTTTGTTCAAATCGGTTTTTGTCCTGGTGATTTTCGCCATTACGCTGGCAGTGGGAGCCTATTCTACTTATGCCGAGCGCAAGGTTGCTGCTTTCCTGCAAGATCGTATCGGACCAGACCGTGCGGGTCCGTTCGGTATTCTGCAGCCGCTGGCCGACGGATTGAAGTTCATCATGAAAGAAGAAATCATCCCCGATGTATCCAATAAATTTCTGTTTGTCCTGGGGCCATGCATTGCCATGCTGACCGCATTGATGGCCGGCGTCGTGGTGCCGTGGGGCAATACGCTGGTCATCGATGGCACGGAATACTCCCTTCAGATCACGGACATCAACATCGGTATTCTCTATATTTTTGGAGTCGTATCCATTGGCGTATACGGGATCATGATCGGAGGTTGGGCGTCCAATAATAAATTTTCATTACTCGGCGCGATCCGTGCCTCCGCCCAAATGATCAGCTATGAGATTGCCATGGGACTATCCATCATCGCCTTTGTGATGATGACCGGTACCTTGAGCCTGGGGGAGATCACGACTATGCAAGCGGGCGGTGCTGGTAGTCATTGGAATTTCTGGAATGTGGTTTACCAGCCTCTGGGGTTCGTGATTTTCTTGACATGCGCTTTCGCGGAATGCAACCGCACCCCGTTCGACTTGCCGGAATGTGAAACTGAATTGGTAGGCGGATACCACACGGAATACAGCAGTATGAAACTGGGTTTTTACCTTTTCGCGGAATACATCAACATGTTTATTTCTTCCGCCGTGATTTCCACGTTGTATTTCGGAGGGTACAACTTTCCATTCATGAACGACCTTGGATTGAGCCACAATACCGTGACCGTCCTGGGTTGCCTTGCTTTATTTGCTAAAATAATTTTTTTCATTTTCTTCTTCATGTGGATCCGGTGGACCGTTCCCCGGTTTCGCTATGATCAGTTGATGAATCTGGGTTGGAAAGGATTGTTACCTTTGTCGATTGCAAATGTGTTGATCACCGGACTGGTTATGATTTGGAAGGAGTTCTGAGTCCCTGGTCCTGAGTTAGGAGGACCAAGGATCAGAGACCAACACAAGGGTAACGCTAAAGAACCAAGGACCAGGGACTAAAGACTATTACACATGCTGACGAGCCGATCGAAAATAGTATCCAACAAGAAGATGAACTTCCTGGAGAAGCTATATCTCCCTGCCGTGTTGGGCGGTATCGTCATCACGATCAGGCATTTATTCAGAAAGAAATCGACGATTCGCTATCCGGAGAAGACCAGGGAATTCAGCCAGGTCTATCGCGGACAGCATGTGCTCAAGCGCGACGATAATGGGGCAGAGAGATGTACAGCCTGTGGTCTGTGTGCGGTCGCCTGCCCGGCGGAAGCCATCGTTATGACCGCTGCGGAACGAGTCAAAGGTGAGGAACATTTGTACCGCGAAGAAAAATATGCGTCGACGTATGAAATCAATATGTTGCGCTGTATCTTTTGCGGCCTGTGTGAAGAGGCATGTCCAAAGGAAGCGATATTTTTGACAGACCGGATGGTGAATACGGATTTTACGAGAGGTGAATTTATTTATGGCAAAGACAAATTAGTCGAGCCGGTAGACAAGCGGATTGATGTGACGAAGAGGCAAACACCCGAAGTGTTGGAATTCAAAAAAATCAAGCAACTAAGTCATAATCGATAACTACTGTTTCCGGTGACCCTCAACCTGTTTTATTTTCTTTCCTTTTTTGGGGTGATTTGCGCCCTGCTCGTTGTGTTTTCCAGGAATGCCGTGCACAGCGTATTGTATCTCATTCTCACCTTCTTCGCCATTGCCGGACACTATATATTATTAAATGCACAGTTTTTGGCTGCCGTTCACGTGATCGTTTACGCCGGAGCCATTATGGTGCTTTTTTTATACGTCATCATGCTCCTGAATTTGAATCAGGAGGCAGAACCCCATAAAAGTACGGTCCTGAAATTCGCAGCGGCGATCAGCGCCGGATTGTTGCTCACCGTCTTTGTGGGCTCACTGAAGGGCACGGAATTGATGGCTCAGCAGCAAGGCCCCGCGACCAATGTCGGCCTGGTGAAAAGCCTTGGACGATTGTTGTTTACGGAATATTTGCTTCCTTTTGAGATCTCGTCGGTCCTCCTGCTGGCCGCTATGGTGGGTGCGGTCATGCTTGGTAAATCAGAGCAAAACACCGATACCCGATGAAGACGCCACAAGGTATACCACTGGAATACTATCTCTGGCTCAGCGCCGCGCTGTTCACGATCGGTGTGCTCGGCGTACTCTATCGCAGGAATGCCATTATTATCTTTATGTGCATCGAGCTGATGCTCAATGCCGTGAATCTCCTGCTCGTTGCTTTTTCGAATTATTATAATGATGCATCCGGTCAGGTCTTTGTTTTTTTCATTATGGCGGTAGCCGCGGCAGAGGTAGCCGTGGGGCTCGCCATCCTTATCATGATGTATCGCAATACAAAAACAACGGATATTAACACACTTGATCGACTAAAATGGTGAATGTGGATATCCTGACGACGCTCGTTCCGGTACTGCCATTGCTTGGCTTTTTGATCATTTCATGGAGGGTAAAAAAACTGCAGTATGGAACCACGGTAGTCATCGCCTGTGGCGTTGTTTTGGTGTCTTTTATTATTTCAGCTGCTTTGTTTTTTCAGTTGTTGGACCGACCGGAAGACCAGCGCTTTATTGAAGTCACACTCTTCGATTGGATCCAGGCCGGCAACTTCACTGCAAAGATCAGTTTTCTGGTAGATCCGCTTTCTTCCGTGATGCTATTGATCATCACCGGGGTGGGATTTTTGATTCACGTCTATTCGTTGGGATACATGCAGGGAGATGACGGCTTCAACCGGTTTTTCTCCTACCTCAACCTGTTTGTTTTCTTTATGCTGCTGTTGGTGATGGGCTCCAATTACCTCCTGATGTTTGTAGGGTGGGAGGGAGTCGGGCTCTGTTCCTATTTGTTGATTGGCTTTTGGTTTAAGAATAAGGACTACACCGATGCAGCCAACAAAGCCTTCATTATGAACCGTGTTGGCGACCTGGGCTTGATCATCGGCGTCATTCTCATTTTCATTCAGTTTGGAAGCATCGAATACCAACAGGTTTTTGTTCAGGTTGGCACAAGGGCAATGGGTTCTCCGGTCATTACCCTGATCACCGTGTTACTTTTTATTGGTGCCATGGGCAAGAGTGCTCAGATTCCTCTTTACACCTGGCTTCCCGATGCGATGGCGGGTCCGACGCCTGTTTCCGCATTGATCCATGCCGCCACCATGGTCACGGCCGGTATTTATATGGTGGCACGAAATAACATTTTGTATTCCCTTGCTCCGTTTAGCCAGAGCCTGGTGCTGGTGGTGGGATTGGCCACAGCGCTTTTCGCTGCCACCATTGCCCTGACGCAAAACGACATTAAGAAGGTACTGGCCTATTCTACCGTCAGTCAGTTGGGGCTGATGTTCGTAGCCCTGGGGGTAGGTGCTTACTCCAGTGGTATATTTCACATGATGACCCATGCTTTCTTTAAAGCACTTTTGTTCCTTGGGGCAGGCAGCGTCATTCATGGTATGCAAGGCGTACAGGACATACGAAAGATGGGGGGCCTGAGAAAGTATTTACCAACAACCCATGCTACATTCCTCATTGGCGTTTTGGCCATCTCCGGAATCCCGCCCTTTGCCGGATTCTTCTCTAAGGATGAAATTCTTGCCCGTGCATTCGAAGTCAATCCTGTTATATGGGGAATAGCGCTACTCGCCTCCTTGCTCACCGCCTTTTATATGTTCCGTCTTTTATTCCTTACTTTTTATGGCGAGGGAAGAGCGGGGCATGATTCCCTGCATCATATCCATGAGTCACCGGCTTCCATGACCCTGCCATTGATCGCGCTGGCTGTCCTTTCAACCGTGGGCGGATGGATAGGGATACCCGAGGCCTTGTCGGGATCGAATCGAATCCATGAATTCCTGAACCCGGTCTTTGCCAAAAGTCAAAGCCTGATGACGGAGGATCCTCTCAACCATGCTACAGAGTATATTCTCATGTCTACAGTGATCGTCCTGACACTGGTAATGATCGCCATGGCTTATATCATGTATGTAAAGAGGAATAACGTGCCGGTGGAGGAAGGGGTGAAACTCAACCCGGTTCATCAGGTGGTGTACCATAAATATTTTGTGGATGAGCTTTATGACAGGATCATTGTAAAGCCGCTCTATCGGATAGCCTCTATGTTGGATTCCATGGTTGAACGATTGGGTATCGACCGTTTAGTTAATTCAGCGGGAAATGCAGTCGTGGATGGAAGTTCCGTAGTGCGTTTGCTGCAAACTGGAAATATCGGATTCTATGTTTTTGCGATGGTCGTAGGCATTATCCTGATGTTGGCCACTACTCTAATTATGAAATAGAAGGATGATTGGATTTTTAATTTTCTGGCCGCTTGTTGCATCCCTGGCATTATTTGCGCTGCGTCCCCAAAATGCAAAGGTGCTCGCATTCGTTGCCTCGTTGGTTGAGTTGGTCGCGTCCCTGCTCGCGATCGTGCTCATCGACCATAGTGGCGCGGTGCAACTGATCATCACTACCCCCTGGATTGCTTCCCTCGGTGTTGATTTTTACGTGGGTATCGACGGCATAAGCTTGCTGCTGGTACTATTGACCACGACGTTAGTTCCGTTGATTATTCTTTCGTCCTACGGCCAACCGGTTCAGCAGCCACCTATTTTCTACGGATTGATCCTCTTCATGCAAATGGCCCTGGTGGGAGTGTTTACCGCCCGCGATGGATTTCTGTTTTATGTTTTCTGGGAGATGGCGCTTATCCCGATCTATTTTATATGCCTGATCTGGGGAGGGGCTGACCGGGCCAGGATAACACTTAAATTTTTTATCTACACCCTGGCGGGAAGCTTGTTCATGCTGGTGGGATTAATTTACTTGTATTTGCATACACCGGGTGTTCACACCTTTAATATCCATGCACTTTATCAGGCGGGACATAGCATGTCTGCTCCGAAACAAGGATTGTGTTCTGGGATGTTCTTCGTTGCCTTTGCAATCAAAATGCCCATCTTCCCATTCCACACCTGGCAGCCCGACACCTACACCGTTGCGCCCACGCAAGGCACTATGCTGCTTTCGGGAATCATGCTGAAAATGGGAATTTATGGCCTCATCCGGTGGTTGATTCCGGTCGTGCCGATAGGAGTGGCGTCGTGGGCCTTCACGGCGATCGTGCTTTCCGTCATTGGAATTGTATATGCTTCCTGCCTGGCGATCATTCAGGTGGACTTTAAACGGTTGATTGCTTATTCATCGATTGCTCACGTTGGTTTGATCTCTGCCGGCGCCATGACGTTGAGCAAGATTGGTATGCAAGGAGCCGTTATCCAGATGTGGAGTCATGGCTTGATCGTATTTGCGCTGTTTTATATTATCGACATCATCTCTGAAAGAACTAAAACCCGCACGCTTTCCGAATTGGGAGGCATCCGCCAGGCTGCCCCGTTGCTGACAACGGTATTTATGGTCGTGACATTGGGCAGTGTTGCCCTGCCCTTCACCAGCGGATTTGTGGGAGAATTCCTTCTGATCAATTCGTTGGTAAAATACAAAGTGATAGTGGGTGCGATGGCCGGACTGACCACGATCCTCGGAGCCGTCTATATGTTCAGGACATTCCAACGCACCATGCTGGGTGAATCCAATTCATTGACACAGGTTTTTGCTGATCTGACGGTGCGCGAGAAAGTCATTTTGTATCCCGTGGTGGCGCTGATCGTGCTCATTGGGGTCTATCCAGCTCCTTTGCTGGGGTTGTCGGAATTGGCAGTGAATAACGTATTGACAATAGCTTCTCAGGTTACAGGACCCATGAAATAATGAATGCTTTGTATGTCATTTGTGGATTAGGAGTTGCGTCGTTAGTCGCCGAGCTTCTCCATCTTAAAAAATGGTTGATCCCTTTTTTAGTTTTAGGAATTGCTGCTGCTACCGTGGTGGGAGTGAGGGATTGGAATACGAATGTGTCCTACTTCCATGGAATGGTGGTCATGGACAACATAGCGATTTCTTTCAGCACCTTGATTTGCGTCATTGCTTTTTTCTGGTTTTGGATGGCCAATAATTATTTCCACAAAGAAACGCATGTTACCGATCAGGCAGCGCTCGTCCTGTTTGTGATCGTCGGCGGAATGGTCCTAACTTCGTTCAACAACATGGCCATGCTGTTTTTGGGGATCGAAATTTTATCGTTGTCCCTTTACGTATTGGCGGGCAGCCGTAAAGAAAGTCTTTTATCCAACGAGGCCGCCTTTAAATACTTTTTAATGGGGTCATTTGCCACGGGCTTCCTGTTGATGGGCATCGCCCTCGTATATGGCGCGACCGGATTTTTTCATTTGGATAAGGTTGCCGGTTATATTCAGACGCATTCCACCGGCTTGCCGGGTTTTTTTTACGCCGGTGTCCTGCTGATTGTAGTCGGGATGGCGTTCAAAGTTTCGGCCGTACCGTTTCATTTCTGGGCGCCTGATGTATATGAAGGTTCGCCTACGTTGATTACAGCCTTGATGTCCACGGTTGTCAAGGTCGCGGCGTTTGCCGCATTCTTCCGGCTATTAGCCTATTGCTTTCCCCAGGTTCATTCATCCGTGCACCTTGCCTTGTTGGTCATCACGGTGTTGACGCTCGTGGTGGCGAATGTGACGGCCGTTTATCAGATCAACGTCAAGCGGATGCTGGCCTATTCCAGTGTCGGGCATGCCGGCTATATTCTCCTGGCCCTGGTAGCAGGAGGTCGTGGTTTGGGCAATGCGATATTCTACTATTTGGCGGCCTATTCTGCGGCCACCCTGACTGCTTTTTGTGTATTGGATCTGATCGAGCAGCAGCACGCTTCCGCCAGCGTAGACAGTTTCAATGGACTCTTTAAAAGAAGTCCTTTTTTCGCCCTGGCCATGTCCGTCGCTTTACTATCACTTGCCGGAATTCCGCCCCTGGCAGGTTTTTTAGGAAAATACATGGTATTCGCCATTGCGATCAATCAGGGATACCTGAATCTGGTCATCCTCGGTGTGGTCACCTCGCTGATCGGCGTATTTTATTATTTTAGGGTGATTGTTGCGATGTATTTTAAGGAGCCCCCGCCGGGAACTTTGGCATTGTCGTTATCGACAAAAGTCCTGCTTGCGGTGCTGATGGTATTGAGTCTGGGGATGGGTATTTTCCCCAACCTGGTCCTTGTACTTTAAAATGTCCCCTTCCGCAAAAGTTGCGGGAGAGGCCTTCGCCCCGATAGCTATCGGGGCTACGGCGGACAGCCCCTGACTTCAGCCTGGCGAGCTTTTTTGAGGCATGCAGAATATTTTGACAGCCAGACCTTTGCTTTTCTTTCCATAAAATTATATCTTTTCAATCGATTGCATAAATAGTTGATTTTATGGGAAAAGTCAGAAATATCCTCCAGGCCAAAGGAAATGCGGTGTACTCGGTAGAACCGGGCGTTACGGTGTTTAAGGCCATCCAGATCATGTGCGAGAAGAACATTGGCGGCCTGTTGATCACCGATACGGGTGGCAAATTAGTCGGCATTTTTACCGAACGGGACTATGCCCGGAAACTGATTTTAAAAGGGAAGTCCTCCAAAGACACACTGATCAAGGAACTCATGACGGGCAACCCGTTTACGGTTTCCCCGGATACAAGTATCGATGAGTGCATGCAGATGATGGTGGATAAACACTTCCGCCACCTCCCCGTTGTTGATTGCGGCAACCTGGTGGGAATGATTTCCATTGGGGACGTCGTCCGGCATGTCATTGAAGAACAAAAGGACATCATCGAGCACCTCGAGGCGTATATCAGCCGGTAATTGAAGTGTTTAAGTGTTAAGGTGTTGAAGTGTTGAAGTTGGGCGTAATTTTCAAACTTGCAACCTATTTTGCCTACTGCCCATTGCCTACTGCCTACTGCTCCGGCCTACTGCCTACTCTTTGTTTGAAGACCACAACTATTTTTCCAGCACGTCCTGAGTGTTAAGGTGGTTAAGTGTTGAAGTGTTGACGTGTTGAAGTTGTGCGTAATTTTCAACCTTGCAATCTATTTTGCCTACTGCCCATTGCCTATTGCCTACTGCTCTTTGGGAGCTTCCTTTGTACCAATTCATAGGATTGGGTAATATAAGCCTGTAGTTTCTTTTTGCCCACCTTGGCGGGATTTTCAAGAAGTACCCATTTATAGCGGGCAACATAAGGTGCCGGGGCAAAGCCTTCCGAGTTGGAGACTTCGTCAAACTCTTCATCCGTAACGTTGAAAGAGATGGTCAGCGGTTCCTGAAGGCTGGTTACACAGAACATTTTTTTAGCAATACAAAAACAAAGATCATGGCCCCACTTGATATCCTCGGTGACTCCGGGAAGGGTTAGACAAAAGGAGCGAATGTCTTCGATATTCATTGAGTACCGATAAAGAGGAAAGTTACGTTTTTAAAATGCGATGTTAACGTGGGGCATTTGCCACGAAGACACAAAGGCACGAAGAATTTTCTTTAGTTTGTCCACGGTTTGATCGTTTGCAGGGATCGAGCAAGAATTAGTTAAACAATGCTAACCTATTCTGCGTAAATCTGCGAGATCTGCGGGAAAAAATGATCTGCGGGAAATAATTACTCTGTTCGCAATGCCTCCACCGGGTTTGACATCGCTGCTTTGATCGTGCGCAGACTTACGGTCAACCACGCAATGAGGAGCACCAGCAACCCGGCCATCAGGAACACAGCGGGCGTGAGTTCAATCCGGTAAGCAAATTCAAGAAGCCATTGCTTCATAAAATAATAGCCCACCGGTACAGCGATGACGGACGCGATGACGATGAGCAAAAGAAATTCTTTGGACAACATGCTAAAAATGCCTGAAACCGACGCTCCGAGGACTTTGCGGATTCCAATTTCTTTTGTCCGGCTTTCCACGGTGTACGACACCAGCGCAAACAATCCAAGGCCGGCAATCGCCAATGAAATAGCAGAGAACACGATGAAGACTTTTGAAAAGCGCAGTTCTGATCGATATTGTGAATTCAAAGCATCTTCTGCAAACTCAAAGTCCATGACGCTGTTCGGGAAGTGTTTTTTCCACGCGTCGGTAGCGATCGCCATCGATTCCTGGATGCCGCCGCTGAATCGCACGGTTATCCGTGAGAAGCTATTATGAAGCAGGGACATGCACGTGGGCTCAACTTTGTATTGCAGGGAATTGTAATGAAAGTCTTTCACAACACCAATAATCGTTCCTTCATTTCCGCCAAAGCTGAACGACTTGCCGACCGCATCTGCAGCATCGTGATAACCATAGGTCTTGATGGTAGCCTCATTCACAATAAACCCCTTTGTTGAATCGGAAGAAATGTCTTTTGAGAAGAAACGGCCGGCTATCAAATTCATTTTGTAAACATCAAGGTAGGCGTGATCCACGCGTATTCTGTACACGGTTGCATTCACTTTTTTACCGGTTGCATCTTCCATTACGGCTACTGAATTTCCAAGCCCGCCGGCGAGGGTGGTGTTGGACCTGGTAATGCCGGATACGTGGTAACGAGTAAGCAGATCATTCGCAAAGGCATCATACCCGTTCATTACTTCCCGGCTTCCATTAACCCCGAGTAGCAACAACTTGCCGGCATCGAACCCCAGGTCCTTATTTTGAATAAACTTCAATTGGAGTTGGACGACAAGAATGCCACTAACCAAGATGATGGTGATAGAATATTGTATCACCACCAGGCTTTTTCGCAACCACACCCCGGAAGTACCGGTTTTCAGTTGGCCTTTAAGAATATTCACAGGGCTAAAAGAAGAAAGCACCAGGGAAGGGTAAAGACCGGAAAAAAGCCCGACTAGCGTTGCCGTGCCCAGCAAAATGACCATTGTGGCAAGGGTGTATAAGCCGACCACCGGCTTGCCTGTAAGACTTTCAAACAGCGGTCGCGAGAGTTCTATCCAAGCAAAGGCGAGTACCAGGGAGAGCAATGCCATCAGCCA
>Ga0193731_1000162_pt1 | contig 23654 bp, 26 predicted proteins | sample U1a2metaG_FD_144920 | JGI IMG/M metagenome (GOLD analysis project Ga0193731, IMG submission 144920) | Soil microbial communities from a riparian zone of the East river system, Colorado, United States - U1a2 | ecosystem: Environmental > Terrestrial > Soil > Riparian zone | place: USA: East River...
CTGGTAATCCAGAATGAGAGGGCGTGGAAGAAAGAAGCGAAGAGCAGGTGATCAGCCGCCTGTTCGACCTGGAGAACAGTGGCCAGTCGGCGCAGCGGGCCGAGCTCACCGGCGAACGATTCATATCGCTCATCCAGGATCCCGATAACGGGCGGTCCTATGTCTTTCAACACGGCCTTGACGAAACCGAAGGGGCCGAGGTGCCCCCTGGAACGGAGTTCTGGGATTACCCGACGTGGGACGAGGCGGAGCGAGCCTACGCCCAGCTGCTCGGGGAGGATCGGCTAGCGGGAGAGCTGGTCGAGGTTGACTCGGATGAAGGCCTAGGCGACTCTGAAGCGAGTGGAGCCGAGGTCCGCGATCGCTATTCGGCCAGCGACGAGGACGAGCTCATCGGAGGCGAGAAAGACCTGGTAGGCGAACAGACTGACGAGGTCTCCTAGAAGAAGCGCAACGCTGAATCGCTGGAATAGGGCCTGCCAGGGCTTGTGTTCGAGGTTTTCGTGAGACGCATCCATTACGCGTGGGTGGTGGCTGCGGTCACATGGTTGACGCTGCTGGCCGCCGCCGGATTCAGGTCAACGCCCGGCACCCTGATCGTCCCTCTCGAGCACGAATTCGGCTGGTCGCGGGCGACCATCTCCCTGGCGGTCTCGATCAACCTCCTGCTCTTTGGCCTCTTCGCCCCTTTCGCCGGGGGGCTGATGGAGCGTTTCGGAGTGCGCCGCGTAGTGCTGGGTGCGCTGCTGACAGTGTCTGCGGGATCCGGTCTCACAGTGTTTATGCACGAGCCCTGGCAGCTCGACGTGCTTTGGGGCCTGGTGGTGGGAGTCGGAACGGGCTCGATGGCCAGCGTCCTGGCCGCCATCGTCGCCAACCGCTGGTTCGTGCAGCGGCGCGGCCTGGTCCTGGGTGCGATGACGGCTGCCGGCGCCACCGGCCAGCTCATCTTTCTGCCTGCGCTGGCCTGGCTCGCGGTGAACGTCGGCTGGCGGGCCTCAGCTCTGGTGGTCGCGGGGGCCTCCCTGCTCGGCGTGCCGCTCGTGGCGCTCTTCATGCGCGAACGGCCCGCGGATGTCGGCCTGCGCGCGTACGGCGCTACCCAGGCCGACGAGCCGGCACCGCCGCTGCAGAACCCTGTGCGAGCCACCCTCAGCGGCCTTGCGATGGGAGTACGCAATCGCACCTTCTGGCTGCTGGCCGTCAGCTTCTTCATCTGCGGAGCCAGCACCAACGGCCTGATCGGGACCCACATGATCCCTGCGTCAATGGACCATGGGCTGCCTGAGGTAACAGCGGCCAGCCTTCTCGCGGTGATCGGGATCTTCGACGTCGCGGGGACCATGATCTCGGGATGGCTGACCGACCGCATGGATTCGCGCTGGCTGCTCTTCTGGTACTACGGTCTGCGCGGTCTGTCGCTGCTCTTCCTGCCATATGCCTTCGGGCTGCAGTACTTCGGCTTGATCCTCTTCATCGTCTTCTACGGCCTCGACTGGGTGGCGACCGTGCCGCCGACGGTCGCGCTCACCGCGGACACATTCGGAAAGCGGAACCTGGGCGTCGTCTACGGCTGGATCTTCGCTTCCCATCAGCTCGGGGCGGCTTCGGCCGCCTTCGCGGCGGGCGCGGTGCGGACATATTTCGGGGACTACCAGCTCGCCTTCATGACCTCGGGCCTGCTTTGCCTCCTCGCCGCCGGGCTCGTCATCCGGATCGGCCGCGAGCCGCGCAAGGAGGTGGAGGCGGCGCCGCTGCCCGCGCCCTCTTACTGAGGCGCACCGTCCTCGCCGGGAGCGCCGGGATCGTCCTGGCGCTGCTGCCGGTCGCAGTGTCAGCCCATGCGCAGCTGATCGGTTCAAACCCGACGGCCGGCGCCATTCTCGACAAGCTTCCCGCCACCATTGACCTCTTCTTCTCTGAACCGATCACTCGCGCCGGACGCGGGATCAGCGTCTACGCGCCGGACGGGCGGCTGGCTTCGAATGGGCCTGCGATGGCTGATGGCAGCCGCCTCTCAGTGCAGCTGAGCGGCGATACCGATGGCTCCTACGAGGTCATCTGGACTGTGATCGCCGCCGACACCCACCCTTCGCGCGGCGCGTTCATCTTCAGCGTCGGCCACACGAGCGCAGTCAATGCGCCAGGTCTTGGCGGAGCAGACGTCGGGCTGGTCTCCCCTGTCGGTCTCGTCCTGCAGGCGCTCGGCCGCTGGCTGCATTTCGCGGGCTTCGCTCTCGGCGTCGGAGCAGCGACGTACGGCCTTTTCGTCGCCAAGGACCCGCGCCCGATGCGGCTCGCAGGCGCCGGCGTAGTATTGCTTCTGGTCGCGGAACCGTTGGCGCTCCTCGCACAGACCGCGAGCCTCGACCCCTCGCAGGTTGTCGACGGAGACTCCCTGACGAGCGCCCTCGCGTCACCCTTCGGACGGGTCTTCGGGCTGCGCGTTGCGGCTGCGCTCGTGCTTTGGGCAGTGCTCGGTGCGCTCCGCCAGGCATCCTGGGTGCGCTGGGCAATTCCTTCGCTGGGGGTTGCACTGGCTCTTGTCGACGCCACCGCCGCGCACACCACCCCCGCCCTGCCGCAACCTCTGGGATTGGCGCTGAACGCTGTTCACATATTCGCGATGGGCATCTGGGTGGGGGGCCTGGCCGCGTTTGCGGTCGCACCCGCTGGCGGGTTCGGACGGATTGCCGCATGGACCGCGGTCCTTCTCATCCTCAGCGGCGCAGCCCTTGCGCTCCTCCATTTCGGACAGTTGCGCGAGCTGATGGGCACGCCATACGGCATCACCTTGCTGATCAAGGTGCCGCTGGTGGCTGTGGCGCTTTACCTCGCGCGGCTAGGCCGGCATCGCTGGGAGCTGGCTGCTCTGATGCTGGTGCTCGCCGCCGCCGCTGTCGTCGTCTCCCTTCCCCCACCCCGGTAGGCTGAATGGGATGAGCCTTGCCCAGAGCGCGGATCTTGTCGTCTTCTCTGACTACGTTTGACCCTGGTGCTACATCGACTCGGTTCGAGTCGAACGCCTGGCAAAGGAAGGGCTTGTTCAACTCACCTGGCTGCCTTTTGAGCTCCATCCTGAGGCGCCGGTCGAGGGAATCCCATTCGACACCTATTTCGGGAAAGCGCGCTCAGAACAGATTCGTGGCCGGCTTGAGGCAGTCGCAGCCGAGGTAGGACTTGTGATGCGACAGCGCGACGTGATCATCAACTCGCGTCGCGCGCTTGGCGCCGCCGAGTTTGCACGCGAACAGGGCAAGTTCGAGGAGATGCATCACGCACTGTTCAAAGCCCATTGGGAGCTGACAGGCCGGCTCGAGAATGTCGACGACCTCGTTCGCATAGGCGATGAGGTCGGGCTTGATCCAGTCGATCTCAGGCTCGCGATCGAAGAGGGCCGTTACGAGCCGGTCATCGACGACAACCGGCGGCAGGCAGAGTCGGTCGGGATCAACGCGATACCTGCCCACATCTTCGGCCGCCGCTACCTGGTGGTTGGCGCGCACCCTTACGAATCCTTCACTCAAGTGCTCGACCGGCTGCGTCAAGAATCTGACGAGGACCCTGCGTAGTGGCGACGACCCTGCAGGGTGCTTTGGTGTCGCTGAGGCCGGCCACCGCCGATGAAGTTCCCGCGCTGGCGGTCATACGGGCGAAGCCCGAGGTCTACCGGTGGTGGCGAGGCGAAGGTGACATGCGCTCCGAGGTGGCTGCGGACCTCGCCGATCCATCTACTCACACTTTCGTCATCGAAAGCGAAGGCCAGGTGGTCGGCGCGATCCAGTGGAGCGCCGAAACCGAGCCCGATTACCGGCACGCAAGCATCGATATCTACGTCGATCCGGCAGTGCATCGCCGCGGGCTGGGCACCGATGCCGTGCGCACTCTCGCCCGACACCTGATCGACGATGAGGGCTTCCACCGGTTGGTGATCGACCCCGCGGCCGACAACGCCGCGGCCATCGGTTGCTACACCAAGGTCGGCTTTCGTCCGGTAGGAATCATGCGGCAGTACGAACGAGGCTCTGACGGCTCGTGGCATGACGGCTTGCTGATGGACCTCATCGCCGAGGAGCTAATCAGCTAAGAAGGAGGCGCCGTTGAGCGGCGCCTCCGTACTGGTCCCCTCGCAACTCACCCCAGCGCGGGTCGGGTGACCGCCTGCTGCGGAATCTCCTGTTCCTCGTACTCGCGCGCGTGGTCAAAACCGGAACGGTCCTTCAGCAGCACCACTGCCACGAAGCCGAGCACACAGCAGACAAGGATGTAGGCGCTGATGACATACGGATTCTTCGTTTGCGCGAACAGATACGTGGCGATCAGCGGCGCAGGGCCACCCGCGATGACCGATGCGAGCTGGTAGCCAAGCGAAGCACCGCTGTACCGCAGCCGGCCAGTGAAGCTTTCGGCGATCAGTGCGGCCTGAGGGCCGTACTGAAGGTCGTGCGGAATCAGCGACAACATGATCGTAATGAAGACCAACAGCGGTATCGCCGTGCTGTACAGGCCGAAGTAAACAAAGCCCCACACCGCCATCACGCCGATGCCGATCATGTACATCGTCTGGCGTCCGATACGGTCGGAAAGATGTCCAGCCAATGGAATCGTGACGAACGAGATGAGAGCGGCAACGCTGACCGCGTTGACCAGGAAGCCACGCTGGAATTTAAGCGCGGTCGTACCGTATGTGTAGACGAATACCGTGAACAGGTAGAACGGTGCCTGCTCCGGCAGACGCAGCAAGGCGCTGAGGATGATCTCCCGCCAGTTGCGCTTGACCACCTCGGTCATCGGGCGCGCCTCGACGCGCTTCTGCTCCACGATCGTGCGAAAGATCGGAGTTTCCATGATGCCCAGCCGGATATAGAGGCCGACCCCGACCAGGATGATGCTGAGCAGGAACGGGATCCTCCAGCCCCAGACCAAAAAGTCGGCCCCAGTCGCCGCGCTGGTCAGTGACACCACGAGCGTCGACGTCAGCAAGCCGGCCGGGACTCCAAATTGAGGCCAGCTGGCGAAAAAGCCCTTTCGCTTGGCGCTGCCCCACTCCATCGACATCAGGACCGAGCCGCCCCACTCCCCACCGACGCCGAGTCCTTGGGCCGTACGCAGGACCACGAGTATCACCGCCGCCGAGATGCCGATCTGCGATGTGGTCGGCATGAGGCCGATGAGGAACGTCGCAATTCCCATGAGCAGCAACGTCACGATCAGGACAGCCTTGCGGCCAATGCGATCGCCGTAAGTGCCGAAGATCCAGGCGCCGACCGGGCGCGCGGCGAAGCCGATGAAGAAGATGCCGAACGAATCAAGAGTTCCGGTTAATGGATCCGCCTTCGGAAAGAAGAGCTTCGGAAAGACGAGGGCCGCCATCGTCCCGTAGAGGAAGTAGTCGTACCACTCGATCGCGGTACCAACGGTGCTGGCTACTACAGCTCGCACCATCTGTTTGCGATGCTCCTCCGGTGGCATCGCCGGACCGCGTTGAACTTCTTGGCCGCCTACCAAGTCAGACATTGTTCAACCCCCCGTGTGAACCCGCTGCCCCGTTCCTCCATGTTTATCACCTTTTCGACCTTGAGGATCTAGGAAGATGGTCTCGCCGAATATGAAAGCAATGGTCGCGGACCGTCTCGGCGGGCCCGAAGTCCTGGAGTTAACGGAAGTCGACGATCCCCGGCCGGCCTCCGGCGAGGTCGTAATCAGGATCGTTCGGGCAGGGATCAACTTCGCTGACGTGCTCTCGCTTAGCGGCCGTTACGCCGCGGCGCCTCCCCCGCCGTTCACGCCCGGACTGGAGGTGTCTGGGATCGAAGTGGGCAGCAGCCGGCCGGTCGTCGCCCTCGTCAAAAGTGGCGGCTTCGCCGAGATGGTGGTGGCCGACAAACGCTTCGTCTTCGACGCTTCACGGCTGGACCTGGAGCTTGCGGGCGGCTGGCCGCTGGTCACGATCACTGCCTATTGCGGGTTAAGCGAGATGGCGAGGCTGCGCGCCGGCGAGACGGTGCTTGTCACGGCGGCTGCCGGCGGACTCGGATCGACGTGCGTGCAGGTCGCCAAGGCGCTGGGTGCCGGTCGCGTCGTCGCCATTGCCTCGACCCCCGAGAAGCGAGATTTCGCCTTGAGGCAGGGCGCCGATGAGGCAATCGGCTACGAGGATCCGATTCCGCCGGTCGACGTTGTCATGGACGGGGTGGGCGGAGCTGTATTCGAGCGCGCCCTGTCCGCTGTGCGGCCATTGGGTCGGATGGTGCTTTTCGGGGCTTCCTCTGGCCAGGTCCCTGAGATTCCGTCCTTTGATGCCCTGAGACGGCGCAATGTTGGAATCCTGCCCTTCTCGCTCGGGATGCTCCGTGCGGCCGATGCAGAGCGCGCAATAGAGGTGGGGAGGGCGGGCGTCGACATGTTGCAGTCGGGGCGCGCCGCGCCGCCCATCGGGAGGACGTTCGCGCTTGCGGAGGCGGCCCAGGCGCTCGAAATGTTGAGTTCGCGACAGACGATGGGCAAGCTGCTATTGGCGCCCTAAATGCAGGATCAGACGAAAGAGTTCCTCGAACTCACTACTTTCGCCTGACAGGACGCTTTAAGCCGACTTCTGGTCCGTCTTTGCGATTGCCTCCATCGAGTCCTTCATGTTGGCAATCGTCTCCTTCATCTGCATACCCTGACCCTCTGCCGCCTTTGCGAGATCTTCCATCGTTATGTCGGACGGCTTGTGCCGCTCGTCATATTCACCACAACCACAGTTCAGACACATGACTGTCACCTCCCGAATTAGTCCTACTTATAAAGCGCTTTGGGACTCAGTATCACTCGAACTGCTTCAGGTGACAGGTCAGCGCCAAACGCTGCCAAAGCAAACTGATGTTCAGACCCTCGGTGCCGGTTGCTCGCCTCGGAAGATTGCGGCGTGCCGCTTAGCGAACTCGTCGAAGCTCGTCGCGCGACGACCAAGGATCTCTTCGGTAGTCGGCCAAACCTGGGACTCCTTACCTTTGCGTCGCTCCGCAAAGAGCTCAGCCAGAGCGTCTGCGGTGTACTCAGGTACACCCCTGGCAAGTTGGGCTCTCCTTGCTTCCTCGGGAGGTACGTTGACGTAACGGATGGGTCTTCCCGTGGCAGCTGAGAGCTTCTCAGCAACCTCGGCCATGGTGAGTGCCTCGGGGCCCGTGAGCGGGTAGATCTTTCCCTCGTGCCCTGGTTCGGTGAGGGCTTTGGCGGCGACCTCCGCGATGTCGTTGATGTCGATCGACGCGATCCTGGCATCCTCCATCGGCAAAAGGACTGTCCCTTGAGCGACGATCGCCGGCACCTGGCGGAAGTAGGCGTGCATGAACTCACCGGCGCGCAGGTGCGTGTACGCGATCCCCGACCGCTCAAGCTTCTGCTCAATTTCGCCGTGCATGCGCGCGAATCGAAACGGCGAGTCGGTGTCCGGCATGATGCCGGAGAGTTTGACTATGTGCTGAACGCCGGCGCTCCGGGCTGCGTCGATGAAGTTCGATTGAATTTCGAGCATCCCTGCGTCCGACGATGAGATGAGCATCGCCCGGTCCACTCCCTTGAGCGGCTCGGTTAGCGTTTCGGGATGGGCCATGTCCCCTTCCACCAGCTCGACGTTCGGCAACCCGGCAAGGGTTGCGCCTCGAGTCGGATTGCGGACCAGACCTCGGACGGGAATACCCCTTGACGAGAGAAGGCGAATCAGGTGGCTGCCGTTCAGTCCTGTGGCGCCTGTCACTAAGATCATCGGCTTCCCCTAAGTAAGCAAAGCCAGGTCTGACCAGCGGTAAACCATGTGCGACACTCCCGCGGCCCACGATACTGGCTCGACTCCGACGAAGGTGCCTCCCAGTCGTTCGTAGAAGCGCGCAGCGGCTGTGTTCCCGACTATCACGCCCAGCCTCATGGTGTCGTGGCCGCGAGTCCTGAGCTCTGAAGCAGTCGCCCGCATCAGGACCGTGCCTGCTCCGCGGCTCTGAAGCTCGGGCAAGACATGCAAAGACTCGAGCAATGGCTCCGGATCACTCTCTAGATGGGTGAGCGCAAATCCAATCACCGTTCCCGCCTGGTCCTCAGCCACGAGTAGCAAGATGCTCGGTTGGGGTAGCTGCTTTCGCAGCGTCGCCAGCTGCGCAGGTTGATCGAGGAAAGGACGCAAGGCGGGAGGGTCGATGAGCGGGCCGTATGTTGCCGCCCAGCTGCGGACTTTGATCCTGCTGACGGTAGCCAGGTCGTCCGTAGTCGCTTCGCGGACCGAGAACTCCGGGGTTGCCAACGTCAGCGGGGCGAGGGAGGCTCCGAGCACCACACATAGAGCTCGTCGCATATCCGCCCGCCTTGTACCAGCCGCTCGTCGTCGGTGATCGCCGCGTCCCGGATCCGGTCGAAGGCTGCTGCAACTTCGGCAATTGCGGGTGGGGTCTCGTCGTCCAACGGCACGTCGATCGCGCGAATCATCTCTCCCATACGGCGGAGGGCAGGGTCCCGTAGCTCGTACTTCTCGATCAACACTTCGAACGTGCACTTGCCTCCATGGTGCCCAAGTTCAGCGCCTCGTATGTCGAACGGAATCGCCTCGAGAGGCATGGGATCCCGGTTGTGGTCGATGAATTCGAAGGAGGCTTCCGGATCGATAAAGCGCCGGATGGCCCAGGCGGTCGCCATCCTGTCGACATGGACTTTGGCGCGGGTGACAAAACGCAACTGAGTCATCCCTTTCTGGCGCTGACGCCGATACGGGTGGCCGATTTTGGCGCGATCGACGCGCCGCGCATTGCGCGCTTGATTCGCACTTCATCGCCTTCAGGCAGTTGACCCACAGGAAGGACCCAAGCATCGCCGCCCGCGTCCGTGATCTCTTCAGCGATCCAGTCCATCTGCTCATGCAGGTGATCCGAGTAGGCAACCACGGCCGAGCCGGGCGTCAGAGGCACCGCGCCCAGCCGTCTCAGGCGTCTCCACGCAGCGACGCGCGGCGTGCTCACGCCTGAAGGCAAGCGCCAAACCAACACGAGCCAACGGAATTCGGTGGAGATCCCGGCAGTGTAACCTAGGTTACCGATGCAACCTAAGTTACATCGCTTCGGCGCTATCAACCCGGGGCGGTTGTTGTTCACACCGGACTTGCCGAGACAGGTGTGGCTGCTCCAGGCAGGCGTGACGCTGAACTTCTTCGGCAACGGGCTCGTGGCTCCCTACCTGGTCATCTATCTCCACCTTGTTCGCGGCCTCCCGCTCCCCCTGGCTGCCTTGGCAATCGGTTCGGGCGGAATCCTCGCCACGGTTTCGGGCCTGGTCGTGGGACCTTTGATTGACCGTTTCGGCGCGAGAACCTGTGTCTCGCTGGCAATGACTGCCAACGCAATGGCGTATGCCGCCTACACGCTGGTCGACACGAGCTGGCAAGCGTTTGCCGTCGGCCTGGCGGTGGGCGTCGGAACCGGCGCTTACGGTCCAAGCGTTCAGGCGCTGCTCTCGGGCGTCGTCCGCCCAGATCAACGCGCGGCGGCTTTGTCGCAACAACGTATGAGCGCAATCATCGGGCTGAGCCTCGGCGGCCTTGCAGGCGGGCTGATCGTCGCGAGCGGATCTCCAGACAGCTACTCGCTGATCCTGCTGCTTGACAGCGCCACCTTCGTCGGTTTCGCCGCGCTCGTGCGCTTCCTTCCGAGCGGGCCGGCTGCAGGCAGCCGCGGCTCTGGTGAATATCGCCTCGCGATCCGCGACCGCAACCTGCGCTTTCTTGCTGTGGTCAATCTTGTGATGGTCAGCGCAGGGATCGCGCCCATCCTGCTGCTCTTGCCCGCCTTCGCCAGAGGGACGTCAAACGTGCCCGCAGCCGCAATCGGGCTGATCTACGCAGTCAACACCCTGGTCATCTTGGTCACGCAGCTGCGGATAACCAAGAAGGTGGCGGGCCTGCCGCCAACAACATCGTTGGCCATCGGTGCCATAGCGTGGGCAGCTGCATGGTCGCTGATCGCCGCCACCGGGTGGCTCTTCCAGGGTTGGCTCGCGGCCGGAGTGCTCGCGCTGGCGATGGCTGTGTACGCGATAGGAGAATGCATCTACACCGGCGTTGTGACACCCACAGCTGCAGCGATGGCCCCTGAAAACATGCGAGGGCGCTACCTGGCAGTAATGGGGTTCGCCTGGCAGGCGGGCTTCATGATTGGACCGCCCGCCGGCGCCTCACTTTTCGGCCTCACACCACTTGCCTTCCCGGTGGTGGCCGCTGCGGTTTGCGCGACCCTGGCGCTGTCCGTCGGCCGCCTCGGTCATGGCTTGGATGAAGCCAGGCGGCTGTCACACAGGCCTCGAAGCGGGTGACTCACTCCAGCGACTTCAAGTGGGTGACCAGGCCGGGGATCGGCTCATAGCCACTTTGCTTTCAACTTCACTCGGAGGTCACTGTTTCAAGAGAACCAGTGAAATCTCAAGGGTGATCTGAGGATCAACAACCACGAAGTCGGATGCCTGAGGGACATCGATGCCGTAGGCTCGCGCATCCACGGTTGTCCTCCCTGCTGCGGCCACTTGCCCGCTGGCAAAACGGAGGTCAAAAGGAAACGTCGCTGGAAGGCCGCTACCGTTCAGCTCGAGTGCGCCTGAGACCTTCATCCGAACCGTGGATCCAAGCGCGATCTCGGGGTTGAGGGCCGCGGGAAAGGGTTGAAAAACCCCATAAGGGTGTGCCGCCACGTTGAGCAAATCGCGCGTTATCTCATCGCGGTCGGCGACATTGAAGCCTGGCAGGTGGTCGACACTTCTGAAGCTGTCCAGCTGGACGGCAACGCAGCCAGTCACAAGCTGTGCATTGCTTGCGTCGCCCATCACAAGCAGCCAACCTCTCACGCGGTCAGTGCGCGCGACAGCCTCATGAGGCGAAGGCAAACCGGCGAACTTCTCGTGCGCGCGGTACCCGACCAGCGATGCAGGCTGGACGACCCACAGGCCCGCGACGTTGTTCTTGGTTCCTCCGACAGGCATGGCAGGTGGCCTGCAGACCTGGCTCAGTGGATCGCCACTCGAGGGCGGTGGCGCCGGAGTTTGACTGACGGGACTGATCAGCCCCAGTGGCTGCGGCCGGTCGTGGAGGACCCACCCGTAAGCGCCGGCACCACCGATGAGGAGGACAGATCCTGCAGCTGCGATGAGCTTCCAGCGCCCAACAAACTTCACGCGCTCCATACACCGACCGGCGGGCGCAGGTTCCCGCTCCGGTCGCCGGAAACGCCCGCGCTACTGGGTTCTGCGGCCTCGGAACAAGCCGACGAGCCAGATGACGGCGAGGATGACGATGGCGATCCAGATCAGGTTGACCAGCGCGCCGGCAGCGTGGAACAGGAGCCAGAGAACGAAAAGGATGACTGCAGCGACGATCAGCAGGTGGATCACTTGTTTACCTCCAGGGGGTGGTGATCAGCTTGCTTTGGCCTTGAAGCTCTCGAACGACTCGGCGACGAGATCACTGACACGGCCAGGCACAGGCTGGATGGCGATGGTCAGCTGCCGGAAGGCCCGGCGACCCGCGTCTAGCGCTGACTGCCGGCGCGCGGAGCCCTTGACCGGGTCCATGAAGTAGACGATCACGCCGCCGACGGCGGCGGCACCCAACATTCTGCGCAAGCTGGCAGCGGGTTGGATCCGTCTGATGGGCTGCGTCAAGTCAATGTGGCCAAGGGCCGTCGTCATTCGTTGAGCCAAGGGCCGTGCGGACTCAACAATCGGGGAAGCGGCCCGGCCGGCCTGCATCGCACTGTCCCTACTCTCCCTCAATAGCGAGGAAAGTTGCGCACGTCGCTCAACGCCGAGCTCCGGGTCGTAAAGGTAGGCGGCAAGGCCGCCCAGGGCTGCACCGATGGCTAATCTTTTCATTGCCTGTAGAGAGAACGCCGCCGAACCCGAAAGTGGCGGTTTTGTATTGGAAAATCTGCTGGATACATCCGAACAAGCCCTGTGAGACTACGGGCGGGTGCCATATCCAGCTGCGGCGGGCGACTTGCGTGACTTCTACATCCTCGCCGGTGCGGCGGCCGCAACCCTTGTTGGCGTTCTGTTCGTGGGCTTGTCCTTACACCCCCGGATCGTGATCGCGGCTTCTGAAGTCCGCTGAAAATCTGGTGGACCCGAGGGGATTCGAACCCCTGACCTTCTGAATGCCATTCAGACGCGCTCCCAACTGCGCCACGGGCCCACGACAGGGAAGACAAGATGATACCGCCCGCCTTCGAGCCAACCTCTTGCGTCGCTACCATGCAACAGGACCGGATGAAGACAACCGAAATTGATCCAAGCGTTTTGAAGGGCGGCGGCCACCTGGCCGTCCCCGACGAGCCTGGACCGCATCCCGGCGTCGTCGTCATCCACGAGGCTTACGGGCTCAACGAAAACATCAGGGACATCACAGGGCGATTTGCCGACCAGGGCTACGCGGCCCTCGCTGTCGACCTCTTCAGCGGTCGCAACAAGACAATTTGCATGGCCCGCTACATGGCCGGGATGCTGGGCGGCTCGGTCAACCGCCACGGAATCGCCGACTTGAAGCAAGCTCTCACCCACCTTGCTGCACTGCCAGGTGTCGACTCTGCGCGGATCGGCGCCATTGGCTTCTGCATGGGGGGCGCGTTCGCCATTGCGTGGGCCTGCACCGATCGGCGTCTGAAGGCGATCGCCCCCTTCTACGGCGCCAATCCCAGACCGCTGGATGTGCTCGAGCGGGCTTGCCCTGTCGTCGGCTCCTATCCCGAAAAGGACTTCACCGCCAGCGCCGGCCGCACCCTTGACGAAGCGCTCGATCGCCATGGCATCGCCCATGACATCAAGATCTACCCTGGTGCCGGCCACTCCTTCTTCAACGACCGCAGCCGCTCACATCACAAGGAATCAGCTGCAGATTCGTGGACCCGCGTGTTGACGTTCTTCGAGGAGCACCTCGCGAGTTAAGCCAGGCGCGTGATGAAGAACATCGCCGCCGCTCCCCCGATCGTCAAGAGCAACCCGGTTGCAGGCGCGAGCTCCTTGGCTCGCGGCAACAGCGTGCTCGACGCGGCATAAATAAACAGGCCCGAGAAGAAGCCGATCGCTATTGGGAACACCTGGTCAGGCACCGGAACAAACGACGCAAAGAGTGCGCCAAGGATTGGAGCGAGCGCATCGGCCACCAGCAAGGCGCGCGAGCGGCCGGCAGTTTGACGGTGGGTGATCATGTAGGAGACGGTGTTCAAGCCGTCGGAGAAGTCGTGGCCGATGACGGCCGCCGCAACGAGGAGGCCAAGCGCTGAATCCACGCGGAACCCCAGCCCGATGGCCAGGCCGTCAAACACGCTGTGGACCACGAAGCCACTGGCGCCAATCAGGCCCGCACGGTCCGGCGCCTCACTTTCCTCGTGGTGGTGATGCAGGAATCGCTCAAGTGTGTAGAAGGCGAGAAAGCCCACCAGACACGCGCCGACCGGAATCTGCGCCGAAAGGTTGATCTCGGCGGCGCGCGCAATCGCTTCGGGCAAAAGGTCGAAGAACGCCGCCCCGAGGACGATCCCGCCCGCCAGAGCGGCCAGCGCCTGCACGCGGCCGGGCCATCGGAGCGCAGCAAAGCCTCCGGCGACTGTCGAGAAGAATGCGATTCCAGCGAACCCGATCGCCAGCCAAGTGCTCAACGCGACTCCTACCTGCACGCCGGGCACAGCCCGGAGAACAAGAGGCGGTGCCCGGTGACGGCGAAGCCCGTTCCCTTCTCCACTCGCTCTTCGGCGCGCTCCAGCAGGCAATCGGGCAACGAGGACACCGTTCCGCACTCGTCGCAACGGACGTGGTCGTGATGACGTCCCGCGAGCTCATACCGAACCCGGCTGTCGCCAAGCGCCACCTCGTCGATGACACCTCGCCGCTCGAGCCAGTTGACCGCCCTGAACACCGACGAGTAGTCGGCGGAAAGGCCAGTCTCGAGGACGCCTGCCTGCAGGTCCTCTATCGACCAGTCATGCCGGTCGCTGCTTTCGAGCAACGCTCGAACCGAGTCGCGCACATGGCTTGGCCGTGCCATCGCCGGTAGCCTAGCAGGTTATGCAATTCACTTGCATTACGCGACGGAGGGAGGTTACCGAGTACGCGCGGGCCAGCGCCTCCGGCGGCTGTGGTTGACCGCGGCCGGCTGAGCTGTGCGGTGCGCCGGCTGCATCGGCCTGTTGCGCTCCCTGTACTGCCAGCTGCCTTCCTCCAGCAGCCGGTTGGTGTCCAGCTCGCGGATGTCGGGCGCTCCCTGACGGCTGAGCTTGACCCAGGCGACCTCGTCCTCCGGTGTAACGAAAGTAAGCGCGCGTCCCGCCTCGCCCATGCGTGCGGTGCGGCCAACCCGGTGAGTCAGCCAATGGGCCGAATCGGGCAGCTCGAAGTTGACGACGAGCCCGACGTGATCCACATCGATGCCCCGTGCCGCTACATTCGTGGCGACGAGGATCTGGCTGCGGCCCTCGCGAAACGACGCCATCGCCCGATCGCGAGTCAGCTGGGAAAGGTCCCCCTGCAGCTCGACGGTGTTGTGCCCGAGCTGGCGCAGGTTGTGGTTGAGCTTTTTCACACCATGCTTGGTGCGGCCGAAGATAATCGCGGTCCCGGCATGACGGTGGAGCAGCCGGCTGAGCGTCTGCAGCTTGTGCTCGCGCGCCACACGCAGCATGGCGTGCTCGAGCGTCGGGCCGCCCTCGGTCTTCAACCTGACCTGCACCGCGTCATGCGTGTGCTTCTCGGCCATGTTGCTGACCCAGCTCGGCATCGTCGCGGAGGCGAGGACCGTCTGCGGCTCATAAGTGAGCCCAAGCAGTTTTTCGACTGATGGCGCGAACCCGGCGTCAAGCATCTCGTCGGCCTCATCGAGGACGAGGTACTCGACACGGGACAGCGACACCTTGCCCTGGCTGACCAGGTCGAGGATCCGGCCCGGCGTCCCGACCACCACGTCGACTCCAGTCTTGAGGGCGAGACGCTGCGTGGCATATCCAACACCGCCATAAAGGACGCAGGAGCGAAGGTCGCATCGCATCGAGCGGAGCACTTTCTCCACCTGCAGCGCGAGCTCGCGAGTCGGCGTGACGATCAGGGCCTTGGGGCCGGCGCCGCGCCGTGGCAAGCGCTCGATCATCGGGATTAGAAAGGCAAGGGTCTTTCCAGATCCAGTGGGCGCTTCGATGACGACATCGCGCCCCTGCATGAGGGCTGGAATCGCTTCGGCCTGGACTTGAACTGGCTCGTCGATTCCGAGGGCGGCCAAAGCCGCGAGGGTATGCGGGCCGACGCCCGCGTCAGCGAAAGATGACAACGTGTTCTCCTGATCCTCTCCAAGGTCGTATTTGCCGCGACGATCAGGACACCGTTACTGCGACGGCGAGAGAGGACCCGAGCATGCGGGCCGGCGAGAGCCGGCCGAGGAACTCAGTCTACCGGTTTGCTGGAAACCCCGTTTCCGCGATGATCAAAATCACATGAAGATCCTCGTCACGGGCGGCACCGGCACGCTGGGACGCGAGGTTGTGATGACGCTCCGCGAGTCTGGCCATGGGGTACGAATTTTGAGCCGGAAACCGGGCGCGGGGGACGACTGGGTGCAGGGTGACCTCACCGGTATTGCCGGCCTCGACAGGGCTGTGATCGGCATAGATGCCATCGTCCACGCGGCCTCGGCAACGGCCCAGCCGCTGCGGTTGCGCGCAACCGATGTGGTCGGCACGCGCCGCTTGCTCGCTCTGGCGCGCGAGGCAGGCGTCAGGCACGTGGTCTACATCTCGATCGTCGGCATCGACGGCGTGGCCTACCCTTACTACAGGTACAAGGTCGCCGCCGAGGCCGTCGTGCGCGAGAACATCGTTCCCTGGTCGATCCTGCGCGCTACCCAGTTCCATACGTTGATGGAAGCCTTTCTCTCCGCGTTCACCGTGCTGCCAGGTGTCGCGACCGTGCCGTTCAAGTGGCAGTTCCAACCGGTCGACCCGCGCGACGTTGCCAAGCGCCTTGCGGTGGTCGCCACAGGCGAGCCGAGCGGGATGTTGCCCGACTTCGGAGGTCCTGAAGTGAGGGACTTCAAAAGCCTCGCCGCGTCTTGGCTGAAGGCACGCAATTCCAACCGACGGCTTGTCAATCTGCCATTGCCGTTCAAATTCAGCCGCCAGTGCAGCGCGGGCCGCCTTCTCTGCCCCGACCACCGCGACGGCACTACGACATTTGAGCAGCACCTGGAGAGGAGGTACGCTCCGATCCGATGAACCAGCTGGTCGAGAGGTTCGGCCGCACCGGCTTTGCAGCGCTCAGCAGCCTGATCTGGGCGCTGCCCATGGCCGCTTGGGCAGGCTCTGCTGACCTCTCGCCCATCGACAAAACGCCTTATCCGTGGATTGCCCTCTCCATCGGGCTCGTGATGCTGGTGGTGTGGCTCGTCCTGCTGAGCCGGCTGCGGAGCATTCCTGTGTCCTCGCGGGAGCGCCGATTTGACATCGCTCAGATGTCGCGCTCCGAGAGGGTTTGGATACTTGCCGCCGCCGCTTTCGGAACCGGGCTCATCGCATGGCTGAACGCTGCCGCAACAGTTGACTGGGCCCCGCTGGGGGCGGCTGTCGGATCTGGCAAGCCCGGGCCGACGCTGTTTGCGTTTGCCTTAGCGGTCTTTTTGATCGCAATGGTGGTCGGGATAGCGGTGTCGTGGCGTAAGGCCGGCGCCGCTTACCGCACACGGACCCGGTAGCGCTATCGCGACTGTCCTAGCGCGTCTCCGCCCTCTTAGCGAGGTTAGACAGCAAGGCGCCGAAGTCCTTTGCGACCCCAGGACCGAGCATGCCGCCCAGGAAGCCCAATGGTCCCTTGACCTCGACGGTCTGGCTGATTTTGGTCTCGGCTCCAACTGGCTCAACTCGACAGTTGAATCGGAAGGTGGTTCCAGGGATCACGTTGGTTTCGAGAACGAAGCCTCGGCCTGGTTGAACGTCCAAGAGCCGCATCTTGTGGTGCTGGCCCGCCTTGGTGTGCATGATCGCGGTGCTGCCCGTGGCAAACAGCCCGTGAAGCTCCATCGTGTCGACATTGGGGTTCCACTCGCCCCACTTGGAGGTATCCGACCACACCGCCCAAACCCTGTCGGCGGGAGCGGTGCTCACAACTGATGTTCCGTACTCGGCCATCGAGGCGATTCTAGTCTTGTCGGAGCGGCCTAGCCCTCGGCTACCGAGAGGGGCCTAACGACAACGGGTGATGCCTTTTCCCTCGTCCAGTTGAGGAAGACGATCACGCCAAGCAGCAGCGCTGTGCCCAGCAGCTGGACCGGGTAGATCGGCTGGTTGAATCCCCACGGCGGCGGCGCTGAGGCGATGAGCGTCGCAGCCACGGGGTAGGCCATCTCGGCGATCGTGGCGAGCGATGCAGGGGTCTTCGAAAGCGCCCGGTAGTACAGGAGCAGCGCGAGCAGGCCGGGCACGATTGCTATGGCGAGAAGGTTGGGCACGAAATCGCTGAAGCTGTAGTGGCCGAAGCCGCCGAGACCGTTCTGGACCAGCACCACAATCACCAGCACCGGCAAAGCCAGCGTGAAGCGCAGAGACGTCATGCTCCAGAACGAGATCGAGCCGAGCGCGAAACGGCCGAGCACTGTGCCGCTTGCCCAGAGCGCCGCCGCGCCAAGAGCGAGCAGCCCGACCTCGAGACGTCCGTTCTGCAACGCCGATACCGGCGACAGTGGATCGCTGGCGAACAGCACCATGTATACGGCCGCGATCGCCACTACGGCCGCCGGCCAGAACCAAGGCCGGCGACGCTCGCCGAGAATGATCCAGGCAAGCACAATCGCAATCAACGGTTGGGTCTGCTGGAGCACGAATGTCTCCGCGAACAGCTGGTGCTGGGCAGCGATCGAGAAGGAAGCGGTGAACAGGATGGTCGCCAGCGCCTGCGCCCCGGCGGCGATGATGACGACCGCAGTCCATCCTCGTGCGCCCAAAGCTCGCAGCTCGTGACGGCTGCGGATGAGCACCGGAAGCAGGAAGAGGGTGACCAGCGCGTCTTCGGCGACCACGATCTGAGTAGCGCTCAAGTGCTGGACGAGCTGGTTGCGGAAGTAGGCGTCCGACGCCCACAGGGTGGCCGCAATAGCGACGAATACGACCGCGTACCTGTCGATGAGTCGATTCACTGGCCACATTTCAAACGCCGGCAGGAGCCGATTGCTTCCACGGTCACTCCCGCCGGCGGCTCTGCAGGGCCGCCTCGATGACTTCTGCAGCGCGGGCATCGCCAGGTCGACCTCGTTCGCGAAGCCGGTCGGCGACCTTCTGCTTGGTCACCGCGGAACCGGCAGGTCCGTCCTTGAACTTGACGTGCCGGCGGACGATTTTCAGACGCATCGTTGCGAGCCGCTGCAGGCGAGGTCCGTAAAACTCGCCCATCTTGACGGGCTCGTAGGCGCCTTCTGGCTCATAAGCAGTCAGCAGTCTTTGCAGAGCGCCGGCGACGTCGTTGGGGTCGGTCGAAACATGCTCCGCGCTGCATTCGAACGCGACAGCTCGAAAGTGAAGGGTTGCACGGCCTGCGTCCCGCTCGTCCACCCAGTCGTGTGGCGACCAGGCGAGAAAGTCCGAGACGAGGAATGTCACATGGGGGTTGGCGCGAACTGCGCCAAGCGTGGGATCGGCCTGCACGCAATGCAGCTCGATCATGTCGTCGGTCTTGACAAAAGGAAGAATGCTCACCTGGGGGTATTCATCGGGTGCGCAGGCGATCAGCGTGCCATGACGCATCTCGGCGACGAAACGGTCAGCGGCTTCCTGGTCGGGCGGGTAGTTGGAGCTGGCGAACATGCCAACAGTTTGGGCTTCGGGCCCGGCGGAGTCTTTAGCCTTCGTCCTCAGCGACGGCCGCCTCGAGAGCGACGTCAGGGTGCTGCACCACGTAGACCTCTTCGTGGCGATCGTGACCTTCCAGCCGGCGCTTGCCTACGCTCACCAGGCGGATGTCATCCCTGAGGATGTCGGCCACTATCGAATAGGTGGTTTCCGAGACCAGGATCTGGTTGCCGACCGCCCGACGGCGCAGCTTGGCGCAGCGGTTCACTGCCGGCGCCCGGTAGTCGCGGTCCTGCGCATCCGCTTCACCGGTCAGGATCGCCATCCGGACGCTGATTGGAATCTGTTCATTCCACGGTTCAGACATCAGGGCCTTTTGGGCGGCCACGGCGGCAGCCACTGCGTCGGTAGCCCGAAGAAAGACTGCGAAAAAGCTGTCCCCTTCCCCGCGCTCCTTCAGGACGATGCCTCCGTTGCCTTCAATCGCGGCGGTCAGTAGCTGATCGTGGCGCTTCATCGCGACGTACATCTGGGCCCGCTTCTGAAGCCAGATCGGTGTCGACTCGACCACGTCGGTCATGAGGAAGGTGACGATTCCGTCCGGCAGCAAAGCGTTCGAGTCGCCATTGACAGCGGACGGCGCATGGAGGGCGACGTCCCCGCCGCCGTCTCGAGGATTCAGATTCGCAACGACGCCGAGATAATCGTCGATGGTCTTTGCGCGGCGAAAGAAGTGGACGTTGTACGAGGGCACGAAGCTCCAGGTCGAGAAATCGTCGTCCGCCTCGCCTTCTCGACAGATGTCGGGCGCGATATTGAGCAGCCTGCCGAGCTTGGCGGTCCCTTGTGAGTCGAGCTTGAGATCTCGCGCGGCGCCTTCGCTTGTCAGCCGCTCCAAAGCCTGGTCGGCATCGACGGAGAGCTGGACGGCTTGCATGAAGATATCGAGGTCCGCCTGCGTGTCACGACAGCGGTGAAGCTGCTCCAGGCTGAGCGCGACCTCGGTTTCGCCGTTGGAAGTGCTGTCCGGCGCGAACATGGCGATGACCTTTTCGAAGCTGTCGTCCACGGCAAGGTCCCGAGAGGTGCGCTGATAAAGCTCGCCGACGGCCGGCCACTTCCCGTTGATGGTGAGGTAGCTCGCGACGGCCTGCTCGTAAAGCCAGGCCGTGCCCCCCAGTTGCAGGTCAACGTCAAGGGCGGCTTCCAGGAAGGCGACCATCGTTCGGTACAGCTCCTGGACGAAGGTGAATCCACCAACACCCGCGACTTTGATCTCACGGTCGAGCCCAAGGGAAGGGTTGGCTTTCGCCGTACCGTCTGAGTAGCTGAATGCCTCGACCGCCACCAGCTCGCCATGGTTCCGAAGCTTCACCCGCGTCTGCGAAACCCGCTGGCCCGGCCCTGTGACGTCAGGGTTGTCGGCAACATGGACCAGGCCGCCTGGGCCCCAGGCGCGCTGGATCGGCGCCCGAAGCTGTGAGATCAGCCCGTAGAAGCGCTGGATGAAGGCCAGCGCCTCTTTTCCTGCACCCATGTCATAGCTGTCCTGACGGACGGCACGCAGGTCGTCTTCCCAGGCAGCGGTGACGGCCGATCTCAATGCGACGACGCCGGGTTGCATATGTGTCTCCTGAGCCGAGCGCTCGACTCCAAGTTGACGGGGCGCGGCAGGACAGGGTAGCCCCCCAGGGGAACTTCTGCTACGTCCAACGTGTCAGCTCGGCCTTTCGGTCCTTTTGCAGAGCTCCACCCCGGCCACGCAAGCGTGGACGCCCCCGCCCCGGGGGAGGCTACCCGCCGGATCTGTTTGACACCGCCTACTTGGCGGTGGGATGTTTAGCGGCATGACCGCCGACAAGGACCATGCCATCGAGACGATGCAGGTCGAGGAGCGGCGCTATCCGCCGTCACCCGAGTTCGCCAGGCAAGCGAATGCCCAGCCGGATATCTATCAGCGGGCCTTCGACGACTTCTGGACCGAAGAATCAAAGAGGATCTCGTGGCTGCAGCCATGGACGAGCCTGTACGAGTGGAAGCCCCCTTATGCCAAGTGGTACCTAGGCGGCAAGCTGAACCTCTGCCAAAACTGCGTCGACCGCCACGTCGAGGCGGGCCGGCAGGACAAGGTCGCCTTCTACTGGGAGGGTGAGCCCGAGAACGACCGGCGCACGATCACCTTTGGCGACCTTCAGAAAGATGTCGTGCGGTTTGCGAACGGGCTGAGGAAGGTCGGCGTGAAAAAAGGCACCCACATCGCGATCTACATGGGCATGATCCCCGAGCTGCCGGTGGCCATGCTCGCATGCGCCCGCCTGGGGGCGCCGTTCACCGTCGTGTTCGGCGGCTTCAGCGGCGAGGCGCTGTCAGACCGCATGAACGACATGCAATGCGAGGTGATGCTCACCCAGGACGAGGGATGGCGCCGAGGCAACCGCGTGCCTCTCAAAGCCAACGCGGATGCCGGCATGGACTCATCGCCCACCGTCAAAACGTGCGTGGTTGTCAAGAGGACCGGCGGAGACATCACGATGAAGGAAGGGCGCGACGTCTGGGCGGAGGATGTCATGAATGGCCTTCCAGACGACCCTGCCTCGTGCCCTTGCGAGCCCATGGACTCGGAGGATCTCCTCTACCTTCTATATACGAGCGGGACGACGGCCAAGCCGAAGGGAATCATCCACACCACCGGCGGCTACCTGGTCGGCGTCTCGACCACCCATCACTACATCTTCGACATCAAGCCGGACTCGGTCTATTGGTGCGCGGCGGATATCGGTTGGGTCACCGGTCACAGCTACATCGTTTTCGGACCGCTCGCGAATGCGACCACCGGCATCATCTACGAGGGCACGCCCGACTTCCCCGAAAAGGACCGATGGTGGAAGATCGTTGAGCGCTACAAGCCGGACATTCTCTATACGGCGCCCACCACGATCCGCACGCATATGAAGTGGGGCCCGGAATACGCGGCCAAGCACGACCTGAGCTCGCTGCGATTGCTGGGCTCCGTTGGCGAGCCCATCAACCCCGAGGCCTGGGTTTGGTACCGCGAGCACATCGGCGGCAACCGAACCCCGATCGTGGACACCTGGTGGCAGACCGAGACGGGGATGATTCTGATCACCCCGCTGCCAGGCATCACCACACTCAAGCCGGGATCGGCCACCAAGCCATTCCCCACCATCGACGCGGCGGTTTTCGACAATGCGGGCAAGGAGGTACCGCCTGGCGGAGGTGGCTATCTCGTGATCCGCAAGCCGTGGCCCGCGATGTTGCGCGGGATCTACGGCGACCCGAAGCGATTCGAAGAGACTTACTGGAGCAGGTGGAAGGACACCTACTTCGTCGGCGACGGGGCTCGAATCGACGAGGACGGCGACTTCTGGTTGCTCGGGCGTGTCGACGATGTGATGAATGTCTCGGGCCATCGAATCTCGACGATTGAGATCGAGAGCGCACTCGTCAGCCACAAGGCTGTGGCTGAAGCCGCAGTCGCCGGCCGCAACGACGCTCAGACAGGACAAGCCATCGTCGCGTTCGTCACCCTAAAGGGCGGCCAGGAGGGATCGCCCGCGATGATGAAGGAACTGCGCAACCACGTCGGGACCGTGATCGGAAAGTTCGCCGCCCCAGCCAACATCGTGTTCACTCCTGAGCTGCCGAAGACGCGCTCGGGAAAGATCATGCGCAGGCTCCTGCGCGATGTCTCCGAGAACCGACCACTTGGCGACACCACGACACTGGCCGACCCGACAGTGGTCGCTGAGATAGCCCGGCGGGGCAAAGAAGAAGCCTCCAAAGAAGAGGGGTAGACGCGGCTCCATAACGGTTAGCCCAAACTTGCCCAAGTGACGCTCGACCCCGCGATTGAAGCCAAAGCGCCCAAGGATGAAGTCAAGGCTTCCGACCGTCCGGTGGTGGCGACCGGCACCTCGAAGCGCCCCAGACGCAGGCTGCCCGCCATCAATGCCCTCGCCGCCTTGCTCGTCTCCGCCGCAGTGCTCTACGTCTCCTTCTTTGGCGCTGGGTCTGCCCTACCTGCGTTAGGACCGACTTTCAACCCCACGACCGGCGCCTGGACGATGGCGGCTGATGCGACCAACCCCGTAAATCAGACGCTGACGATCACTGGGCTCGAGCAACCGGTTCGCGTCACATTCGAGCAAGACGGCACTGCCCACGTCGTGGCCCAGACCGATCGAGACCTTTTCGTAGCAGTCGGTTACGTGCACGCCCGCTTCCGACTGTTCCAGATGGACCTGATGCGGCGTCAAGGTGAAGGCAGGCTCTCAGAAGTCGTGGGAAAGGCAGCCCTTGACAGCGACCGGTTCGAGCTCCAGCTCGGCCTGCTTCGAACCGCCCAGAAAGAATGGTCTCAAGCGGACGACGTGGCAAAGATCGCGCTGAACGCGTACGCGAGTGGCGTGAACGACCGGATCGAGGAGGCGAAGCGCCTACATCAGCTCCCAGTGATGTTCACCCTGCTCGGCTACGAGCCGCAACCGTGGACACCTATCGACACCCTGATCATCAAAGGCGACATGACCCAGACGCTTAACTTCACTGACACGCCGTTGGTGATGGCGCTGCTGAATCAGTCGCTTGGGCCGGATCTCACCTCCTCGTGGTTCCCCGTCCTGCCGCCGAATGCTCAATCCCCTTACGACCCAGGGCCGTACCCGTCCCAACCCGCCGTCGCTCCCATCGCCGCGATGCGAGCGGTCACCGGTTCCGAAGCGGCGACTGCTGCGGCACTGCACGACCGCCTTGCCGCGCTGCCCCCCGGGCTCCTCGCGACTGGCGGTGCGAGCAATAACTGGGCGGTCGCGG
>Ga0193731_1000163_pt1 | contig 23484 bp, 18 predicted proteins | sample U1a2metaG_FD_144920 | JGI IMG/M metagenome (GOLD analysis project Ga0193731, IMG submission 144920) | Soil microbial communities from a riparian zone of the East river system, Colorado, United States - U1a2 | ecosystem: Environmental > Terrestrial > Soil > Riparian zone | place: USA: East River...
CCTTGCTCATTAAGATCACCGCTGCCGCTCCGTCATTGAGGGTCGATGCGTTCGCCGCCGTCACTGTCCCTTCTTTTGAGAACACCGGTTTTAGTGCAGGGATTTTTTCAAAGTTCACACTCTTGTACTCCTCGTCCTCTTTGAACATGGTCACATCACCCTTCCTGCCCGTGACACCTACAGGAATGATCTCGTCGTTGAACTTTCCGGCAGACCATGCCGCCGCAGTTCGTTGATAGGATTGAATGGCATAGGCGTCCTGCTCCTGACGGGAAATGTTCATCTCTTTTGCCGTGTTATCGGCACACACGCCCATGGCGCAATGATTGTAAACGTCTGTTAAGCCGTCGAAGGTAAGCCCGTCGACCAGTTCGCCGTTGCCATACTTATAACCATAGCGCGCTTTCGTCAAATAGTAAGGTGTATTGGACATGCTTTCCATGCCCCCCGCTACCACAACATCGTTATGCCCGAGCATGATCGATTGAGCTCCGAGCATCATGGCTTTCATACCCGAAGCACAAACCTTATTTACCAGCATGCAGGGAATGTTATACCCCAGTCCGGCCCCTACCGCAACCTGGGTGGCAGGCGCCTGACCCAGCCCTGCCGAGAGTACATTTCCAAAAAACAGCTCTTGTACCAATTTTGGATCCAAGCCGACCTTATCGATAGCCCCTTTAACCGCGATCGACCCGAGTTGCGTCGCCGATACACTCACCAGACCACCTCCAAAACTTCCGATCGGCGTCCGCACACCGGCTACGATATATACTTCTGTCATGGGGTCAATTTTAATGGTAAAAATATGAAATAAAATACTGAAGAAAGTTTGAACCGGGATTAAACGGATTAAGCGGATTGAACGGATTAGTTAAGTAGAGTCAAACCCAATCCGCTAAATCCGTTCAATCCGTCTAATCCCGGTCCGGATTGTCAGGAAAACCGGGAGCTTGGGATTTGCGTGGGAGGAGGTCCATGTATAGGTTTGAGGTATAATCCTTTCAAATGGCGCTCCTGAGGTATGAGGAATTGACCTATAAGATTATTGGTTGCGCCATGGCGGTTCACAAGGAGCTGGGAAATGGTTTCCAGGAAGTAATCTATCAGCGTTGCCTTGCTCTGGAGTTCGAAAGGAATTCCATTCTGTTTGAGCGGGAACGAGAGATGCCAATTTTTTACCATGGTATTCAAGTCGGCACCCGTCGCGCGGACTTCCTTGTGGAATACAAAGTGATCGTGGAATCGAAGGCAGTCATTCAATTAGATGAGGCTGACCTCGCCCAGGCGCTCAACTACCTGGAAGCGTTCGACCTACCCACGGGCCTGCTAATCAATTTCGGCGCAACAAGCCTCCAATTCAAAAGGCTCCTTAACAAAAAATACGGTTCCAAGATGTAATGTCATGTCCACTAAATCCGTTCAATCCGTTTAATCCGGACCGGGATTAAACGGATTAAGCGGATTTAGCGGATTGGGCCTGACCGATTAGAAAATCCCTTAACATACGGGTGTAATTCAATGTCCGCCCAATCCACTAGATACCGTTTAATCCGGACCGGGATTAAACGGATTAAGCGGATTCAGCGGATTGGGCCTGACCGATTAGATAATCCCTTAACATCATACGGGTGTAATTCAATGTCCGCCCAATCCACTATGTACCGTTTAATCCGCTTAATCAATCCGTTCAATCCGCTTAATCCTTTTAATCCCGGTTCAAACTTCGATTGGTGTAACCTACCAATCCGGCTTACCCCTATCCTTCGGCTTCGTCGCCTTCCGTTTATTTTGCTGCAAATATTGTATTTCCTGGTGTTTCATCGCTTCCAGGATCATCTTGGCTTTCTCTTCACTCATTTGCATCTCTTTAAGCTTATCGGACACGGAAGGAGGGATTTCTTTTTTGTCTTTGTTCTTATTGTCTTTCTTCTCTTCGCCCGGCTTCTTTTTCTCCTGGTCTTTTTTCTCCTGGTCTTTCTTTTCCTTTTCCTCCTGATCCTTCTTCTCCTGGTCTTTCTTTTCTTTCTGGTCCTTCTGATCCTTGTCTTTCTGGTCTTTGTTTTGATCTTTCTTATCCTTCTGGTCTTCCTTCTTGTCCTGCTTGTCCTTTTGGTCCTTCTGGTCTTTGTTGTCTTTGTTCTTGTCTTGGTTCTGCTTCTGCTGATCCTGTTTTTTCTGGTCTTCCAGTTTCTTTTTCACCATCTCGTAGTTAAGCCGGGCATCTTCATTTTCGGGAGCGGCTTTGAGGGCTTGTTTGAAATAGTTGAGTGCTTCCTCCAATTTACTTTGCCGGTTGCTTAACACCCCCAGTTGCTGATTGGCCAGGGACTTGATCTTTGCATCATTACTTTGTGTGAGGGGCAAATAGGTATTGAGCGCATTGACCGTGTCCTGGGCCTGAAAATAGGCGTGTGCGAGGTTCATGGTCACTTCTTCCTCGTTTACACCGAGGGAATCGACAAGGTATTTGTATTTGGTAATCGCTGTCTTATAGTCTTTCGCCTGGAACGCTTCCTTTGCTTCCGATTTGAGCGTGTTAATCCTACCGATCTTTCCGGGATCGATAAAAAGAAAAGCGACTAATAAAATTCCACCTACCAGCTTCATATATGCACGGTCTTCACGTTCACCAGGATATCCACCACCAACAGCAGAAAGGCGCCCAATAGAAAATAAAAATAGCGGTTGGACGACACGTCAACAAACCGGGCGTCCCGCATTTCTCCTTCAATGCGGTTGATGGTATTAATTAGTCGTGTAACGTCGTTTCTGCTTTCATTGATCTCAAAATATTGGCCACCGGTTTTGGCGGCCAGGGATTTTAGTGCGCTGGAGTTTAGCCTGGACACCACCCGCGCTCCGTGTTGATCAACCTTATAGGCCCGGCCCGAATAAATCTGGCTGCCCTTCTCCGTGCCTACACCCAGGGTAAATAATTTGATGTCGCGTTCTTCAATTTCCTTGTCGGCCTGGCCGGTCTGGTCTCCGAAATCCTCGCCGTCGCTGATGAGGATGATCACTTTGGATTTCTGCTGCGTTTCCAATCCTTTCTGGTCGTCTAATTTGCTGAGGGCCATTTTCAACGGCGGGCCGAAATCGGTGCCTGAAGCGGGGACCAGGCTGGTGTTCATGGTTTCAATAAACAAGTTCAGCGCATTTTGGTCGTACGTCAGGGGACATTGCATGAAGGCCTCGGACGAAAAGATAATGATGCCGATGCGGTCGGAGCTAAAGGCCTCGACTATTTTTTTCATTTCAAATTTGATTTTCTCCAGCCGGGTAGGCTGGATATCAAAGGCATCCATCGACTTGGAAAGGTCTACACAGATCATGATGTCCTTTCCGATGGACTTGATCTCTTTCTTTGAATCACCGAAGGAGGGACCCAGGAAGGCGAACAGGAGCAGTCCAAAGGCAGCAGTCCGGAGGGCCAGTTTAATGAAAATCCTGTAGTAAGGAGTATTTAAGGCCCGGCCGATCCGCGCAACCCGGATGGAGTATAAGATGCAAAACAGGGCGAAGAGTACGATCAATAGAACCTGAAACCAACCGAATTCACGGAACAACACCATGGGGTAGTAACGTTTTTTTTGCAAATATAGTCAAGAGGAGATTTGATTTAACTCAATCCACTGAATGGACGAAGGTTCCTCTTCAACTGTTTCCTGATTTGGATGAAGCTCAATGGCGAAATCCGAGATTTGAAAAGCCAGGGTAAGGCGTTCTACAGGAGTCATGGAAATATCCTCCTTTACCTGTTCTTCGCTCATCGCCGCCAGTGTTGTGATCTTGGCCTTATTCATGCCACAAATTACGAAAATCTCTCAGGACAGCGGAAATAGTGTCCAACATGAGCTTAATACAGAGGCAGGCAATAAAGGAACAATTTTAATTGGATGATTGCCGGAATTCGACCTGTCAGGCCTTCGTCGTCTGTTTGAATACAAGCAAAGCATAAATCATCATGATCTAAAAAAAAAGACCATGGAGACTGAATACCGCAAATCTGCAATTATATTTGCATTCTTTTCAGAAAAACTACCAGGAGAGGTGGGTGAGTGGCTGAAACCAATAGTTTGCTAAACTGTCGTACGGGTTATTCTGTACCGGGGGTTCGAATCCCCCCCTCTCCGCTCAACTACGCCATCCGCGCGCGAGCCTGCGCTATGGCTTCGTTGAGCAGGCCAAACTGCGCCATCCGCGCACATGCCCACGCTATGGCTTCGTTTGGCAGGCCCGTGTAGTTTGGCACTTGAATTACGGGCAGATAGCATAGGAAATCTGATTATGTGGTATGTGTACGTTCTTAAAAGTGTTAATCATTCATTCATCTATGTTGGTTCGACTAACGATGTAGATAGGAGGCTTGAGGAGCATAATGCTGGATTGAACCAATCTACAAAGCATTGTATTCCGTATGTTTTAGAAGCCTACGTCGCAGTGAGAACAGAAGAAAAGGCCAGGAAATTGGAAAAATACTTTAAGGCAGGTTCTGGCAAGGCAGTTTTGAAGCAAAGAATTTTGATGATTGACGAAGGTTAGGAATCTGGCCCCCTTTCTCGAAGCCAAAATATTAAAGGCCTGCCCTACGAAGCCATAGCGATGGCAAGTGGGCGGCAGGCGTAATAGGGCCTGCCCTACGAAGCCATAGCGGTGGCAAGTGGGCGGCAGGCGTAATAGGGCCTGCCCTACGAAGCCATAGCGGTGGCACGCGGGTGGAGGGCGCAGTAGGGTCTCGTAGCTCAGCTGGATAGAGCAACTGCCTTCTAAGCAGTAGGTCGCTGGTTCGAATCCAGCCGGGATCACGGTAAATACATTAGAATGGGACCACATCCTTAGTTGAGGGTGATTACTGTCTATGGTGTACATTGCTTACGGGCCCGATATGCACTTTCGCGCATCTCACTATGCAAATCCTATGCAAATGATTATCTCACATTGTGGCTAACCCGGACCGGTTTTAGAATGGTATTTTGACATCAATCCAACAATAGCCGTCCTAACAAGCAGAATCCCTCTCTTCAAGCTTGGTACTTGAATTGGCCTAACGTGAAACTAATAAGCGTGTTCCGGAGTTTAACTTCAGAAGGGTAGCAGATTCGGCCAAATTGCTAGTATATTAGGACCAACAACGATGATCTGAGGGGAAAATTAAATCTGAAAGATATGGGGAAGAACCTTATGCACTCCGGACAATACCGTGATGGGAACAATGCGGTAAATGTAAAATTGAGCCTGATTGAGTTTGAGGAGGACGGCCTGCATTTTGTTTACTCGCCAGCACTGGATCTCACAGGCTATGGGAAAACGGAGGAATCGGCAAAAGAATCGTACTCGTTGGCGATGGAGGAATTTATCAAGTACACTACTCATAAAAATACTCTCCTTAACGAATTGGAGCGATTAGGCTGGACTATATCATCAAAGAAGAATTTAGTTTCAGCGCCTTCCCTTCCTGAATTAATTCAGAACAGGGATTATTTGGTTGAGATTTTTACTGAAAAGGAGTACAGGAAAGTGGACCGGACGGTAAGCATCCCTGCGTTTGCGTAGATGTCAACAAGACATTTAAGAAACATCGCGCTTGACGATTACAGAAAATACTTAGTACATATCGGGTGTAAGTGCAGCCGAACAAAAGGCGGGCATGAACACTATACAAGGAGCGATTTACTTCGCCCTATCACCCTCCAAAGCCATATCGACCCGGTTCCTGAGTTTATCATCAAAAATCACCTTCGACTTCTGAATCTGACCAAGACTCAATTCCTGGATGTGTTTTACACAATGTAAATTCTTTTCGTCTGGAATAAGTCCTTCCTTGGTGTTGACCATTGCCTTGACCAGCGCGAGTGAAAATTGGCTAAAATGATGCTCGAATCTGATTTATGGATAATTCAGCCGGGATCACAAAATAAAATCTTGTCAATCAAAGGGCTTTTGATAACTTCGCGCCCTAATTAATGTTCGGGGTGTAGCGTAGCCCGGTATCGCGTCTGGTTTGGGACCAGAAGATCGTCAGTTCGAATCTGGCCACCCCGACAAGCCTTGTCTTTCAAAGACAAGGCTTTTTTTATTGAGGTATTAGTTATTTTCAAATTCATCCCTTCCAACTGTGAAAATTAAGATTTACCGGGATTATCCAACGCTCTCCCGTGAGACTGCCAACCTGATTGCCCGGTACATTGCCAATAAACCCAACGCTGTTGTTTGTCTGGCATCGGGCAATACTCCCGTACTGGTTTTTCGCTACCTGGTCGAAGATGTAAAAGCCGGGCGCCTCAATTTAGACGAGTGCACCTTTGTCAGCCTGGATGAATGGGTCGGAATCGATAAGTCCAGCGAGGGTTCCTGCCGGAATATGATGGACAGGGATTTTTTTCATCCTCTGGGAATCCAGGAATCCAAAATTATTTTTTTTGATGCCATGGCTGCTGATCCCCGGCAAGAATGCGACCGGATCGACCGCTTTATAGCTTCCCGGGGTGGTCTTGATATCATGCTGGTCGGGATCGGTCTAAATGGTCACATCGCCATGAATGAACCCGGGACGTCCTTTGATCTCTATTCCCACGTCACGGATCTTTCCGAAAACACAAAAGAAGTCGGGCAAAAGTATTTCTCAAAGAAGACCATCCTTTCAAAAGGGCTTACACTAGGACTAAGGCACCTCCGGGAATCCAACCTTCCGATCCTCATGGCCAATGGGCAGAAGAAAGCTTCGATTATACAAAAAGCATTGACCCTTCCTCCGTCTATAGAACTTCCTGCCAGTGTTATTCAAACTATACCCGATGCGATGGTGCTGTTGGATGAAGAAGCGGGGGAGTTACTATCAAAATAAAATGTGTTGCTGTAGGTCCTGGTAAGCCATATCGAGCTTGATTTTGCCCAGACTTATTTTTATCGCTATTTCCCAAAAGGAAACGATGCTAATATATTTTGTGGCATCAGGATCTTGGATGGCAATTTTAGCTTTCTCTGAAAGTTGCTCATCCCCATTTATAAACCAAAGAAAAGAATGAGTATCGAGCAAGTACTCCATTACATGTAGTCTTTAAAATCATCAAGGGGTTCATCAAAATCCGCAGACATTTTGATCTTCCCTTTGGCACTGCCAAATTGAGGAATGACTTTCTTTTTACTCTTGGCAGACTTTTCCAACAGGAAATATTGATTCAAATTTTTGAATAATGAACGGGGAATTTAGAATATTGAAGTGTAGAGCCTCCCTTTAGAAGCTTACAACTTATGAGACGGTATTTGCCCTGTTTGCTAATAACCCTCTGCCTCTGCGTCCCGGGCTGCCGCCCAAAAGATAATAAACCACCCTTGCTGGAATTACTTTCTCCGGATAAAACGGGCGTTCAGTTTTCAAACCAATTAACCGAAGACGAACATCACAACATCATCACCTTCGAATATTTCTACAATGGCGCGGGCGTCGGCATCGGGGATATTAACAACGACGGACTGAACGATATCTTCTTTTCCGCCAACCAGGTAAGCAACCGCCTGTATGTCAACAAAGGCAAATTGAAATTTGAAGACATCACACAACCATCCGGCCTGCTGGACGAGGGTAAATGGGCCACGGGCGTGGCGATGGTCGATATTGATCAGGATGGCTGGCTCGATATCTATGTCTGCTATGCCGGACCCTTTGCCAATCCGGAGAAAAGAGCCAATGAACTCTACATCAACAATCACAATAATACATTCACAGAGAAAGCGGCGGCGTATGGACTGGCTGATACCGGCCACACTACCCAGGCTGCCTTTTTTGACTACGACCGGGATGGCGACCTGGATGTGTATTTACTGACCAATATTACCGACCAAACAGGCCCCAATGTTATCCGTCCAAAACGAGTGAAGGGCGAAATGGCCAATACCGACCGCTTGTATAGAAACAATGGCAACCATACGTTTACCAACGTGTCAAAAGAATCCGGCATCACCGTGGAGGGCTACGGACTGGGGGTGGCCGTTTGTGATATCAATCACGACGGGTGGACGGACATTTATGTTTCCAATGATTACCTGTCGAATGACTTACCTGTCGAATGACTTGCTGTATATCAATAACCGCAATGGCACGTTCACCGATCGTGCCTCAGATTATTTTGACCATACCAGTTACTCTGCCATGGGAAATGACGTGTCGGATTTTAACAATGACGGATGGCTGGACGTGCTCGCGGTAGACATGCTTCCGCCGGACAACAAACGGCAAAAGCGGATGTTCGGATCCACGAACTATGACCGGTACCGTTCCGAGATCATGACCGGATATGCTCCGCAGTTTATGCGAAACACATTGCAACTCAACCGCGGTCTTAGCGACAAGGGAAAGGTCGTGTTCAGCGAGATCGGGCAACTGGCCGGAGTACATGCTACCGACTGGAGTTGGAGCGCCTTGTTTGCAGATATTGATAACGATGGGTGGAAAGATATCCTGATCACCAACGGTTATCCGAGAGATATCACCAACCGCGACTTTGTAAGCTATCGGGCTAATGAGGTATTGCACGAGGGCTATCAAAAGGGAGTAACGAATAAATTGCTGACCGCAGTCAGTACACTGGACGGAGCCTACCTTCCTAATTTTGTTTTTCAAAATAAGGGCGACCTTACTTTTGAGGATCAGTCAACACGCTGGGGCTTCACCCAGCCTTCCTATTCCACCGGGGCGGCATACGCCGATCTTGACAATGACGGGGACCTGGAGGTGGTGACCAACAATACCAATGGGCCGGCGTTCATCTATGAAAATCATGCAAACGATCAGTCGGGCAACCATTTTCTAAGGTTCAAGCTCGTCGGCCCCCCTCAGAACCGGGATGGGTTGGGTGTGAAGGTATATCTCCACAACGCAGGAAGTATACAATTCCAGGAACATTCGCCCTACCGCGGTTTTCAATCCACTGTGGAAAATGAAATCCATTTTGGGCTAGGAACGGATTCACTGGTTGAGGAAGTGATTATTCGGTGGCTGGATGGGAAAGAGGAATACTTGAAAGAGGTGAAGGGGGATCAAACGATCGAAGTGAATTATGCGGGTGCACCTCACCCTCCACCTACGCTGAGACAGCTTCGGTGGACAGGCCCACCTGCGCTGAGACAGCTTCCGCCTGCGCCGAGGCGGCTTCGGCGGACAGGTCGGCGGGCAGGCGAGACGGAGAGGGGGGACGTTCAGGTACGGCCTCAGGATCAGGGTCCCTATTTTGAAGCGCTGTCAGGGAATCCTAAAATCAACTTCAAACATCATGAAACACACTATGCCGATTTCAAAATTCAGCCTCTTCTTCCGCATAAATATTCACAAAATGGTCCAGGGGTAGCGGTAGCAGACGTCAACAACGATGGACTGGAAGATTTTTTCGTAGGTGGAGCATTCAATCAGTCCGGGGAACTGTTCATTCAAAAAAAGAATGGTTCCTTTGAAAGTCGCCCGCTCGTCAAAGCAACAAAGTATGAAGAAGATATGGGCGTGCTTTTCTTTGACGCCGATCAGGATGGGGACAAGGACTTGTATGTGGTGAGTGGGGGGAATGAATTTCAGGCGGGATCGCCTTATTATCAGGACAGACTTTATTTTAATGATGGTAAAGGAAATTTCGTCCTCCGCGCGGAGGCATTGCCGTCCGAAACAGCAAGCGGCTCCTGTGTGGTCGGCGCTGATTATGACCAGGATGGGGACGTTGATCTATTCATTGGAGGAAGATTAACCCCACAGAATTACCCCCAGCCCGGACAGAGTTTTATCCTGGAAAATCAGAACGGCAAATTTGTAGACGTAACAAATAAAGTGGCGCCGGGTCTTAAAAATAGCGGTATGGTAACGTCTGCGTTATGGACGGATGTAGACAACGACAATCAAGTCGATTTGATCGTTGTGGGAGAATGGATGCCCGTTACCGTATATAAAAATAAAGGGGGATTATTTGAAAATAGCACCCGCACTAACGGACCAAGTAAATCGGCAGGGTGGTGGAATAGCATCCAAGGGGTGGACCTGGACAATGACGGCGATACAGATTATGTGCTGGGCAATCTTGGCCTGAATACAAAGTTCAGAACCTCTTCGGAAAACCCGGTGCGGGTCTATGTTGATGACTTCAACCACGATGGAAAACAGGAGGCGGTGTTGAGCAACAATCTTCAGGGTGTGAACTATCCGGCGCACCCGCGCGATGATCTCTTTCAGCAAATGCCCCAGCTAAAGAAAGTGTACCCGGATTATGAGTCCTATGCCGGCGCCACCATGAATGATTTTCTGGCCTCCACGGGATCGACTCATCCTCAAATCGCCCAGGCAGACCGGTTTGAATCGTGTATGTTGATCAATGAGGGCAAAGCCGGTTGGAAGGTCAAGCCGCTCCCCGTCGAGGCTCAGGTTGCTCCCGTATTTGGGATCGTGACGGGAGATTACAATAGAGATGGTTTTGCCGATGTTGTCCTTACGGGAAACTCTTACGCACCGGACGTCCTCACCGGACGGTATGATGCCATGAAAGGAGTATTGTTGTTGGGTGACGGAAAAGGAGCGCTTACCCCGGTAAGCATTCAGGAGAGCGGCATACTCATCGATGGAGACGCAAAGGGGTTATCTCAATTAATTACATCGGATCATCACGTCTTGTTGTTGGCGGCCAGGAATGATGATTCCCTTCGTGTTGTGAAAAGTGCGCACGAGCAGAAATTCTTGTCTGTTAGCGATCATGATTCTTACGCCGTCGTTACTCATAAGGATGGAAGAAAATCGAAACACGAGTTCTACCTGGGGAGTGGGTACCTTTCGCAATCTTCGAGGATGTTTCAGGTGCCTTATGATGCGAAGGAGGTGGTGTTTTTTGATTTTAAGGGGAAACGACGGAATCGTTGAAGCTTCGTGTTGAGGGAAAAGCGCCGCAAAATCAGCAATCACAAATCACCAATAAACAATCAAAAATCCGTCACATGAATTGTTGATTGTTGATTGTTGATGTTTGATTTACCGCACCGCAAAATCAGCAATCACAAATCAGCAATAAACAATCAAAGATCCGTCACATGAATTGTTGATTGTTGATTGTTTATTGTTTATTCACAGCGCTAATATGACACCCTCACAAACAAACCTTATTACCTTAGTAGCACTGCGCTGTCCCCACACTCCGAAACCTTCTTACCTTATTGTCGGGGTATGCACCTTGCAAAGTGCAAAGACATTGAGCCAATCAGGTTCCCCTGATTGGCGCTCATAGATAATGTGCAGGAAAAATAAGGTAATAAGGTTGGAGCGGTGGTGGGACGTTTTGTCTACTAAGGTAATAAGGTTAATGTGTACTGGCTTACTTTGTGTCCGTGTTTTTTGGGCACAACGAAACATGAACGGCACGAAGAAGTTGTCTGAACTTTGATTCCTGTGATTTTGATGATGGATATTTCTTTTTTGTTCTTTGATGTTGTGGTAAAATTCTCACCATAGTTGTGTCCTAAAAATGCTTAGTGTCTTTGTGCCTTCGTGGCTAATGGGACACCCTCGAAAAATACCTCACCTCCATCCGCTCTTGATTTACACCCCCGAAAACCGGTCGCATCTCTCTCTTTAAGATCAACTGATCCTTGTCAAGTTTGACGATAATAAATTTCTCAAGAAGTCCTCTATCGGATTTGCGATGGACTAACGTATCTCCGTCCGGTATTTCATAGAAAAATGACCGGGTCTCTTTACCGCGGGTCATCGTCAGGTTGCCGTCGGGCTGGTAATGAAGAAGCGGTTCTTCTTCCACCTCATGCCTGGTAAACCCGAATCCATTGTAGTACGAGTAAACTGAATCAACCTTCCAGGTACCGTGAAGTAAGGTATGATTACCCGGGTTGCAGTTGGTAACGATGGTGAGAAGGGCAATCGATAGATAACGTACTTTCATTGATCGGTTTGATTTTTGATTCACCGCGCCGCAAAATCAGCAATCACAAATCACCAATAAACAATCAAAAATCCGTCATGTGAATTGTTGATTGTTGATTGTTTATTGTTGATTCACCGCGCCGCAAAATAAGCAATCACAAATCCCCAATAAACAATCAAAAATCCGTCACGTGAATTGTTGATTGTTGATTGTTTATTGTTTATTGTTGATTTTTGATTCACAGCGCCGCAAAATCAGCGATCACAAATCACCAATAAACAATCAAAAATCCGTCACGTGAATTGTTGATTGTTGATTCACAGCGCCGCAAAATCAGCAATCACAAATCACCAATAAACAATCAAAAATCCGTCATGTGAATTGTTGATTGTTGATTGTTTATTTTTTATTATTGATTGTTGATTTTGTTGATTGTTGATTGTTGATTGTTGATTGTTTATTGTTTATTGTTTATTTTTTATTGTTGATGTTTGATTCACAGCGCTGCTCATGGTGGACCCATGCCCACTCAGTAATTACTATTCTGCACCAATACCCCGTTACTCAAATCAATCTCCCTTTGGGGAAGAGGAAAGTAATAGTGCTTGGGTCTCACAAACGTTCTCGCTGGCTTGAACGGACCACGATCCTTGGCATACCAGGCAACGATATCAACCAAGCCTGCCTTGTCCCATCGCATGAGATCCTGATGACGGTCATTTTCGCCGGCGAGTTCTACACGACGTTCATGCATGATGTCGGCCATCGTAACGTTGGTCTTGGGCAATAGGCCGGCCCGGGTGCGGACGACATTCAGTTCGGCATCGCCATTCTGGTTGGAACGGATTTTTGCTTCCGCGACAAGCAGGTACACATCCGCTGACCGCAGCCAGGCAGCATTCAGGCTCTGATTCATGTCGCCGTCGGCCGTAAAGTTGGAGTATTTCCGAAAGGCATACCCCGTGATGCGCGTGTCCGTCTGAGAAAAGACCACCTGGCCTTTCGCTCCCAGGTCGACAATGTCGCCGGGGCGGAATATGGAATAAGCCAACCGGGGATCTCCTGCTTCGAATTCATCCACCAGATCCTGAATGGGCTCATGGAATCCCCATCCTCCCAGGCCCTGGGGGGTGTGATACCATGCCGGCGAATCGTCGGTAGTCCAACCGGATTCGTATTGGAGTGCATATAATACTTCGGGATTGTTTTCTGTCGCTAAGGTGAAGACGTCACTGTAATTATCGGCCAGCTTGTAGGCAGCATTCGTGGTGATTTTCTTGCCGGCATCAATCGCCTTGGTCCATTGCTCCTGATACACATACAGCTTGGTCAGAAATCCATAGGCTGCTCCCTGCGTCGCTCTTCCTACATTGGCGTCATCATAGGAAACCGGCAGATTGGCTGCGGCACTCATAAAGTCAGACTCTGCCTGGGCTTGCACTTCGGCAAGCGTGGCTTTTGGTTTATTGAAGTTGTTGGCCACGACATCGGCTTCCACCAGGATGGGAACGGCTCCATAAATAACGGCTAACCGCCAGTACACAAATCCCCTCAGGAAGTAAGCTTCTCCCATATACCGTTTACGCAGACTTTCATCCATGGCAACCTTGGGCGCATTGATCAGCACGGCGTTGGCGCGGGAGATGACTTCGTATTTGGTCGACCAGGTATTCAATATGTGAGAATTGGAGGCGTCGAAGGTGAAGAGTTCGATGAAGGTTTCATCGGTATGATCGCCTGCCCGGTTCATGTCGTCGGAACAGTTGTCGAACGTGTATTCGGTGTGGGCGAAACCATCTTCATCCAGCAAGGGTGCATAAATGGCATTGGTAGCAGCCAGTACATCATCGCCGTTGCGCCAGAATTGATTCGAAGTAACCTGACCGTACGGTGTGGATTCAAGCAGGTTCTTTTGGCAACCGGTAACGGCTGTGAAAAGGAGTAACCCGGCTATTCTGATTATTTGTTTCATATCGGATATGATTTTTAAAGTCAGTTTTTCAGAAAATCAAAAAGTAATGGTTGCGCCTACCGTAAACGTCCTGGACAACGGGTATTGGGCATAGTCCACGTTCTGTTGTGTGTATTGTCCTTGTGCCCGGTTCCCGTCCGCATAACCCAATTCCGGATTGAGACCCTTGTATTTCGTAAAGGTGAATACGTTTTGGCCCGACACATAAAAGCGCGCCTGCGTCAGGTGAAGCGGATCCAAAACGCTCTTGGGGATCTTGTACCCGAGTGTAATATTCTTCAGCCTGAGAAAATCACCTTTTTCAATAAACAGATCCGACGTACGGAAATTTTTGTTTAGATTATTTGCACTCACCCTCGGAATGGAATTACTTGTTCCATCACCCGTCCACCGTCCTTTGGTCTCTGCATATAAATTAAACGAATAACTTGCGTCAAGCCCTTGCATGCGGTCGGCATTGTAGATGTCCACTCCCGCCGTCCCGAGGAAGAAGAGGGTCAGGTCAAAACCTTTATAGCCCACATTTGCATTTAAGCCATACGTTACTTTTGGCTGCGGACTTCCGAGGATCGTTCTGTCCCGGTTATCAATTAATCCATCCTTGTTGATATCTGCAAAGCGTACGTCGCCGGGTTTGATATCGGCCTTCCGGCTGTCGTTGGCAAGAGCAGGATCATTGTCGATCTGACTTTGGTTCTGGTAAAGACCATTGGTACGCCATCCGTAGAACGTACCATAGGGATGTCCTTCATAACTTCGTGTAATCTCCTGGTCTGTTCTACCATAGGTTTGCGCGGCGAGAAAACTGCCCGGTGTTAAAAGTTTGGTGACGTTGTTCTTAATGAACGTGGCATTGCCGCTGAGGCTAAATGTAATATCACCCGTTTTGTGCTGGTAGCCCAATTCGATTTCCAATCCCTGGTTCCGGATCTGCCCGATGTTCTGGTCCGGGATAGAGGCTTTCCCCAGTGTACCCAAAGAAGGCGGGGAGAGGAGCATTTTCTTGGTGTCCTTAATAAAATAATTAGCGGAGAGGAATACCTTATTGTCTAAAAATCCGGCATCCAGACCGACGTTGGTCATTTCCGCCGTTTCCCATCCGATGTTCACATTCGGGATCCTTCCCTGGGCCGATCCTGAAATTTGATTTTGTGGTTGGCTGCCGCCCAATGCATAGCGATAGCCTGAGTTGATCAACGCCAGGTATTGGAGTGAGCTTACATTTTGATTGCCCAGTTGTCCCCAGCCGCCTGTCAGCTTAAGGTTGCTTACGAATGGAACGGCTTCTTTGAAGAAGGTCTCTTCAGAAATTCTCCACCCGGCAGAAAAGGCGGGGAAGTAACCCCACTTATGACCCTCGGCAAATCTTGATGAACCGTCTGCCCTGAACGTTGCGGTCAACAAATATCGGTCTTTAAAAGCGTAGTTGACGCGTCCAAATACGGACTGCAGCGCATCATAGCTCCGGCCTCCGTCATCGCTTCCGCCAAGAGCAACAATTGAACCGGCGTATCGCATATAACGCAATTCAGGCGATTCACTCGCGAAGTCCCTGCCTCGTGTGGCGGAATAGACATCGTTGAACGTTTGAGATGTATATCCGCCCAGCAAAACCAAAGCATGATTTCCAAAGTGCTTATCATAAGAAAGAAAGTATTCCTGCAGGATAGCCCAGTACTTGTCATTTTTAAGGGTAAGCTGGTTGTAGCTGTTTTTACGGAACTGGTCGGAGATCTTCACCTCGAAATTCCGATTGTTTGTAAACGTTGCATCTGCTGCCAGGTTCGCTTTTAATTTTAATCCTTTTACGATCTCATACTCGCCGGTGAGGTTTCCCAAAATCCGGTTGCGCGTATTGTTTTGATCCTGCGTGTCGACGGTGTAGATAGGATTGTTAATATCTCCGAAAGCACCAATCCCATCCGTCGTACCGTAGGTTCCATCGGGGTTCCTGACCGGCAAACCAGGATGAAAGCGGATTGCACTCCACAGCAAACCATCCTGAGCAGAAAGGGTGTTGGGTGCATTGTCATTGGTATTGGTCAGTTGAAGGTTTTGGCCAATCCTGAACCGGTCGCTGATCTTATGATCGGAATTCATGCGAAAGGTATATCGTTCATAATACGATTTTCCGATGATCCCCTTCTCGTTGTAATGCCCGCCTGAAATTGCGAAGGATGATTTTTCACTGCCGCCGCGGATGGAAATGTCCAGGTTGTTTGTCGTACCCTGCTTCAGCAAAGCATTCTGCCAGTTTGTTTTTTGAATTTGATATTGCGGGTCTTGCCAGATGGGAGGGACGGTTGACCCATCCGGAGTATCGTTGGTATAGGCCTCCCGTTTCAACTGAGCCAATGTAGGGGCATCCAGTACGTCGATTGTTTTGATCCGGTTTGAAACGCCGGAATAACCATTGACCGTCACGCTCAGCTTATCTCCGAATTTTCCGCGCTTGGTGGTGATCAGCACGACTCCGTTGGCGGCACGGGTTCCGTATATCGCAGAGGCAGAAGCATCTTTCAATACTTCGATGGATTGGATGTCATTGGGGTTCACATCGTTCATACTTCCGGAAGGAACGCCGTCGATGACAACCAAGGGATCGGCGTTGTTGACCGTACCCAATCCGCGAATGCGAATCGAACCGGCATTGCCGGGCGCTCCTCCATTGCGGACGATATTCACGCCAGCCATTCTTCCCTGCAGAGCTTGCTGTGCACCACCCGAGGGAAGGTTCTCGATATCCGATCCTTTCACCGCCGAAATCGCCCCCGTGACATCTTTCTTTTCCTGCGTCCCGTATCCCACCACGACAACTTCATTAAGCGTTTGAGTAGCGGGAGCGAGGTCGACGCTCAGGACCGTTTGACCATTGACAGGAACTTCCTTCAATACATAACCGATAAAACTGAAAACCAGGATGGATTCTCCTGAAGGAACATTGATAGAAAAATTCCCGTTGGCGTCTGCGATGGTCCCTACGGAAGTCCCTTTTACCAGCACGCTCACGCCCGGCAGCGGGTTCCCGTTTTCATCTTTTACCGTCCCGGTAACGATGATATCCTGTTCAAATAACCATTCATCGGTAAACCGGTTGCCCTGTGGTCCGAGCGCGGTGAAAGAGGTTCCACGTGAACTTGCACTGGCTTCCAGGCTGCTGTTAACCGGTGGAATGAGGGTAATCTGTTTTTTCCTGATCCGGTAAGTAATATGGGTGCCGCTCAACAATTGATCGAGCACCTCTTCGATCTTTTTAGTTTTGATGGTAAGCGTTACGGATTTCTGAACCATCCTGATCTGACTATCATTAATAACAAAATGATAATCCGTTTGGCGTTCGATTTCCTTTAAGGCTGATTTAAGGGACGCTTCCTTCAGGTTCAGTTCGATGAAATGTTGAAGGCGATCCGCCTTAACCGCCGGCCCTGCCAATAGCAGACTGAGGAGGCATGCCATGCACAATGAAAGTCGGTGTGGGTTGACTTTTCGGGAGTAGAGAGTATTCATATAGGTATAGGGTTTCGTTGGTTCACCTCACCCCCCGACCCCCTCTCCGAGGCGGAGAGGGGGAGTGGTTGAGTCACTGCTCCCCCTCTCCGCCTCGGAGAGGGGGCCGGGGGGTGAGGTTATTCGTATAAAATTATTTTATTGTCTTCCGTTCTTACTTTTAAATGAGAAGAAATACGGATCATATCCAGTACTTCATCAAGGCTTTCATGTTCAATGGTCATGGTAAGTCGCTCGCGATGGGCCAGGACGCTGTCGACGGAGATCTTGACCTTGTACCGGTTTTCAAGTTTCGCGGCGATTTCACCCAGTTCCGTATTATCAAAGACAAGCTCGTCTTCTTTCCAGGCGGTGAAGTTGGCGGGATTTACTTTTTTTAATGTGACCTTGTGGACTGCGGTGTTCAGGGTGATCTGGTCGCCTGGTTTCATAAGATAAAACTGATCTTCCCCTTTTACGCGCAATTCGATCTTGCCCTCTTCCAGCGTGGTCTTCAGATCGGGATCATTTTTGTAAGCTTGAACGTTAAACTTTGTGCCCATTACAAAAACCTGCAGGCGTTCCGTCTGTACGATGAAGGGTGTCCCCGCCTTTTTAACGTCGAAAAAAGCTTCGCCTTTCAGCGTCACGATCCGGGAAGAATTTCCAAAGGAAGGTGGGTACTCCAATGTGCTGTTCGTATTCAGCCAGACCAATGAGCCATCGGGCAAAAGGATCCGGGTATTGTTGCCTTCAGCATTGCGGACCAGGGTGACGTTCCTGCCCGTTATTCCGTTCTTCGAGATCAATTGCATTATAATAAAGCACGATACAGCGACCAGGAATACGGAGGCGGCGATTTTCAACGGGGAGAAACGGGGGATACTGGATAACGAGAAAGTCCGGCCCTTCTTTTCCGGATCAATTCGTTGCGCCAGGGTGTTCCAGGCCGTATCGACTTTTTGCTGGTTAAACCGGCTAAGCGTAACCGAAACCTGAAAAGCATTGTTGACCTCGTCAAAATACTGACGGTTTGCCTGACTCTCCTCCAGCCAGCCCCATAAGATGGCGACTTCTTGTTCGGAGGCCGCGCCCTCGAGGAAGCGGGTTATGATGTCCTTGATGGGGTCGGAACTATTAAATCACAAATCAGCAATAAACAATCAGAAATCCCTCAAACGCATTGTTTATTTTTTATTGTTAATTTTTGATTTTTGACCTGGCTACTGACCCTGCATTTTTGCCAACATCAACATCCAAATGCAGTAAACTAAATACCATTCTAGAATCCACCGATCACCGATCACCGATCACCGATTACCCAACCTTCGCGTTTACGCGAGGTGCTCTCTTAATTGTATTCTCAATTTCGATAACGCCCGCGACATCTGCGTCTCCACCGTCTTAATCGAAATATTAAGCTTAGTCGCAATCTCCTGATATTTAAGCCCCTCAAAGCGACTCAATTCAAATACCTTCCTGCATTCCTGCGGGAGGTGGTTCAGGGCCAAGTCAAAATCTTTTTCCAGTTCTTGTGCCATGAGCACATGGTAAGAATTAATGCTGTCCGACGCTTCCTGGACATAAAGAAACCGCATCAACTCGGAATAGGTGGCCCTGCTTTTTTTGGATTCAAGGAAATTCAGGCAACTGTTTTTCGTTGCCGTAAACAAGTAATGCGTCAGCGATTTCGTTTCATCCAGGCGGCTGCGGTTCTTCCAAAGCGTGTAAAAGAGTTCCTGAACGATCTCTTCCGAATCATCCGCATCTTGCAAGAATTGCCGCGCATAGGCACAAAGCCGCGGGTACAACCTCCGGAAGAGCAATTCCAGACTTTGCGCATCACCGTTTTTTATGCTGAGGGTGAGATCGGAATTTTCGGGCCCTTGATTCACAATCCTGGCTTTTTAGTTCGTGGCTCAAAGGCCACTAAGACACAAAGACACTAAGTTTTTTCTATTTTTTCTAATCTCTGCCTGCCACGAGGACACAAAGACACTAAGAATTTTCTTTTAATATAGAAATTTAGTGTCTTCGTGCCTTCGTGGCAAATGTCCGAATCACAGTTTCGACAACAACGCCCCCGTCATCCCTCCCAATCCTCCCACGAGTCCCCCCACCAACGTCGTCATCAACAGTGCATTCACCGGCAAAAGTTGATTTACTTTTTGAGTGAGGATGGACTGGGTATTGAAGTCGATTATCAGCGCCATCCCCAACCAAAGTAATCCAGCACCCAGGAACCCCGCGAAGAAGGAGAGGTAGCCTTTATTTCGAAACACAAATCCGACTGCAAACGCTCCCAGAGGGAGAGTCCACCAGGGGAGGAAGTATTGTAATGCCAGGCATACTATTACCGTTGCAGCGAGTTGAATCAGAAATTTCATATGTATAAAATTTAACAATTGGTAATCGGTGATCGGTGGTTTTGCCCTATCTTAAACTATTAAATCACAAATCAGCAATAAACAATCAGAAATCTGTTTTAGTCCAGCATCGTCTCTCGGAGAGGACGATGCGAAATCCCGGGTACGATCCCCGCCCTCCGTATCGTCCCCTCGGGAGACGATACTTGACTATCCAGTTGTCCAGCATCGTCTCTCGCAGAGGACGATGCGAAACCCCTGTACGATTTCCCCACCCCTCCGTATCGTCCCCTCGGGAGACGATACTTGACAGTTAATCAGCAATCACAAATCAGCAATAAACAATCAGAAATCCCTCAAACGCATTGTTTATTTTTTATTGTTAATTTTTGATTTTTGACCTAGCTACTGACCCTGCATTTTTGCCAACATCAACATCCAAATGCCGTAAACTAAATACCATTCTAGAATCCACCGATCACCGATCACCGATCACCGACTCCCCCGGTTTCAACAAAGTCGTCAGCAACGACCTCCCCCTCAGTAAGGCCTCCGAACTTGTGAACTGAAGTTGATAATACTGTCCCTTCGTCCAACGGTCCAATAGATTGTTATAATAAAGACTACCGGGATTCCCCGATTGTCCCCCAGGATAAACACCCCACGCTTTCACTCCCGACTTTTCCAGACTCACTACCATCCTCCAACTCGGACCATGCGTGCGGGTGGAGGCGTTGACGATGGAGCGGTTGCCGCCGTGCTGGACGTGGTAGCTGAAGGCGGGGAGGCGCAGGAGGTGGCCGATGAAGGTGTCTTTGTAATCGGCCCACCTGACGGATTTTTTGGATGGGTGTTCGCTCATCCATTTCTCAATGGTTTTCACTCCTTCCGAAAATGATTTACGAACTACTTCTTTCGCCGTTTCTTTTTCAGGGGTGTCTGCAATATCAAAGAAGGAGAGGTCGGGGTGTTCTTTAATTAATTTGATGGTGGTGTACGTCGTGGGAGTTTCCAATTCGACAGAAGCCTTGTCCAGCTCGTCCCAGATCATGGGCTTGAGTGCATTCCACCATGCTTCATAATAAGAGGCGCCTTCCGAATCGATGGTGTTGTAGTAATCCCATGACTTTAGTTTTTTCCACGCATACGACTCTGCCGGAGAGAATTGGGTTGTATCGAGGTAGGCAAGGAAAGCCGGCAAACTTTCTGCTGCCTGCAGGGAATACACATCGAATTGAAGCTTCATCAGATCGTGCGGGGTGATGTCGGTGAGTTCACTGAGCACCTTGTTGATCCGCCGGTTGCGGTAGGCTTCATAACTGGATGACTGAATATAGTAGGGATACGTATCGTCAGCAGGGTATTGATTCGCCGAACTCACAAAGCCGCGGGAGGGGTTTTTGATGGTGATATTCTGGTCGTTGGGAATGAAGGCTTTCCATTCCGTGGAGGTTTTGGTCCCGTCCAGGATATACTTTCCTTCGTTCATTCTCTCCTTCGTTCATTCTCCTTACGGGAAATTTTCCCTGGATCCGCATGGCGATGTCGCCGTTCGTGCTGGCGAATACAAAATTCTGAGCCGGCGCGTGATAGTGATCGAGGGCCTCTAAATAATCAGCATGGTTTTTGGCGCGGTTGAGTTTGTGGAAGGTAAGAAATTCAGTCGACGGGTCGTGGGAAATCCAGCGGTAAGCGAAATTCTGCAATGCGTTTTCGCTGTGATACGTTTCATCAAACCGCACGGGGCCGTGGTGAGTGTAGACAACCGTATCATAAACGGGAGCATTGTTTTTCACTTCGAATTTTTCGATCACTTTGCGCGTGGGTTTCCACTGGCCGTCGCTCCGGTATTCGTTTTTTGTTTTGTCTTTGAATTCGATCTTATACCAATCGACAACATCGCGCTGGGCGTTGGTGACACCCCAGGCAATGGAGTCGTTGAACCCGCTCACAACGGTAGGCGCTCCTGGCAAGGATGCCCCCATCACGTTCACGCCCGGGGCGTTCAGGTGGATGATGTACCAGATGGAGGGGAGGCTTAAGTTTAAGTGCGGGTCGTTGCAGAGGATGGGGGAGTGGGTGGAGGTTTTGGAGCCGGAGACGGCCCAGTTGTTGCTGCCTACATCCTTCGACGAAGTCTCCTCACCCCCCGCCTGCGCTGAGACAGCTTCGGCGGGCAGGCCAACCCCTCTCCATGAATGGAGAGGGGAGTGGATTTTCCCGGGGGAGCTTGAGTGTACTAAACCGTCAGGGACTGCCAGGGGGATGGTATCCAATTGGAGGGGTTTGAATTTCCAGTTGCCGGGGTTGTCGACGATGGGGTCGCCGGGGTGTTCGTTGTCGGGATAGAGGAGAGCGATAGTTTCTTTGCCGAAGAGTTTCAGGGCATTGGTCATTTCCAGATCTTTCTCGCCGGTGTTGAGGGTTTTGGCCATGTTGGCCAACAGGAGTGCGACTTTAAGGTTGGTCCACGCTTCGGGCTTATAGCCGAGCAGTTTATATTCGATGGGGAAGTCCGTGTACGTCAGTGATTGAATGTAGGCGTTGACTCCGGCACTGTAACGGTCGATCATGGATTTAGACCCGGGGTCGGCTTCCATGGCTGCAAGGGAATTTTGCGCGGCAAAGACCATCCCCATTCTCCGTTGTGTGCGGTCAAAATCCAATGCAGCCTTTCCAATGATCTCCGAGATCCTTCCCGCGCCGGCATGGGTTTGAAATTCCATCTGCCATAAACGGTCCTTTCGGCATGGGTTTGAAATTCCATCTGCCATAAACGGTCCTTTGCAGTAACATAGCCTTGTGCGAAGTAAAGGTCCTCATCGTTCTTAGCAAAGATGTGCGGCACCCTGAGGCTGTCATAGATAATGGTCACTTCTTCTTTCAAGCCGGCAAGAAGAAGTTCTTGTGATTTAAAATTGCCCGACTCTGCATTTTGCCAAAAGCCATGGAAGGGATCGAGGAATTGGCCGAGGGGAGGGATGGGGGTGCCGAAGTTCCAGCTTGTGTTGAGAAAAAGGGTAAGACCAATGGTGACAGCGAGGGAGAGGATGAGTTTGGTTATTCGCATGGGTGATTGTCTGAACTGTGATTTTTTTGATTTTAATGATTCTTATGATGGTTGGTTGACTGTGATTCTTTTGATTCTAAAATGATTCGTATGATGTTGTTTGAACTGTGATTCTTTTGATTCTAAAATGATTGTTGTGATTCTGTTGCTAAGATAATGTCTGAACCTGGATTCTTCTGATTTTATTTGATTAAAATGATTCGTATGCTATTTATTCAATTTGAAGAAAATCATATCCATCATTAAAATCACATGAATCATCCTAATCATAGCAATCACAGCTCAAACAATTTGGGACTCACGACAGGAGAAGAGCGTTTTATCCTTCCAGAATTCGAATCAGATCATCGTTGAGATAATACACCTGGTTACCATCTTTTTCTTTTTTCGGAGTCAGGATCCTGGCCTGCACCAGCTCGTCCATGTATTTGGAAATCGTCGTGCGTGATGTCTTTCCCATTACGTCGGCCACCGTCTTTGCCCTGCTGTAGGGCTGGCTGAACAAGGCCTCATTGATGTCCTTGTTGTACCATTTGATGTGCTTCCTTCCTTGCTCCAGCGTCGCCTCCATCTGGTTCACCGTTTCATGAATGAGCCTGTTGGTGAGGGTAGCTGTTTTTTCTACGGCGTCAAGCATGTAGAGGATCCAATTTTTCCAGGCGCCCCGGTTGGTCACTGCGCTTAGCG
>Ga0193731_1000164_pt1 | contig 23478 bp, 21 predicted proteins | sample U1a2metaG_FD_144920 | JGI IMG/M metagenome (GOLD analysis project Ga0193731, IMG submission 144920) | Soil microbial communities from a riparian zone of the East river system, Colorado, United States - U1a2 | ecosystem: Environmental > Terrestrial > Soil > Riparian zone | place: USA: East River...
ACTTCGTTATTCATTACTCCACATTCATTATTCAAAATTCAAATATTGAATAATGAATAATAAAGTGAGATACTCACCCTCTTAATCGGTAACCCCAAAAGGACTTGAATCCTCCCCCAGGTAATTCGGATAGAGCATCCGGTGTTTCTTCTTCACCTCTTCATACAACAGTTTCTTTAACTCGAGTAAATTTTCCTTCGAGGTGGCTGAAATAAAAATTACGTTTTGAAAACCGAGCTGCCGGTAATTCCCTTTCAGTTCTTCAAAGTTGGCCTTCTCTTGTTTTTTTTCAAGCAAGTCAATCTTATTCAGCACGAGAATGGTGGGGATATTTCCTGCGCCGATTTCGGCGAGGGTCTTATTCGCTACTTCAATGTGATTATCGTGAAAAGGGTGCGCGACGTCGACCACGTGAAGAAGGATGTCCGCTTCCCGGACTTCATCCAGGGTGGACTTGAACGATTCAATCAAATGGTGGGGTAGTTTTCGAATAAACCCTACCGTGTCGGAAAGCAGAAAAGGAATGTCGCCAATCACTACCTTTCGCACCGTGGCGTCCACCGTGGCGAAAAGTTTGTTCTCCGTCTTCACATTTGCCTTTGAAAGCAAATTCATCAGGGTAGACTTCCCCACATTGGTATACCCCACGAGGGAAACGCGGACGATAGTGCTCCTGGATTTGCGCTGGTTTTGCCGTTGCTGATCGATTTTCTTCAATTCCTCCTTGAGCAAAGTAATCTCATGCTTGATCGTTCTCCTGTCGGTTTCAATTTCCTTTTCTCCGGCGCCGCCGCGTGTGCCGGTTCCGCCGCGCTGCCGTTCCAGGTGGGTCCACAGCCGGGTAAGGCGCGGGAGCAAGTATTGGTTCATCGCCAATTTCACCTGTGAACGGGCTTGGGCCGTTTGTGCGCGCATAAGGAAAATATCGAGGATCAGGAGGCTTCGGTCGTAGATGCGGACTTTGGTGTCACGGGTTATTGGATTCAATTCTTTTTCCAGGTTTCTCAACTGGGATGGGCTCAGATCATCATCAAAAATGACAGCCTGAATATCCTTATCGAAGACATGATTTTTAACCTCCTCTAATTTGCCTTTGCCCAGGAAGGTGCGGACGTCGGGATGGGGTAATCGCTGAACAAACTGTTTGCCGGCAGTGATCCCGGCTGTTTCCGCTAAAAATGCCAGTTCATCAAGGTGTTCCTGGATCTCTTCTGGATGCTCTTTTCCAAGGCTAACGGCAACCAGAACTGCTTTATTCGTCAACTTTAAATCTTTTCTTGCCTCAAACATAAACTTATTATTACGCTCCCGTCCCGGAGGGGGTTACTTTTATTTACATTAGCGGCATTAATCACTGGGAAATCAGGTAAACTAACCGTTTTCCTTGGTACTCCTGAACTTAAACGGTCTTAGTTGTAATACTAAGGTCTATCGTTGGCCGAATGAAAATTGCGATTGTGCTCAATACCTCCTGGAATATCTATAATTTCCGGATGAATTTTATTGATTCCCTTCGTGCCCGGGGACATGAGGTACACACGGTTGCTCCCGTCGATGATTTCACCCATTTTTTAACCGAAGCGGGGTGTGTCCATCATCCCGTAAGGATGGACAGCCGGGGAGCAAATCCGATAAAAGATACTGCTTTGCTCATCGAGTTGTGGTCGATTTACCGCAAAATGCGACCCGATATCATCCTTCATTATACCATTAAACCTAACGTTTACGGCTCCCTGGCTGCCGGTATGTTGGGAATTCCGACCATTAACAATGTGTGTGGACTGGGTACCGTATTCTTGAAAAACAACCTGGTTTCAGCGATCGCCATTTTTCTTTACAGGATTTCTTTCCGTTTTGCATCCAAAGTTTTTTTTCAAAATCCGGATGACCTTTCACTTTTTCTGAATACAAAACTGGTCGCACCGGAAAAGGCCGACCTCATCCCCGGTTCCGGCATAGATCTGAATAAATTTCAACCGGCTGCATTCAAGCGAAATAGTCCGTTCACGTTTCTGTTGATTTCGAGATTGATTACAGATAAAGGCGTGTTGGATTACATTAAGGCCGTGGAGCACCTTCGGGCGCAGGGAATGAACGCCCGTTTTCAGATCCTGGGTGCCAAGGATCCCCAACATAAACGCGGTATTCAGCTTAAGACGATTGATGAATGGATCAGCAGTGGAACTATTGAATATTTAGGAACGACCAGCGATGTCCGGCAGTTTATTCATCAGGCCGATTGCATTGTTCTTCCCTCCTATCGGGAGGGAGCACCCCGGACGTTGCTCGAAGCCGCGAGTTCTTCCAAGCCCATTATCGCCACCGACGTACCCGGTTGTCACCATGTTGTCCGCCATCAATTCAACGGGTTGTTGTGCGAACTAAAAAACCCGGAAGACCTGGCTCAAAAAATGGATACCATGGCCAACTTTGACGATGCAACGATCAAAAAACTCGGTGAAAACGGCCGGCAAAAAATGGAACAGGAATTCGATGAAAAGGTTGTCATCAACAAATACATTAAGGCCATCGCCACCCTCAGTAAATCGGCTTAGTCAGCCTCCTCACCTGCCCGGTGGCCACAAAGGGGCGTTGTTTTCGGTCTGGTATTGATAAAATCCTTAATTTCACGGATTAGCCCATAGCCATCTTGTGAAAGTAGTTTATTATTCCTGTCTCGTATCAGCGCTTGTTTCGTGCGCTTCCTACAAGCAAAATATAATGTTTACGCCTGCCGCCGGATTCGTCCCCGATCCGGTTAAGCGGGAAGCCATTACGGTAGAGAAAAACTATGTCATCCAAAAAAATGATTTTCTAAAACTCGATGTATTTTCAAACAAAGGGGAGCGCCTTATTGACCCGAATCCGGAACTCAGCGCCCGTCCCGAACAGAATAGTGCGGCCCGCCAGCAATTTAATTACCTGGTGGAACTGGATGGGATAGTCAGGTTTCCCATGGTTGGCGCATTGAAACTGGAGGGACTTACCCTTCGCCAAGGGGAAGAAATCCTTCAAAAAGAATTTGAAAAATACTTTAAGGAGCCGTTCGTAATTCTTTCGTACTCGAATAAGAGGGTTATTGTCCTGGGGGCCCAGGGGGGACAAGTCCTGCCGCTCCCGAACCAAAATATTAACCTGACCGAGGTACTGGCCATGGCCAAAGGACTACCCAATGATTCCAAAGCACACAACATCCGGATTTTGCGGAACGACCAGGTATTTGTCGTGGACATGAGCACGATCGAAGGGTTTAAGGCAGGGAATTTGCTCATTCAGCCCGGCGATATTGTTTATGTGGAACCGATCCGCAGGCCCGTGAGCGAGGGCCTCCGCGATTATGCAGGGGTGTTCAGCCTCCTGGTCAGCTTGAGCACGTTGATCTTTTTAGTCACCAAACATTAACCGTGAAGTGGAAGGTCTTACATCAAATAGGGATCAAGGCGTAGAAGGCATCGACCTGGAAAAACTTTCCAATACCGTTCGCAAGAACATGATTTGGATCATCGCGATTTTTGTAGCCTCGAACTTAGCAACGTATCTCTATATACGGTGGACAAAAGATCTTTATGAATCCTATTCGGAATTGAAATTGGGCATTAAGCAGGATGCCCCTGAACTCGGGATCAAAAATTTTTCGGAGGATCCCAACCTAAACATGATTTCCGGCGAGATCGAACAGATCAAATCAAGACTTTTTTTTAACAGAGTAATCGATTCGATGCAGTTATGGGAGGGGTACTATAGCAGCGGTAAAGTGTTGAACGATGAAATGTACAAACGCTCTCCGTTCCTCGTTACCTACAACCGCGCCTATTCCGGTTATCAGGATATTCCCATTTACTTTAATTTTGTTGGCCAGGATACTTACACGATCCATGTAGGAAAAGAGGGGCCGCTCGTCCGGGGAACGCTAGAGAAGCCGCTCCTCTTCGGTGGATATCCCCTGACGATTCAAAAGAACACCGTGGATGTTGCAGCAGATAAAAATGACTATTTTTTTATTCTTCGTAGCCGCAATACCCTGCTGGAGTATTTGTCCACCAACATTCAGGTCGAACCCCTCAACTTCAATGCGAGTACGATCCGTATATCTTTTCAGGATCATAATGCGCTTAAAGCATTTGACCTTGTCAATCGGATTGATTCCTTGTACCTGGGGTACAGCTATGAGCAAAAAAACCTCGCCAACAAGCAAAAGATTGATTGGCTTAATAATGAATTGAGGCAGATCGAGAAAAAGATGGAGGGGTTTGAAAATTATTTTGAGACCTTCACGTTACAAAATAAGAGCAACAACGTTGACGAAGACTTACGAAAGACGATTTACCTCATCAACGCGGTTGATTCGCAACGCTTCCAATTGAATAAGAACCTGACGGAGCTTAACGTGCTGATGGAGAATCTTACCTCCCGCAACTATGCCTCCTCGTTCACGCAGCAGCCGTTTTTGCCGGACTACGTTAATCGCGGACTGGAAAATCTGCGACAGATGACTCAGGACCAAAACAAGTTGGGCCTGTCCTACAACGAGAACACGTTTGCGTTCCGGCAGAAAGAAAATGAAATGAACGCCGTCCGCAATTCGGTTTTCCTCCAGCTTTCGACCTTAAAGAAAAATTGGCTCAAAATTTATTCTGAACTGAACACCAGGAAAGACAAGCTGGAGCACGAATTCGCACTGATGCCCGACAAAAATACCCAGTTCTCAAAACAACAACGGTTCTATAAACTGCACGAGGAAATGTACCTGACGATGATGCAATCCAAGGCCCAGTTTGAAATCACGCAGGCGGGGACCACGCCGGACTTCAAGATCCTTTCTTCGGCGACCCTTCCCACCGATCCGATCGCGCCAAAGAAATACCTGATATTGGGTATAGGGCTCGTGGCCGGTATTATTCTGAATTTCTTTTTCATCGGCCTGTTGTATGGGCTGAACAATAAGATTACCTCCGTTGGCGAAATCGAGAAGTCAATTCAGGTTCCTGTATTGGGCGCCATTCCCCAATCGTTTCACCTGTCCAAATCCCCTTTTCCCATTCTCGATAATCCCAAATCCATGGTGAGCGAGGCAATCCGTACCCTTCGCACCAACCTTGATTTCTTCACCACCGGCGAGAATAAAAAGATCATCGCCATTTCATCGACGATATCGGGGGAAGGAAAGTCTTTTCTGGCACTCAACCTGGGTGGGATTCTGGCCTTATCCAACAAGAAAGTGGCCTTGCTCAATCTGGATATGCGAAAGCAACGGTCGGAGCTTCCATTTGATGTTGCTGAACCAGGGAAAGGCATCAGTACAATTTTGATCAGGAAGCATGCCTGGCGGGATTGCGTTACAAAAACCCCGTTGGAAAATCTGGACTATATCCCGTCGGGTCCTCATCCACCCAATCCATCCGAGCTTCTTCTGAACGGGGAGTTTTCGCTTCTGTTGGAAGACCTTAAGCGCGAATACGATTTCATTGTATTGGATACGCCTCCCATCGGGCTCGTGACCGATGGCACCATGGCGATGAAGCGCGCAAACCTCTCCATCTATGTATTCAGGGCAAATTATTCAAAGAAAGACTTCATTCTCCGTCTTCAACGGATGATCAACATCAATAAATTTACCAACCTGGCCATCGTCGTAAATGCCTTACCGGTTTCGTCCAAGGCATATGGATATGGCTATTATGAAGACCGGGACTCCAGGAGGAACAAATTCAAAAAAATCCTCAACGGGTAGATGTGATGTCATTTTTACGATTTCTTATGGCGCCTAGCCCCCCCCCATTGACGACCGACATTCATTCCCATTTGTTGGCTGCCATTGATGACGGCGTAAAGTCAACCGAACAAGCGCTGGCCATCATCCGGGTATTTCAGAAAGCGGGGTATAAAAAAATGATCACTACACCCCATGTTATGCAGGATTATTACCGGAATGACTCATCGGTCATCCTGCAGCGCCTGGATGAGTTAAGAAAATACATCGCGGAGCATGGCGTCGTGTTTGAAATTGAAGCGGCCGCCGAATATTACCTGGATGAAGCCTTGTTGAAAAAAATCGAAGACCGTGAGCCGCTTCTTGTGTTTGGTGATCATTGCCTTCTCTTTGAGACCAATATGATCAACGAACCTTACTCGTTAAACGATTTCATTTTTAAAGTAACTACGGCAGGGTACAGACCGGTGATGGCGCACCCTGAACGGTACGCTTACATGTCATTGGAAATGGCGGAGGACTTGCGAAACCGGGGTGTGCTATTTCAGATGAACATGCTTTCTATTATCGGGTTTTATTCAAAACAAATACAGCGGTTGGCACACCAATTCATTGACCGGGGGTGGGTTGACCTGCTCGGAAGCGATTGCCATAACATCGAGCATGCCCGGCTCGTTCAACAAGTTCAAAAGAATAAATATTTTCAACGCGCACTGGCTTTGCCCCTGCTGAATCATATCCTCTAATTCATGATTGCTATAACGGGCGCGAACGGCCTGGTAGGAAGTTTTGTTGCAAAAAAACTAATCGATGAGGGCCTTCCGGTCACGGCGATCGTTCGTGCCACAAGTAACCTTGATTTGCTGGAGGGATATACGGAAAAAATAATCCGGCGGGAAGCCGACGTGCTGGATGTACCGGCGCTGACAGCCTCCCTCTCCGGGGCAGACACTGTCATTCATACCGCTGGGCTCGTGTCATTCAATCCACGTCAAACAAGAAGAATGTTTGACATCAATGTCGAAGGCACAAGGAATGTGGTGAATACCTGCCTGGCCCTGGGGATCCCCCGTCTGATCCACATTAGTTCGGTCGCTGCCCTCGGCCGTGTCAAAGGAGTACTCACCCTGGATGAAGAAAGCAAGTGGGTCCCCAGTGTATTGAATTCAGATTATGCAGAATCAAAATACCTGGCGGAACTGGAAGTGTACCGGGGGATGGAAGAAGGGCTCATGGTAACGTTGGTTAACCCATCGGTTGTCCTCGCGGCAACGGACTGGAAAAAGAGCAGTGCACGACTGTTTCGTTATGCGTGGGAGGCAAGATCATTTTATATGGAAGGATCGATGAACTATGTCGACGTCCGGGATGTTGCTGAAATGGTGTTTCGGATTTATTCATCCAACCCGCGCAGTCAGAAGTTTATTGCCAGCGCCGGAATAATCACCTACCAGGATTTCTTCAACATGGTCGCAAAACGATTCAATAAAAGACCACCGACTATTAAACTAAGCCGCGCGGTGTCGGGCCTGGTGGCAGGGCTTGAGGGAATCCGCAGCAGGCTGACCGGCGCCGAGCCGATGATCACCCGCCAGGCGGTCAGGGTGGCAAGCGAAACGTTTCATTACAATCATCAAAAAGCGATCGACCTTCTCGGAATGGATTTTCGCCCATTGGATGAAACGCTGGACTGGTGCTGTGCCCATTACGTGCGGAAGGTTACTATAAACAAATAAGAACTGCAATATTGACTTGGACTTTTATTGTGGGAACTTGCCCTTTAAAAGGCCTTTTTTAGTTTTATGGGATCGAATTTTTACCTACTTTAGACAAACCTTAAGCGAATGGCGCACGAATTCAGGAAAAGAGAAGAGGAGGAGGAGTTGGTCCGACGGTTCGAAGAAAATCTCAGAAAAAATTCAAGCAGTTTCTTTGATATCGATGCCTTCGAGACGATCATCGATCACTATCTCGAAACCAGCAAATTCAAGAAAGCACTCACGGCCGTCAATCAGGCGATGGACCAATATCCCTTTTCTACCGAACTGCTTTCGGTGAAAGCGCAGATACTCTCCAACCTGGAGGAGTACGACGAGGCACTCGACTTGCTCGAAAAAGCGAAGAGCCTTCATCCAACTGACGTTGAAATTTATTTGTCGATTGGTTCGATTCTTTCCCTTCAGGGCAAATACGCCGAATCGATCACGATATATGAGCAAGCATTGACCTTTGCAGACGAAGACCGCGATGAGATTCATTACAACATTGGCCTGGCGTATCAAAGCCTGGAACAACATGAGGAGGCCATTGAATCCTACAAGCAATCCATCGAAGTCAATATTTCACATGAAGGCTCGTTGTACGAATTAGCGTACTGTCTGGATGTCGTTGGACAATTAGAAGGGAGTCTTTCCTATTATAAAAAATTCATTGACGAAGACCCCTATTCTGCCGCGGCCTGGTATAATCTCGGGATCGTATGCAATAAACTGGAACGGTATGAGGAAGCGATCGAGGCATATGAATATGCCTTAGCCATCGACGAGAATTTTGCTTCCGCCCATTTCAATATGGGAAATACGTACATGAACCTGGAACTCTACACCAAGGCATTGGATGCTTTCCGAAAGACCATCGAGATTGAAGGTCCCAGTCCGGAAGTATATTGTTGTTTAGGTGCTGCCTACGAAAACCTGGCACAGTATGATCTGGGGCTGAAATATTTTCAGAAATCGACCAAACTCGATCCCCTATACGACGAAGCCTGGTTTGGCGCCGGAAGCTGTTTGGAGAAACAGGAAAAATGGTACCAGGCGTTGCATTTTTTTAATAAGGCTGTCAAGCTGAACAGCCTGAACCCGGAATATTGGAAGGCGGCGGCCTATGCTGAATTCAAAATCGGGAACACCGTTTCGAGCCTCAGCGCATTTGAGGAAGCCAGTCACCTTGGCCCGGAGGATAAAGAGATCTGGATGAACTGGTCATTTATTTATTATGAACAAGGTGAACATGAAAAAGCCAGCGAGGTGTTGCTTCAGGGCATGTCCGAAATTCCGGATGAACCTGAATTCTTTTACCGGATGACAGTTTATCTGATCGAGGCAGGCAAATTCAAAGAAGCCTTTACTTATTTGGAAAATGCCTTAATTTTGGACTTCGAAGGCCACACGGTCTTGTTCGATTTTTTTCCAAAGGCTGAAACACAAAAAGCCTTGTACAAGATTATCGACCAATTTAGAAAAGAAAACCAAGGATGAATTACACGCTGAAAAACTTACCTGAGCGGACCACCAAGCCCAGGCAGATCGGATTTACTATGGCCATGGATAAGGGGCTGAGTGTACGCGAAGCGGAGGACTTTGTGAGCATGTGCGCCGATCACGTTGATATTGTGAAACTGGGGTGGGCAACATCCTATGTCACCCCGACGCTCAAAGATAAACTTAAGGTTTACAAAGACGCGGGCATTCCAACCTATTTCGGCGGGACCCTTTTTGAAGCCTTTATCATCCGTGACCAGTTCGATGACTACCGTAAAATACTGGACAAGTACAATATGTCGTTTGCCGAGGTGTCGGATGGATCAATCGATCTCGACCACGACAAAAAACTCGACTATATCGCCAAGCTTTCAGAACAGGTAACGGTCCTTTCCGAAGTAGGCTCGAAAGATGCCGACAAGATCATCCCCCCCTACCTTTGGATCGATCTGATGCAAAAAGAATTGGACGCCGGCGCATGGAAAGTGATCGGCGAGGCCCGTGAAAGCGGCAACGTGGGCTTGTTCCGCTCGACCGGCGAAGTGCGCTCCGGGTTGGTGCAGGAGATCCTTACAAAAATTCCATTTGAGAAAATCATTTGGGAGGCCCCCCAAAAGGCCCAGCAGGTGTGGTTCATCAAACTGCTTGGCGCGAATGTCAATTTAGGAAACATTGCACCCAATGAAGTAGTCCCCCTGGAAACGATCCGGTTAGGATTACGGGGCGATACCTTTCTCCACTTCCTCGGTCTGGAGCTAAAGAAAAACAACTCAGCGCCGCCCTTCCACGCGGACTGATCTCAAAATAGAAAGTCATGGAAAAAAAATTTGGCTTGATCGGCTCTACGTTATCGCATTCATTTTCCAAAGCCTATTTTGACGAAAAGTTTTTCAGGGACGGACTTCGTGATTATCACTACGACCTCTATCCGCTGAAAAGTGCGGATGAGTTAATCGGTCTGCTGGCGGACAACCCGGACCTTTGCGGGTTAAACGTTACGATCCCGTACAAGGAGAAAGTGATGGAATTTCTAAACGCGATTGACCCTGTAGCAGCACGTATTGGTGCGGTCAATGTGATCCGTATCAAGGATGGATGGCTGCAGGGATTCAACACCGACAGTGATGCGTTCCTGGAATCGCTCGAAAAGTGGTTCCCTCGCCGTCCCGAGGGCTCCCGGGCGCTGATCCTGGGAACAGGCGGTTCCTCCAAAGCGGTTCAGGAGGCATTAAAAAGACTCGCCATCAAGTTTGAAACCGTCTCCAGAAAAAAAAACAACGCAGATCATACGTACGAAAGCCTGGAAAAAGATCCGTCACCAGTATCCTACTCTAACCTGATCATTAACACCACGCCGCTGGGGATGACACCCGACACCAAGAGCATGCCCCTCATCGATTTCGAATTGCTCACTCCGTCGCATTACGTATACGATTTGATTTATAATCCTGCCCGTACTCAATTTCTGCAAAAAGCGGAAATGCATGGGGCGCATGTGAAAAATGGCCTTGAAATGCTTCATATTCAGGCTGAAAAAGCCTGGGCCATCTGGAACAATTGACCGTTGTCGGTTTTTTTGTAAAACTTTTTTTAGTTAATTCCGATTAACTGATCAACGATTACACAGATGAATTTCAGCCTGACAAGTCAATACGAACCTACCGGAGACCAGCCAAAAGCCATTAAACAATTAATCAGCGGTTTAGAGTCCGGGGAGCCGCATCAGACGCTCCTGGGCGTTACCGGCTCTGGCAAAACCTTTACCATGGCCAATGTGATCGCCCACGTAAACCGTCCCACGCTCGTCCTCAGCCATAACAAAACCCTTGCCGCCCAGTTGTATGGAGAATTCAAACAATTCTTTCCTGAGAATGCCGTAGAGTACTTCATCTCCTACTATGATTACTATCAACCGGAAGCGTTCATTCCCTCTTCCAATCTCTATATCGAAAAGGATCTCTCCATCAACGAAGAAATCGAGAAGCTGCGGTTAAGTGCCTCTTCTTCCCTGTTGACGGGCCGGAGAGATGTGATTGTGGTGGCCTCCGTGTCGTGCATTTATGGAATTGGCAATCCGGAAGAGTTTGGCAAGAACCGTATCCAATTGCAGGTCGGCGAAATGATCCCCCGGAACCGGCTCCTGTTTGGCCTGGTCGACATTCTCTACAACCGTACTGAGGTAGAATTTAAGCGCGGAACATTTCGGGTCAAAGGCGACACCGTAGATATTTTCCTGGCGTACGCCGACTATGCGGTGCGGATCTATTTCTTCGGCGATCAGATTGAAGCCATTCAGTTGATTGATCCCGTCAGCGGCAGGAAAATTTCCGATGAGAAAATCGCCGTTGTTTTTCCTGCCAATCTTTTTGTGACGGGCAAAGAAGCGTTGAACCTGGCCATCCGCGAGATTCAGGACGACATGGTGCTCCAGGTGCAAATGTTTAACGAGGAGAAAAAGCACCTCGAAGCGAAGCGGCTCAAAGAGCGCACTGAATTTGATCTTGAAATGATGCGCGAACTCGGGTACTGTTCTGGAATCGAAAACTACTCACGTTACTTTGACCGGAGACAAGCGGGAGCACGGCCATTCTGCCTGCTGGATTATTTCCCTGACGATTATTTAATGATCATCGATGAAAGCCATGTGACCATACCGCAGGTTCGCGCCATGTGGGGAGGCGACCGGTCGAGAAAAGTAAACTTAGTGGATTATGGATTCCGGCTTCCTTCGGCATTGGATAATCGCCCACTGACGTTCAATGAATTTGAATCGATCCTCAACCAGGTCGTCTACGTGAGCGCCACACCCAGCGAATACGAATTGCGGAAATCAGAAGGCGTTGTTGTCGAACAGCTCATCCGCCCCACGGGGCTGCTCGACCCCATCATTTATGTACGACCCAGCCGCAACCAGATCGACGATCTGCTCGAAGAGATTGACGAGCAGGTAAAAAAGAAGGAACGCGTGTTGGTCACCACCCTCACCAAGCGTATGGCCGAAGAGCTGACGAAATTCATGGACCGCGCCGGGGTGAAATGCCGCTACATTCACTCCGAAGTAACAACCCTCGACCGGGTGGAAATCCTGCGCCAACTCCGGCTAGGTGTCTTTGATGTCCTGGTGGGTGTTAATTTGCTGCGGGAGGGACTTGACCTTCCCGAGGTTTCATTGGTTGCTATTCTGGATGCAGACAAAGAGGGGTTTCTCCGAAATGAACGGTCGTTGGTGCAAACCATTGGCCGCGCAGCGCGTAACGTGAATGGCCGCGTTATCATGTATGCGGACAGGGTCACGGATTCCATGCAGCAAGCCATCGACGAAACGAACCGCAGAAGGAAAGTTCAGCAGGATTATAACCTCGCTAACGGTATTACACCCACGACCATCATCCATACACAAAAGTCCATCCTGGGCCAGACGAAAGTGGCCGACTCGAAAAAGTCCATGAAACGGTATTACATTGAGGATGAAGAACGATCCCTGGCCGCCGATCCGGTCATGGCTTACCTGAGTAAAGAAGAATTGCAAAAAATGGCGGACTGGACCCGAAAGGCGATGGAAAAGGCAGCAAAGGAATTGGAGTTCATGGAAGCCGCACGGTTGCGGGACGAGTACCTGGCTATTCAGAAACTTATAGAATCAAAATAAATCAGAATTTACAGAATGCCGGAATTAACAGAATTGCGTACGCCGTGTACTCTTTGCCAGAGTTGGTGTTGCAATTTTTGTGGGAAAATCCGGAGGAAAAAAATTATCATCACATGAAAGTACTGATCATTGCCTTTCTGTGTATTTTGTTCGCACCCCTGGCCTATTCCCAAACCATCACCAACATCATGGTTGGAGGTGGATTCGATCTGTTTAAGACGGACAATAGGAAAGTATTCGACAAAGCGCAGGTGGGGCTGGAAGCCAATTATTTTGTGGCCCGGCATTTTGCTGTGGGCGGGGGAGTTGAACTATGGACTCAGCATTCAAGTTCGTTTGTGATGGGAATGCGCTGGTATGCCGATGATCATTTTTTTGTGCGCCTCCGCACCTTAATTGGCGCCAATCAGGCTTCCCTGGGGGCAGGCTGGTCCAAACCCATCGCGCCGGATTGGCGCGTGGAGGCGTTGGGTGATTTTTATTTGGATGGAAATCTCGCTGGCTCGGCACCTGCTTTTGCACTGCGGGCGGGCGTGGCGTATATCCTCCCCTAAAGATCAGAATTTGCAGAATTGCAGGATCAGAATTTGCAGAATTACAGAATTTGCTGAATGCGTTTGCTATCGCGCCTTCGGAAAACTATTGTTTTCCCTTCAAACGAAAAAAATGTATTTAGCCCTACTTGACTCATATTCTGTTAGGGGTATTGATATTGTCCGACCCCTACGGGGTCGTCCTGATGGGGGCGGGGATGGTTACTACAAATATTTGACCCCTCTGGGGTCAAATATAATGGCAAGAACAATCCCAGAGGGATTGAATATTTGTAGAACCTTATTTACAACATTGTCAGGGCGACCCCGTAGGGGTCGAACATCTGCGATGGTGATTTCGTAATTTGCAGTGAAGGCTCCACTCATGAATCCAACGTATTCAGTTATCATTCCGGTTTACAATCGTCCGCAGGAAGTGGACGAACTTCTGGAGAGTTTAACGCGTCAAACCCGGAAAGACTTTGACGTGATCCTGGTAGAAGATGGCTCTACGGTTACCAGTGAAAAAGTGTATGAAAAATATTCCAGCGTCCTGCCCCTATCCTATTTTTTCAAACCTAACTCCGGTCCCGGTCCAAGCCGGAATTTTGGATTTGAAAAAGCGTCCGGGAATTACCTGGTTGTATTCGATTCCGATTGTCTCCTCCCTCCCTCTTATTTTGAGGCAGTAGACAAAGCGCTTGCTCAAGACCCGCTGGACGCCTGGGGAGGGCCAGATCGGGGAAGTGAACATTTCACCGTAACGCAGCGCGCGATGGCCTACACCATGTCTTCTGCCCTCACGACAGGCGGCATTCGAGGGTCCTCAGCAAAAGGCTTTCAACCCCGAAGCTTCAATATGGGTGTCCGGAAAGAGGTATTTCAAAAAACCCGCGGTTTTCACTTCGACCGGTTCGCGGAAGATATTGAATGGAGCATCCGAATAAAAAAAGCCGGCTTTCGCGTGGGTCTCATTCCGGAGGCCTTTGTTTACCATAAGCGCAGGACTGATTTCGACCAGTTCTTCAAACAGGTTTCGAACTTCGGAAAAGGACGTGCTCTCGTGGGCAGAGTCCATCCTGACGCGGTAAGGATCACACATTGGTTTCCCGCTTTCTTCTTGCTCGGTCTCCTCGCCTTTCCCATTGTGATCGTACTCTTCCGGCCCCTGGGCTTGACAATTCTTTTGGCGTATTGCCTTTACTTCGCGGCCATTGCGGTGGATGCCGGGATCAAGACTAATTCCGTCGCCGTTGCCCTGATTAGCGTACCCTCAGCCTTTATCCAACTGACCGGCTATGCCAGCGGATTTTTGAAGGAAAAACTAAAGTCAGCGTAGGACCTGTAGCGCTCAACCGTACGACAGAAGTCAGGTCAATCCTGACTTTTTCTTTAAGACGAGTAAACTTTTCGTAATTATGCATTAACAATTTGGTAATCTCCGCTCTTTTTAAAACATTGAACCTGTCAAACGACCGTCCATGAAATCTATCCTTCGAAGCCTGTGGCTGATCATTAATTACAAGACGATCATCGTGACTACGTTATCCGTGGTTTCAACCTACGTGTGTTACCGCTTTGGCCTCGTGGCCAAATTTCCTGACATGCTCGTGGGTGTGGCCATCGTTTTTCCGGTCGTTTTTTCGATCGGATCGGCCTATACGCGAAGAGAAACTGCCTTACAACGTCTCGCTGATTTTCGCGGTCATGCTGTGGCGCTCTTTTTTGCCACCCGTGACTGGACTTCGAACAAAGACAATGACTTACCGGCCCGCACCAAGAAGCTCGTTCACGAAATGATGCTCCTGATGAAGGAAATGTTTAGAATAAAAGACCGGCTTGAATGGCTGACCTATGAAAGGAAAATATATGACCTGTTTTCATCCTTGTCCGGCATCACCGTGGAAATGCGGAATTACGGAGTTCAAAGTGGAGAGATCTCCCGCGTGAGCCAATATGTTTCCAAAATGATACTGGCCTTCGACAACATGATGATCATTCACAATTACCGTACGCCGATTACCCTCCGCGCCTACAGCAAGGTGTTCATCTATACCTTCCCTATCATTTATGGTCCCTATTTTGCCAGCACATTTCGTGAATTCTCCTCGCAACTGGAATACGTCATGCCTGTTTTATACAGTTTCATCCTCGTCAGCCTGGACAATATCCAGGACCACCTGGAAAACCCGTTTGATGATGTCGGGGAGGATGATATACATTTTAATGTGGAGGAGACCACGCAGCTGTTGAAAACCGGTAATCGGTGATCCGTAATCGGTGATCGGTGGAGAATGCAAGTTACTAATAGTGTGGCCATGATCTTAGATACGAAGGCGAATCCACCGATTACCGATCACCGATTACCGATCACTTTTTGTCTACAGGACGAATCGAAATCCCCAACTCAACTAATTGATCATTTGCAATCCCAGAGGGAGTATCAATCATCACATCGCGGCCGGCGTTGTTCTTCGGGAAAGCTATAAAGTCACGGATCGAATCGGCACCACCAAACAAGGAGCAGAGGCGGTCGAAACCAAAGGCAATGCCCCCGTGCGGCGGCGCTCCGTATTCAAACGCCTCCAACAGGAAGCCAAATTGTTTGCGGGCTTCCTCATCGGTAAACCCAAGTTGACTAAACATCATTTGTTGGGTGGGCCGGTCATGGATCCGAATAGAACCGCCGCCCACTTCGGTGCCATTGATGACCATATCGTATGCGTTCGCTCTCACCTTACCCGGATCCGTTTTCAACAACGCGAGATCTTCCCGCTTGGGAGAAGTAAACGGGTGATGCATAGCATGAAAGCGCTGGGTGTCCTCGTTCCACTCCAACAGGGGAAAGTCCAATACCCATAAAGCCGAGAATTTATTCTTGTCGCGCAAACCAAGTTGCCCGGCGACGTAAAGACGCAGTTCACCTAATGATTTCCTCGTTTTGCCGGTCTCTCCGGCGAGCACAAGCAACAAGTCACCCGGCTCCGCGTGAAACTTTTGGGCCCAGCGATTGAGTTCCGATTCATCAAAAAACTTATCGACGGAAGATTTGAATGTGCCGGCTGTCTCACACCGGACATAGATCAATCCCTTCGCTCCAACCTGGGGGGTCTTCACAAATTCCGTCAGTCCATCCAATTGCTTTCTGGTGTACCCGGCAGCGCCCTTAACACAAATCCCTGCTACCAACTCTGCCTCGTCAAAAACTCCAAATCCCTTTCCTTTCGCCACGTCATTGAGTTCAACAAACTTCATTTCGAAACGCGTGTCGGGTTTGTCGGAACCATAGGACACCATGGCCTCCTGATAGGTCATGCGGGGCAAGGAAGGTATATCCATGTCCTTCACGTTCCTGAACAAATGCCTTACCAGGCCCTCAAACGTAGTAAGGATATCTTCCTGAGAAACAAACGCCATCTCACAGTCGATCTGGGTGAACTCCGGCTGACGATCAGCGCGAAGGTCTTCATCGCGGAAGCATTTGACAATTTGATAATACCGGTCAAAACCCGACACCATCAGCAATTGCTTGAATGTTTGGGGAGATTGTGGCAATGCATAAAACTCGCCGTGGTGCATGCGGGACGGCACAACGAAATCCCGCGCACCTTCCGGTGTCGACTTGATCAGTACCGGTGTCTCCACCTCAATAAAATTCTGACTGTCAAGGTAGGCACGCGTCTGCTGCGCCATTTTGTGACGTAATTGGAGACTCTCCCGAACAGTGGTTCGCCGAAGGTCGAGATAGCGGTATTTCATCCGCAGGTCATCTCCTCCATCGGTGTTATCTTCGATCGTAAAGGGCGGAACTTTGGAAGGATTAAGAATTTCAAGACTGGACACTTTTATCTCGATATCGCCGGTAGCCATCTTGTCATTCTTCGACAGACGTTCCACGACCGTTCCTTTCGCCTGAATTACAAATTCACGGCCCAGTTGCCGGGCTGTTTGCAACAGCGAAGGGTCAGAAATTCCTTCCTCCAGAAAAAGTTGGGTGATCCCGTAGCGGTCGCGAAGATCGATCCACAGAAGGCTACCCTTATCGCGCAGCCTCTGCGTCCAGCCCGACAGGGTTACTTGCTTGTTTACATCGGCGATCCGTAATTCGCCGCAAGTATGCGTTCTTAACATGAGTTTTTGATTAATTTTGGACCGTGGGGCAAAATGGGCTCGAATTTAGCGGGGATTTCGTTGATTTCCATGATTTTTTTGATGCGCATATGAAGAACTTTTGTTTGATTGCCCTGCTGGTCACCTGCACTTCGCTCATCCCGGATAAACTCATTAAGACAAAAATAGCGGAGGGCATTACGGTCACATTGCCCTCCGAATTGAAGCGCATGCCCGAGGAGGATGTTGCCCTGCGGTATCCATCTGTTCGTGCTCCGTTGGGGGCCTTCACCAATCAGGACCGTGTAGTGGATTTTAGTGTTAATGTATCGGCTACCCAATGGCCTGATGAAAACCTGGAGATGGCGAAGCAGTTTTTTAAAGCAGGGATCTATAATCTTTATGACCGCATCGAAATGATTCACGAGGGAATTTATGAAATCCATAAAAAGAAATTCATCTATTTTGAATTTGAATCCCGCCTGGGAGCGAGCAAAATGAAATTGATGAGTCAGGAAGCGATCACTACCTACACCTATATTCAATACATTATCGAACCGGGACGGGCTATCGTTTTTTCCTTTAATTGTCCCCGGGAGCACCGCGAGGAATGGCAGGAAAAGGCGGCTGCGATCATGAAAAGCGTAAGGGTAAAATAGACCTGGATTAATCGGATTCGACGGATTTCCAGGATTAGTAGGATTTGATTGGACAAGTTGATTCTTTAACAAAATTATCTTTACAGCTTTTATCAGAGATGCTTGTGGACTTGTATACGGATGACTATTTCATGGGCGAGGCGCTCAAAGAGGCGCGCAAGGCGAATGAAAAGGGAGAAGTTCCTGTGGGCGCTGTGGTCGTCAGCCAAAATAAGATTATCGCCCGCGCTCATAACCAAACCGAGCAACTCACGGATGCGACCGCGCATGCTGAAATGTTGGCTGTTACGTCGGCCGCTCATTTTCTTGGTTCTAAATACCTTACGGAATGCACACTGTTTGTCACATTAGAACCGTGTGTAATGTGTGCGGGCGCTCTCCATTGGACTCAGTTGCAAAAGCTGGTATTTGGGGCCTCGGATGTCCAGCGAGGCTATTCGTTGGTTTCCTCTCCCCTTCTGCACCCCGGAACAGAGGTTATTAAAGGCATCAAACAGAAAGAATGTAAGGAATTCCTTGACCGGTTTTTCAAGAGAATAAGAGAAACTTGATTTACATTTGACCCGGTATTAATGAAATAGCAAAGAACATAAACGAACTACGACTATGGCAATGGAACTAAAAGGAAAAGTAATTCAAATCCTACCGACACAAACCGGGATGGGCAAAAAGGGTCAGTGGAAAAAACTGGAGTTTATTGTGGAAACACAAGCTCAGTATCCCAAGAAAGTGTGTCTTTCCGTTTGGGGAGATAAGATTGATCAATTCAATTTGGTGGCGGGAGAAATGGTGAGCGTATCCGTCGACCTGGAAAGTAGGGAATATAACAGCCGGTGGTACACCGAAGCTCGTGCCTGGAAGATTGAAAAGAGTGGCAGCGCAGCCCCCTCGGCACCGCCTGTGGGCGATGAACCTTTTGAAACCGCTGCGAGCGGGACTACCGACGATCTGCCATTTTAATTTAGGAGGCTACTCTTATCTTTTTGCGGGCCTCGTCGATCCGCTTGCCGTTCTTATGCTCACCCAGAATAATGACATCCTTGGTGGTCTCGTATTGGCGCGCGGCTAGCATCATCGCCTGCTCGCTGTCGCGGATGATGATTGTACCGCTTTTTGCTCCTTTGTTGCGGATTTCAATGTAAAAGCCATCTTTTTTCTTTTTCGGTAAAATAGGAGGTCTTCCCATGATTTGATATAGATTACGTGGTTTTATTACTTATTTACAACATTCAAAACCGCGTTTTTGGAAGTAAAGTTCCGTTAACCGGGTGATGAGCTGATGAACGGGCGCAAAGATACATTTTTTTTTGGTTTCGGGGTGCCGAATGGGATGGATGGCTGTCTTTTAACCACAGAGGTCAAAAACAAATGATATACATTTCGGATCCAAAACATCCTCTGCAAATTTTCTGAGCCATGAAAAAGAGAACCTTCCTTAAGTTATCATCTGCCTTGCTCAGTGGTACCGTCCTTTCCCCGCTGATCAGTTGCAGGCAAAAGGAGAAACAACACAATTGGGCTGGCAATTTGGAATACAGTACCGACCGATTGCACGAGCCAAAAACGGTAGGAGAAGTACAAGACCTGGTTCAACGCTGCAGTCGTCTCCGGGCGCTGGGTACAAGGCATTCCTTCAACCGTATCGCCGACAGCACGGAGAATCTTCTCTCGGTCAGACACCTTAATCAGGTGCTTGCTTTGGATGAGGGGAAACAAACGGTTACCGTAGGCGCGGGTATGCGGTACGGAGAGTTGAGCCAGCATCTTTATAGCAAGGGTTTTGCACTTCACAACCTGGCTTCCTTACCTCACATTTCAGTTGCCGGCGCCTGCGCCACCGCTACCCATGGGTCGGGTGTTAAAAATGGGAATCTGTCGACGGCCGTCTCTGCCATAGAGTTCGTCAGTGCCAATGGCGAGGTGCATATTCTTTCGCGCGAAAAAGACGGCGAGCGTTTCCACGGTGCCGTCGTTGGTTTGGGTAGTCTTGGCGTTGTAACCAATGTGACGCTTGACATTCAGCCTACCTTTGATGTGAGGCAAGACGTATACCAAAACTTACCCCTTCAGCAACTGAACGACCACTTTGACGAGATCGTTTCCAGCGGCTACAGTGTCAGTCTTTTCACCGACTGGCAAAATAAGAATATCAGCCAGGTCTGGATAAAAAGCCGCATGGGAAAAGAGCCCTCGCATGAGGCAGCGCCAGAGTTTTTTGAAGCAAAGCTTGCCACGCGGAACCTCCACCCTATTGTTGAACTATCCGCTGAAAATTGCACGGAGCAAATGGGGGTCCCGGGCCCCTGGCACGAGCGGTTGCCGCATTTCAAGCTGAACTTCACTCCAAGCAGTGGAGCGGAGTTACAATCTGAATATTTCGTTTCCCGTCACAATGCAGTGGAAGCCATCTTGGCGGTAGAAGAATTGCGTGATCAGATAAAGCCTAACCTGCTGATCACAGAAATACGAACCATCGCAGCCGACGACCTTTGGATGAGTCCATGTTACAAACAGGACAGTGTGTCCATCCACTTTACGCTAAAACCGGACTGGCCATCCGTTCAGAAGCTGTTGCCCATGATCGAAGAGAAGCTTGAGCCTTTCCACGCCCGCCCGCATTGGGCAAAGTTGTTTACGATGTCGCCTTCCCATTTGAAATCCCTTTACGAAAAGTTGCCCGATTTCCAGAAACTGCTGGGAGAGTTCGATCCTAAGGGGAAATTCAGGAATGGATTCATGGACGCAATTACCTCACCCCCCACCTACGCCAAGGCTTCGGTGGGCAGGCCGGCCCCTCACCGAGGCGGAGAGGGGGGAACTTAGCGAGAAAATTCTGTATAAATCTGCGAGATCCGACTTCGCCAAGGCTTCGTCGGACAGGTCTGCGGGAAACAACGTGTCTAACGTGGTCCATAGTGTGGCTCTGGCCGACCCTGCTCCAGCGCCCCCAGATCGGGAGCCTTTCCCGAATAATTGTCATTAACATTTGGTAGAATACATCCTGCATCAACTGCCTTGCTGGAGGGCTTAAGCCGGAAATCATAGCCTTTGACCGGATAGACATGGCCTCGCTTTTTGGGATCTGGCATCGGTACATTTTCAAAAACAGCATCATCGAGTTCTATACCGTGCAACTCGAAACCCGTCTTCGTCCTAAAATCGTTCAGATTCGCAAATTCAAATACAGGAAGTTCTTTTTCGTCTGCCTGATTGAGTGAATCACGGGGTGGATAGCTCCAACGGTACCGGGTTTGGATCCCGCTTTTCTTTCTGTAGCCATTGTAGTCCAGTGTGGAATAGGTTGTAAATGTCGTACCGGTCAGGGATGGACGATTTGCATCCGGCCCTAAGAAAAGGTTGTTCCTGAAATGGCCGTTGGAGAAAGCATTGATACTGGCTTCCGCGACAAAGGTATTTTGATATGTGAAAATACCGGCCGGCCGTATCATGTATTTCAATGCCGTGCCGGTAATGTTGTAGCAAATATTCCTGATAAAATAAACCGGCCCGCCAAAAACCGGTTGTGCGCTTAAGCCAGAATGATAAGCATTAAAACCTCTGTTTTCGAACACCCGGATATTGTGCACTCCCCCGTCCGTCTCGATGAAATCATCAGCCACATTGAAAATGTCGTTGCGATAAAAGTCAATGGAAACGCATTCCTTTCCCTTTTCCGGCAATCCGTGTGTATCGACACAAATGCCATCGTGAAAATAGGCAATGGAATTGTGGCAAACCACATGGCTCTGCCCGTACACTTTTATAGCATAATAGGAAGTCAACGGAGTCGGATGCTCAAGACCGTACCATCCCGTCAGCGTGTCAGGAGCATGACGTCCGCGTATGACGTTATCGGCAATATAGAAATCTTTGGAATCCGCACTATAGGTTACCACGGCGATACCGACGTCCTCAATTTTACAGTTCCTGACCGTCAACCCACTGCATCCCATTACCCTTTTCAGTCCGGCATAAAATGCGATATCCGTATTTCTTATCGTCAGTCCTTCAAAATAATGATAGTCTGCCGCCATCACATCGAAGAGGCGATACGAACCATCGCCGTCAAAAATCACTTCGCCATCTCCCGCTGCCTTGATGACAATGGGTTTCTCCGGCGTTCCTTTTTGAGTGAGTACGTAGGCACCATGAAAGTCGAGGGCCAGGGAGTCGGCATAACGAAGACGATGACCTCTATACAAACCGGCATGAACCAATATGATGTCACCGGCCTTCACCCTTGGGTCGGGCACATTCCACCAATCACCGGTGTCGCCTTCGCCATAGTATGCTTCATTTAGTCCGGTAAAAGCCGGTGTTTCCTTTGGTCCCTTATATCCCGGTGGATAAACATGGTATACCTGACCCTGATCATAGGGTTTGGGCTCACGCTTGGTTTGAACAACAATTTCCTGCCCGGCCTGCCCTTCGATGCCATCGGGATCAGACAACTGAAATTTGCACTCATAGAGCGTACCCGGCTCCAGATTAAACAGACTGCCTGCAAACATGTGAGGCACAGTGTAAACCCATCGCTGATCATGGCCATAGACTTTTTCGCCACCTATCCTCAACAAGGGCAAACCCTTTTGCCATTCCGCCCCGCCCTTTTTCCGATAGGCGACCGACACACTGGCATTTCTGTTTTCATCCCCATAGATCGTCCATTCAAATCCAGCGCAGATCAGGGTGGGCGGCTCAACAATGAATTCCCCTGCCTTTGTTTTGTTTCTTACTGTTGTCGTAGACGCGGGATCTGCAGGCAACCAGGAAAAGGAGAGGCACGCGATACTGATAAAAAAGGTAGACTCTGTGATTTTCATAACATGCCTGTGGTCTCACGGTAAGGGCAACACTTTCCATGCTCCCCTTACGTGGCAGGCGAAGTTAATTTAAAAAGTCGATAGACACGAACATCCTGTCAATCGCATCTCATCTTTTCGTAGAATAAACCAGGACCATCGCAAGGGGATCAGGTTCCCATTAACCCGATTTCAGAATTAAATTTAAAAGAGGGTGTCCAATAACAGAAATGAATTTGGCAAATTTTATCTTCCTTGAGGGCAGCATGCTTTCCTAGAACCTCTCCTCAATCCCCAATCCAAACAGCGCAAAATCGTACTTCACCGGGTCGAGGGGATCGAGCTTTTTGAGGTTCTCTGTGAGTTCCAGCGCCGTCTGCCAATTCATTAGTTTGCCCCGGATCAGGTCTAATTTTCGCGACACCCTTTCCACATGAACGTCGCAAGGGCTAACCAACTGGGCAGGGGAAATCCTTTTCCATAAACCAAAATCCACGCCCATGTTGTCCTGGCGCACCATCCAGCGCAAATACATATTCATACGCTTGCACGCCGATTTGCGCTCGGGTGTAGCAATGTGCTTGGTCGTCCGGTCAGGATGATCCATCGAAAAAAACACTTTGTGAAAATTAATTAACCCGGGTTCAATATTTACGGAACCAAGGGGAGGTAAGAAAGCGTCCTCCAGGGAATCGTTTTCTTTGTAATACCGGCTAAGGAATTGCATAAAGTACACCGCGTCGGTACCATTAAAT
>Ga0193731_1000167_pt1 | contig 23393 bp, 25 predicted proteins | sample U1a2metaG_FD_144920 | JGI IMG/M metagenome (GOLD analysis project Ga0193731, IMG submission 144920) | Soil microbial communities from a riparian zone of the East river system, Colorado, United States - U1a2 | ecosystem: Environmental > Terrestrial > Soil > Riparian zone | place: USA: East River...
CGCCACAAATCCAGATCCTCAAAGCAAATCTCAGTTGCCTGGAAGCACAAAACCTCTGCAAGCCGCCGATCTCGTTGGATACGACGGAACGAAACTAAGGAAGAGCGTACAGCAGATCAAAGACGCTAACGATAGGCGTAGCCGGGCAATGGAAAAGGTGATCGAAACTGGACCAGACCAATAGTGAAACCTGATAAGGCGTTGAAGCTCCATTCAATTGAGAGCTTCTGGATGAGAGTTGAGAGGTTCGCAATGGCGGGCTCTGCCAGCAGCGACTGAGATTTTCTCGTCACGCGTTATGAGAGCGTCTCCGGCAATTTTGGGGATATTCTTGCTGTTAGTCGCCCATCCTGCAGGCTGTGCGGACGCTGACTCCAAGGAACTCGATGAGGAATTCTTGCGGGGCTACATGGCTGGAGAGTATGACCTGATTGGCCGCAAGGCTGATTCGACTGCGACTTACGCCGGCCATGTCACACTTCGAGACGAGGGAGGAGTTCTACAAGTCATGCGAACCATCGAAGGTAAGACCGACAAATGCGCTGCTCGATTCGATACTGTGGCAGGCACCGATCGTATTCCCGTGCTCAGAATGCATTTTCTTTTCGACGGCAAGGAGTATGACGCCACGTACCGCTGGCAATCTGATCCTGACAATTACCCGCGACTTACCGGCTACGTTTATCTTGCCGGCACCAAAGCGCCTGGCCTCGAAGCACTTTTCCCAATCCACCAATGATTGGAATGCTTTCGGAACGCAGAGCGGTCACTTTTGATTTTACGGGCGAGTTTTCGATGTTGAGTCACGGATGAGCACCGAACAGATCGCGGTCATACTCAAATCCTTTGAGACGCCGGACGAAGTTCGCGTTTTACAGAAAGGTCGTTTCGAGCTTGTGCATCTGGGCGGGATGACAATCGGGCGCGCCACATACGAGCCGGGCTGGAAATGGAGCGAGCATGTCGGCCCGAGCGTTGGCGCGACCCGGTGCAACGTTGAGCACGTTGGATTGGTGCTCTCCGGAGCCGCGACGGCTGCGTTCGATGATGGACGCGTCGTCGAGCTGCGAGCGGGAGAGCTCTTTTACATCCCGCCGGTACCGCACGACAGCTGGGTCATTGGCGATCAGCCGTACGTTTCGCTGCATTTTCTCGGCGCCGAAAAGTACGCGAAGAAAGGTTAATTCGTCCGGAGATTGTGGCGCGCGATTACTTCGGCGAACGCGTATCGGCGTGCGTTTTGACGTCGCGTCTTTGCTTGTCCACGACGCGACGTAACTCGCGTTCCATTGTTTTGAAAGCGTCGTGGATCACTTTGTTGAGCGGCTGGTGCGATCCGTTGTCGATTTGCCTTTCATCGGCGACGAGCTCGTGGCCTCGGGCCACCGTCACATCGATACGGCATCGGTATGGATTTCCTTTGTGATGCGTATGATTGGTCTGCTCGATAGCCACGTCGCAGCGGTTGATGTGGTCGCAAAATTTTTCAAGTCGCGCTGCATATTCCAAAACGAGATTGTCGATCTGGTCAGATTTTTCCAGACCCCGGTACGAGATCTTAACAGGCAATTCCATGATTAATTAGATACTAACGAGCTCCTTGACGTTGAGGGAACAAAAATGTTCGAGCATCGTGCCATTAGATTTGCTGCAGCGAGCGAAACCGCGAAATAAGTTTGGCCGGTTCGATTTTTACCAAATCCGATTTCACGTGTTCGACGATCCGGCCGCGCACTGTTGGAGGCAAAAGCTCAACAATCGCCGAGTGAATTTCAGCGGGCGCGGCAAACGACCAGCCTTCCTTGCCGTTGCGCGATACGATTTTTGTAATTTGATCGGCTAGCTCTTTATGAATGCGGCGATCGGTTTCTACTTCGATTTGCGTCCGTTCCGCAGTGGACGCCGCCCCATGGTGCGACCCCGCGCCGTTAGTCACTGGAAAGCGCCCGGCGAAATCGCTCACCTTATCGACCAGCCTTCCGTGCGCATCGGTGATGTTGAACGCCTGTACTAGTTGCAGGCTCGGACCGCGCGTCGGCGTTTCGTTCACCCGATATGCTTTCAAACCGCCTCGGTCAGTGACGATCAAAAGAGAACTCGGTGTCATGGGCAAATCGCTGACCGAAAATTGGCCGCGCATGATAACACGCGCTTTATATCTCTATAAACTAATTCGCATTTGGCCACAAGATTGCGTTGCCTGAATTTTGCCTCGTCGGCAAGCGCGCTACTTGCGGCGAGCGCGTTCTTCCTCTGCACTAAGCGGCGGAAATTCCACAGGCCGTTTTTTCCAGGATTCCGCACGTGCCTGAGCTTGTGCACCGCGCACAAGTTGCAGCAAACAACAGGCGCGCCCGCGAAGGTCGACGTCATCACCGGATGCGATTTTTTTCGGCTCCGCCAAAAAACCGTTCGGATCCATCGTGTCGAGAATCAGTTGCCACTCGAGATTCTCCTGGCCGGGAAGCACAAAAGGTATCGCTTCATAATGGGCATTCATCAGCAGTAGAAACGTGTCGTCGCGAATGGGTTCGCCTTCGAAATTAACAACATCGACCGTGTCGCCACTGAGCAGCATTCCAACGCAGCGAACGAACGGCGACGCCCATTCTTCGTCGCTCATCTCGCTCCCGCCGGGATTGAACCACATCACATCCCGAATCTCAGAGCCGCGTATCCGGCGGCCTCGAAAAAATTTTGGACGGTGAAATACCCGATGCGCTTCGCGAAACCAGATCAGCTTTCGCGTGAACTCCAGAAATTGCTTCTGCTTTTCGTCGTGCCTCCAATCGAACCAGCTGATCTCGTTGTCCTGACAATAAGGGTTGTTATTGCCCTTCTGCGTTCGTCCCCACTCGTCGCCACCTAAAAGCATCGGCACGCCTTGAGAAAGAAAAAGTGTGGTCAGAAAATTCCGCCGCTGCCGTTCGCGCAGCGCGTTGATCTGCGGATCGTCGGTTGGACCCTCGACGCCGCAATTCCATGAGAGATTGTTGTTGTCGCCGTCGTTGTTCCCGTCGCCGTTCAGTTCATTGTGCTTTTCGTTGTAGCTGACCAGATCGTTCAGCGTGAAACCATCGTGTGACGTGACGAAATTGATACTGGCAGACGGACGCCGCCCATTGTGTTGATAGAGGTCGGGGCTTCCCGTGAGCCGGTAGCCCATCTCGCCAATGCGCCCCTCATCACCTTTCCAAAAACCGCGAGCAGCGTCGCGATATTTGCCATTCCATTCCGACCACGGCGTCGGAAAATTTCCGACCTGGTAGCCACCCTCGCCAACGTCCCACGGTTCGGCGATTAGTTTTACCCGCGAGAGAACGGGGTCCTGTTGAATAATTTCGAAGAAAGGGTGCAGTTTGTTAAAACCTCCATGATTACGGACCAGACTGACCGCCAGATCAACGCGGAATCCGTCCACGTGCATTTCCAGAACCCAATAACGCAGACTGTCCATCACGAGCTGAAGCGTATGGGGATGCAACAGATTGAAAGTGTTGCCGGTACCGGTGAAATCCAGATACAAACGCGGATTCTCGGGATGCAGACGGTAGTAAGCGAGGTTGTCGATCCCGCGGAAGCAAAGCGTCGGGCCGAGATGATTTCCTTCGGCAGTGTGGTTGTAAACCACATCGAGAATCACTTCGATCCCTGCCGCGTGCAGGTTGCGCACCATCGACTTGAACTCGGAGACCTGTGCACCCGTTTGCGCGCCGCTGGAGTACTGCGCATGCGGCGCGAAAAATCCGATCGTATTGTAGCCCCAGTAATTCGTCAGCCCGCGATCAACTAAAATTTTGTCGTCGATGTGCGCATGCACTGGCAGCAGATCGACTGCGGTCACTCCAAGTTTTTTCAAATAATCAATGCATGCCGGGCTACCGAGCGCCGCGTACGTACCACGCAACCGCTCCGGAACTTCCTGCCAGAGTTTGCTAAAGCCTTTCACGTGCACTTCGTAAATCACTGAAGTGTGCAACGGGACGCCGGGTCTCCGATCCCCCTGCCAATCGAACCCGGTGTCGATGACCACCGACTTCGGCACGCCCCATGCATCGTCGCGGAAGTCCTGCGTCAAATCCTCCTTCTTGTCGCCGATCGCGTAACCGAACATTTCATCTGCCCAAATCACTTCTCCGGCGATAGCTTTCGCGTAAGGGTCGAGAAGAAGTTTCGAGCTGTTGAAACGAAGTCCATGTTCTGGATCGTACGGACCGGCGACGCGGAAACCGTACAACTGCCCGGGGCCGACATCGGGCAAAAACACGTGCCAGATTTGATCGGTGCGTTCGGTGACCGGGATGCGAAAATTTTCTTCGGTCGCCTCAATATTGTCGAATAAGCAAAGCTCAATACCGGTAGCGTGCTCGGAAAAAATGGCGAAATTGACACCGTTGCCCATCCACGTCGCGCCAAGAGGATACGGGTAACCGAGCCAGGTTCTTACCGGAGTCATAAACGCGCCGCGCATTTATCCAGCATCGAGTCCGCATTAGCAATCACGAACGGTGGATCACGTACGATTCCGGAGGGATCTTAGGAAATTAGCCGGTGGCGCAAGCCACATGCATCACGGCTCGCAAGATCGCCAGCGCCAATCCCAGAGGGATGTTGTCAGATTAGCCGGTGGTGCAAACCACCGGTTGATCGTGTAAACAGAAACTCAAAGCCCCGGCAGGGGCGTCGCAAACGACCTCATTATGTCATCGACACATCTGAGCCTGCATTATCACATCGTTTTCGGAACGAAAAATCACGAGCCGCTCATCCAACCGGCATGGCGCGGGGACCTGCACGCATATCTTGGCGGAATTATCCGAACAGCCAACGGAATTGCCGAGAGCGTCGGCGGCGTGTCCGATCATGTCCATCTTCTGATCGGTCTTCGAGCAACACATCGCCTGGCTGATGTGCTTCGTGAGCTCAAGGCGGTTTCTTCTGGTTGGGTGCACAAGGAGATTGGCGTGCGTGGGTTCGCATGGCAGGAAGGTTATGGAGCGTTTACGGTAAGTGCCTCCCAACGCGAAGCGGTTCGTCATTACATCGAACAACAAGTGGAGCATCACATTTCGCGAAGAGTATCTGGAATTGCTGCACCGCAGCGGCGTCGAATTTGACGAACGTTATCTTTAATCCGACGCCCCTGTCGGGGCTCGTACTTTCTGACGATCCGTAACCGGTGGTTTGCACCACCGGCTAATCCCCCAGCGACCTTTCAGGTCTGCTCGTTTGTGTTCTTAACAATATGCTTGGCACACAGCATCATCGCTTCGAACTAGGCGGTCCGGAAATCACTGTTGCCTGGTATTGCGCTTCCGGTGGAATCATTAAAATCACCGGGTGATTAGCAAGGTCGCTTTGCTTATTCTCGTCAGTTGTGGGCTGCTGCTGGCTGTCTACTTCTACGCGCACAACAATTGGCGCGCGCTACCGTCCGGAACAACAATCAATCGGATTGTCGTAGAAAAGTCAGCGAGGAAATTGTCGATCCTTCGCGACGGTAAACAGATCAAAACCTATCGAATCGCGCTCGGTCGTAATCCAACCGGAGCGAAGCAAGAAGAAGGCGACATGAAAACACCGGAAGGCATCTACAAGATCGATAGCCGAAATGCGCAAAGCAGTTTTCACCTCGCGCTACACATCTCGTATCCCTCGGATGAGGACAACAAACGTGCGGCCGCGCGCGGAGTCTCAGCCGGTTCTGACATCATGATACACGGAATTCAAAACGGACAGGGTTGGATTGGCGCCTTTCACCGTTGGAAGGATTGGACTGCCGGTTGCGTCGCACTTACCGATGAAGAGATTGAGGAACTCTGGCACGTTACGCCCGACGGCACGACAATCGAGATTCGCCCGTAAGGCCTCGACGTGCGCTCGGCGGTCGCGGCCTTACCGATCTAAGCGCGACTCAAAGTTACGTTTTCGACCACTATAAATCCTGCAATACGCGCCGCGCTTTCTCGACGTCTGACGGCCGCAGAATGATCAGCCCTTCTTCAGCCCCGCGCCCGCCTGCAAGATAAGCGTATTCGATGTTAATTTCCGCCTCCGCGAGGCGTTCCGCGATTTTGGCCAGAACGCCAGGCTGGCTCGTCGTCTCGATCGTGAGCACTTCGGTTTCGAGAGCGAGAACTCCGGCTTCGCCCAAGAGCATGAGCGCCTTGGTGGGATCGCTGACCACCATGCGCACAACCGTATGATCGACTGTGTCAGACGTGGCGAGCGCGTGTATGTTAATTTCGGCGTTGGCCAGCGCTTCACACACGCGCGCAAGGGCACCCGGACGATTTGCAAGAAAGACCGCGAGTTGGGTGGCTGTTTCAACGGAGGGCTTGGAAGATACGTTCATGCCACTTGCAAAGTGACGCCGGGAATGACTTCTGACAACTTACTATTATAGCTGTGCGTTGTAGCCGCGCCTCTGTGAGGCGCGCGCGCGCGGACCGCAGGCCGTGGCTAGAGCCACGTTTACCGATACGAGACGGACCATGAATTCGAGCGTTACTCCTAAACCATTCGCGCGTTCCGCTGATTTGCGGACTGTCGATAGTGCGATGAACACTGTTGCTGAGCATTCTAGTGCCGAATGGGGAACGTCTCCGCGCAGCGTCGGCTTTCTCACAGCATGTTCCATCGTGATTGCCAACATCATCGGCACCGGCATTTTCACGAGCCTTGGTTTTCAATTGGCGAATATTCAATCAGGGTTTGTTCTGCTGATGCTCTGGGTTGTCGGCGGCGTCGCGGCGCTTTGCGGCGCGCTTTGTTACGGCGAACTCAGCGCTGCACTGCCGCGCTCCGGAGGCGAGTATCATTTTCTGTCGAAGATTTATCACCCGGCGCTCGGGTTCATGGCCGGATTTGTTTCTGCGACAGTAGGATTTTCCGCGCCGATTGCACTGGCTGCGATGGCGTTTGGCAAATACCTGCAGGGCGTGCTCGGTTTTGGCTCACCGGTCTTGCTCTCGTTCGCGGTGGTCTGGCTGGTGGCGCTGTTTCATTTCAAGAACTTGCAAGTTGGCAGTGCGTTCCAAAATTTTTCCACCCTCATAAAGTTGCTCCTGATTGGCGCGCTGATCGCCGCTGGCTTGTTCGTGCACGCGAAACAGCCAATCGATTTTTTGCCTGCACGCGGCGACACCACCTTGATCTTCGGCGCGTCCTTTGCAGTGGCGCTGGTTTACGTCATGTATTCATACTCTGGTTGGAACGCAGCGGTCTACATTAGCGGCGAAATTAAGCGGCCCGAAAAAAATGTGCCGCGCTCATTACTCGTCGGCACAGGCGTGGTGATCGTGGTTTATGTGCTGGTCAACGCGATCTTCCTCGCCACCACGCCTATTCAGGAATTAAGGGGGCAGCTCGACGTAGCGTTGATCGCAGGCAAACACATCTTTGGCGCAAACGGCGGGCGCGTTGCCGGTGCGGTGATTTGTCTCGGCTTGGTTTCGGCAATTAGCTCAATGACGTGGATCGGGCCGCGCGTCACCATGTCGATGGGCGAAGATCATTGGCTGCTGCGATTGCTTGGCCGGAAAAACCGGCATGGTATCCCGACGAATGCGATCGTCCTGCAACTGCTCATTGTGAATCTACTTTTATTTACCCGCAGTTTTGAGGACGTGGTCACTTACACTCAATTCAGTTTGTTGATTTGCTCCCTGCTTGCTGTGCTCGGGGTGGTCGTGCTCCGCTTCACGCGTCCGAAGATGACGCGCCCGTATCGAGTTTGGTTCTATCCGCTCCCGCCTGTTCTCTTCTCAATAATTACGATGTGGATGATGTTTTATCTGCTGCGCTGGCATACTGCTGAGTCCCTCGCTGGCTTGGGAACAGCGCTTTTGGGTGTGGTTCTTTATTTTTGCGCGAGAAAACTCCCGAGTCGTTCGGCATGAAAATGAACCACACATTGTCTGCCGTTGTAGGGCTGGTGATCGTAGGCGTGCTCCGCGCCTCTGCACAACAGAATTCAGAGATTGCGCCTGCGCCCCGCGCAATGCCGGTAGCTGCCGGACCTAACGATGTGGCGCGTTTTTTGGCCGGAATGCCAGTGCCTGAGAATTCTCCCCTCGCTCCGCTCACGCGCGAGGCGGCATGGCAGCAACACGCCGCGTTTTTTGAAGAGCAATTTTCAAAACTAACTGTCCGACAACTGCAGAAACTGCACGCGTGGCAAGAGACGTACCTTCCAGAATCGTTGCAACCGGTTCCTGTTGCCTTTTACATGTTCAGCGGTCCGGACTTTTTGTACGTCGATCAATTCTTCCCCAGAGCTGCGGTGTACGTGCTTTGCGGGAAGGAAGCAATGGGACCGCCACCCGATCCGTCGCGCATTGCGAACTTGTCCGGCGCGCTGGGAAATCTGGAGAACGCAATGAAGTCCTCGCTGAATACGACCTACTTCATCACGAAAGACATGAAAATCGATCTGCACGAGCAGAACCTGAATGGCGTGTTGCCCATTCTCTACGCGTTTATCGCGCGCGCCGATAAATCGATCACCAACGTGACGTTCGGCGCTCTCAACAGCAGCGGCGCATTTGAACAAAAAGGCGGCGGTATTCCGGGCGTACGGATCAACTACACCGATAACCAATCGGGCAATTCACAAACGATGTACTACTTCACCACGGATATTTCTGATGGCGGCATCAAGGCGACTCCCGGTTTCTTGAAATTTTGCCAGCGATTGGGCGTCGGCCCGAGTTTTCTCAAATCATCGTCGTATCTGATGTTTGAGAATGGTTTCGCTACGATCCGCAATTTCATTCTCGAGCACAGCAAAATGATTGTGCAGGAGGATTCCGGAATCCCTGTGGCGTACTTCGACCCAAACAAATGGAACCTGCGTCTGTTCGGTGTTTACCTCGGCCCGATTGAGCTGTTCAAACAACATTACCAGCCCCGATTGCAGGAACTCTTCCAACAAAGCAATCCGCCGCCACTCGATTTCGGATTCGGTTACCGCTGGAATTACAAGGAGGCAAACTTGATTGTCGCGGAACGAAAGTGATTCCTTTTGTCATGTCGCGCGAAGTCGAGCATCTCCCGCCGTTCGCTCAAAATTAGAGATTCCTCGATTTCGCTCGGAATGACAGGGAGCCATACGCTGTCAAAATCTCCGAAACCACGAATACGGAAAGGCGTCTCCGGGACAATCAGTGGCCCAGCGCGGTGGATTCATTTCACGATGCGGCCGGACAGGGATCTCGCCCCTGTCGATCTTGCCGCAACGTTCTCGGAGGTAACGGATGAGTTCTTCGCATGCGTCCAACTGCGCGCGCGTTGGCTGGTCGCGATTAAAATCTCCCACCAAACAAATGCCGAGCGAAATGTTGTTTAGATAGTCGCTGTGCACGTGGCCGCCGTTGATCTGGCGTCGCCAACGATCGCCCACTTCGATCTGACCATTACCAGTCGATGTTCCGTTACCAATGACGAAGTGATAAGCAAGGCCATTCTGCATGCGCCGGACATGCCGATGATAATAATCGAAAACGCGCGCGTTGCCCTGTCGTGTGCCGCTATTATGCACGACAATGAATTGCCAGCGACGCCGTTTCACCGGCGCACGCCGGATCGCGTCGATAACTGATCTCGTAAGGTAATGATAATTGGTCGAACTACGAGACCAGGGCCAGAAACCGAACCTGCGAGGCGGTGGCGATGGTGGAGGCTCGTAGCCCTGATCTTCCTCCACACCTGACTTTTCGATCACAATCTGGGACCGGTCGCTGCCAGGAACAGCACGGGGAGATTTTGATTGAGGCGTCGGAGTGGGCGTTGGAGCTGCAACTGCGTGTGGCGGTGAAGGTGAGGTTTCTAATACCGCGGCGCGCTCTGCTTCCGATGGGTGCGCAGGCGTCTTTCCGGGCTTCGGTGTTTCCTCTTCTTTTCGTGCCGATTCGGATTTGCCAGTTTTTTTGGCTTTTCTTGCGGTCTCTTTCTCATGCGATTTCTTTTTCGCCGCTTTCGGTTTCGGTGTCGGTGTGTGCCGCCGCTTCGATTTGGGTGAAGTGGTGGGCTCGGGCGTCTCCCTCGGCGTGGCCGATGACGTTCTCTCTTCTGTTTCGTCGGATTTTTTCCCTTTGTTCGCTGACTTGGCGGTTGCTCGTTTTGCAGCGGGGCTCGGAGTTTTCTTTGGTTTTGGAGAGGATGCGGCGCGTGACTCGCTTGTGTCGGATTTATCGCCCCGGTTTTGTTGTTCTTCAGTAACTTGCGCGCGAAGGAGACCTGTGATGATTGCGCCGACGGCGAGCGCAGTTGCGAGCCAAATGCGAAAGCGCACCACTGCGACGGAGCGTAACAGAGCGCGCGGCGCGATCAACGTCTACAGTAGTGATTTGTTAAAAAAGTTACAAAGGCGCGGTGAGCTCTTCCTTTTTGACTTCGTAACTTTTTGACTTCGATTTTACGCCGCGGCCGCGGAAGGCTCGGGTGCGACAGGGGCAGCCCTGCGCATTCTTTCGGCTTCCCGACGAAGAATGGCGTTCAATTTACCTCCCAGCAACAGCAGCAGGCAGGTCAGATACATCCACGTAAGCAGCACGACGATAGACGCCAGCGCAAGATACGTAGGGTTATAGCGATCATATCTTCCCACATAGAACTGAAAAAGTTTTGTCGCGATTATCCAGCCGATCGAGAAGAAAATCGCACCCGGTAACGCCTGACGGATGGTTAAATAATTCTCCGGTGTCAGAAGATACAGCGCGAGTGCGAAAATGATTAGAACAAGTGCAGTGAAAGGCAGACTCAACGCTGCAATCCATGCCTGCAGTGGGAACGCGAGTTGAAAATTTACCTCGGCAATACCCGCTAGCTTTTCACCAAAAACAATCGCGTTGAAACAAAAGACAATCACGATCCCAAACCAGAAGAGCATGAAAAATGAGATGATATATTTCGACCACCAATACGGGTCTTCGCGCATCCCGTACGTATGGCTAAGGGCCCTTGCGATTGTCGCGATAAAGACCGTCCCGAAATAGATGCCCAGAATGATTCCCGCGTTGGCAAGCAGACCGCTCGAGCCCGTCACGACCACGTTGGCCATCGCAGCATCCAGAATGTCCTGCACTTTCTGGTCCGGCGGTATAAAGCCCTTCAAGAGAACGAACATGCGATGCAACTTGGTCGGATCGGTGCCAAAAAGACCCAGCAGATGCCAAAGAAACAGCGATCCGGGAGCCATCGCAAAAAGCAGCACATATGCCATCTGCGCAGCCAGCCCGGTTGTGTTATCCATCGCCGTTTCCCAAACCAGCCGGCGTAAAACGCGCCAGATGAATCCGAGATACTTCATGTCCGCCAGAGTTTACTTTGACCCGCGTAAATATCCATTAAAGTCCGAATGCCTTCGCGAGTAACTTCCGCGCGGTTTGGGCCGCCTTCGATGCCTGATCGAATGGACTGTTGAAAAACTCCGCGCGTTCCATCTAATTCCTGCTCCTATTCGTATTCTTACTCTTACTTCCTGCTCTTGCTCATGAGAGCGACTCTGGAACACAGGCATGAATAAGAATACGAGTAAGAGCAAGAGCAAGAGTAGGAGAACGCACGTCCTGACAAACTGTGAAAAAAAGAATCCTGATCCTCACCGCCAGCTTCGGAGAGGGTCACAATAGCGCCGCGCGAGGAATTCGCGATGGGCTCGCCCGTGTGGCGCCGGAAGGCACCGAGGTGGAATTGCACGATTTGTTTGCCGAAGCCTATGGGTCGGTCAACGAGTTCGTGCGAAAAAGCTATCTCGCGCTGGTCAATTTCGCGCCGCGCGCGTGGGGAATTGTTTACCGATGGCTCGATCGCAAAAAGGATCTCGATCAGGAATTCGCGGGGTTCTCCCGGCTAAAAGATCATTTCATCGCGTTGCTCGACCGCTTTCAGCCGGACATCGTGATTTGCACTTTCCCAGCGTATCCGAATGTGCTCCGACAAATTGCAGGAGAAAACCCCGACCGTACTCGGCCCTGCAAAAGCGTGGTGGTTGTCACGGATTCAATTACCATCAACGCCGCCTGGTATCGGTGCGCCGCCGATTATTTCCTCGTTGCAAATGAACAAAGCGCCTCAGTCTTGCGGGCAGTCGGAATCGCGCCGCAAAAAATCAAGGTGTTTGGATTTCCCGTAAGCCCAAAGTTTGCCGCCTTGAGAGGTTCAAATCGAGCGTTGCCTTCCAATGACTCCGAGCGCCGTGTTTTGTACATGATCCATGCCGCCACCCACGGCGCGCCGGATCTCGTGCGGAGGCTGGCGGAGCTTGGCGTCGATCTGACCGTGACGATTGGCCGGGCCGATAACCTCAGGCCGGCTATCGAAGGGGCCGCGGGCAGTAGCAAAACGAAGATCGTTGGCTGGACTGATGAACTTCCCCGCATGCTGCACGAGAGCCATTTGCTGATAGGGAAAGCCGGTGGCGCGACGGTACAGGAAACGATTGCCGCCGGCTGTCCCATGATCATCAATCACGTCGTCGCCGGTCAGGAGGAAGGTAATGCCCATTTGATTGTCGAAACCAACTCAGGCGTGATCGCGCTTTCACCAGCGGAAGTTGTCACGCAATGTCAACGCGCGTTCGCTGACGATGCAAAACAGTGGCGCGAATGGGCAGCGAACATCGCGAAGCTAAGTCGCCCACGCGCTGCGCTCGATATCGCCGAATTTCTAACGGCGCTATGAATATCAGTAACGCCGTGGCTTTAGCCCGGTGAAGAAGACACCAATCGGTGGCGAACCGTTTCAAGGTTTTGTGCGGTGCACCAAGCCATTGAAACGGCCTCGTGCTAGTCGAAGTCTGATGCACCGGGCTGAGGCGCCGGTGTTAAATCAGATCTCCTTACCGACCGCGAACGTGCGCAAAACGTCAAGCTCCGGCGAAAGAACAACAAGATCTGCATCGGCTCCGACCGTCAAACGCCCCTTTGTATCGAGACTGATCGCGCGTGCGGGATTTTGTGTCACCATTGCGACGGCTTCATTTAAAGGAACGTTGACATTGCGCACCATCGTCCGCACGAGGTGGATCATCTGCGAGGCGCTTCCCGCGAGTGCGGAGCGGTCTGCAAGTAAACATACGCCGGCTTCCACAATGCAATCGTTGCCAAATAGGGAGAATCGTGATCCATCCGGCAGTCCGGCGCCGGGGGTTGCATCGGTTACAAGACAGATTCCGCCGCAGCCTTTAGCGCGATACAACATCTTCATTAATGTCGGGGAAACGTGATGCCCGTCCGCGATGAGTTCGCAACTGATCTGCGGTTCACTTAACGCAAACTCAAGCAAACCGCCGACGCGATAGACCCCGCGATGGCGCGCGCTCGACATGCAATTGAACGTGTGCGTGACACTGCGCATGCCGCGTTCGAACGCTGCGCGTGCGTCTTCGTCAAACGCGTTGCTATGTCCTCCGCTTACGCTGATTCCGTGCGCGTGGAAATTTTCGATCGCCTCGAGCGCGCCCGGCAATTCGGGCGCGATCGTAACGCGCTTGATCACATCTGCGTGGGCGAGCAGCTGCTGCACATGCGCCGGTGACGGTTTCTGAATGAATTCCTCACGTTGCGCGCCGCATTTTGCTTTTGAGATGAAGGGGCCTTCCACATGAACGCCTGCAATCGTCCCGGTAGGGCGCGGCCGCCGGGCGCGCCGACCAATACAATCCCGAACCGCCCGTAAAACCCCGTCGAGCGTCTCCAGCGGTGCGGTGGCCGTCGTAAGCAGCAGCGACGTCGTACCGCCCCTGGCATGGAAATCGCAAATTGCGCGAAATGCTTCGGCAGACGCTTCCATACTGTCGCGTCCGAGCGCGCCGTGCACGTGAAGATCGATAAAACCAGGCGCGAGATAATTTCCGGCAAGATCAACAACCTCGTCGCCGCGCGCCTGCGTTTGCTCACGAATCGCCATGATTTTTCCTTCGTGAGCAACGAGTTCAAGCCCGTCGCGAATTCCAGTGGGGAAAATCAAACGACCATTCGTAAAAATCATGTTCGCCTAACGCTCAGTCTTGAATGCTCAACCTTCAATGCCAAAGGAAGCCAATTGCGTTTGGACACAGTAAAGTCCATCCTCTTGGGAGGATGGATTCAGACTACGACGTCGTGATCATCGGTGGCGCGTTCTCCGGCGCGGCGACGGCGCTCATGCTCAAACGCAAACGACCCGAAGCGCGCGTCCTGATCATCGAAAAGACAACCGAGTTCGATCGCAAGGTCGGCGAATCCACCACAGAAGTGAGCAGTTGTTACATGACCCGGATTCTGGGTCTTACCCACTACCTCGGCCATCATCAGCTCGCAAAGCAGGGATTGCGTCTGTGGTTTTCGAATCGGCATGACCAACGTTTTGATGATTGCGTCGAGGTGGGCACGCGTTATCAGAGCCGGTTGCCGGGGTTTCAAGTGGACCGGGCAAAGCTTGATTCGCACATGCTCGATCTCGCAGTGCAAGCGGGTTGCGAGTTATGGCGTCCGGCGAAAGTAACAAGTCTCGAGCTGAGCAATGGGAACGGCCAACGGATCAGCGCGGCCCGCGATCTCGGCAATTGCACCGTTCACGCGCGTTGGGTCGTGGATGCTACCGGGCGCGCTACGATGCTTGCGCGAAAACTTGGTCATCTTCGCCCGAACACCGAACACCCCATCAACGCTGTCTGGGCGCGATTCAGCGGCGTTAAGGAGTGGGACAGTTATGAATGGCGGCAACGTTTCCCAAATTATGCAAATGGTTGCTTCACCGCGCGTGAATGGGCTACGAACCATCTCTTCGGGCGGGGCTGGTGGGTGTGGATCATTCCATTGCAGGGCGGCGATGTCAGCGCCGGCATCGTTTATGACAATCGCATCTTCAAGCTCCCGGAAGGACCCAGTCTCAGCCAGCGATTGCACACGCACATTCTCGGCAATCCGGTGGGCCGCGAAATTTTCGGGACTGCACGCGCGATCGAAGGTGACGTGCACGCTTTATCAATGTTGCCATATCACAGCGAAAAAGTTTGCGGCCATGGCTGGGCGGCAGTCGGCGACGCCGCCGGTTTCATCGACCCACTTTACAGTCCTGGTTTGGATTTTTGTTCCTACACGTCGTACTACGTGGCCGATCTGCTGGCAGGCAGCCTGGGCGGTGGAGATGTCACCGAGCAGCTTCGTTATTACAACGAGCAGTTCCCCACCACCTATCGCTACTGGTTCGAAAGTTTGTACAAGGACAAATATTATTACATGGGCGACGCCGATCTGATGTCGGCCGCGCTTCTTCTCGATGTAAGCAGTTACTACCTCGGTTTGGTCCGCGGCGTTTATCGCGATCCGGAATGTGGATTTCTCAACCTGCCCTTCACAGGTTTCGGCGGCAGATTCGCCCGAAACACGATGAGGTTTTATGGTCGACGTCTTGTCGCCTTGGCGAATCGCAGATGGGCGACTGGTTACTACGGAAAAAGAAACGCCGGCTGGCGCGAGCTCTATGATGGATTTATTCCGGACATCCGAATTCGCAAACAGATTCGGCGCGGCCTGTTACGGTGGTGGAAATGCGAGCTAATTAATTTGGGATTGATGTTACGTGGGCGTGCGGCAATGCCGGCAAAGGAGACTGCGGCAACCGTTGTAACGGAAGCATTGTAGGGTAACTCTTAATCCTAATCCTAATCTTCTCCTCCCCAATGCACACGTCGCTGGATCATGAAAAACTCGAAGTGTACCAAGCGTCTCTCGAATTCATCACATGGACCATCCCGGTTTTGGATCGACTGCCTGCGAATGCTTCCGTTCGCAACCAACTGGATCGCGCCTTGACGTCGATTCCTCTAAACATCGCGGAAGGAAACGGAAAGTTCACTTCGCCCGACCGCTGCCGATTTCTCGATAACGCCCGCGGCTCTGCGCTGGAATCAGCGGCATGTCTGGACGTATTGGTAGCCAAAAGATTCTTTGGCACGGGCGAAATCGAACCCGGCAAAGCGATGCTCGTGAGGATTGTGTCAATGCTCTTCGGACTGATTCGCGCAAACTCCGACACGCGCGTTTTCGAAGAGCCAGGGAGGTACCAGGCAGGCGCAGAGAAACAAACGTCAGGCAGGAGTAAGATTAGGAATACGAATACGAGCAAGAATCAAAATCGGATAAATTCACGAAGCGCTACGGGCTGAGCAGCGTCACGTACCAGCGCAGAAACATGTTGCCAGAAAACATCCAGGTAACTGCGCCAAAAGCCAGATAAGGTCCGAAGGGCAGTTTGGCTGACCAAACAGGTTTTCCCACAACGAGCGTGATCAATCCGACGATCGAGCCGAGAAGCGATCCGGCGAAAAGACTAAACAAGACCGCGCGCCAGCCTAGAAACGCGCCAATCGCAGCCAGGAATTTTAAGTCCCCGCGCCCCATGGCCTCTCGTGGAATCACTAGTTCGCGTGCTACGCCGGAAATCTGCGTCACGTCATCTAGCCTCATCACGTGGCCTTCAGCCGTGACCCGATCGTAGCGAAAGTCCAGCGTTACATTGCCATACGTGTGATTGTCGATCCTGACCTCGTCGCACCGGAGCAAGAGTCGATCCTTTTCGCGCGCAAAATAATCGCTCCATAGACTTTCTTCAGGGCCCACCACGAAATCAGCGTCATCCCCACGTTTTGTCCACGTGAACGGCGTGGGCGCATCGAATCGGATTCGTTTTCTCCCAAAAGCGATTTTGCCCGCTTCCAAGACAATCAAAAGGATCACGTAACCGAGAGCGGCCGCGAGCAAAGAACGAACACCAGCCGCGAGCCGGGAATCCGTCTGCATCAAAGCAGGCACCGCCACACTGGAAATAGCACCTGCGATTATTCCGCCGATTGTCACCCGGTCCGGAATAATGAAATGCTCAAAATCGATAAATGTTCCTATGATGAGGAAAGAAACAAAAACCCAGTACGCGATTGCCACCTGCCATGGAAAACTTTCCCAGATTGCCAAGAAAAGTAGCGCGGTGACCAGTTCCACGGCGAAATAGCGAAACGAAATTTTGGCGCCGCAATTTGCACAGCGGCCGCCAAGCGCGAGCCAACTGATCAACGGCAGGTTCTGATGCCATGGAATTGGTTGCTTGCAGTTGGGGCAAAACGACCGGCGAGGGCGGTTAATCGAGAGATCAACAGGCCACCGATAAATGCAGACGTTTAAAAATGAGCCGACCGCCGCGCCAAGCACAAACGCAAACGCTCCGAAGAGGAATTTGTAAATTGGCTGGTGCACGCGTTAGCCGGCGATCCGTTTCACACGACGCCGCTCCATGAGCCACGCGATCCAGATGCAGCTCTCATAAAGTAGAACCATCGGCAGCGCCATTGCGATCAACGTCAGGATGTCTGGCGTCGGCGTGATGATCGTCGCCAGAATAAAGATCAGCACGACCGCGTATGGGCGGGTGCGCGCCATGAATCTGTAAGTGATCAATCCAAATCGGACCAGCGCCAGGACGACGACTGGCAATTCGAACGCCAACCCGAACCCGAGGGTGAATCGAGTCACGAACGAATAATACTGTTGCACGGTCCAGGTGGGCGCCCATCCCAGTGACTCAGTGTCGCGGAAGAAAAAGAGAATCGTTTTTGGCAGCAACCAAAAATAACAAACAGTCACGCCCAGAAGGAAGAGCGCAAAGCTGACCAGAATAGCGGGCAACAAAAAACGCTTCTCTAGCGCGGTGAGCGCAGGCAAAACAAACTCCGCGATGAAATAGAGTAGCAGCGGAAACGCGAGTACGATCCCGGCGTAAAACGCCAAATGGAATGAGATCACGATTGAATCAGTAATGCCGAGGGCCTTGAGCGTTCCAATTTGCGAACCGACGTCGCGCAGCGGTGCCTGCAAGACCCGCACGAGGGTCGAGCGAAACGTGAAGCAAACAATCATTGCGATCCCGAGCGTGATCGCGATCTTCACAATGGTCCACCGCAAGTCTTCGAGATGTTCGAGAAACGGTTTGGAAGTTTCGCTCTCTGGAAGATCGCGAAATTTGAAAATGTCTCGCAGCACCATTGGATGGAAGAATCAGCGCGGCACGAGCGACAGAACACCGCGCGCTGCGAGCATGGCGCAAATACCCAGCGTATTTGCGTCGCGAATTTCGTTCTCCGCGATCATTCGGCGAATTTCCTCCATGCTAAATTCGCGACAATCGAGAATCGATTCTCCTTCGTCTCGCGCCGGGCCCTCTTTACACAGCTGAACTGGACGCGCCAGAAAAAAGTAGCCACGCTCATCTGTGAACCCCGGCGATGAAAAGTAATGGCCGAGCGGAACCAGCTCGCCGTCTTTGGCCAGCTCGTAACCGGCCTCCTCGCGAAGTTCGCGCAACGCAACTTGTTCCATTGTTTCCGCCTTCGCCGAGGCTACGGCGGACAGGTCCGACGGACGGCCGGGGTCAGCGCCCCCGGCTACAGTGTTGTCGATTTGACCAGACGGCATTTCCCAGATCGCCCGCCGGATGGGGATGCGTTCCTGGCGAATGAGAACAATTCTGCCGTCGCGTGTCATGGGCGCGACAATGACGGCTGCTTTCCGATGCACAATTGTCCACGTGCGGGGCTGGCTTCGCGATGGCGTTCGGACGTGATCGGTCACGACTTCAAGATGCGCGTTGGCAAAATGCAGCTCGCTCGAGATGGTCTCCCAGTTGCCCTCTTTCACGCGGGAAGATTATGAACGTGGCGCAGAAAAGCGAATGTTCAGGTAGCCCCGATTTGTAAATTTCTCTCCCCTTAGTCGTCTCTGCTGCGAGTGTCATTCCAAAACCGGATCGCTGGGGAGGATAGATCATGTTCATAGCTGAGCGCGCTAACACTTGCTGTGTCCAACATGAAAAGCTTCCCGGCGAATGGTTCGAGACCGAGCCAGCGAGCGGCGAACACTCGCAGGAAATGTCCGCTTGAAAAAATCAACACATCGCCTTTGAACGCGCGCACGCGACTGACAACACGATCAGCCCGCGCCCCGACGTCTTGCGGCGATTCTCCATTCGGGCAACCGTCGCGAAATAGTTGCCAGTCGGGTCGGGTCGCATGAATTTCCGCGGTCCGAACGCCTTCATAGTCGCCGTAGTTCCACTCGACCAAGTCGGGATCGACTTCGGCTGCGCCACCGAACCCCGCTAGTTCACAGGTTCGGACAGCGCGTTGCAACGGGCTGGTCAAAACCTTGGCGAACACCAAACCGGCTAGCCGCTTCCTAAGTCGTAGGGCATTGCGTTCGCCGCGTTCGGTCAGAGGCAAATCGGTCAGTCCCGTATGCTGACCCGTGACGCTCCAAGCAGTTTCCCCATGGCGCGCCAGATAAATTACGGGAAGAATTTGGGTCGCCACGGCGGGTCTACTAAACGGAAATTTCGAGTTGGATTCATAAAATGCTCACCTGCCAGTTGCGACCTTCCCAACGCTGGTCGCGCTGCCAAAAGAATGTAAATGAAAACACCGAACCGCTTGGCAAGTCTGCAGTCGGAAAATCTGCAAACCAAAGATTCAGCTCGTCTTGGTGAGTTGTGTGCGATTCGTTCCTCCGCGCCCAGTTGTCAGTCGACCAGACAATGGTGGCTTCTGCGGCAAGAATGATCCGCAAAATTTTTCCGTGCGAGACACTCCGCAGAGGATGGCGCAGACTCCAAATCTCGTAATGGCTTTGCAACGGATTTAATACGTACCGTTGAAACGCCGGCTCGACGCGGGCGAAGCAGACACCATCATGTCGGCTGCGCACGAGGGAAACGTATTCGGAGTGCGACCAGCAAAGCGGCATTGCCGCGCCGGTTGGACAACCGCGTTTCATATGAGCGCCAGCCAAGTCAGGTCCGTCCCATATTTGTTCGGTGATCATCCCACCCTGATTCGCGAAATCTTCCATCGCCCTGATGAACGGCTTTGGATCCCGCCCGGCAGCCAGCTCGTAATGGCCGCGTTCTCCGGTCAAAATCGGCCAGCAACGGCCCACGCCCGTTCCGTCGAATGCGCTGCCGTCGTCCTTTTGGCCATAGCCATCGTGATTGTAGCGACGCCAGCCGGGGCCTTGCGGCAGATCATATTTAAGCACGCGATCGATCACTTCGATTGAGTCGCGCACGAGCGGATCCTTCGCGTCGCGAATACCGAATCGCACCAGAAGAAGAAAATCCCCGCCTACGATGTTCCGCGCCGGGTGCAGGCCGCCGCCGTTGGCGATCTGAATCATTGCCGTGTTGGGATCAGCATGTGGGTCAGGTGCGTTAGGATCGGCTGGATTGATGCGGATGTAATGACGAGGAAAACCCTCGACCAACTCGCCCTGCGTCGTGACCGTCCATTCTTCGAGGTGCACTGCTAGCCAGTCGGCGTAGGCGAAAATAAAATCTGCAACATCCATTTTACCGAATTCTTTGGCCCATTCGGCAGCGGAGGCGAGACCGGCAATCACGGTGGCGAGAGTCGAGGGCGAATAACCGGCGTTTTCCTCCCAGCGGTCCTGAGTGGTGACTGGGCCTTGCAGGATCAGGCGTGCCGCGGCTCGCACAATCATTACGCGGGGATTAAACAAACCGAGCGCGTCGTGATTATGCAATCGCCACGCCAGCAAAATTGGCAACGCAACCTGGTCGAGTTGCAGTCCCGACCAATAAGCGGTGCCGTCGATCCAGCTGTTTTGCGGAAAACTGCCGTCGGGCCGCTGAATGGCAGCCAGCCAGATTAAAGCGCGCAACGGCGTGCCTGTCTGCCCTGTGGCAAGGAGTGCGCTTCCGCTCTGCACCAGATCGCGGGTCCAAACGAGATGGTAACCACCCAGATCATCATCGCCCTTCGTCTCGCCCCAGGGAATGCTCATCGACGCAACGATCGCGCCTTGAAAAACCTTATCTTCATGTGCCAGTAGCACGCAACGGCTCAGCCGATACATCCCACCGCCATCGGAGGTATCGGTGCTGAAGTCGAATTCGGGATTCACCACCGCCCGTTGCCATTGCCGGACATAGCTCTGGCGATTGGACTCAAACGGCTCGGCTAGCGATTGGAACAACTTCGTGGCTGCGCTCTGGTAACTTCGACCAAACGCGACAGCAATTGTGAACTCCCCGCTATCTGGGAGATTGACTTCGCCAGTAGCTGCGATGTTGCCGTTCTCGGCTGCCTGAAACTCCCAGTCCATTTTGAAATTGTGCATCAAGTCCTGCCAGCCGTCGCTGAAGCCAACGTAGCCGACGGACCGGCGAGAGAAACCACTGCTGCATGCCATGATCAGATGAACGTCTTCACGCTGAGCATGGATGAGTTTGACAGCGCCAATTTCAGAACACCACCCGGAGTTGCCGCCACCACAGCCGGCCATGTGGGGTGCCAGCAACGCGTAAAGGCGCAACTTTCCGCGTAACGACTCATCGAACACTTCGAGGTTCGTGTGCACGAGCAGGACCGACCCATGTGGATCGGTAAGCACGTGTTTTATTACACGATAGCGACCGCGCGGCTCCGAATTCGTGAGACGATAAAAAAGGCAATCGCGCGCCGGGTATTCGATCAGATGATTGAGATCGCGTTTTTCTTCGTGGCAAAACGTTTCGCCGTCGCTGATGAGAAACTGAAAATCGCGGGTGTTTGGTTGATCGACGTGTGGGTAGTAAATCTCGTTGAGGATTCCGTGACTCAGCGTGAACCAGAGACGGCAACTTGTATGGTACGCCGTACCGACGCCTTCTTTTGCGCTAGAGGTCCAACGCGGCTCGATCCCCGGCGCCCCAAAGGCGACTGTATTCTCAGGCGAATTCATCTTTTACCTGCCAGATCAAAGCGCCAGCGTTTAATCTGCGTCGCGATGTTTTCAGCTGACGGCGCACCGATCGCGCGCGTCATTCTGTGGATTCTGTTTATCCGTGTGATCCGCGTCGTCCGCTTTCGTTTTTCGTGCATATTCGTGGGTTCATCCTCGCTGCCGCTTGAGTGCGTTCAACCGACGGAGGCAGTGCGTGTTACCGTCGCAGAGACGTATTTCGCGTCCTGGAGAGGAAACTTTCGCAGCTCCACCGTCACTTTCTGTATGGGAAAAGTTTTCAGTAAATGCGCTGCCAGCACATCGGCTAACGTCTCGATAAGATTGACCGATTGATCGCGCACGAAACTCTTCGTTTCCTCGGCCACTGCTGAATAGTTCACGGCTTTGTGAATGTTGTCGGCCAGATCGCGCGTTTGCTGATACGGCCAGAAGGAAATACTGACAGTTAATCGTTGTGGAGCGGCACGCTCTTGTTCGGGAACTCCGATATGCGTGGAGACCTCGAGTTGGTCGATGTGAACTTCGTCGCAAAAACGGTGGGACTCGTTGGACACTGAGCAAGATTAACGCAGCGCCAGTCAGGACGACAACGTGTTTTACGGTGTAGAGAGGACGATTGTGGACAATCGTCGCTACCTTGACGTCACGACCTCCGCGTCGAGGTTGCTCGGGCAATGAAAACCGTCTGGCGGGTTTTTTCTTATCTTAAGCGGTATCCATGGATGGCCGCGGGAACGTTGACTTGCGCGATCCTGAGCACGCTAATGGTGATCGTTTTTCCTGCGGCGGCGAAGTGGATCATTGACGACGTGGTGCGGGCGAACCGGCCAGACAAATTGCTGCCATTGATCTTGCTGGCGGCGGTCGCCTTTCTTGTTCAACACGGATTTAACGCGCTGCGGCTCGTGCTCAACAATACGTTTGAGCAAAGGGTGATCTTCGATTTGCGGAGCGATCTGTATTCGCACATTCAACTGCTGCCGTTGCGCTGGTTCGACAATCGCGCCACGGGCGATCTGATGACTCGCGTGATTGAGGACGTGAACTCCGTCGAGCGCGTGTTGATCGATGGGATCGAACAGGGAGTGGTCGCCATCCTCCAAGTGGTGATCGTCATCAGCGTAATGTTCTATCTGAATGTGAAGCTGGCGTTACTCGCGCTTGTGCCGTTTCCATTGCTTATCGCCGGCGCGCTGACTTACACGCTGACCGCGCACCGGCGGTATCGTTCCCAACGGCGGGCCTCGTCTAACATGAACGCGCTGTTGCACGATAATCTCGCTGGCGTCCGGCAGATCAAAAGCTTTGTGCGCGAACGAGAAGAGCACGCGCGGTTCAACCGGGTAAGCGACCAACTACGGCACGCCACGCTCGTGGTGATGCGCGTATGGGCAATTTACAGCCCGTCGATGTCGATGTTTGAAGCAATCGGTGCACTCCTCGTGCTTGGGTTTGGTGCTCACTCAGTGCTGACGGGCGCAATGCAAATCGGCGATCTGGTCGCGTTTCTAATGTTGACCGCGTTTCTCTACGATCCGGTGAGCCGGCTGCATCAGCTCAATCAACTTGTTCAAGCCGGACGGGCCGCTGGCGAACGCGTGTTTGAAATTCTAGATGAAC
>Ga0193731_1000168_pt1 | contig 23151 bp, 29 predicted proteins | sample U1a2metaG_FD_144920 | JGI IMG/M metagenome (GOLD analysis project Ga0193731, IMG submission 144920) | Soil microbial communities from a riparian zone of the East river system, Colorado, United States - U1a2 | ecosystem: Environmental > Terrestrial > Soil > Riparian zone | place: USA: East River...
CCACCAAGACCAGAATCAAGACAGCGAGCTTTCTTGCCATGGAACACCCCCCGTCGAGTAGTCGCAGAGTGCGAGAGTCCAAGTAGACGTGAATGATCGGCAACCGGACCTGGCAACTGCGAAGTTACTGGTGTTTTTACTCTGCGAATTCGATTTAGTCAACATCCAGATTCAGTTGTCGGGTGCGTTGACCACAGCTTTCATTGGTCGAATAGAAGCTGTGAAGAAACCTATAGCCCGACAAAAGTCTCGCGTTTGGCGACAATCGGAGTTTGCACTGACTGTCGTGCGAATCAATATATGCGATATGCGAACGCCGCATGGGGGTGGAGAGACGGCGCCTGATTCTTACGGATGGACGTAGAACTGCCGTTCACGACCGGCACGTTCCGGGCGGATGGTCGGCTACCCTTCCCTAATCCGATGGTGTCCGAATCGCCCGTCGGGCACGATCGGTGAGGTGTCGGAATTACCCACACCTCCTGTTTGACGACTTCGCCGGCCAGACGGACCTACAGTGGCTTGGTTGCGGCCCTCATAGTCCGCCCAAATCCTTCAGGGTTGGGTTGCGGACGCGCCCGTCCGGGTTAAAATGTGGCTGTCTCAGAAGAAGGAGTGGAACATCTTTGAACGACTTGCCGCTGCGAGCCTGACGACATAGATAGGTGTAAGTCCATCCCAGAAGGGATTCCTTGCGATGAGGATTGGCTTTGCTCTTCCCAATATCGGGCCAGTCGCTACTCCCGAAGCCGTGATCGCGGTGGCGGAGCGCGCTGAGCAACTGGGCTACGACAGTCTGTGGACAATTGAACGGCTCCTTTACCCGGTGAAGCTACAGAGACCTTATCCCGTGACTGCCGACGGTTCGCTGCCTGACGTGTACAAACACGCACTGGACCCGCTGGAGGCCCTGACTTTCGCAGCCGCGCGCACCAAAACAATTGCCCTCGGCACAAGTGTCCTCGACATTCCTTACTACAATCCCGTGATGCTGGCACGCCGGCTGACAACGCTTGATTTTCTTTCCAAGGGTCGTGTTCGAGTGGGCCTAGGCCTGGGCTGGAACAAGGACGAGGTGGATGCCACAGGCGCCGACTTCTCGCCGCGCGGCGCGATGGCAGATGAATTCCTGCAGGTGCTCAAGGCCATCTGGACTACGAACCCGGTTGAGTTTCACGGTAAGTTCTATCAAATACCTAAGTCTTACATTGGTCCCAAGCCTGTGCAGAAGCCACACCCGCCCATTTACATGGGGGCCTTTGTACCGCGGGCGCTGAAACGCCTGGCCAAATACGCAGACGGTTGGAATCCAGTGGCTATTCCGCTGGACGGCATGGCGCAGATGTTCGAATCAATCAAGCAGCTGGCAAAGGAAGCGGGCCGCGATACATCGCGTATTGAGCTAGTCATACGGGCACATCCGGAAATTGCTGACAAACCGCTGGGCAAGGAACGGTCGCTTTTCTCCGGCACGTTAGATCAAATCAAGGAAGACATCGCCGGATGCCGCAGCATTGGCGCCCACGAAATTCATTTTGATCCTACCTTCATGGAGGGAGGCCAGGTTCTAGACCGTTGGCTCGCAGTGATGGAGCAAATGCGCAAACTGGTTTCGTGACCAGATTTTTTGGTTCGACAGAAGTTCCCAAGCTGTTTGCTCTTGGCTCCTCAGATTTGCCAGGGAGGCTAGAACGTGCCCCAAAACGCGATCCGCTTTGGGGTAATCCGGATGATCGGTGCGTCGTCAGCCAGCATTCCGGCGGCATATTGTGGATACTTCTTTCTCAGCTGACGAATTACTCTGGCGCGCTCCCTAGTTGCCGATTTCGGAATCAGCTTGGCCGTTCCACGCACAAGGACGAACCAGAGCCTCGTCCACTCTTCGTAATACTCATCGATAAGCAGCGCAACCTGCGGCGTCGCCCTGATATGCCGCACTCGGGCAAGCCTTTCCGGCGGGAGACGCTTTGGCTTCTTATCAAGTGCCGTATAGAAGACTGAGCTATGGTAAAGAAAGCAGACAGGCACAATATGCGGTCTGTTCTCCGCATCTAGCGTCGCGAATCGCGCGACCCTAGCTTCTTTCAGTCTACTTCGAATTGAGGATGAAACCTGGTTACTTTTGCGACGCATGTCAAGGCCGGGTACCGTTGCACAGATCTTTCTTCGCAAATCAGGGCGTGATTTCGTAGAGATTGTTGAACGGATTCTCGAGAGGTACCCGCCGCACACTGCCAAAGCCGGCGTCTGCGCACATTTCATGGGCGTTGCGCTCATGAAATCCCAGTGTGCCCAGTCCCAGACCACCCCACGCAAGCGAGGTAGTCATGCAATACAGGACACTGAAACCGTGGAACAACGCGCCCAGCGGACCGATGTTCTCTTCTAGCTTGTCAGAGCAGTTGATGTCGAGACAAACGTAGATTCCGTCCGGTGCCAGTGCCCGCCGTATCGTTCTCAAGAGTCCAATCGGATCAGGGGCGTCGTGGATCACGTCAAACGTAGTGATCACATCATAGGAGCCCGGAAGCCCCTTGGAGACGTCAACCTGCTGGAAAGTGACGCGATTATGAACGCCCGCCGCTTTGGCCCTGGCCGACGCTTCCTCAACGGCTGGTCCGTAAACGTCAAAACCAAAATAGTGGCAATTCGGAAAAGCCTGCGCGAGCTTGATTAATGCACGGCCACGGCCGCAACCAATATCGGCGACCGGCACGCCACGTTTCAATTTTGACTCAACTTTGGGCATCGCCGGGATCCACTGTTGCAACAACAAATTGTTAAACCAACCGGCCGTAAATCGTTCCAATCCGTCCCACATTCCGGAAGGATAGTTCGCTTGCCGAACGCCGCCACCTTTCTGAAATGCCTCAGTCACCTGGTCGACGACCGCCACCAATGCGGGGAGCATTTGGTGGATGCCGCCGAAGAAAAACGGACCGCCCTCGGTAGCAATCGCCGCTGCGTGTTCCGCCGGTAACGTAAAACGACGCGTGGCCGAATCGTATTCAACATATCCGGCAGCGGTCATGCCACCTAACCACTCACGCGCGTAACGCTCGTTGGTTCCCGTGCGGCGAGCGATCTCGGCGCTTGTGGCAGGCCCATTGGCAGCCAGATCTTTGAACAGGCCGAGGCGGTCACCAATGGAAGCTAAGATGGTTGTCATCGTGGCGCTCGTGTCGCCCAGCACTTTTTTGACGAATGCTTCCTGTTTCGCCTGGTCTATGATTTGAGCGGTGGCCATAGGCACCTCCATCTGCCCGAAATTATAGCTCTCTGAGGCAATAATCACCTCTTTGGCAGCTTGTACCGCATCGGGCCGCTGCGGACGTGTGGTCGGCAACCCTTCCCTTGTCGGGTTATGGAAGAGTTGCTCGTCATCCGTCCAGAACCGTTGCCGAGCGTTTATGGAATCGCTCGTTTTTGTGTATACCCCGATTTCTGCAATCACGAGCGCGAGGGCGGACTTGCCCTGGCGATGTGCTGCCTTTTACCGAAGCGATTGCTTCCGAAGCGGGTGTCAGTAAACTTGAGGCAATGAATGTCTGGTGAATTTTTGTTGACGTTAAAGGAGACTCCATCGTTTGAAGGTGAGTTGAGCCTACGCCTGATAAAGGACAGCGACTCAGAGGGACGTGCGAGTTATTCCCTCGTCTGCGAGAAGAAGCCTCCATTTGACCGGGAAGAAGTGCCATTGATCGTGGCCGTACGCAGCGGCGTTTTTGGAGATCACCTCGGCCTCAAAGAAATCACCACGAGCATCGGCTGGCGGAAAGATATTCCTCCAGAAGAAGTGGAGGAAATTCTAGATACTCTAAAGAGCCAGATTCCATCCGCTGTTCCAGAAGCCATCTCCGGTTTAGACGGCACCACCTACGAACTCCTGATCGAACGTGGATCCAATATGGTCCAATTCACTTGGTGGTGTGGGCCGCCACGAGTCTGGAAAGCACTTGGAGAGTTGTCAACGAGACTTCTAAACAGGGCCAACGCGTCATCGATGACAAAGTCTCTACAGTCGGACACCAGGAAGCAATTGATAAAACAACTACAAGGGAAGCTGGCCGAACACAGGGCTACGCTGGAAGAAAAAAGCAAGGAATTGCTCAGGACACACAATGATCGCTGTCACGAACTAGCGCGGTCCTTACGGGCCACAGGACTAACTTGCCCAGCTTGTGGCCAGCACTCGAAGGAGATTCGGTTCATCGACAAAAGTCCTGATGCTAAATCCTATTTCATTTGCAGATTGTGTGGCCGGTCCTTTCGACCGGAGGACTTGCAGCTTAAGGGACTGATGTAGCCCCGAGAATGATCGGCCAATCGTAATAGAGTTTCGTGGGGATCCAGGATGCGAGAATGATCGAATCACATGAACAAAGTCGCAGGGACCGTTTAGCGCGCGCTTATCAGTCGCTGGAGGGTTTGCATTGTGGCGATGCGTTTGGGGAGCGGTTCTTCGTTCGTGAGGAATTGGCCCTTTCCTTGATTAGGAAGAAAGCGGTGCCTAGGGCACCATGGGGTTTCACTGACGATACAATGATGGCAATCTCCGTAGTCTCCACATTGGAAGAGCACGCAGAGATTGATCAGGATCACCTAGCGAAGAGCTTTGCGAGAAATTATGATCCGTCGCGAGGGTATGGTCCGGCGATGCATGAACTGCTGGCAAGAATCAGGCAAGGAGGCTACTGGCGACACGAAGCGAAGATGTTATTTGGCGGGCAGGGTTCCTTTGGCAACGGATCGGCGATGCGTGTGGCTCCGCTGGGGGCTTATTTCGCAGACGATCTGGACAAGGTTGTTGACCAGGCGGAACGGTCTGCCGTAACGACGCACTGTCACCGGGAGGCTGTCGCTGGAGCAATTGCCGTGGCCCTGGCAGCGGCGCTGGCGTGGCGGCATGGAAATTCCTCGCAATTGTCCAGCAGCGAGGAATTTCTGCAGCAAATCCGTCAAAGAACTCCGCCAAGTGAGGTTCGCAAAGGGATTGAGAACGCCATCGATTTCCCGCAGGGCACTGCGGTGCAGACTGTGGCCTCGGCTTTGGGGAACGGTTCCATGGTCACAGCGCAGGACACAGTTCCCTTTGCCTTGTGGAGTGCCGCCTGTCATCTGAACGACTACGAGGAAGCGTTGTGGGCAACAGTAAGTGGGCTGGGTGACCGCGACACCACTTGCGCCATGGTTGGCGGCGTAGTTGTAATGCGCACAGGAGTGCAGGGCATACCGAAGGAGTGGCTGCATTGCCAGGAGCCGATTCCTCGACACATGCTCAAGAATTGCGGAATGCCGTCATTCCCTGACAATTCTTGAGAGCTGCTCGCAAGAGCAGTCTCAGATTGACGTGGGCAGGAATTTATCGAAATGTTTGATTGGATTAATTGGGATTAATTCTAGGGACTTCATTTTTTGGGTGATGACGCTGGCGAGTGCAGCTCTGTATGGATGGAGAAGAAGGCGGCTGAAGAGAGCGTCTGCGGAATCATGGGAAATGTTTCATGCTGTCTGCACCACTTCGAGTGCCAAAACTCCCGAAGCTGAATGGATAACTGCTCTGCGAGCATCGGTTGCCGGAGATGTCTGGAAACCCGGGCTGAAGCCATCTGCTTCGGAAGCGCAGATCCAGCAACATCCTTCTTGTTGCGATGTCCCCGGTCATACGGAAAGCACGACGAGCCGGGCAGGAGGTGCAGAAAGTGTGGCACAGGCTCAGACATATCCTCTTCTCTGTCGCGATGCGCCAGAGCCAGCGGAAAGCACAGCACCCCGAGTGGCAGATCCGGAAGTTGTCTGGGTACATTGCAAACCGGGCGACCCCAATATCGCTAAGCGGCGGCACTGGCTAGTTGAAGGCAAGACCCATTTTACAGTTATCATGTTTCCGCCTGCGGATCACGAATGGGAAAAAATTCATGAGGGCCAGAGACTACTTGAGGAAGGGACCGGGCAGGAGGCCAAGTTCCGTTTCAATGGCGCCAAACCATGGACGTTATTCCCCGATTTCAACGTAGGTTACGACCGCAAAAGGAAGCGACCGCTGATGCAGTTCCGTGAGAGGCTTTGAGAACTGCGATGCAGCCGCAGAGAAGCAACCGATTGTGGGTCTCTCCGTGAGTTCCCACGGCGGCATTATAGTTGGGATCCGAGAATGTTTCCCAGGCGCTGCTCTCGCCTAGCTGCGACTACATCAAAGAAAGCGGGGAGCTCATGGACCTACGTGTCGGGGCCGCCAGAAAGCTCGCCCTCGCCATTTCCGGGTGGTTTGGTGGCGCGAAGGCCAATTCCGTGACCGACGGGCAACTCACAACCTACCACGATGTTTTTCCACAGTCGGCGGACGTCATCCCCGGCAGACTAAAAGTGAGAATATTTCTTCACGAGATAGAGTACGAAAAGGAGATACTTTCTTGCTGGTCGTATGTGACCGACGGGCTCGTGGCGCAAAAGCAGAAAGAGATTATCTTCACCTTGCGCCGGGACCCGGGCCAGAAACCTGAGGACTATCCACGCGAATTGCTCGACCCTTTTGCGACATTCTTTCATTACGCCGAGCGAGGACAGCTCGTGGACGTCGGTCAATCGACCCTGTTTGGCGAGACCGGATTGGGGGGGCGACAGAGACTTTCGCGGCATCGGTTATATTGAACCCCAGGGTTTCCCAGGCGTGGAAACGAAGGGTGTCCCGCTCCTGGCGGGCATCCTCCTCAAGAACGATGAGGCCCAGGTCGCGTGGGATCTCGGGCTCACTCTTGTCACCGCTTTGTTAGGAATGAAGTATCGCTACTATCCGTGTCCCACGTGGTCCGACCTTAAACGCGAACCGGTAGCATCTCTGCACGCGATGGAAAAGAGCCACCTCTGGGAGATTGCAAGAGTTCCCGCTCGTGCCAGCTATTACGAGGAACGGAAACACGTCTTTCTCTCTGTACTACCATCCAGCCGGGCAAGCCTTCAGGGATTCCTTAACAAGCTTCCTCCCGCCAAACCGCTGGCTCTCCGCACTCAACCTGATGTCCGTGCCAACGCATGTTTGGTGTGGCTGTGCTTACCGAAAACTCCATCCAGCCGTTTTCAGCCCAATGTCACATTGTTACATTCCGATCTTCTGGTTAGCCTGCTTCAATTTCATCTTCTTGAACATCACTGATTTCAAAGGTATTCGCGCCTGATAGCATTTTCGGTAGGGACACCCAGAACTAAGGTGTTCAACACCTCCATTCTACAGCAGACACCCTATTGATTTTAGGCGTTGTGAATCCCATAGGTAGAGTCAGTCGGCGCTTAGGGCATCCATGCCCGTCCGGGAGGTCTCCAGGGTTCATGACCGCGCCCGTTCCAACCAGTCGATCCAATGGTCGATCCGAAAGGCGTATCCCGCAGAGATTGGCCGCAGAGCTTTCGCGCCCAGACGAATCTGTGCCTAAGGAAATGACGTTCACTGAGAACGTGAGTCCTCGAGGCCTACGCCTCACCACGATGCAGCGCTGGCAACCTGGAACTCGCGTGGTGCTTACTTTTCCCCAGAATGGCATTCGGTCTGAAGGCAGGATCGTTTACTGCCAGCGCGTGGAAAGTGGCAACTTCGCCCTTGGGCTAGAGCTGCCGTGGCAGGTACAGCGCTGGCAGATGCTGTGGTAAACGCAGGCGGATGTTAGCTTTGGCGGTCGAGAAACATCGATCCAGAGAACGAGTGCTCTGTTAGGTTCACTCAATTCCCCTCGTCATTGTGCATTGAAATAGTAAGAAGGCGCACATGGCCCAATACCTCCATATACGGTGCGCCGTCAGGACCGACAGAACGAACGCACATGAGCGCATTCACTCTGTGGGTGGGGTCAAACCAGACGGCGGTCGCTGGAAACTGACCCAGGACAAGGCTATTTCATACATCCAGGACGGGACTTACGTGTTCTATATCGAGAAACCTGGGGGGCATCGGCTTGACGTGATCGTCGCAACCAGTGCATACGGCAATTACCTTAAAACCGTCGCTGATAGAGAGCAACCGGATAAACTTCTGTTTCTGTCTCTGCCGACCTGTCCCTAGATGGAGGCGCAACGACCGAGGCTCACTTGAAAATTATTGATTCAGTGCTCGTATTCTCCACGCGTTCTGGATAGAAGCTAGAGCCGAAGGCCCGCGAGAAATTCAGAAAGTGCATGCCTTTCGTCGACGGCTTTCTTCATACCCTCTCTGAATGCAAAGCCGTGATTGCGTAGCGACTTCGTGAATCGTTCGCTGGGTCACTCTACCGCTTCTTCAGGACTTCCAAAGATTTCAGCGCGGCTGCCAGTGATATCTGTTCCTCATAGTCGTCTGTGCGCAAACAAACTATGAGAGACATTTTTCTGTCCGCGCTGCGGGCTGAAGAATTTGGCTTCTGGCAAGAGCGTGCCTTCCTTGATCAGGATGGTCCCCGTTTTGATGGTGTCGCGGAGCACAAGGAGCAGCCATGATGAGATTTGGAGTTGGCGAGTTGACAGGTCAAGGGGTTCCTGTCTCGCTCCTGGTGCGGCATTTGTCGCGGGAGTTATCGCGAGAATTCGGCGGCAGCATCATCGAGGATAAGACCGGCCTTAAGGGCAATTATGATTTCAAGTTGCAATGGACGCCAGGCGTGAGCCACGCTCCGACTGGCGGCCAACAAGGAAGTGATAGCACGCCGTCGGGCGATTCTTCGAGGCCTTCGCTTTTCGCGGCGCTCCAGAAGCAGCTTGGCCTGAACCTTGAATCCCAAAATGGCCCTGGGGAAACTCTCGTCATCGATCATGTCGAGAGACCCTCGGAAAATTAGAAGCGAGCGGGCTATTCGATTGCGTACCTTCGATGACCGCTGTTCCGTGTAGAATGCCGACTTCAGATTCGTTCGGCGTTCGCATAATCAAGTGCCCGTCACTGTCCGAGGCTGTAGGCAGTATTGGAGACCCTGCGAACATTCGCAGCGGCCCATTACACTTCATCAAAAGGACTTCCTGAGCATCCTAATGCCGTGCTCGGCAGGACATTTCTATGACAGGACCTGATTCTCAGTCGATGCAGAATTGAGTTCGGTTCGCGTAAGCAATTGGATCGATAGAAGAAAGAGCGCAAAGGCGCTTCCGACTATTTAGTGGGCGAAGGAGCCAAATCGAGACTCCCGCAGTGGAAGTAAATCGCGTTAATGAAATTCTGTTTGTTCCGGAATCCCCGAGCTGTGTATTTGATCCACTGGATCTTCGCGTTGAGCGATTCGCTCGCAGCATTGGTGATGCGATGCCGTAGATAGGTGATGATGTTCTCGAAGCGGCGCTTCAGCATCGCGGCTACCTCCTTCATCGGCTGCAACCGACTGCGCACGGCCCAGTTGTACCACCAGTGAAAATGTCTGCGGGCCGGCTTCTCGTACACATAGTCGTAGAGATCCATAGCGGTCTCCTTCAACGCCCAGGCTCGCGCGGTCTTCAACTCGCTTTTCCTCAGTTCTGCAAATTCTCGCTTCTGTTCTCCCTCCATGGACGCGGGATTCCGCAGCCAGTCATACTTAGTTCCTTTGAGACGCTCATCGCCCTCGGCCTTTAGTACTTTGTGTTCTCGTCGGCGTACGCGATCCACGGCTTCTCCCAAATGCTTTGCAATGTGAAATTTGTCGAACACCATCTTCTCTTCCGCCTTTGGCAGGTGTCCTCGCACTGAGGCTACATACGGATCCCACATATCCAGCGCCACGGCCTCAATGCTCGCTTGCTGCTCCGCCGTGATGGTCGGCCAGAATCCGTCCAGACTACTCTGCTCGCGATCTTCGGCCACATACAGCACGCGACTCCTGGTCAGATCGTTCACTAACGTCAGGTACTTATGCCCTTTGCGGAAGGCCTTTTCGTCCACTCCCAGATACGGAATCTCTTCCGCCTGGCGCCGCGCCAAGCCGCGCTCCACCGCCCGTTCCATGATCCCGTGTATCTCATCCCAGCTCAGGCGCAACTGCTCGCCCACCGCTTTCTGGCTGGCATGTTTCAACCACTCGATGGCCAAACCCTCGAATAGTGCGGTAAAGCGGCTGCTGGCTTCCGCCCAAGACAGCTTCACAACGCGCACTCCATGCTCCGGGCACTGGCTGCGCGGTGGCTCGGCATGCAGGATGGTGCGGTACTGGCAGGTATCCAGATGTCGCCATTGCCGTTCCGGCTGATGATCGTAAAGTGGACAGAGGACTCCGCATTCGGCACAAGCCCACTCCCGGTTGTCCTCGTGGGCTAGATAGACGTGCACCTCACCCTCTTTCAGTTGGAGGTCCACTCGTTCCACCTGCCAAGGTCCTTCAATCCCTAGAATACGTTGATATAGTTGGTGATCTTGCATCCTTCAATTTTGCCATGACAGCCGCTAAGCTTGCGACCGAGGGCTAAGGGGCACACGGCATGGCGCCTTTGCAGTTTCCCTCTTTCCTTCCATGGCAGAGCGGGTTCAGAACGGCCCGCAGCAGTCAAGGGCGCGCCGCTGTTCAGGCGCGGCGCAGCGAACCCTTGACGGCGAGGACCGCTCTGAAAGAATCACGGGAGGAAGGAAAGGCAGTTTGATTCCGGCCTATTCGCCCACTAAAATTCCTGAATTCCCAGAGCAAAAAGGCCATAGTCCCGCCATCCTCCGACCATCTGTCAAAAAAGCAGATGGCCGGGGTGAACGCAGTTTTATCCAACTCGTACTGTTTCAATGAGTTCCAAAAGAGTGGCGCGCCCGGCGAGACTCGAACTCGCGACCCCCTGCTTAGAAGTTACGCAGTACAAAACTCTAAGTGCCGCTTCTGGTGTCGCTTACGAGGAAGCGCGTCATTTATCTCGCCCTTGAATTGGACCGAAGTTGGACTGAAACTGGTGGGGTGGACCCCTAAGATGGCACAACTTATTTGGGCACCGTTGGGTCACCAAAAATCTATGGTGCTCGCGCAGTGCAAGCTACATGGACGCCGTCCCTCTGGCCAGTGACGGGCACATGTCCGAGTACACCACTATACGTCCAGGTGACCACCGGAAAATTGGGCCCAAGGATAACTTCCGAGTGGCCGTTTCGATACGTCCAGAACCTCATCTTTCGATTCCCAGACCCCGTTTGTGGACTCCGAACAACGCAAGCTCCTTAATTGCCATTGCTTTGGCGAATCGCTGTCATGCTCAACCTCGCAGCCCAGTAATTTTTTTGGAACTTTTTGGATATTCAGACGTCTATGTAATACGAGGACTGAGTATGCCAAAGCCTGACTCACTCCAGGGTTCGCTCGATTTGCTGGTGCTGAAGATCCTCTCGCGCCGGGCGCGGCTGCATGGCTACGCCATTATGTCCGCAATCCAGAATATGTCCCGCGAAGTGCTGCGAGTGGAAGAAGGTTCGCTGTACCCGGCGCTGCACCGCATGGAGGAAGCAGGCTGGATTCGCGCGGAATGGGTCACCAAAGACTCCGGCAAGCGGGCGCGCATGTATGAATTGACCGCGGCGGGCAAGAAGCAGTTAGGCGCCGAAGAGTCGCGCTGGCAAGCGGTGACTTCCGCAATCAATCGCGTTCTACGGGAGGCCTGATATGCCGCTGTGGTCACGGTTAGCCAACTTTCTTCGCGGCGATCATTTGAATCGCGAAATCGACGAAGAATTTCAGTCGCACATTGAAGAAGCGATCGAGCAGGGCCGCGACCCTGCCGAAGCCCGAAAGGCGTTTGGCTCCGCGCTGCGGCACCGCGAGGAGAGTCGCGATATCCGGTTGGTGGCGTGGCTTGAATCGTTGCGCGCGGACGCAGTGTTCGGCTGGCGGCAGCTTAATAAGACCAGGGTCACGTCTCTCGCGGCAATCTTGTCGCTGGCCCTGGCAATCGGTGCATGTACATCTGCATTCCGGTTGATCGACGCCCTGCTACTGCGTCCCTTGCCTGTGGCGAACGCTGAGCGTCTGTACGATTTGTCACGTCAAGGGATAGGGCCCGATAACAAGCCGCAGACCTTCGATGGCTGGGCTTATCCGGACTTCCAATTGATGCGGGCCGCGGTTGCAAATCAGGCCGAGTTGATCGCCGTCTCGTATGCCGAGCCGGTGGATCTGACTTACAAGTCAGACGAGGAGATGGAAAAAGCGTACCTGCAATATGTTTCCGGTTGGATGTTCCCCACGCTGGGTATTCGGCCTGCCTTAGGGAGAGTGTTTACAGAAAACGACGATCTCAAGCCTGGTGGGCATCCCTATGCCGTGTTGTCGCACGATTACTGGACGCACCGCTTTGGCCAGGATCCTGGCGTGATAGGCCGTACCTTTCGCCTGGGCAACACAATTTACGAGATCGCCGGCGTCGCGGAGGCACCCTTTACCGGCACCGAGCCCGGCACGATAGTTGATATTTTCGTGCCCATCATGATGCATCCCGGGGTGACGCGCAAAGACTGGACCTGGCACAGAACGTTGTTCATGCCAAAACCGGGGGTGCTGGAAAATGACAGAACAGCGCTCGAATCGATCCGGCAAAAACTGCAGGCAACTTTTCGCGCATTCGAAGAAGAGCGAGCCAAAGGTTTTCTGGGGATGCGCAAAGAAGACATCGATCATTTTTTGAACCAGACGCTTTTGCTAGAGCCGGCAGCGACTGGAGTTTCGGCGCTGCAGTCCGAGACACGCCGGCCGCTTGCGATTCTCGGAGTGCTGGTAGCTTTGGTGTTGCTCATCGCTTGCGCGAACGTCGCGAATCTGATGACGGCGCAGGCCTCTGCACGGGCGCGGGAGATGGCTGTGCGTGTGTCCATCGGCGGCGGACGATGGCGCCTGGTTCAGTTGGTCCTTCTGCAAAGTGCCTGGCTCGCCTTACTTGCGGCTGTGCTCGGCGGGTTGTTTGCCTGGTGGTCCGGGCCGTTTGTCGTCAGCATGATCAATCCTCCGGACAATCCGGCGCGCTTGCTCCTTCCGGCGGACTGGCGAGTGCTCAGTTTTGGATTGGCGCTGGCCCTTGGCGTGACGCTGCTTTTTGGCCTGGCTCCTGCCTTACGCGCCTCTTCCGTGAATCCAGTTAGCGCGCTCAAAGGAGGAGAGGACCCACACTCCCGAAGGCGATTGATGCATGCGCTGATCGCGGTACAAGTATCGTTTTGCTTCCTTGTGCTTTTCGTCGCAGGGCTTTTCGTCACCACGTTTAAGCGTTTGTCCAATCAGCCGACCGGCTTTTCCGTGGACCGTTTGCTGGTTCTCGATACCGTGGCAAAGCAACCTCAATCGCTGGAGTTCTGGGAGCAAGTGGCTGAGCGACTGCGAAGCGTGCAGGGAGTCGAAAAGGTCGCGCTGGCGGATGAGCCGCTGCTCGGGGCCGGCAGTTGGAACAATTTCATTTCGGTCAACGGAGCGCCACCCAACGGGATTCTCTCTTACATGCGGGCCGTTTCTCCCGGCTGGCTGGAAACGATGAAGATTCCCCTGATTGATGGCCGCGACTTCCTTCCGAGCGATGCACATCCGGGGTCCGCGCTCGTCAACGAAACCTTTGCGAAGGTCTATTTCGACGGTCTGGATCCGGTGGGCAAGACGTTCGACCTCAGTTTTGACGAGGGCGTACGCCTGCGATATCAGATCGTGGGACTTGTAGGGGATGTTCGTTATAAGAGTCTGCGCGAGCCGATCTTGCCCCAGCTATATGTTCCTTTTCACTCCGTTGACGCCACGGGGGCAACCGTCAAGAAAACCAACGGAACACTGCTTGTGCGCACATCGCTTTCCAGCCCTCTTGCGTTGGCGTCAACTTTGCGGCAAGAGGTACCGCAAGTCCGGTCCGAGTTCCGCGTCAGCCGCATCCGCAGGCAACTGGAAATCAATCAGTCGCACACGGTGCGCGAGCGTTTGCTGGCAACATTGGCGCTTTTCTTCGCCATTGTCGCGCTGCTGCTCGCCGGTGTCGGACTTTATGGCGTGCTGCACTACTCCGTTCTGCAACGCCGGCGCGAAATCGGCATCCGCATCGCGGTAGGCGCACAGGCGGGAGGCATCGCGCGGCTGGTCACCAGGGATGTCTTCTCCATGGTGCTCTTCGGTGCGGCCGCGGGCGTTGGCCTGGGCATGGTTTCCGTTCGATTCATCGAGTCCCTGTTCTACCAGGTGAAGGCCACCGACCTGCAAATGCTCGCGCTTCCGGCGCTGACCATTCTCGCGGGAGCTTTGCTGGCTGCGCTGCCTGCCGTGATCCGCGCAGTGCGGATCGATCCAGTCACCATGCTGCGCGCCGAATAAGCGTCCCAACCTGCGAATCCCACTCTTGCACGTGGGCCAGAAGCTCAGTTCTGGAGGGCCGCGATCGGTAACGTTACTATCGGCCTCCGATTGATTCCCGACGGGCCACTCGGAAGTAATCCACTGGACGTATAACAGCGATTGTGGACAGGTGAAATCCGTCGCGGAATCGGGACTTCTACGAGTACGCGACAAATCAGGAGTTGTCGCTGGATTCCTGCAGTTCCAAACTCGTCCCTCCGCAACTGCCGCCGCTGGCCTCCTGGCGCTTCAATAGAAGTGAACCGCGTTTCGCGGTCGAGCCAAGACTGATCAAGTGGTCACTCGCTTCATAGTCGCGGTCAGGTTCAACCGTCCCGGCGTCGATGTGCAGTACGTACGTGCCGTTTGGAATTCCATCGAAGGCGAAAGCGCCGTTGGCATCCGATGTCGTGTGATACACAGCTCTCGTGGTTGCGTTCTGCAATGTGAGCTTTGCGGCGGCGATCGGCACATCAACGCGGTGCAAAAGATTCCAAATAGGAGTACCGCCCTTGCCTGGTTGCGAATCCAGCAGTTTGCCTGCAATGAGGCGAGTGCCAGGAGCTAGGTCGCCCCAATCGTAAGCCAGGTTGCGTTTTGCTTTTCTGGACGGCCTTTCCTTGATGTGGAAGCAATGGTAAGCTGCGCCGATGTCGAGGTACTCGGCATCTAGCCAATAATCGCCCGGCGCAAGGTTGAGGATGCGGGCGATACCATCCTTGTCCGTCGTTACAGTGAACTTTTTTGCACCGCTAGTGCCTTGCGGCCCTGTGATCTCGACAGTTGCCCCCGGAAGAGGTTTATCCGCATGACGGATCTTTACGGCGAAGTGGCTGCGCATTTCGATGCCTCTGTCCAAACACCCGGCCAGCGAGCAAGCACCCGCCGGGACCGCAACTAGTGGTAGGAGGCAAACCATTACGAAACTCGCCGCTGATCGACTCAATGCTGCTCCCTCCTGATCAGGAATAAAAAGAGCGCCATTGCGATAACGAAGACAAGCGATATATCCCGTGGTTCTTTCGACAGTGCGCCGATAGTTTATTGCAAACTGTCGCTAAGTGCGAACCAACCATCCTGTCCAGGTCCTGGTACCCGTCCATGTGGAATTTCAAGTTTCCGAGTACGGCACTAATCAGGCAAGTGGAGGGAGATCATCAATCCGAGAGCCTTCTGTGATGGATTACTGTCGCGAATAATCGTTCATTTGACATAGAATGCGGCGCGGGAGCGTGTAGCGTTCCCGCCCCTTCGTGCATCGATTTGTTGGGAGAAGAACCGAAGATGAAAATTGTAGTGCTGATTGCACGGATTTTACTGGGCCTGATTTTCGTGGTGTTTGGGCTGAACCCGTTTCTGAAATACATTCCGATGCAAATGCCGCCGGGAACTGCCGGCCAATTTCTAACTGTCCTCTTCGTATCGCACTTCGTGTACGTGGTCGGCGCGGCGCAGGTCATTGGTGGAGTGCTGCTCCTCGTTAACCGTTATGTGCCACTGGCTCTGACGATTCTCGGGCCTGTGATCGTGAGCATTCTTGCCTATCACTTGCTGATGGACCCAAAAGGGCTGCCGCTGGCGATTATAGTGACGGTGCTTTGGTTCATTGTGTTTTTCCGGTACAAGCAGAATTTTTCGGGCATTTTTGCGGCGCGGCCAGCTTGAGCCAAGCAAGGGTCGCGTCGATCTTAGGAAGTAACCGCTTCTTAAGTCTGGTAAACGCCGATCTCGTCAACTTGAATCCGTCGCGAGAGCGGCCTGTCAAATGGACGAGAGCGCTGACGGGCCTGACCTAAGTGACCAGTCGGACTGTGGTTCTACCGATTCGACTTGAAACGAACCATTGAACTGAGTGCAGCACAAAAAAGACGAGAAAAATAGCTGCAGCAAAGCGGAAATCGTCTCTGAAGTTTTCAAGCACCATTGGGCCAACGGGACGGCCGTTCTCTGGGGTCCAGAATGCATTTTGGATTTGAAGAAAAAAGATGAGACCAAATAGATAGGACATGACAGTAATAATTTGTCGCAAGTTCGCTGACCAATAATTAAGCCGAGCCAAAGTGTTCTGGAGAGAATTGTCGGTGCGCACCGTCCGTAATGAGCGGAGGCGCAATAGAGCGAATGACGCGAAATACGTCGTGTAGATGCAAACTAACAGCAGAAGAAGTAGAAAAAGACGAAGCAAAGGAGTCAGCTGCTGCCACACACTGGACCACTCAGGAAAATACTGGCAGAGTTTTATCAGCACGGTCATTAGACACCAGGCAGTTCTAGTTGGTTCCGCGAAGACCATCACAGTCCCAGCTAGACTATCAGCGCCTGGCAAACAGAGTTCTCGTAGACTTGTCCCTCTACGCACTCTTTCGCGATGATTAGGTCATTCGCCAAATTCCCTGTACCAGTTGTTATCTAAGGACGTGAAAGGATCGCCGACGTTTTGGACCAAAGCGAAATACGGCAAAATGAGCATCGAGGGACGCGACCCGGTCAATACCGAGACGCCGCATTACGGCGAAGCTGGTGCGGTCGACGAGGGAAAAATCCTGGTCATGCCAAGAAACACCAATATCCCAGGCAACCTCCAGGTCCGCCAAAGTGACCGCTTCGATTAGGGCGATCCCACTCCTCAGGCCTTCCCAAAATCCCTCCGCAGCTTTGCGCTCAAGTTTGTGGTGAAGCAACGTCCATGTTTCTACCAAAACGTGATCCGAGGTCACCAGTGTTTCACCAGACTTGAGAATCGCTTTTGAGCGAGCGTTGCTGCGGTCGGAAGAGTCCGCGGCGGCATACCAAATGGAAGTGTCGACAAATAGGCTCATATCGGGAGAGCGCTAGCGACGTCGAAGTTTCCTGCGTGTGGAATGAAAGGCCTCGGCGATCATGGAATCCTTCTGGCTCGCAATGTCTGAGCCGCCCGAGCTTCCGAGGTCGAAAATACGGTCTACGTGAGCTGCTGTTTCAGGTCGAGCAAGATCACGTGCGACTAGACGGCGGAAATATTCTGCGAGAGACACCCCGAGATCATTGGCGCGCTGGCGCGCACGGCGCTGCATCTCAGTTTCAAGAGTGATCTGGGTCTTTGCCATCATTATGGCTCCATCATACTGCACAGACTTTCCGCCGCCAAGAGTTGTTTTACTGTGCCTCCAAACATGTGGCTGGCGAATTGCTATTTCGACCCCCTGTAACATTGTTACATTGGATGAAAATTGCTTGATGGAGTTTTTGCGGAGCACAGCAGTTAGCCAGATCATTCGCAGTGGCTTGGCCTGGGGCTATCGACTCCTTTGCGAAACAGCCCTCTTTTTTTGGGCTATTCTGGAAAAGATGAGGAATCCATGTCTTCGCCGTCTGCCACTAAGGCTTTTACATTGTGTAAGTTGCTGTCCTATATATTTCTGCCTCGATTTGTCCCTATCTAGTGAGTTCTTAGCGAAGCCGACAGCTTTGTATCCAACAGGCTACTAGTCCGACGGTTGTGTTCCGCAAAACAGTACGAATGACCCATTTTGGAATACGCGGCACTCATGCACAAAGGTAGAACGGGTCCTGATAGTTCTGCGACTTATCGAGGATCAGGCGGGATCCCCATTCCAAGCATCCCGCTTGGTGCGCGAAAAAGTGAGGGGCGTGGTTGCGCCCGTCAGATTGGCAGCGGCTCACCGGAAGTGGCGCGTTACTCAGGATCGGAGTTGCTGCGATGTCGCGGAGGCGACGATATGTCGTTAGACACGCTTGACCAGAAGACTATGGACAGTCTTCCGCATCTGCCGGACGTGTATGACGCGTACGGGGTCCAGGTCAATGCGCTGTCGGTCCGCGAAATCTTTGATCTCTACGAGCACACGGGTTTCCTGTATCCCGATAAAGCCACGCGCCTTTTTCCCCATTTCGAACAAGTTCGGGAGAATTGGCGCCGGATGTTGCATGCCGGCCAATCTCTCCTGTATGTCCTGACGGCCGGAGACAAGAAACGAGGGCGCGCGTGGAGAAGCGTGAGCTAGAGGCGGCGCTCATAGGCCAGGAACAGTGATGCGTAAAGTCACGGCGACGCTCGATTAAATCATGGAAGACCTGCGCGAGGCGATGCGCCTTGAGGTCGCGGTCAGAAAGCGCAACGGGAATCGGAACTGAGACCCTCAGGAGAGATGGATCATGCCGAAGATCTTGTTAGTCGAAGACAATGAAATGAACCGGGACATGCTATCCAGGCGCTTGCAGCGCAAGGGGTACTCCGTTGTCACCGCGCACGATGGCGAGCAAGGGCATTCGCTGGCCTGTTCGGAGATGCCCGACCTGATTTTGATGGATATAAGTCTTCCGCTGATGAACGGCTGGGAAGTGACTGGCCTTCTGAAGAGCAACGAATCCACGCGGCACATCCCCATTATCGGACTGACCGCGCATGCTTGGGTAACGGATCAGGATAAAGCGTTTGAAGCAGGCTGCGATGACTACGACACCAAGCCGGTCGATTTTGGACGGCTGAGCGAAAAGATAGAGAATCTGCTGCTCGAGAAGAAACTATCATGAACCCGCGACCGAACCGCTTGCTCATCGTCGATGACAATGAAATGAACAGGGACATGCTGGCCCGCCGGCTGGTACGCAAAGGGTATGAGATCTCGATGGCCGAGAGCGCGCACGGATTGCTGCAGCGCGTCAAACAAGACGGCACCGACCTGGTGATATTAGACATCGAAATGCCGGAAGTCAGCGGCCTTGACGCGCTGAAAATGCTGCGTGAGGCCTACTCTGCGATCGAGCTGCCGGTAATTATGGTGACCGCAAAGAACCAGAGCGACGATATTGTCAAGGCGCTGGACTTGGGGGCTAACGACTATCTGACGAAACCGATTGACTTTCCTGTGGCTGTGGCGCGTATAGGCACGCAGTTATCACACAAACGAGCGCAGGAGGCGTTGAAGGAAAGTGAAGAGCGCTATGCCCTAGCGGCTCGCGGCTCCAATGATGGCCTTTGGGACTGGAATCTGTCGGCCAATATTGTGCATTTCTCCCCTCGCTGGAAGGCCATGTTGGGCTGTCAGGAAGGCGAAATAGGGGACAGACCTGAAGAATGGTTTGACCGGATCCATGACGCGGATCGAGAACGAGTCAAAGAGGAAATTGCCACCCATCAAAAAGGCTTGACTCCTCATTTCGAGAGTGAACACCGCGTGCTGCATAAGGATGGAAGCTTTCGTTGGATGCTGAGCCGAGGGGTCGCCGTTCATGACACATCCGGAAATACTTTGCGCATGGCCGGATCACAGACCGACATTACCGAAGGAAAGGTCTCCGACCCGCTGACGGGCTTACCGAATCGGCTGCTGTTTATTGACCGGGTAGGTCGGCTCATCAAACATAAGAAGCGCCGTAAAGACCATTTATTTGCGGTTCTATTCATGGACCTTGATGGGTTCAAGATGATCAACGACAGCATGGGCCACCTGATTGGGGATCAACTCCTGCTTGGAGTGGCCAAGCGGTTGGAGAAGTGTTTGCGGTCAACGGATACCGTCGCGCGTCTCGGGGAAACCTTCACCGTCGCGCGCCTAGGGGGAGACGAATTTACAGTCCTGCTCGACGATATTAAAGATCCGAGCGATGCCAAGCGCGCCGCGGACCGCATGATGAAGGCTTTGGTAGCGCCATTCATTTTGGGTGGGAAAGAGGTGTTCACCTCCGTGAGCATCGGAATTGCATTAAGCACCTCCGCTTACGAGCAACCGGAAGAGATCCTGCGAGATGCCGACACGGCAATGTACCGGGCCAAGTCTCTGGGCAAGGCCCGCTATGAGGTTTTCGATGCAGATATGCGAGCCAGTGTGATGGCTCGCTTGCAGTTGGAGACGGATCTGCGTCGCGCCCTCGATCGGGGAGAATTTCGCAATTTCTATCAACCGATTGTTGCTCTCGTTTCCGGAGAAATTGCCGGCTTTGAGGCTCTGTCACGATGGCAACATCCAACTCGCGGTCTGGTCGGACCAAATGAATTTATCCCCGTTGCGGAAGAAACCGGCCTCATACGCGAGCTGGGCTGGTGGAATTTGCGGGAGGCCTGCCGACAAATCAGCGAGTGGAGAGCAAGTTCAATTGCCCACCGTCATCTAACAATTAGCGTCAACCTGTCCGCCAAGCAATTTCTACAACCGAACCTGGTCGAAGACATTAGAAAGTTGCTATGTGAGCTCGCCCTTCCTCCGGAAGCTTTGAAGCTGGAGATCACGGAAAGCACGGTGATGGCAGACCCTTCTGGAGCCGTAGAGATGTTGCAGCAAATGAAATCCTTGGGAATCCGCCTGGCCATCGATGATTTCGGTACAGGTTACTCCTCCTTGAGTTACCTGCACCGTTTTCCCCTTGATACATTGAAGATTGATCGCTCCTTCATCAGTACCATGTGCGAAGGTGGAGAAGGTATGGAGATTGCACGGACCATTTTGCCCATGGCCAATAATCTCCGGTTGGATGTAGTTGCCGAGGGAGTAGAGACAGTTCAACAGGTTGCCATGCTGAAAAAACTGGAATGCAAATATGGCCAGGGATATTACTTTTCCAGGCCGCTGTCCGCCGAGGGGACCACGGCATTGTTGGCAGGAGAGCTGACGTGGCAAGCGTGCGAGCAACTCGTGTAGCTCAAAAGACGTGAGTATGGTGGAGAACATGAAAGGAGAGCGCCGCTCGGACGCAGCCCAAGGCCGTGACCGCTGGATTACACAAGCCGCTCTCTGCTCTCCAAACTTGTCGATAGCTGAGCCCCTATGAAAATCGCTTGGGACCAATACGCACTGGATGCCCGCTACACGGCAGAGCCACATGTGCTCGAGTTCGCAATGCGAAGCGATACCTACATGGAATCTGACAACGGCAAACGCGCCAAGGAATGTGGTGTGCGTGACCGGCGGTATTCGATCCGCTATCCCTTCGCAGCCGACGCTGAGATGCTGGAATTGGAATCCGGGACTCGGGTGAGCGGCGTGACTTCAGATCTTTCTCTTGGAGGATGCTTTGTGTGTACGCGCCGCTGCCTGGAGGTTCGCGCTCGGGTCCGCGCAACGCTCACGCACGAAGGCCAGAAAGTAAAGATGCTCGCCGTGGTCCGTGTCGTGAAACCGCAGGTGGGAGTGGGCCTTGAGTTTCTGGACATTGATCGAGACTCCAATGCAACACTGCTGGCCTGGATCGAAAACCTTGGCAAGTCGCGCTGAAACTTCCGTCATCTCCGGAGGTGTCGAAGACGTGACTCAGGAGGCCACCTCTCGGAAGCGCAAATACCGCCGCATCTCATTGCCGAAGGGCATGCGGGTGGCTTGGCACGGTGGGGATCTGCAACTTTTTTCGCGCGTACGGACGCTTGGCATGGGAGGGCTGTTCATTTCCGTCCCCGATCCACCTCCAGTGGGGACGAAGCTGAGGCTTTCGTTTGAAGTGCCCGGCGGAAACGTGCAGGCAGAGGCAGTCGTGCGAAATATTGTCCCCGGCGAGGGGATGGGTGCCGAGTTCACGAGGTTAGGGTTGAAAGACCGAATTTTGCTGGAAAACTTGCTGAAGCGATTGTTACGGTGACGAGTTCTCAGCTGTGGAACCCGAACAGTTTGGGGCCCCGGAAATTCCCGTGCCAGCTTACGGCTTCGAGTTTGACCCGCAGCCAATCAAACTGTCCGAGTAAATGATCTGCGCACCTTTCCACTGATGGCGAGCCGAATCCGAGAGCTTCAATTGAAAACTCTCATTCTTTTCCAAGGGGAAAGGTAATTCGAGTTCCAGCAAACTGCGTTGAAGAATCGCTTGGTACAAGCGCGTGAGAGTCTCTTGTGTTGTGGCCTTTCCATTAGCGTTAGCACTCAAACTAACGCGATCATTGTGCCACTCGGCTGTGCTGAGGATTGCGCCTCCGGACTTTCGGGCGATCTCCGAAAGCTCTTCAGGACCGAGCACCTCTTCGGCAGTCTTGTTCCGATAACCAATTTCCCGTTGCAGGAGCACAGCAAAAAGGCGCACTTCCATCGCAATGAGACGCTGAATTACTGCGCCGAAATCATGAGTTGCGGTGTTGTTTTCTACCGCGTCCGAGAGAACGTAAATGGCGTCCGCGGAACTGGTGTGGTCGAACAGCTGAAGCCCTTGCAGAATTGCATCATGAAGTGTCGCTGTACCTTTAGTAGGATCGTTTCTCAGGTTGTCGTAGCCCTTGGCAGCTTCCTGTAACTTGACATCCACTGCTGCATTGCCCTGCGAAAAATCCACGACGTCGTTGATCTGTTTGCTGAATATCAGCAAAGCGATTTGAGCTTTTTGGCGGTTCTGTTTAAAAAAATGTTGCGCTAGAGCAATCTGCCATCGCCAGCGAGGAGGTTCCCCCGGAGGTTCCCCAGTCTCCGCGTTGTTCATACTGTGGGTCGTATCTACGATGAGAAGAAGTCGATGCGGACGCGAGTCTGGTGTGATCGACAGAATCTTCACTGGCTTGCCGTGAGCCTTCGCTTCAAAATCCGCAGGAACAAGACCTGTAATGGGGCTCCCTTGCGAGTCTTGAACATAGACCGAAACGGAACGATGAGAACATGAGTCAGCTTGCGCCGAAACGAAAACAGCGGAAGACAGGTTCAACAGCAAGTAGGCGGCCAGTAGAATTAGGGAACGAACCATAGCCGTGCAGGTAATAGAACAATATCTCTGCAAACGAAGTCAATCCGTCTCAACTCCTTCCATGAAGGCCGGTATGAGTCAAGTGTGTTTTTCTCTTTCTGTTTGCTCTTTCTGTTTTTTCTTTCCTTCCCGTGGATTCCTTGCATTCGAGCCAGGCCGCCTCTGTCGCCATCCTTCCATCCGCACTCTTGGTTGAGCGATTTTCGCTCGGTGCATGGTGGGCGTTCCCAATTCAGTAGGTGCTGCT
>Ga0193731_1000170_pt1 | contig 23000 bp, 16 predicted proteins | sample U1a2metaG_FD_144920 | JGI IMG/M metagenome (GOLD analysis project Ga0193731, IMG submission 144920) | Soil microbial communities from a riparian zone of the East river system, Colorado, United States - U1a2 | ecosystem: Environmental > Terrestrial > Soil > Riparian zone | place: USA: East River...
AGGCTCCACCTTACAACCAACTCGACCTCCGAAAAACAGAAGACAATATTGTGCGCTGCCCGGATCCACCGACTGCCGAAAAAATGATTGCCTTTATTGATCAGGTGCGGTTAAGTCGCGACACCGTGGGAGGGATCGTAACGTGTGTCATCACGAATACTCCCGTAGGCCTGGGTGAACCCGTGTTTGACAAACTCCACGCCGAACTCGGTAAATCCATGCTCAGCATCAATGCCGTGAAAGGCTTTGAATATGGCAGCGGTTTTGAAGGAGTAAAATTGCGCGGCTCCGAACACAACGATGAGTTTTATAGCGAAGGCGGAAGGATCAGGACCAGGACCAATCACTCCGGAGGAATTCAGGGAGGGATCTCCAATGGAGAAGATATTTATTTCAATGTGGCCTTTAAACCGGTGGCCACCATCATGCAAGATCAGCAGACTGTCGATAAAGAAGGGAATGAAGTGACCGTTGCCGGTAAAGGACGCCATGATCCGTGTGTTGTACCACGGGCTGTACCGATTGTAGAAGCGATGGCAGCGCTGGTGCTGGCGGATTTTGTGCTAAGGGCGAGAGCAAGCAAGCTGTAATTGTTTCCCGCAGATTAAGATGAAAATATTTCCCGCAGATCTCGTAGAAATATTTCCCGCCGATCTCGCAGAAATATTTCCCGCAGATCTCGCAGATTTACGCAGAACTCTTGCCTATGCCTCGATAGCTTTGCCATGTCAATCAAGGTTTCGCTTTGCGCTCCCGATAGCTATCGGATGCGCGGGAAACATCCCCGCACATAGGTCGATCAGATTTAAAAGAAAATATTTCTGCGTAAATCTGCGAGATCTGCGGGAAACACCTCGGCACATAGATCAATCAGATTTAAATGAAAATATTTCTGCGTAAATCTGCGAGATCTGCGGGAAACACCTCGGCAAATCTGCGAGATCTGCGGGAAACACCTCGGCACATAGATCAATCAGATTTAAATGAAAATATTTCTGCGTAAATCTGCGAAATCTGCGGGAAACACCTCCGCACATAGATCAATCAGATTTAAAAGAAAATATTTCTGCGTAAATCTGCGAGACTGCGGGAAACAATTCCGCATTTATGGAGAAACTTAATATAAACCTGAAACAACTTACCTGGCTGGCATTCTTCAGCATCGCCATGGGCTTCCTGGAAGCAGCGGTCGTGGTTTACCTCCGGAAAATTTATTACCCGGAGGGGTTTCACTTTCCGCTGGCAATGATGGACCCTCAATTGGCGACCGTCGAATTGCTGCGCGAGGTATCTACTGTAATCATGCTGGCGGGAGTCGGCATTCTGGCCGGCCGGTCGCCCCAACAACGTCTTGCCTTTTTTTTCGCTGCCTTTGCTATATGGGACCTCTTCTATTATATCTTTCTCAAACTACTCCTGTATTGGCCGGATTCCCTTTTCACCTGGGACATTCTTTTTCTTATTCCGATACCCTGGGTCGGGCCGGTACTATCGCCCTGCCTGATCTCCCTTACCATGCTGTTGCTTGCGGCCGTTTTGTATTACAGAGACCTGCAACGAACCGGACATCGCATTAATTTCCTGGAATGGGCGTTATTTATTCTGGGAAGCCAGATCGTGATCCTATCCTGGACATGGGACTATTTCCGGCACGGATCGGCGTCCGGCTATATTCCGTCTTCTTACCCCTGGGGGATGTTTGTAGTGGGAGAGGCGATTTTACTTGGAGGAATTCTCCATTTTTGGAGGAGGACTATGCCACAAAGACACTAAGACACTAAGTCTTTTTTGGGAGGTAGAATCCCGACATTCGTTTATGCTTGGAATTATTCAAAGGATTTGATACGATCTTTTATTTTTATTACTTCGTGCCTTTGTGCCTTCGTGGCCAATAAGTCCGTATGAAGCTTTTCAAAACAAAATCCGGTGTAGTAATCCTCAACAAAGGAACGTATTACCTCCTGCAAGGGAATTGGGATCGCATCATTAATCGCAATCAACTCTATCAGCATTTGCTGGAGGAAATAAAAAGTCTGCCGGCACAGGACGATCTCTCCTCCCTGATTGAACATGAAATACTGCCCCCCATCGGCAATCAGGAAGTGTGGGCGGCCGGCGTCACGTACTACCGAAGCCGGGAGGCGCGGATGGAAGAATCAAAAACTTCAGGGGGTGCCAATTTTTATGATGATGTCTACGAGGCAGAACGTCCTGAGTTATTCTTTAAAGCGATTGCGCAACGGGTGGTGGGCCATGGCGATGTGGTGAATATTCGCAGAGACTCTACCTGGAATGTTCCCGAACCTGAGCTGACGTTGTTCATCAATAGCCAGGGACGAATTGAAGGGTATACGTGCGGTAACGATATGAGTTCACGAAGCATCGAGGGCGAAAACCCGTTGTACCTGCCTCAGGCGAAATCGTACGACCGTTCCGCTGCACTCGGTCCTTGCCTTCATCTCACACGAAGGCCGATATCACCGGACACGACCATTTCCATGAAAATCATACGCAAGGGAGAAGTCCTGTATACAGATTCTGTGGAGATAAGCAAAATGAAACGCACGCACACCGAATTAGCGGACTTCTTATACCGCGAGTGCGATTTCCCGTTCGGCTGCTTTCTCATGACGGGCACTTGCCTGGTACCACCCAACGATTTTACCCTACAAGTAGACGATACGATCCACATTGAGATTCATCGAATTGGAATATTGATTAATAAAGTGGGCGTTAAACAATAAATCTCCGCGTAACCTCTGCGTCTCCGCGCCTCCTATGCGGTGAAAACTTTTAACCGCAGAGACGCGGTGGCGCAGAGGAGGCGCAGAGAATTAAAATGAAAAGCCGGCATTTTTCCCGTACTTATTTAACTTCGGACAACCTTTTAAATGACATGTTATGAAAAAGATCATCCTCACCCTTGTCGTCATCCTCGTCTCCATGATCATCTCCTTTGCCCAGCAAAATCCATTTAATGGACTGGGTGTCGGACTTGACAACCTATATCGTCTCTCCAAAGCGAAATCAAGATCGATCAGTCCGGAAAACACGACGGGAGAAAAGGGAAAAGGAGGAATGGATAAGGAGGGTGTTGCTTCAAACGCTGCACGCGAACTGGGGCAAGGGTGGAAAGTGAGTCCCTTTGCGATAATTGAACCTGGTAAAACTCACACGTTGGCCGAGATAACGGGCCCCGGTGCTATTCAACATATCTGGCTGACTCCTACCGGCACCTGGAGATTTTCCATTTTGCGGATGTATTGGGATGATGAAACCACTCCTTCCGTAGAGGTGCCCCTGGGTGATTTCTTTTGTACGGGATGGGGTGAATATGCCCATCTTTCGTCCCTTGCCGTTTGTGTGAATCCCGGCAGCGCTTTCAATAGTTATTGGGTCATGCCATTCCGGAAAAAATGCAAGATCACGATCGAGAACATCAACACGGAAAAGAACACGGTATATTACCAGATTGACTATACCCTTACCGAAGTACCGGATGACGCGGCTTACTTTCATGCCCAATTCCGGCGGACTAATCCCGTGAAGTCAAAAGATGTCTACACCATAGTCGATCAGATTAAAGGAAAAGGTCACTATGTTGGTACGTACCTGGCCTGGGGTGTCCATAACAACGGCTGGTGGGGTGAAGGAGAAATTAAGTTTTACATGGATGGCGACCAACCCTTTCCAACCATCAACGGTACGGGAACCGAAGATTATTTTTGCGGCTCCTATGACTTCGATACGCGAAGGAAGATCTCAGAAGGCGTTGAGGTGGTAGATTACACACCGTTTTCTACTCCGTATACCGGGCTTCATCAAGTCATCAAGGGCGACGGTCATTATAAAGTGATGCAGCGATTTGGTATGTACCGGTGGCATATTACCGATCCTGTTCGATTTGAGAACGATCTGAAGATTACCATTCAGGACCTGGGCTGGAAACGGAACGGCGCCTATTTACCGCAACAGTCCGATATTGCTTCCGTAGCGTACTGGTACCAGACGGAGCCGCATGGTCCGTTCCCGAAGCTTCCGGGGAAGGATGAGTTGGATATTAATTAAGCAGTAATCGGTAATCGGTGATCGGTGAATAATAACAATTTATGAGGCACTTCCCTTTGATTATAGTCCTTTCCATACTTGCACTGGGGTGTGAGACGAGGAAGGCAGATTCCACAAGTACCATTGTAACGGCCGATACCCTGTCCTTTAGGAAAGGGTCATTCGGGTACGACCTCGCTTTCCTGAAAAAAAACGAACAAGTCATCCTGTTGGGAACGTCGTCGCACTCGGCCCGCGTATTGATTGTGCCCGACTATCAGGGGCGGGTAATGACTAGCACAGCCGGTGGTGACGAGGGCAACAGTTACGGCTGGATCAACTACGATCTCGTCCAATCCGACAGCCTCCTGACGCACTTCAACCCGTTCGGCGGGGAAGACCGGATTTGGATAGGTCCGGAAGGAGGACAATATTCCGTTTTCTTCAAGAAGGGAAGTCCTTTTGATTTTGAAAACTGGCAAACCCCGGCGGTAATCGATACACAACCCTTCGACCTGGTTTCCTCCGACTCGGTTCAGGCTACTTTTAAGAAGTCAGCCTTGCTGACGAATTATTCGGGGTTTACATTCACATTTGATATTGGTCGCCAAATCCTTTTATGGAATGATGAGGACATTCTTCGGGAGTTTGGCATCACCGTAAAGAATTTACAGGCAGTCGCCTTCGAAAGCAAGAACTCCATCCGGAACACGGGGCCGGAAATTTGGAAAAAGAAAACCGGTTTGATCTCTCTTTGGATACTGGGAATGTTCACCCCTTCCGATAAGACCACCATTGTCCTCCCCTATTCACCTGCGGCCGACTACAAAAAGAAAATTACGGATAATTATTTTGGTGAAATTCCGCCCGACAGGCTGGTAAAATCCACCGAGCGGCTTTTCTTAAAAGCTGACGGTCGCCATCGCGGAAAAGTGGGAATTGCTCCCTCGATCGCAAAGGATATTGCCGGGAGTTACGATGCGGACAAACACATTCTCACCTTGATCAAGTTTGATCTGGAGAAAACTGCCGATTATGTGAATTCTAAATGGGAAATACAAAAAGAACCATACCGGGGAGATGCCGTGAATTCATACAATGATGGGCCCCTTGCTTCGGGCGGCCAGTTAGGTCCTTTCTATGAATTGGAAAGTTCCTCCCCGGCAAAAGAACTGAAGCCAGGCGAGACCCTTACCCACCGGCACATAACACTACACCTGGAGGGAGATGAATCGTTGCTGAATGAAATAGCCATGAAAACCCTGGGTGTTTCGTTGAAGGATATTTCCAATGCATTCCAGACTAAATAGATTTTTCACCGCAGGAGGCGCAGGGACGCAAAGGAGGCGCAGTGAATCATTAGAATATTTGCCTCGTTTTTAATCTTCAATCTCTGGTTGAAATCCAATTCAAGACTCAATAGAATATTTGGCCAATTTTTTTTGAAATTGAAGTGGTGCAGACTCACTTGGGAAACCCCTACCTCAGCACATCAACACTTCAACACTTCAACACTTCAGCACTTCAATACTTCAACACTTCAGCACATCAACACTTCAACACCCCTCTCAAACCCTACTCCAAAGAACCCGTGCAAACACAGTAACCCTTTCCCACCACGATATCGAGTCCGACACCCCGGCATCACTATACTCCCCTTCCCACTTCGCCACCACGACCGTTGCCAAACAGTTGCCAAGGACATTAACGGACGTCCGGCCCATGTCCATGAGTGCATCTACAGCGAGGATGACGAATGCCTTCTGAGGATCAATGCCCATATAGGCGACGGTGCTCACCAGGATCAGGAACGTAGCGCCGCGTACGCCTGCCACGCCCTTGCTGGTGAGCATCAAGGTGACGACCATCCCGATTTGCTCGCCAAAACTTAAATCAACTCCGGCCATCTGCGCCACAAAGACGGAGGCCAGAGAAAGGTATAGCGTGCTGCCGTCGAGGTTAAAGCTATAGCCTGTGGGCAAAACAAAAGCCACGACCTTTCGGGGGATTCCCATTTTTTCCAGGTTCTCCATTGCCTTGGGCAAGGCCGCTTCACTGGTCGCCGTGGAAAATGCAATGACAACCGGTTCAGAAACGGCCTCGATAAATTTTCTGAAATTTAATTTGATGATCAACCCGACCGGTACCAGGACCAGTGCGATAAAAACAACGAGCGCACCGTACAAGGTCAGTACCAACAGGAGCAGGTTTTTCAATATGCCAAGGCCCATCGATGCAACGGCATAAGCCAGCGCCCCGGCCACGGCAAAGGGAGCGAAATACATGACGATGTCAGTAAATTTAAACATCACGTCAGAAAGACCTTCCGCGAACTGAAGCATGGGTTTCTTCTTCTCATCACTCAACCTGGCGAGGCCAATGCCAAACAAAATACTAAAGATGACTACCTGGAGTACCTGACCTTCGGCAACCGCTTTGGCAATGTTCTCCGGGAAAATATCCAATACCACATTGTGCGATTCTTTCTGCGATAGAAGTGTATTGGCGCGCTCGATCTGTGCTTGCTGTACTTCGACCACAGCACCCTCGCCGGCTCGGGTAATATTGATGGCGGCCAGCCCGATGAAGAGCGCTACCGATGTTACGATCTCAAAATAAAGAATTGCCTTCAGACCCATCCGTCCGACTTGCTTAATATTGGAGTGTGCGGCAATCCCTACGACCAGTGTGGAGAAGATCAGCGGGGCGATGATGGTCTTGATCAGCCGCAGAAAAATGCCGCTGAGTACGTCCAGCCTGAGGGCAGCCCTGGGAAAGGAGTAGCCAATTTCGCAGCCCAGAAACATACTTACTACTATCCACGTGGTGAGCGATTTTCGTTGTATCGCCAAATAAACCAGCAACGCCATAGTCAGCCATCGGCTTGCGGTAAGCACTGCTGCCGGTATACCGCCCCCTCCGTAATAGCTTGTAAGCCCAAGGAGGATGGCCAGGGTGGCAGAAGCAAAGATGAGCGTGAAGAGTAGTTTTCTGGTCAAAGTGATTTAAAGACGTGAATATAGAAAAATAGTCAGTATCGTCTCTTAGATGGCGCACCGTCCTCAGAGGGCGACCATACAACGAAATAGCCCATCGTCCTTCGAGAGACGATGCTGGATCCGTTGTCAAGTATCGTCTCCCGGAGGGGAAAGTCAAGTATCGTCTCCCGGAGGGAAAGTCGAGTATCGTCTCCCGGAGGGGAAAGTCAAGCATCGTCTCCCAGAGTGGAAAGTCAAGTATCGTCTCCCAGAGGGGAAAGTCAAGTATCGTCTCCAAGAGGGGAAAGTCAAGTATCGTCTCCCAGAGGGGACGATACGTTCTCGCTCGGTTGTCGCATCGTCCTCAGGGAGACCAGACGACGCAATAGCGCATCGTCCTCTTCGAGAGACGATGCTGGACCCATACGTTGTCGGTCTTAAATTACCATTAGGAACTTTAATTCCGTAACTTTGTTGGTCAAAGAAACGAGCAAACAGTATGGTAGCCGCGCCCAAAAACATTCATATTTACCTTGAGTCTAATCCTAACCCCAACTCCCTGAAGTTTGTGGTCAATGAAATGCTGGTGCCGGAAGGCATGAGCTTTGACTTCCCTGATACGGCGAGTACGGAAGAGGCTCCTCTGGCAAAAGAGTTATTCGCCTATCCTTTTGTGGACAGGGTCTTCTATATGAGCAACTTTGTCACCGTGACGAAAAAGGAAGACACGGAATGGCTGGAGATTCAGGACCTGCTGAAAAAGCATATTCAAGGTTTTTTAGAATCCGGAAAGTTGATCCTCAACAGCAACGCACCCGCTGCCGCCCCGGTGGAAGAAGAAACGGAAACCGTGAAGAAAATCAAGACTATTCTTGACGAATACATCCGGCCTGCCGTGGAACAGGATGGCGGTGCCATTACCTACCATTCATTTAAAAACAAGAAAGTAACCGTAACTCTTCAGGGTTCATGCAGCGGCTGCCCCTCCTCCACCATCACCCTCAAAGCAGGCATCGAGAATCTCTTTAAGAAAATGATGCCGGAAGAGGTTGAGGAAGTCGAGGCGTTGGGATAATAAATTTAAGATTTAAAATTTAAGATTGGTGAGTCCTTATCCTCCCGATTCTTCAAGCCATCTTAGCTTGGTCTAAGACGCTGGCTGAAATCCAACTCAAGAACTCAGGGCTTTGATCTGAGGTTCGCCAAATAGACTCCCGCCAGGATACATGCCATTCCAATAAAGTGTCCCAGGAAAAGATGCTCGTTGTCTAAAACACCCCATAAGACAGAAACAATCGGCATGAGGTAGGTCACCGAACTGGCAAACAACGGTGTTGAGATCTTCAGAAGCTTATTAAATAAAAGCGTTGCGACGGCAGTACTCATAAAGGCGAGCAATACAATAAATCCGAATGCCCTCCACGCTCCCGGGACATCGGCCATCTTGCGTGTAAATTCAGTGAATCCAAATAAATACGTCAGCCCCAGGGGTCCGATCAAAGAAAGGGCTACGCTGGTGATCGTGAGTGATCCCAAGTCAGCAATTTTGAATTTCACCCAATTCAGGTTGGTGCCATAGAATGCACAGGCCAGAACAATTAGCAACGCATAGGCATTGAACCCTCCGATCGAGCCGCCGGTACGCGAAAGGGTCAATAAAATGGTACCTCCAAAGCTGATCAGGATCCCGACAATGGCAATCGCGCGAAAGCGCTGGTGAAAAAACAATGCTCCCATGATCACTACCCATACCGGCGAAAGGGTGTTAAGAATGCCCGCTATCGAACTGCTCAGTTGCGTCTGCGCGAATGCAAAAAGAAAGGCCGGAAAAAAGGTGCCCATCAACCCGGACAGGAAGAGTTTGGCAAAATGAACTTGTCTGAGTTCTTTCAGTCGTACCAGCGCTACGGGCAATAAGAACAACGAGGCGGCCGATACACGGAGCGCACCCAATTCATCCGGTGAAAAAATCTTCAGGCCTTGCTTGATCAGGATGAACGAAGTTCCCCAAATCAGTGAAAGTCCAATCAACAAAATAAAAGGAGTGAGATTGCGGTTATCGGACATCGATCAATAAAACGTAAAAGACGGGAGGAGAGGTGAGATTTGAAGTACGTTTTCTTGCTGACATTAGATCAAAACAGGTTCTCCACAAAACCGTTCCTCTACTTCATCTAATATGCCATATACTTCCTCTGCCGTCATCGCCTCTACCAATTGAGCACGAAACGGTTTAAAATCCGGCAAGCCTTTGAAGTAACTCGCATAATGCCTTCTCATTTCAAAAATGCCCAGCTTATCGCCTTTCCAGCGCATGGAAAAATCGAAATGCTGTTTGGTGACGCGAATCCGTTCCCGGATGCCGGGCTCTTCTGCGAGTTGGCCTGTGGTAAGAAACTGCTTGACCTCATCAAAAATCCACGGGTAGCCAATGGCGGCTCTGCCGATCATAAGTCCATCGACACCATATCGGTTTTTATATTCCTGTGCTTTGTGAGGGGAATCGATGTCGCCGTTTCCGAAGATCGGGATCTTTATGCGCGGATTATTTTTGATCTGCCCGATCAATGTCCAGTCGGCCGGTCCTTTGTACAGTTGTGCACGTGTGCGTCCATGAACGGTCAAGGCCTGAATGCCGACATCTTGTAGCCGTTCGGCCACCTCAAGAATATTCTTTGTATGGTCATCCCACCCGAGGCGGGTCTTTACCGTCACGGGCAAGTGCGTGCTCTTCACCACTTCCTCCGTCATTCGAACCATCTTGGGTATGTCTTGCAACAGGGCCGCTCCAGCCCCCCTACAGGCTACTGCCTTCACGGGGCACCCGTAATTGATGTCGATCAAATCAGGGTTGGCTTGCGTGGCGATCACGGTTGCTTCGCGCATGCTATCGACATTCCCTCCGAACAACTGGATCCCCATAGGCCGTTCGTATTCAAAAATATCCAGCTTCTGTCTGCTCTTGGCCGCATCGCGGATCAGGCCCTCAGAAGAAATAAATTCGGTGTACATCAGGTCGGCGCCCCCTTCCTTGCAAACGGCGCGGAAAGGCGGGTCGCTCACATCTTCCATGGGCGCCAGCAGCAAGGGAAACTCCCCGAGGTTTACATTACCAATTTTTACCACGATCTGTTGCCGTTATTCCGAACGAAGGAAAGAATTACCATATTTGCCCGCAAAAATAACTGAATTTGCCGACATGTCTGAATTTGATTTGATCCCCCGGGAGAGACCTGCCGCCACTTCGGTTTTCTTTATTTTAATCACCGCCCTGGCGGGATTCCTCTTTGTGGGACCATTAATCGGATTTCTTATGGCCATTCCCTTTATGGAAGGCACCCTGGTTGATTTCGGATCGAAGATCACAGAGCCTCTCCTCCACCCCGAAGTAAAGATACCCCTGTTCATTATTCAGGGTTGTGCAACCTTATTTGGATTGGTGGCAGGCCCCTTGTTGTACTGGTCCTTCATGGAAAAGCGACGGATAGCAGACTTCGTGCAACAAAAGACGATCTCCCCGTTAACCCTCACCTTGACGGCGATGGTGGTCCTTTTTTTCATGATGCCCAACTCTTTGTTAATTGAATGGAATGCAAACGTCGTGCTGCCGGATTTCCTGAAAAATCTGGAGACCTGGGCAAGGCAGCGCGAGGACTATGCTGAAGAACTGACAACGTTTCTCACCACATTTGCGTCAACCGGAGAATTCCTTCTTGCCTTTATTGTTGTCGCCGTTCTTCCCGCGATAGGGGAAGAACTGGTCTTCCGTGGAATGCTCCAGCCGCAGTTGCAAAGCGCCACGCGTAACGTACACGTCGCCATTTGGATCTCGGCTTTTCTTTTCAGTTCCCTCCACATGCAATTTTTCGGATTTGTTCCCCGTCTGGTCCTGGGAGCCTTGTTTGGCTACTTATATTCCTGGTCGGGAAACTTAATCGTACCGATTGTAGCGCACTTTATTAACAATGGCTTTTCGCTGCTCATGCTTTATCTTCATCAGCTGGGTAAAATTGACATTGATCTCGAAAGTACCAAGGCCGTACCCTGGCCGGCGGTAGTCAGTGGAACAATACTTACTTTAGTACTTTTAGCGTATCTGAAAATACGTTTTGAGCGAAATCGAACCGCCGCTTGATTACACCTTTAGGAAAATACAACAACCTTACCCAACGAATCATCACCGGTCTCGTCGGATCCGCCACCGTCATTTTCTGTGTGGCCTATAGCGACTTGACCTATTTTCTCATTTTCTTTACAATTTGTATTCTTTCCTTGTGGGAATTTTACCGGCTATCAGGACTAGATGGGGTACTCCCACAAAAGGCATTTGGTACGCTCTGCGGCATGGTCATCTTCAGTTTGTCTTTTTTTATCGAGCGCGGGACAATTTCTCCCCGCTATTACTTCTTGATTTTTCCGCTGGTCTCGTGCATCTACCTGATCAAGCTGTATAAGAAATTTGAACGCAAGCCCTTTACGAACATCGCCTTTACCTTCCTTGGAATTGTTTATATCGCCGTTCCCTTTTCGTTATTGAATATTGCCGTTTTTGAAAATGGGAATTACAATTTTCAAATTATATTCGGCTGTCTCTTTATTTTATGGGCCAGTGATACCGGCGCCTATTTTGCGGGAACCCGGTTCGGGCGCAGAAAGTTATTCGAGCGGATCTCTCCAAAAAAGTCCTGGGAGGGAGCCCTGGGAGGTGCGCTCCTGGCGATGATTTTTGCTTTTGGGATTGCTCACTACTTCCATTCGCTGGCCCTGTGGCAATGGCTGACGATCGCCGCAATTATTATTGTTGGCGGTACCTTCGGCGATCTTGTTGAGTCCTTGTTGAAACGAAGTATGGAAACCAAAGATTCCGGGGATACCCTGCCTGGTCATGGGGGGTTTCTTGACCGCTTTGATGGACTGTTGATATCGGCGCCGTTCATAGTAGCGTTCCTGGAGATCTTTTGAAACACGGCATGTTTCCCGCAGATCGCGGTTTTATTTCCCGCAGATCACGCGGATTTTCGCAGATATAGTCTGGAAAAATCCACGCTTGCGAATTAGAGCGCCCCGCATAGGTTGGCGACCTGCCTTCGTCACTGACTACATTAGGGCTTCGTCAATTCATAGAAAGCCTGAGCACGACGCGTCCTCGAAAATATTCATCTGCGAAAATCTGCGGGATCTGCGGGAAACAACTCCGCGAGATCGGATCAGCAGAATTTGTTTCCCGCAGAATTGTTGTGTAGCGTATCGAAGATGCTCTGCTATTGCTCGCGTCAGCTCTGCGTAAATCCGCGAGATCTGCGGGAAACAACTCCACGAGATCTGCGGGAAACAAAAAATTTTCATAGCTTAGCAAGTCATTGAAAGAGGATTCATGATTGCTTTTTTGAAAGGGAAGTTAGTTCAAAAAGAGCCCACGTTTGTTATCATCGAAGTGAACGGGGTGGGTTACCAGGTGAACATTTCGCTGAATACATTTTCGGAAATAAGGGACCGCGAAGACGTGCGCCTCGCAACCTACCTTCAGGTACGGGAGGATGCACATGTGCTCTATGGATTTTCCAATGAGGCAGAAAAGGCGATGTTCCAGAACCTGATTTCCGTCAATGGAGTTGGCCCCGGCACGGCGATGGTCGTACTTTCTTATTTACCTCCCGCCGAGCTAAAGTCGGCCATCATCCGTGAGGATACATCGGCCCTTCAAGCGGTGAAAGGGATCGGCGGAAAGACAGCCCAGCGGATCATTCTCGAGTTAAAGGATAAATTGCGCAAGGAACCGGAAGAATCCAACATTCCCGGTTTTTCGCACAATACGGTGCGTCAGGAGGCGTTATCCGCCCTGGTGACGTTGGGAATCGGGAGGGCCGCGGCGGAAAAAAGCGTCGATGCGGTCATTAAGAGATCTGGGAATAGCCTTAGATTGGAAGAGCTGGTCAAACAAGCCCTTAAAAACGCCTGAGATACGATTGGTTGTAGCTATACCGAAAAGACAGTTCACCCTCGAACTGAGCATAGTTTCCTTTCTATGCTTAGCGTCCCCGTGCGTCTATGCTCAGCAAAAAGCGGACACAACAAAGAAGGCGGTCGATACCGTTTCTAACAAAATCATCAATCCTTACCGTCCTACTTTCCGGCCCAGCGACCGCTATGGCGATCCGTTTTCCAACCAGATCCCGTTTTCTCCTCTCTTTCTGAAAGATCCCAAGAGCCTCAATCTGGATATGCAGATTGACACCGGGATGAACTATAGCATTTATGAAAAGATTGGCAAAATCAATTTTCGGCCTACCTCTTCAATGTCGTTCCAGGAGTTTAATCAGCAACAAAGTCAGTCGATGTTGAAAGACTACTGGAAAGGGAGGAGTCAGGCACTCGATGGAGAAAGCGCTGTTAGCAGCCGCAATCTGATTCCTAAGATCTTCATCAGCCCGATCATGGACCGCATCTTCGGAGGCAGCTATGTAGAACTCATCCCCCGTGGATTTGTCACCCTCGACTTTGGCGCCAACTTTCAAAAAATTCAAAACCCTGCCATTCCGATCCGCCAGCAAAAAAACGGCGGCTTTCAGTTTGACCAGCAGATCAACCTGAGTGTGGTCGGGAAGATCGGAGAGAAAATGAAAGTCACGACCAACTTTGATAACAACAATTCTTTTGACTTTCAAAATAATATGAAGGTGGAGTACACCGGTTTCAAAGAGGATATCCTGAAAAAACTTGAAATCGGTAACGTCAGTCTTCCGCTCAACAATAGTCTGATCAGCGGTGCGCAAAACCTCTTCGGTGTAAAAGCCCAGCTTCAGTTTGGAAAGCTGTCCCTGACGGCGATCGCCGCGACCCAGCGCGGGAAACAATCGACGATCAATGTCAACGGGAGCACGAGTGGTGCAGCTCAAGGAAGGCCATTTGAAATTGTCGCTTCGAGTTACGATGAAAACCGCAATTTTTTTCTGGGGCATTTTTTCCGCGACAACTACGAAAAATGGCTGAGGACCATTCCGCAAATCACTTCCGGCATCAATATCACCCGGGTGGAAGTCTATCTTCTCAACCGCAAGAACGATACGCAGACACTTCGCGATGTGGTGGGTTTTATGGACATGGGGGAATCCGATAAGATTTACCGGAAGGATCTTTACGGGACGTTGACACCAACACCCAATGACAACAAGGCAAACGGTCAGTTTGCTAAATTACAGACCATTAACGCCGCTTCTGACGGCATTGACCTGGTGCTTCAAACGGAGGGGCTTGTAAGCAGTGTAGACTATGAAAAAATCACCAGTGCGCGAAAACTGGCCCCGACGGAATTCACCTTCCACAACCAGTTGGGGTATATCACCCTTCAGAGCAAATTACAAAATGATGAAGCCCTCGCTGTAGCGTATGAGTACACGTACAACGGTAAAGTTTTCAAAGTAGGCGAACTGACGGAAGACTATTCGAACAAACCTCCGAAAGATGTTGTCTTCCTGAAACTGTTGCGCCCCCGCAAGATCAGTCCAAAAGATCTGGCAGGCAACATCATACCGACCTGGAACCTGATGATGAAAAACATCTACAATCTCAACGTGACTCAACTCACACGCGACGGGTTTCAGCTGCGGGTAATTTACCGCGATGACGCCACCGGTATTGATAACCCTCAGTTACAGGAAGGCCCTCCTGCCGTTCGCTCAAAACAATTAATCGAAGCATTCGGTCTGGACAGGCTGAATCCGTACAACGATCCGCAACCCGATGGAAATTTCGACTTTGTCGATAAACTCACCATCAACAGCGAAACCGGAATGATCATTTTTCCCTACCTCGAACCATTTAATAATGGATTGCGGGATTTATTCAACACGAAAAATGTGACGGATGCCTCCCAACGCAGTTTCCTGATCAATAAATATCTATATGATACACTGTATCACACAACGCAGGCAGAGGCGGCATTGGTCGCAACCAAAAATAAGTTTTGGATTGTGGGTTCATTCAAATCAGGGTCTGGCAAAGACATCATCATCCAGGGATTTAATATCTCTCCCGGATCGGTAAAGGTATATGCCGGCGGCACCCCGCTCCACGAGGGCACCGACTTCACCGTGGACTACACCTTTGGAAAAGTGACGATCCTGAACGAAGGGATTTTAAGTTCCGGAAAGAACATCAGCATTACCTACGAGCAGCAGGACCCTTTTGCCTTTCAAACGCGGTCGCTGTTGGGCACGCGACTGGATTACAAATTAAATGATGACGTTAACATCGGGGGCACGTTCCTGTATTACAATGAACGCCCTCTCATTTCGCGCAATCTGATTGGAACTGAACCGGCGCGCAATATGATGTACGGCCTCGACCTGAACATGAAAAAAAACTCCCGCTTTCTTACAAAGATGGTTGATGCCCTTCCCTTTCTTCAAACAAAAGAACCTTCCAGTATTACATTTAATGCCGAATTCGCCCAGCTTTTACCAGGCACTTCCAATGTCGTGCAGGGTCAGGGAACCTCCTTCATCGATGATTTTGAGAACACCGCTACTCCTTATAGTTTGATCAACCCGGTCGCCTGGAAACTGGCCAGCGTCCCAAAAACGCTGACCAATCAATTTGATTTGTCAGGTGGTTTGCAAAACGACTTGAAGGCAGGCTACCGCCGTGCCAAACTGGCCTGGTATGCGATCGACAATTTGTTCTATACCCAATCCAACCGATACAAACCCAAGAACCTCACCGCCGATGATATTGATAACAACCACTACGTCAGGCCGGTAGGTCAACAGGAGATCTTCCCTTATCGCGATCCTTACATCGGCAATTTCTATGAGCCCATCCTCAACCTGGCCTACTATCCTGCCGAGCGCGGACCCTACAACTATAATCCGGCTCTGACTCCCGACGGACAGTTTTCCGACCCCACCTCGAACTGGGGTGGAGTCACCACCGCGATCCGGACGGAAGTGGATTTTGACAAGGCCAATATCGAATACATCGAGTTTTGGCTATTGGATCCTTTCATCCAAACAGACCATGGAAAGATCAATGACGGCATCCATCCCCCTCAGCCGAACAACGATAAAGGGGGAAAACTTATCTTTCAACTGGGCAACATCTCCGAAGACGTTATGCGCGACGGATTGCATGGTTTCGAAAACGGTCTACCTACCGATGGAGACACTACGGATGTCACTAAAGTTACCAGTAATAAATGGGGGTATGTAACCACACAGCAATACCTCAACAATGCATTTGACACCAGTCCTACGTCCCGCGCCAACCAGGATGTGGGGCTTGATGGCGCGAGTAACGCCAAGGAGCAGGTCAAGTTTCAGAAATTTCTGGCAACCACTCCGGCCAGCGCCGCTGTCGCGAATGACCCTTCGGCCGATGATTTTCAGTATTTTCTGGGCAACGAACTGGACGCCAAAGATGCTAAAGTGCTGGAGCGCTATAAGAACATTAACGGCATGGAGAACAACTCGCCCGTACTGTCTGGCAATGATCCTTATACCAAATCAGGAACAACCATTCCTGATAACGAAGACCTCAACCAGGACAACACGCTGAGCAATGACGATGAATACTACAGTTATAACATCGATCTCAATCCAACGAATCTGCAAGTGGGGAAAAAATTCATCGTCGACAAAATTACTCCGGCCAAGCAAACGGAAGTTACCTGGTACTTGTTCCGCATCCCCATCCGCGACTTTGACGAACAGGTGGGAGCGATCACTGGATTTAAATCCATCCGGTATATCCGAATGTTTATGACCGGGTTCGCCCATCCCGTTGTCTTGCGCATGGCCAATTTCCGTTCGGTTGGCAACCGGTGGAGGGCCTATGCCGGAAATTTGCAGCAATCGTCGTTGAGCCAGCCCATCGAACCCAACCTGGATAATGTGACCGTATCGGCTGTAAATGTCGAAGACAACGGACAGGGTAATGCCGTAAAGCCCCCCTATATCGAACCACTGAAACGCGATCGCGATAATACTTCGGTGGTTCAGCGCCGGCTCAATGAGCAATCAGTACAATTATGCGTCACCGGTTTGCCCGACGGCGATGCCCGCGCCATCTATAAGAATGTGTCCATGGATTTTTTCAATTACAGGCACATCAAAATGTTTATGAGCGTTCATGGTCCCACCATAAGAGATAATGATGTCTCCGGGTTCCTTCGGTTGGGTACCGATTTTGACCAAAATTACTATGAGATTGAACTACCGTTGAAGGTGACGAATCCGAATGATCCGGAGTTCGCCAACAACAACCGCGACGGGAATGCTATTGGTACGGTTTGGCCGGACCAGAATTCGATCGATTTTGATTTGGACGAACTCTATGCGCTCAAGGCGGCCCGGGACCGCGAAGGATTTCCACTGGGGGAACTCTATCCGAGGGCGGGGCCAAAAGTGGTGGGAAAACACCAAATCCGGATCTACGGCCGTCCCGACCTGAGTCAGTTAAAACTCATGATGATCGGGGTGCGAAACCCTAGAGGGGCAAATACCAGTGCAGTAGATGTGTGCCTTTGGGCCGATGAATTAAGGCTTACGGATTTTGACCGAACGGCAGGCTGGGCCGTCAATTCCGTTCTCAACGCCAAGCTGGCCGACCTGGGCAATGTAACCGCAGCGTTGAAACACACTACGTTTGGCTTTGGCGGTGTCCAATCCAAAATTTCGGAACGCACCCGCAGCACCACTACGATCTATGACATCTCTGCCACCATCAATATCGATAAGCTCCTCCCCAGAAACTCAGGGCTTAAAATACCCATGTTTGCCAGCTATGAAAGCACCATTATTGATCCCAACTACGACCCGGCGAACCCGGACATGCGGCTGGCGGCCGCCCTTAAGTCCTTTAACACCGATGCCGAACGAGCGGCCTACCTGAAACTCATCCAGGATTTGTCGTTCCGGCGAAGTTTGAACTTTACGAACGTACGCAAAGTGAAGATCGATCCGAAAGCCAGAAGCAATATCTGGGACATTGAAAACTTTGCGTTTTCCTATGCCTACAGCGATGCCAAGCAAACCAACTTCAACCTTGTTGAGAACACCAGGAAGAGTGTGAAGGGCGCGGCCGCGTGGCAATACAATTCCAAATTTAAAGGATTTGAGCCTTTCAAGGATGTGAAACCCCTTTCCTCTCCTTTTTTGCAGTTGATCAAGGATTTTAATATTAATCCGTTTCCAACCAATATTTCAGTTCGCGGGGAATTGGAGCGATCTTTTTCAAAGATTGTTTATCGCAATGCTGTAAAAGATCAACAAGGGGCGCTTCCCAACTTCCAAAAATATTTCATCTTCAACCGGTATTATACGGCACGGTGGAACCTGTCCAAATCCCTCAGCCTGGATTACAACGCAAAAGTGAATGCCATCATAGACGAACCGGATGGCGATATCAATACAAAAGAAAAACAGGATATCGTTATCCGCAATTTGAAAAGCTTTGGACGAATGAAATATTTTGAACAGACCATCACGGCCAACTATACACTCCCGCTTGATAAGTTTCCCCTTACCAATTGGCTGGGCGCCGATTATCGATACAATGTAGGGTATAACTGGAGGGCCGGTCCGTTGCCGAGCCCTACGGACACCATCAATTTGAATATGGGCAATATCATTCAAAATACCCAGGACCAGGCCCTGACGGGAAGGATTGATTTGATCAAATTATACAATAAGATTGGGTTCCTGAAGGAAATCAACACGCCCAAGCGAAAGCAAACTGCAGCCGATCTGGCGAAGAAAAGAACCAACCGGCCCGATACGCTCAAACGACCACCGGAACTGGGAGCGATCAAAGGGCTGTTGAGATTGATTATGTCTGTTCGAAACATCAATGGAACGTACAACATTACTCAGGGAACTATTTTGCCTGGTTTCACTCCCTCGCCTTATCTATTTGGAATGGACAAAGCCTGGAGTTCTCCGGGGTGGGGATTCATCCTGGGAAGGCAAGACCCGAACCTGGCACAAAAAGCCGCGGAAAAAGGGTGGATCACGAATAACACCTCCCTCACCAATCCTTTCTCTCAAACGCAAATGAAAGACCTGAGCTTGCGCACCAGTCTGGAGCCGACGCCCGATATAAAAATCCAATTGGATGTAAAGAAGACATCGTCCAGCTCCTTTCAAACCATTTTCCGCGACACAACAGGCTTGGGTAACTTTTCTGCTCTTAGTCCCAGCCGGACGGGTTCTTATAAAATCTCCACACTCATGATCAGTACTGCATTTAAAAATAATGCGAGCATCAACTCTACTGTATTCAATCAGTTCAATGAGAATATTTCTACAGTCAGAAACCGGTTTGCCGCTGCTACCGGCCAAACGTATGAAGGCCAGTCGCAGGATGTTTTGATCCCTGCTTTCATTGCCGCGTATACCGGCAAGAGCGCAGACCAGGTAACACTAACTCCTTTTCCGAACATCCCCATTCCCAATTGGCGTATTGACTTTGCCGGTTTGAACAAAATTCCTGCGTTGGCAGACATATTCTCTTCCCTTACCCTAAACCACGCCTACACGTCTTCGTATTCGGTAATGAACTATAGCAACTCGCTTCAATATCAATCGGACGTAACCCTCAACCATCGGTTGGAAGATTACAACAGAAGTGAGTATGCCCATGTGCAGAACGAATCCGGAGGATGGATCCCTATCTATGTAATTAATACCGTTATGTTCTCCGAGCAATTTGCTCCTTTGGTGGGGGTCAATATCAAAACAAAGGGCAAACTCACCATGCGCTTTGAATATAAAAAGAGGCGGGATGTTTCCCTGACCGTCTCGAACGCCCAGGTGACGGAACTCAACAACAAAGAATGGACGATGGAGGTTGGTTTTACCAAAAACAATATGAAAATGCCATTTAAAGATCAGGGTCGTATCATCACATTGAAGAACGATCTTACCTTTCGAATGACGCTGAGTGTGACCAACAATCGTATCATTCAACGCAAGATCGACGATGTCAGCACCATCACCAGCGGAAATATCAATTTCCAACTTCGCCCCAACATCAACTATGTTGTCAGTCAAAAACTCAATATTCAGTTCTATGTAGATCGCAATGTAAATGATCCCCTCGTCACCAACTCCTACCGGAGGGCTACCACCCAGGTGGGGACGAAGATCATATTCAACCTGGCCCAGTAGTCGGTGATCGGTAATCAGTAATCGGTGTATCCGGCCTTAGTAACAAAGATCGTGGCCACAATTTTAGTACCCTTGCATCCTCCACCGATCACCGATCACCGATTACCGATCACCGATTTTTCCTTATTTTTGGGGCCAAAACCAAATCAAGATGAACATTCCTGACGGACTCCAGTACACAAAAGACCATGAATGGGTTAAAATTGAAGGAACAAAGGCAACGATAGGCATTACGGATTTTGCTCAGGGTGAGCTGGGCGATATCGTCTATATCGATATTTCAACGGTAGGCCAGGAAGTAGCGGAGCATGCGGTCTTTGGCACGGTAGAGGCTGTAAAAACAGTATCGGATTTATTCATGCCCATCAACGGCAAGGTTATTGAGGTCAACCCCATCCTGGATGCCAGCCCGGAGAAAGTGAATGAAGACCCCTACGGAGACGGATGGATGATAAAAGTAGAGGTGAAAGGAAAGCCAACCGGCTTGTTGTCTGCCGCTCAGTACAAGGAACTTATTGGAAAGTAAAGCGTGTTCTAGTCGTGAGTCGTTAGTCCCTTGGTCCTAAGTAATGAGGGCAAGGTTTTAAGGCTAAAGGACTCAAGATTAGAGACTACACCAAATGATCGAACTCCCCGTTATAGCGCAAGACTCTTCCGGCCGCAGGCGTAAACCGGATTGGCTTCGGGTGAAATTACCTGTTGGTCCGGAATATGCCCATGTGCGTAAGCTGGTTGACACCCATAAACTTCACACAATTTGTGAAAGTGGAAATTGCCCTAACATGGGCGAATGCTGGGGGGCGGGGACGGCCACGTTCATGATTCTTGGTAATATTTGCACCCGCAGTTGTACATTCTGCGCCGTGGCGACGGGCCGGCCTACCGAATACGATGAAGACGAACCGCGCCGTGTAGCGGAGGCGATCCAACTGATGGGGGTAAAGCATGCTGTGATCACCTCCGTCAATCGCGACGAACTGAAAGACCGTGGAGCCGAGATCTGGTATCAGACTGTTGTGGAAACGAAGAAGCTCAGTCCTTCCACGACAATTGAAACGCTCATCCCCGACACCAAGGGAAACTGGGATGCGCTTTACAGGATGATCGATGGCGGCCAGGAAGTGGTGTCGCACAATATGGAAACGGTAGGACGCCTGTACCGGATGGTAAGGCCGCAAGCAAAATACGAACGCAGTCTTGAACAAATCAAACGAATTCGCCAGGCGGGCAAGCGTACCAAATCAGGGATTATGCTCGGGATCGGTGAAACCCGCGAAGAGGTTTTCAAAGCGATGGATGATCTGCTGGAAAATGGATTGATGATCCTGACCCTGGGGCAATACTTGCAACCGACCAAAATGCACCTGGAAGTCGCCGAGTTCATTCACCCAGAAATCTTTGCGATGTACAAAGAAGAAGGGCTCCGGCGCGGCTTGAAATATGTTGAATCAGGGCCTTTGGTCAGGTCATCCTACCATGCCGAGCGGCACATCCATGTGCCCATGGAATAAGTACCGTTCTCACCCGGCGTGGAAGATTCATATCCCCAAAAAAAGGCCCAGGAATTTTATGCCGGCGGCGGAAAAAATACACGATCCAACGACCAAGTCGGCTATATTGTACAAAATTGATTGACATGTATACTCCCTTTTTTCGATACGCAAAGGCCCTGTTTCTTGTGCTCATCGCCAATTCGGTGCAAGCACAACTGGCGGACACTTCCGTTGCGGTTCCTTACGACTGGTTCTTGCGCGATCCCGAGCAAGACCACGTTCAAGGTGTGAGCGCAGAACGAACCTATGAGACCTTGCTGAAGGACCAGCCTTCGCGAACCGTTATCGTCGCCGTTGCTGATACCGGTGTTGACATTGACCATGAAGATCTTAAGAATGTTATCTGGACTAACCCCGGCGAAATCGCGGGCAACGGAATTGACGATGACAAAAACGGTTATATCGACGATGTCCACGGATGGAATTTTATTGGCGGAAAAAATGGAAACGTCAAGGATGACACGGGCGAGTTGACACGGGAATACGTACGGCTGAAACAGAAATTTGGGACCATGGGGGAAGATTCTGTTCCAAAAAAACAGCGGGCTGAATTTGAATCCTACCAGAAGATAAAAGACAAATTCGAAAAACTAAAGTCAAAGAATGCCCAGGAATACGAGTTTTATAATAATCTCTATGTAAACATTTCCAATAGCATTGACACCCTGAAGGTGTTATTGAAGACAGACCCCCTTACCCGGGAGGCCCTCGAACAATTTACAACCAACGAGCCAACGCTTTTGTTTGCGAAGGGATTTGTATTGAATATTTTCAAGAATATCGGCCCGGAAGGTTCGTTAAGTGATTTTGTCAGCCAGGTAAAAGAAGCGGCGGACTATTTTGGAGTCATCGAACACTATACCTACAATGAGCAGTACAACCCCCGGGAAGTGGTTGGCGACAACCCGTTAGACCCGTATGAGAAGTATTATGGAAACAACGATGTAAAAGGTCCCGATCCCCTGCACGGCAGTCACGTTGCCGGAATAATTGCTGCCGACCGGAAAAATAGCCTGGGAATAAAAGGAATTGCCGACAACGTCCGGATCATGTCGGTGCGCATGTTACCGTCGAGTGGGGATGAGCGCGACAAAGATGTGGCGAATGCCATCCGCTACGCAGTAGATAATGGGGCACAGATCATCAACATGAGTTTTGGAAAATCATTTTCACCCGGAAAAGAAGTGGTGGACAAAGCGGTAAAGTATGCCGAACAAAAAGGGGTGCTGTTGGTCCACGCCGCGGGCAATGATGCAGAA